>Ga0111539_10000364_pt1 | contig 55762 bp, 44 predicted proteins | sample RhiMethybrSRZTD1_FD_79667 | JGI IMG/M metagenome (GOLD analysis project Ga0111539, IMG submission 79667) | Populus rhizosphere microbial communities from Tennessee, USA - Rhizosphere MetaG P. TD hybrid SRZTD1 (version 2) (version 2) | ecosystem: Host-associated > Plants > Roots > Rhizosphere >...
CACGCGTTACTCACCCGTTTGCCACTCTACTGATCCCTTGCGGGACTTTCGCGTTCGACTTGCATGTGTTAGGCACGCCGCCAGCGTTGATTCTGAGCCAGGATCAAACTCTCAAGTTAAATTTGCTGAACCCCGGGCCGAAGCCCGAAGCGCAACTTGTTCAACCCGTTAGCCTGTTGATTGTGGCTCTCGGATTCAAACCCACCAGAGCTCCTCGCCGAAGCGCGGAGCAACGATGGGCCGTCTTAAGTAAAGAGCAGTTCGCCCCTCGCTCAGCCTTGCGGCTTCGCTCAGGACGCTGCCCGCTGATACTCGACGGGCTGTGCTTGCACGTTCTATCTAGTTTTCAAAGAACCGAGCCGATTCCCGGGAAAACCTCCTCCCGGGCCACCCACCCTCTGACAGCTCTATCGTCCGAAGGCGAACCTTTCAAATTTACGACAGAATGGTGAACTCTGTCAACCCCCAGCCCTCCGTCCGAGCCAACGAAAACAGCGGCCCGTGTTGCCGGAAAACCCTCGGTTTGGCCTTGCCTCACTCTGCCGCTGTCGCGGTCTGGGTCAAGCGTCGGTGAACCACGAGCCGTTGGCCGCCGCTCGGGCCGCCCGACCGCTCGTTGGGGAATGTTCAGAATATGCCCGGCCTCCCGGCGTGTCAAGGTACTGTACAGAACTACACAGATCTACTCACGATGACCGCTCGGCCGAGCGCTTCGGCTCAATCCCCAAGTGCGGGGACAGGGCGACAGGTCATGCCCTGTCCCCAACTGAACCAGCGGGATCAGTCCACGCCAGAAATCGCCTGCTTGCTCGCCGGCGTGCGGTACTTCTCGAACCACGCCATCAGATACAACTGCTGCAGAAGCTGATGCGACGGCCGCCGCCAGCCGTGATACTCCTCCGGCATGCGCACCATCACCGTGTCCGCCTTGCGCAGCATCTTGAGCGCCCGATAGAACTCCTCGGTCTGCGAAATCGGCGTCCGCAAATCCGCTTCCCCCGTCATCAGCATGGTCGGCGTCGTGACGTTGGCGACGTAGTGCAACGGCGAACGCATTGCGTACTCCATCGGGTCTTCCCAGGGCATCTTCTTGAACTGCCGGTACCACCCCGCGCCGTCCGTCGTGCCCACGAACGAATGCCAGTCGATGACCGGCCGCATCGACACCGCCGCGCGGAAGCGGGTCGTATGACCGACCAGCCACGCCGTGAGCACGCCGCCGCCCGATCCGCCGCAAACGAACAGGTTCTCCTGATCGATCCAGCCTTTGGCGAGCGCCGCGTCCACGCCGGCCATCAGATCGTCGGCGTCCTTGTCGGGATAGCTGTGCTGAATGCCGTTGACGAAGTCCTGGCCGTAGCCGGTCGAGCCGCGCGGATTGGTCCAGAGCACGGCGTAGCCGTTGGCCGCGAAGTTCTGCCAGGCCCAGTTCCACGCGACGCTGTACATGCTCCACGGACCGCCGTGAATCCAGAGCACCATCGGATACTTCTTGGCGGGATCGAAGTTCGCGGGCTTCATCAACCAGCCCTGGACCTTCACGCCGTCCTTCGCCGTGAAGCGCAGCTCCTCGGCGCCGGCAATCGTGACGCCGTCCAGCACGTCGGCGTTCACGTCGACGATGACGCGCGCCTCGGACGGCCGCGCCATCGCAAACGTCACGAGCTGTCCGGGCTGCCGCACGCTCGACCGGATGGCCGCCGCCTGTCCGTTCTTCGCGACCGACACGTCCGACAACACGTGCGTGCCGTTGGTGATCTTCCTGGGCGGCAGTCCCTGATCGGCGGGCGCGAACCAGGTGTGCTCCTCGCCGGCTTCCTGCATCGAGTAGTACACGCCGGAGCCGTCGGCCGCCCACATCACGTCGGCCGGCGAGCTCGGCAGCCCGCCCACCCACAGCCGCTTCCGTCCGCCGGTCGCGTCCATCAGGTACAGATTGCTCAGGTGGCTCGTGTAGTTCTTCTGATCGAAGCCGGTGTACGCCACCCAGCGGCCGTCAGGCGACACTTCGGGGCTGCTGTCCGGGCCGCTGCGATCGGTCAATGGCGTGATCGCCGCCGTCTGCAAGTTGACGACATAAATCTCCGAGTCGCCATTGAGGTACTCGGCATCCGGCTTGCGAATCCCGCTGACGTAGATCGCTCTCCCATCGGCCGCCCACGACGGCGCGCTGTGATTGAACGCGCCGGAGGTGACCTGCTTCGGAGTTCCGCCCACCGCCGCATCGACGACGAAGACGTGGGTGGAGCCCTTTGTCGTGGGACCCGATCCGTCGGCGGCCCAGGAGGGACGGTCGATCACCACGGGGCCCCGCGCGAGCTGCGCGCCGCGCGGCGTCGGCGGCAGCCGCACACTCAGAATCGGCGACTCGTCCGGCACCAGGCTGGTGAACGCGATCTGCTTGCCGTCGGGCGACCAGGTGATGCCGCCGGGCGCGCGCTCGAGCCGCGTCAACTGCAGTGTGTCGCGCGTGTCGGCCCACATCACGTGGAGCTGCGTCGATCCCGATCGATCCGACAGGAACGCGATCCGTTTGCCGTCCGGCGACCAGACCGGTGACGAGTCGCTCCAGGCGCCGTCGGTCAACTGCCGGAGCCGGTCGCCCGACGCGTTCACCGCCCAGAGGTTCGACCGATTCTGATCGCGCATCAGATCGACGTAGCCGCGCGAGAACAGGATCGTCTCGCCGTCGGGCGCGATCGCGGGGCTGGTAATCGACTCCATCTGGAAGTACGTGGACTTGTCGAGATACTTGGGCTTCTGCGCGAGCGGGGTCGCCGTGCCGTACGACCACAGCGCGAAGACGAGGGTGAGAGGCAGCACTCGGCGCCGCATGGTGAACCTCCAGTCGGATGTGGGAGGGCAGCAGTGTAATACGAAGGAGGTCAGTCGCCTATCCGCCGGGCCGGAAGCGCGCGGCCGTTGATCACGCCGGTGACAGCGTGGGCGCCGCCGCGGTCATCGGCGGCTCATCCCGGCGGGGACTTCAGCTGCACCCGGGCGGCGCGCCGACCGACTTCCAGCACGATTGATCCTTTCGAAACGGCAACGCGGTGCCTGATGTCCGTGATGCGCTCGCGATCGACTTTCACGCCGCCCTGCTGAATCTTGCGCGAGGCCTCACTCGTGGACGTCGCGAGACCCGCTTCGGCCACGAGCTTCGCCAGTCCGATGGAGTCGTCACCGAGGACGATCTCGACCTCGGGCAGCGTGTCGGTCGCCAGCTCGCCGCGTTCGAAGCGCGCGGCGAACGAGTCGGCGGCACGGCGGCCATCCTGCGCCGAATGGAAGCCGGACACGATCTCCACGGCGAGATCGATTTTCGCCTGCTTCGGGTGTCGCGCGCCGGAAGCGACTTCGGCCCGCAGGACGTCGATGTCGGCGGTCGAGCGATCGGTCAGCAGCAGGTAGTAGCGCCACATCAAATCGTCGCTGATCGACATCAGCTTGCCGAACATCTCGTCCGGCGATTCCGTGATGCCGACGTAGTTGCCGAGGCTCTTCGACATCTTCTCGACGCCGTCCAGCCCCTCGAGCAATGGCGTCGTCATCACGATCTGCGCCTCCAGTTGGTAGCTCGGCATGATGTCGCGGCCGACGTTGAGGTTGAAGAGCTGATCGGTGCCTCCGAGCTCGACATCCGCCTCGAGAAACACCGAGTCGTACGCCTGCGCGAGCGGATAGAGGAACTCGTGCACGGCGATCGGCTTACCGGTCTCGTACCGCTGTTTGAAGTCGCGCCGCTCGAGCATCTGCGCCACGTTGTACCGCGCGGCCAGCCGGATCAGCCCTTCAGCTCCGAGCGGCGTGAGCCAGCGCGAGTTGAAGTCGACGACGGTCTTCTCGCGATCGAGAATCATGAAGACCTGCGACTTGTAGGTCTCGGCGTTCGCCGCGATCTCCTCGACCGACAGTGGCGGCCGCGTCTTCGAGCGGCCGGTCGGGTCGCCAATCATGCCGGTGAAGTCACCGATGACGAACACGACGCGGTGTCCGAGATCCTGGAAGTGCTTCATCTTGCGAATCAGCACCGTGTGGCCGAGGTGCAAATCCGGCGCGGTCGGATCGAATCCAACTTTCACCGTGAGCCGCTTGCCCGACGCGGCCGCGCGCTCGAGCTTGGAGCGCAGCTCGCCCGCGCGCACCACGTCCACGCAGCCTTTGGTCAGGTACGCGACCTGTTCGTCGATGGTCATCGGACGGATATCGTACTGGAAACGACCGCGGCGGTCATGTCAGGACCCCGAGGACGCCGGCGGGTCCGGCGTCATTTCACCAGGGCAAACACACGGGTCGGACCGCCGCTGCCGCCCTTGATCTTGATCGGGGCGACGATCGCGGTGAATCCGTTTGCCGGCAAGGCGGTGAGGCCGGTCGCGTTTTCGACGTGATACACGTTCTCGGCCATCGACGCGCGGTGTGCTTCGAAGTTCGCCGACGGTCCATGGTCGATGCTGGGCGTGTCGATCCCGATCGCGGCGACGCGGCGATCCCGCGCGAGGAACAACGCCGCGTCCACGGTCAGCCCGGGAAAGTGTTTCGTGCCGCCGCGAGCGTTCATGTACTTCGCCGCGTCAGGCCAGCGCGCGTCCCAGCCGGTGGCGATGAAGACGATGGCCCGCTCGGGAATCCGGCCGTGGGCGCGCTCGAACGCCTGGAGATCGTCAGCGGTGACGCGATAGTCCTCGTCGGCGGCCGCTTTTGCGGCGACGTTGACGCAGACGGCCGGCTGGACGAGCCGATCCGCCGGAATGCGATCGACGGTCCACCCATCGGCCCAAAAATGCGCCGGGGCGTCCACGTGCGTGCCGAAATGCTCATCGGCGGAAAATGTCGCGCCGAAGTACGTGTCCTTCGCGATCGTGGCCACCGTCGTGTGCGTGAAGGCCGGTTTGCCGCTCCAGGTCGGATCGTCGGCTGACAGCGCGTGGCCGAGATCGATCACACGGGCGGGCTGAGCCGCCGCCGGTGCGCTGGCCGGAACCGCGGCGGACGTGGAGGGGGCCGGCTGCCCACAGCCGCCGGCAGCCGCCAGCGCGGCGCCGAACATCGCGAGGCGGAACCGAGCCTTGCACATGGCGGGAACTATACCCGAGCGGCCGCGCCTGTTAGCGCCGGACTGGCGCGGCGGACGCGGCGGCGAACAGGACGCGGCGGCCCTCGATGCGCCAGCCGCCCTGCAGCACGCGTTCGATGGCCGCGGGATACAGGCGATGTTCTTCGACGAGGATCCGCGCGGCCAGCGTCGCGGCGGTGTCGTTGGGCTCGACCGCGACCGGCACCTGCATGACAATCGGGCCCGCGTCGAGCTCCGGCGTGACGAAATGGACGGTCACGCCGGTCACCGCGACGCCGTGCTCGAGCGCCTGACGCTGCGCATCGACGCCCGGGAACGCGGGCAGCAGCGACGGATGAATGTTCAGGATCGCGTTCGGAAAGGCCGCGCAGAAGGCCGGGCCCAGCAGCCGCATGAAGCCGGCGAGACAGACGAGCTCAACCCGGCGCGCGGCCATTACGTCGACGAGCGCCCGATCGTACGCCTCACGCGACGCGTAGCCGCGATGCGCCAGCACGAGCGTCTCGATACCCGCCGCCCGCGCCCGCTCGAGCCCGGGCGCGCCGGCGCGGTTCGAGACGACGACGGCAATGATGGCGCGGAGCCGTCCCGCCGCGATCGCGTCGATGATCGCCGCCAGATTACTGCCGCGCCCCGAGATCAGCACCCCCAGCCGCGGCACAGGCCGGACCGGCAAGTTTTCCACAGGTTGGGGGACGGGCCTGTTTTCCACAGTTTCCGCCTGTTGGGGGACAGGCCTCCTCACTCGGCACCGCACCGCCCGAGCGCGGCCGGCACGGGCACTCCGCTTGCTAGATGTGGAGGCTCCGAATGCCGAGACGACCCCGTTCCGCGGCGCCAGTGACATTCTTCCACGTCATCAACCGCAGCGTGCGCAAGGCGCCGCTTTTCGCACGCATCCACGACTACCGAGAGTTTCTCGCGGTGCTCAAAGAAGGGCTCAAGCGGCATCCGGTACGCCTGCTGTCCTACTGCGTCATGTCCAACCACTGGCATCTGGTCGTGGGTCCGGCGCACCCCTCGCAGCTGTCCAAGCTGCTCCATTGGGTAACCACTACCCACGCCGTGCGGCTGCACCTGCGCCGCAAGACGACTGGACAGGGTCCGGTGTACCAAGGCCGGTTCAAATCGCACGCGATTCAGGCCGCCGACGAGTTGGTGCGCGTCTGCCGCTACGTCGAGCGCAACGCGCTACGCGCGCGGCTGGTCCGCCGCGCGCAGGACTGGCCATGGTGCAGCCTTTCCGAGCGGCTCCGCGCCGAAGCGCGCCTGCCGCTCGTGACCGCGCCCTTCCTGGAGTCACCGGTCTGGGTGGAGTACGTCAATGCGGTCTTGACGCGGCGAGAGCAGTTGGCGAGGCCTGTCCCCAAACGGGGCAGAACTGTGGAAAACAGACCCGTCCCCCAACCTGTGGAAAACGTGGGTTAGCGAATGGTGCCGATGGCCCAGCTGTCGGGCAGGGCGGACAACAGCGACGAGGCGTCGGAGGGCGACGCGACGATCAGCAGGCCGACGCCCATGTTGAGCGCGCGGAACATCTCCTCATCATCGATCCCGCCTGCGCGCTGGAGCCAGGTGAAGAGCGGCGGCACCGTCCAGCTCTTGCGATCGAGTGAGAAGTGACGGCCCTCGGGCAGAATCCGCGGCAGGTTCTCGGTGATGCCGCCGCCGGTGATGTGCGCCATGCCCTTGATCGAGCCGCGATCGAGCAGCGGCGCAATGTCGGGAAGATACGACCGGTGCGGTCGCATCAGCGCCTCGGCGACCGTCTCGCCGAGCTCGGGGACGTGCGAGTCGGCGCGCAGCCCGAGCACGTCGAACACGATGCGCCGCGCCAGGGAATAGCCGTTGGTATGCAAGCCCGATGACGGCAACGCGATGAGGACGTCGCCGGCGGCGATGCCGCGACCGTCGATGATTCGGGACCGCGACACCAATCCGACGATGAACCCGGCGACGTCGTACTCGCCCGGCTGGTAGAAGCCGGGCATCTCCGCGGTCTCGCCGCCGAGCAGCGCGCAGCCGTTTGCACTGCACGCCGCGGCCATGCCGCGCACGATCTGCTCGGCCACGTGCGGCGACAGCCGGCCGGTCGCCAGGTAATCGAGAAAGAACAGCGGCCGCGCGCCCTGCACGAGAATGTCGTTGACGCAGTGATTGACGAGATCGACGCCGATCGTGTCGTGCACGCCGGTCATGAACGCGAGCTTCAGCTTCGTGCCGACGCCGTCCGCACTGGCGACCAGCACCGGATCCGGAACGGACGGGTCGAGCGCGAAGAGTCCGCCGAACGATCCGACGCCTGAGACGACGCCAGGCGTATAGGTGCCGCGCGCGAGGGTCTTGATCCGGCGCACGGCCTCGTTGCCGGCATCGATATCCACACCGGACTGCCGGTAGTCGAGCTCCGCCACTCAGAACTCCAGTTTCTGAATGATCGCTTCGGTGACCTGCCGGCGAACCGATCCGGCGGCGGCGGCCCAGTAGGCGCGCCGGACTTCGACGTAGAACCGCTCTTCCTCGAAGTCTTCGTTGAGCATGTCGAAGGCATCGCGGAGGAGCTCGATGGACTCCGCGCGATCTTTGCGCGCTTCGAGCGCGGCGAGCATGGTCGCCGGCTGGCGCAGCGCAATCATGCCGACACCGAGCGCGATCGTTCCGCGCGCCACCTCGCGCGCCGTGTTGCCGACGTCGAAGAGCGCCGCCATCGCCGCCGCGCGACCGCGGCCGGCGAGCAGACTCGTGGCGTGCACGGCGCCGCGCAGGAGCGGCGCGTACCCTTCGGTGGTCGCGGCAAAGGTCAATGTCTTGCGAAGATATTCTTCGGCAGCCGGACAGCCCGACCCGAGCAGACACATCGCCGCGACGATCGTGGGCTGCACTTCGCGCGCCGCCGACTTCTGCAGGCCCGCCAGGAACGCCGACGTCGAGGCGTCGCCGATCTTGCCCAGGGCCGAGATCGCGTCGTCCTGCAAAGGACCCTCGTTCTTCGCGACTTCGGTGATCTCGGCCAGCGCGTATTTGCCGTCGTAGTCGCCGAGCGCTTCGATCACCGCGCCGCGGAAGTAGTCATCGCCGCGCACCACGAGCGGCACGAGCGCAGCCCGCGCCCGGGGATCAGCCCCTTGCGCCGCAATCGCCCGGGTGAGCGCCGGGCGCACGAACTCCGAGCGCTCCTTCCCGAGCGCGTCGATGAGCGACGGCAGCACCGCGGCGTCCGGCGCATGCTCGTACCAGGCGAACGCGACGGTGCGGAGCCGATCGTTCCGATCGCCCTTGATGTCGCGCATGACGCCGGCCACGCTTGGATCGCCGAACCCGGCGAGCAGCGTGAGCGCGCGATACCGCACGTACTCGTCGGTGTGCGATCGTGCGGCCTTCGCGAGCATCGACCCGGCGAGGTCAGCCGCCGCCCGACGCACCGTGCGCGAGGCCTCCATCCTGACGGGAAAGTCGAACGATCCGAGTTGATCGATCGCCTTCTGGAGATCGGCTGCGGAAATCGCCGCCGGCGCCGGTCCCGGCACCTGCTGCGTGCGCGCGAGGCCGGAACCGCAGAGGAGTGTGGCCACCAGCGCCAGAGCTGCTCGTCTCATCTCACTCGATCGGTTTCAAAGCCAGCTGGAGATACGCCCCTTCGCTGCTCGGGAACGCCACCGGATACTGCCCCGTGTAGCACGAGGTGCAGTACGACCGGCGTCCGGTCCCGACCGACGACAGCATGCCTTCCAGACTGAGGTACCCCAGGGAGTCTGCCCCAATATACCGCCGAACTTCCTCGATCGAATGCGTGGCGGCAATCAGCTCGGCGCGCTTCGGCGTGTCCACGCCGTAGAAGCACGGCGAAATCGTCGGCGGACAGCTGATCCGCATGTGGACCTCGCTCGCGCCGGCGGCCCGCACCATCTTGACGATCTTCCGGCTGGTCGTGCCGCGCACGATCGAATCGTCCACGAGCACGACTTTGCGTCCCTGCAGAATGCTCTTGACCGGGTTCAGTTTGACGCGCACGCCGAAGTGCCGGATCGACTGATGCGGCTCGATGAACGTCCGGCCGACGTAGTGATTTCGAATCAGGCCCATCTGCAGAGGCACACCCGACGTCTCCGCAAATCCGATCGCCGCGCACACGCCCGAGTCGGGCACCGGGACGACGACGTCGGCGATGGCCGGCTGCTCGCGCGCGAGCGCGCGGCCGAGCTCCGTCCGGACCTCGTTCACGCTCCTGCCGAAGACATACGAGTCGGGCCGCGCGAAGTAGACATGTTCGAAGACGCAGTGCGCCGCCGGCGCGGGAGGGAACGGCCGAATCGATCGCTCACCCTCCGGGCCGACGATGAACACCTCGCCCGGCTCGATGTCGCGAATCCACTCAGCGTCGATGAGGTCGAGCGCGCAGGTCTCCGAACAGACGATGTAGGCGTCACCGAGCCGCCCGAGCGTGAGCGGGCGGAACCCATGCGGATCGCGGACGGCAATCAGCCGGTCCTTCGTCAACAGCACGAGCGAAAACGCGCCCTGCGCCTGCGTGATGGCTTCGACCAGCGCGTCTTCCGGCGTCGCCGCACGCGATCGCGCGTAGAGATGCAGCAGCACCTCGGTATCGCTCGTCGTCTGAAAAATAGATCCCTGGCGGACCAGCTCGTCGCGCAGTTCCTGCGCGTTCACGAGATTGCCGTTGTGACAGATGGCAATCTCACCATGCGCGCAGTCGATCAGGATGGGCTGAGCGTTCTTGAGTCCGCTCTCGCCGGCCGTCGAGTAGCGAACGTGGCCGACGGCGCTCATCCCGGCAAGCCGCTCGATCGTCGCGGTGTCGAAACTGTCGGCGACGTAGCCCATCGACTTGTGGATCTTCAGCCTCGCCCCGTCGGAGGTGGCAATCCCGACGCTCTCCTGCCCGCGATGCTGCAGCGCATACAGGCCGAGGTAGGTCAGGTTGGCCGACTCGGAATGGCCGTAAATCCCGAAGATGCCGCATTCTTCCTTGAGCTCGTCCATTGTTTGGGTGGCGGGGACCCCTGCAGCCCGTCAAGCTCACTCGCTTGTGGGGCCCCGATGCCCCACGCCGCTCGTTCGCAACTTTTTGGGTAGCGGGGCCTTTGCCCTGCCTTCTATTGTCGCAGATTGTTGCGGCCAGCGCGCTACGCGGGCACCGCGACGCCGCTTTCCATCCAGTTCTCGAGCCCCGAGCTCCATCGCGCCTCGGCTTCCGAGACGGCGCACTCGATCACGACCGTGTGATCGACGGCGATACGAATCGCCGCGCCACCGGTCTCACCGATTTTCATGGCCGGCACACCGGCGGCGCGCGCCGCGGACAAGACGCCCTCCAGCCGATCCGGATCGACGCTCACGATCACGCGCGACGCCGACTCGCCGAAGAGCGTCGCGGCCACGGCGTCCACGCCCCCGTCCGACGCCGTGCGCGGCACCGTCACGGTCGCGCCCAGGCCGCCCGCGTCGAAGCAGCACTCGGCCAGCGTGACCGCGAGCCCGCCCTCGGCGCAATCGTGGGCGGATCGGAGGAGACCGCGCGTCGCCAGATCCACAAGCAGCTGCTGCAGCGCGCGTTCGCGATCGAGATCGAGCGCCGGCGGCTGCCCGCGCAGGACCTCGTGCAGGGTCTTGAGGTACTCGCTGCCGCCGAGCTCGCCGTGGTTGTCGCCGAGCAGCACGATCGCGAGACCCGTCGCCGGAAACACCCGCGTCAACACACGCGACGCGTCGTCCATGAGGCCGACGACGCCGATCACCGGCGTTGGCAGCACCGCGCGGCCGTCGGTTTCGTTGTAGAGGCTGACGTTGCCGCCGGTGATTGGGATCGCGAGCGCGCGACAGGCCTCGCCGATGCCGGCGACGGCCTCGGCGAACTGCCACATGATTTCGGGCCGCTCCGGGTTGCCGAAATTGAGGCAGTTGGTCGCGCCGATCGGCAGCGCGCCGGCGCACGCGACGTTGCGCGCGGCTTCCGCGACGGCGAGCCGGGCGCCCTGGCGCGGATCGAGATAGCCGTAGCGTCCGTTGCCGTCCACCGACATCGCGAGCGCGCGCGACGTGCCCTTCACGCGGACGACGGCCGCGCTCAGTCCCGTCAGCGCGATCGTGTTGGTCCGCACCATGTGGTCGTACTGGCGGTAGATCCACCGCTTGCTGGCCACCGTGGGCGCCGCCAGCAGGGTGAGCAGCGCGTCCGTGGGCTTCGGCAGCGGCCCCAGGGCCGTGCGCGGAATCGTCTGAAGCTCCTCGCGCCCGCCCGGCGCACGCACCGGCCGCCGGTAGACCGGCGCTTCGTCGGTCAGCGCGAGGTTCGGCACTTCGGCGACGACGACGCCGTGGTGTTTCACGCGCAGCATGCCGTCCGGGGTGACCTCGCCGATGTGCACCGCGTGCAAGTCCCACTTCTCGAAAACCCGCTCCACGTCCGCTTCGCGGCCGCGCTTGACGATGAGGAGCATGCGCTCCTGCGACTCGGACAGCATGATTTCGTAAGGCGTCATGCCGGTTTCGCGCTGCGGCACCTTCGCGACGTCGATCTCGACGCCGACCCCGCCGCGTGCACCGGTTTCGCAGGTGGAGCACGTCAGTCCCGCGGCGCCCATGTCCTGCACACCCACGCACGCGTCGGTCGCCATGACCTCGAGACACGCCTCGAGGAGCAGCTTCTCCATGAACGGATCGCCGACCTGCACCGCCGGCCGCTTTTCCGCGGACTTGTCGTCGAACTCCGCCGACGCCATCGTCGCGCCGTGAATGCCGTCGCGCCCGGTCTTGGCGCCGACGTAGTACACCGGGTTGCCGATCCCGCTCGCCTTGCCTTTGACGAGCGCGTCATGCTTCGCGATGCCGAGACAGAAGACGTTCACGAGCGGATTGCCGGAGTAGGTCTCGTCGAACATCACTTCGCCGCCAACGGTCGGGATCCCGATGCTGTTGCCGTACCCGCTGATGCCGGCGACCACGCCCTTCAGAATCCGGCGCGTGCGCGGCTCCTCGATCGACCCGAACCGCAGCGCGTCCATGAGCGCGATCGGCCGGGCGCCCATCGTGAAGATGTCGCGGATGATGCCGCCGACGCCGGTCGCGGCCCCTTGATACGGCTCGATGAACGACGGGTGGTTGTGCGACTCGATCTTGAAGACGGCCGCCAGGCCGTCGCCGATGTCCACCGCGCCGGCATTCTCGCCGGGCCCCTGGACGACGCGCGGCCCCTCGGTCGGCAGCGTCTTCAGGTAGACACGCGAGCTCTTGTAGCTGCAGTGCTCGGACCACATCACGGAGAAGAGCCCGAGCTCGGTGAGGTTGGGCTCGCGGCCCATCAACGTCACGATGCGGTCGTACTCGTCGGCGGTGATGCCGTGCCGCTCGAGCGTGGCGGCGTCAAATGGCATGGGCGAGCGATCCCCGTGCGGACAACGTGTGGACGACCGATTCGAACAACACCAGGCCGTCGCGGCTGCCGACGGCGGTTTCGCACGCGCGTTCCGGATGCGGCATCAGCCCGACGACATTGCGCGCCTCGTTGCAAATCCCGGCGATGTTGTCGAGCGCGCCGTTCGGGTTGGCCTGCGCCGTCGTTTCACCGAAGGCATTCGCGTAACGGAACACGATCCGGCCGCTCTCCTGGAGCTCGTGCAGGGTGTCAACCGGCGCGTAGTAGTTGCCCTCGCCGTGCGCGATCGGAATGCGCAGAACCTGCCCGACGGCGGCCAGGCTGGTGAACGGCGTGTCCGTGCTCTCGACCCGGACGCCGACGAACTCACAGTGAAACTTGAGATCGCGGTTGCGGAGCATCGCGCCGGGCAGCAACCCGCATTCGAGCAGAATTTGAAACCCGTTGCAGATCCCGAGGACCGGCCCGCCCTTCGCGGCAAACTCGGTCACGGCCGGCATAATCGGCGAGAAGCGGGCGATCGCGCCGGTCCGCAGGTAGTCGCCGTGCGAGAAGCCGCCGGGGAGGATGACGACGTCCGCGCCGGCGAGCGAGGTCTCCTTGTGCCAGACGAATCGAGCCTGCTGGCCGAGGACGTGCTTCGCCGCGTGATACGCGTCGTGGTCGCAGTTCGATCCGGGAAAGACGACAACCGCGAATGTCATGCTGGTCCCTCCGTCCCGAGCTCGATCCGGAAGCTCTCGATGACCGGATTCGCCAGGACGCGGTCGGCGACCTCGGCGGCGAGCTTCTCCGCGTCTCCCCGCGACGGCACGCTCAAGTCGAGCTCGAAGTACTTGCCCTGCCGGACGTCGGCGACCGCGCCGTAGCCGAGCGACTGGAGGGCGTCGACGATCGTCCGCCCCTGCGGATCGAACACCGACGGTTTGAGCGTCACGAACACTCTGGCTTTCATCGATCGATCTCCATCCGGGCCGACGCGACGTCGGCCGCGACCGTGATTTCCACTGCGGCGGGACGCCGGTCCGCCCCGACTACGCCGCCGATCCAAACACGCGCGCGAAAATCGCGTCGACGTTGCGCAGCTGCGTGTCGAGCGCGAACGCTTCGTCGATCGCCTCCCGCGGCAGCGCCCCGGTGACGTCGGCGTCGTCCAGCAGGAGCGCCTTGAAGTCGCGCTGCTCCTGAAACGAGCGCATCGCGTTGCGCTGGACCCACTCGTACGCCTGCTCGCGGGAGACGCCCCGCCGCGCGAGCTCGAGCAGCACGTTGCCCGAAAACACCACGCCGCGCGATCTGGCGAGATTCTCCTTCATCCGCTCGGGATACACCACCATGCCCGACACGATACGCGTGAAGCGCCGCAGCATGTGATCGAGGGCGATGAAGCTGTCCGGGAGAATCACCCGCTCGACCGACGAATGGGAGATGTCCCGCTCGTGCCAGAGCGCGACGTTTTCCAGGGCCGCCATCGCATTGGCGCGAATCAGACGCGCCAGCCCGGTGATCTGCTCGCAGCCAATCGGATTGCGCTTGTGCGGCATGGCCGAGGATCCCTTCTGGCCGCGGCCGAAGGGCTCTTCGACTTCGCCGATTTCCGTCTTCTGGAGCCCGCGAACCTCGAGGGCGAACTTCTCGAGCGAGGCGGCGAGTATCGCGAGCGCAGTCAGCAGCTCGGCGTGTCGATCGCGCTGGATGACCTGCGACGACACGGGCGCGGCCGCGAGGCCGAGGCGACGGCAGACCGCGGTTTCGATGTCGGGATCGAGATGGGCGAACATGCCGACGGCGCCCGAGATCTTGCCGACGGAGATCGATTCGCGCGCGCGAACCACCCGTTCGCGATCGCGGGCCAGCTCGGCGTACCAGAGCGCGAGCTTGACGCCGAAGGTCATCGGCTCGGCGTGCACGCCGTGCGTCCGGCCGATCATCGGCGTCCGACGGTGCTCGTCGGCGCGGCGCCTGATTGCCGCGGCCAGCTCGTCCACATCTTTCAGGATGAGCTCGCAGGCTTCGCGCATCTGCAGCGCGAGCGCCGTGTCGAGCACATCCGACGAGGTCAAGCCGAAGTGGAGCCAGCGCGCCGCCGGCCCGACGCGCTCGGCGACCGCCGTCGTAAACGCGATGATGTCGTGCTGCGTTGTCTGCTCGATCTCTTCGATGCGGGCGACGTCGAACGATGCCTTCGCGCGAAGCTCGCGGGCGTCGGCGGCGGGCACGACGCCGGCATCGACCAGCGCGTCGGTGGCAGCCAGCTCGACGGCGAGCCAGGTATCGTATCGGCGGGTGTCGCTCCAGATCGCGCCCATTTCCGGGCGGGTGTAACGAGGAATCATCCGATTCAGACCCTCAACAGGTCGGCTGAGATCTGGTCGCCCGTCGGCGGCCCGACGACCGTCGCCGCGAGACCCTGGTCCTGAAAGAGATCGTTGGCGATCCGCTGCACGTCGCCGGCCGTGACCGCGTCGATGGCGGTCAGCATCTCGTCGAGCGAATAGTGCCGGCCGAAGTAGATGTACTGACGCGCCAGGTGGGCCATCCGGCTGGACGTGCTCTCGAGGTTGAGCATGAGGCTGCCCTTGAGGTGATCCTTGGCGCGAGTCAGCTCGTCGGCGGGCACGGCCTGAGCGCGAAGCTCGCGCAGCTCGGCGATCGACAGTTCGATCACCTCGCTGACCTTGTCGCTGGCGCAGCCCGCGTAGATCGTCACCATGCCGGCGTCGCTGTAGGTCGTGAGGTTGCTGAACACCGCGTACGCCAGACCGCGCTCTTCACGAATGTGCTGGAAGAGGCGGGAGCTCATCGAGCCGCCGAGGATGGTATTGAGCACGTAGAGCGCATGCCGATCGGAGTGCGCCTGCCGATAGGCCGGCGTCCCGAGACAAAGATGACTCTGTTCGATTTCCTTGATGCGCTGCGCGACGCCGCGAGTGGCCGCCGGCGGCGCGGTCTCATCCCGGGCGGCGATCGCCGTCAGATCGACGAACGCACGGGTGACGAGATCGCGCAGGTTCGAATGCTCGAGGTGCCCGGCGGCGACGACCAGCAGGTTCGGCGCGGTGTACGTGTGCGAGAAATACTCACGCAGCACGCTCGACGTGAACGAGGCCACGGTCTCGGGCGTGCCGAGGATCGGGCGCCCGAGCGGGTGCATCGGCCAGAACTGGCGCGCGAACAGCTCGTGCACGAGGTCGTCGGGGGCGTCCTCGACCATCTTGATCTCTTCGAGGATCACGCTCTGTTCTTTCGCCACGTCGTCGGAGGCGAGCGCCGGGTGGAGCACCATGTCGCTCAGGAGATCGATCGCGACGTCGAGGTGCTCGTCGAGCACTTTGATGTAGTAGCCGGCGTACTCCTTCGCGGTGAAGGCGTCGAGCTGGCCGCCGATGGAGTCGATGGTCTGGGCGATGACCTGCGCCGAGCGGGTCGTGGTGCCCTTGAAGAGCATGTGTTCGACGAAGTGCGCGACGCCGCTCTCGGCGTCACTCTCGTGGCGCGATCCGCGCGCGAGCCACACGCCGACCGAGACCGACCGGACATGCGGCATGGCCTCGGTCACGAGCCGGAGGCCGGACGGCAACGTTTCGGCGATCACCATGTGCCGTAGTGCTCTAAGTTGTTCACAGGATTGACTTTATTCGAATCAGCCAAGATCAGAATGATAGCATGGGGACGGGCCTGTTTTCCACAGATCCGGCCCGTTTGGGGACAGGGGTCACGCCTGTCCCCAAACGGGCGGAAACTGTGGAAAACAGGCCCGTCCCCCACATGTGGAAAACGTCCCCCATGAATTTTTCCGAGCTCGATCGCGACGAGATGGAGCGGGCGCTCGAGGAGACGGGCGCGCCGGGATTTCACGGCCGGCAGATCTTTCACTGGATCTACCGGCGCGGTGTCACCGACTTCGCGCGAATGACCGATCTCAGTCAGGCACTGCGCGCAGATCTGGCCGGGCGCTTCACCATCGCGACGCCGCAGGTCGACTCGCGCCAGACCTCGGTTGACGGCACCACGAAGTTTCTCCTCCGTCTCGACGATGGCCGCCACATCGAGGCGGTGTACATCCCGGACACGCCGGCGCAAACCTTCTGTATCTCGACGCAGGTCGGCTGCGCCATGGGATGCACGTTCTGCCTCACCGGCAAGATGGGTCTCCTCCGCAACCTGACCGCGGGGGAAATTGCCGGCCAGGTCCGCGTCCTCGCGCACGAGACCGGACTCGCCAGCTCCGCCTTCAATATCGTCCTCATGGGCATGGGTGAGCCGCTGCACAACTACGACGCGACGATGAAGGCGCTGGCGATGATCAACGACGAGCAAGGGCTGGGCGTGCACCCGCGCCGGGTCACGCTTTCGACGGTCGGCATCATCCCGGCGCTCGAGCGGCTGGCAACTGAACCGCTGATGCCGAACCTGGCGATCTCGCTCCACGCGACCACCGACGCCGATCGCACACGCATCGTCCCGGTGAATCGCAAGTATCACCTGGAGGATCTGATCGAAGCGTGCAAGAAATTCCCGTTGAGCAAGCGCCGGCGGATCACATTCGAGTACGTGCTGCTCGACGGAGTCAACGACACGCCGGAGGACGCGCGCCGGCTGGTCAAACTGCTCTCCGGCATCAAAGCGAAGGTCAATCTTCTGCCGCTCAACGCCGCGCCCGGGATCGACTTCGGGCGTCCTTCCGACGAGCGCGTCAACACGTTCGCGAGGATCCTCGCGGACCGCGGGCTCATCGTCTCGGTACGGCGCAGCCGCGGCCGGGACATCCGCGCCGCCTGCGGTCAGCTGATTGTCGAGGGTGAGCGGCGCACGAGCGCTCAGCGCCTGGGAGCTGCGCTCAACGACAGCAACTAGCATCGATGCTAATTGGCGCCGCTGTCCTGTAACCGCCGCGCTGCGGCCTCGACCTTCTCTTCGAGCGTCTTCTTGTAGGCCGTGAGCTTTGCTGCGACCTGCGGATCGGCCAGCGCGATCATCTGGGCCGCGAGCACCCCGGCGTTGGTCGCGCCGGGTTTGCCGATGGCCACTGTCGCCACCGGGACGCCGGGCGGCATCTGCACGGTGGAGAGCAGGGCGTCGAGCCCTTTCAGCGCCGAAGAATCGATCGGGACGCCGATGACCGGCAGCGTCGTATGCGCGGCGACGACGCCGGCCAGGTGCGCGGCGGCCCCGGCGCCGACCACGAAGACCTTGACGCCCCGGCGCGGCGCCTCTTCGACCAGCCGCAGCACGCGGGCCGGCGATCGGTGGGCGGAGGCGACAGTCATTTCCGACCGCAATCCGAATTCCGCCAGCGTGTCGCGAGCGGCGGTCATCACGGCCGCATCGGAATCCGATCCCATCAGGATCAACACATCGATCGGTGCCATGCGCTCCTACGTTCTGGGCCTGGCGGCTCGAAACCCGAGCCGCCCTAAGACCGCGTTGCAGAATTACCGGCGGTCGGAGGGGCCGGCTTCAGCCGGCCCAGTGAGAGCGGGCTAAAGCCCGCCCCTCCTTCTGCATTTTGCGACGCGCCCCTACGTTGTCCTGACGGCGCGAAGCCCGAGCCGCCCATCGTCGGTGCCGACGACTTTCAGTCCAATGTCGCGGCGGCAGTGCATGCCGTCGAACTCGATGGCGTCAACGCCGGCATAGGCGCGGGCCATGGCCTCCTCGAACGACGCGCCGCGGCCGACGACGGTAAGGACGCGGCCGCCGGCCGTCACGATGCGGCCCGCTTCGTCGGCGCGCGTCCCGGCATGAAACACCAGGACGTCTGACATCGCGCCGGCTCGATCGAGCCCGCTGATGACCCGGCCCGATTCGGACGTGGCCGGATAGCCGCGCGACGCCAGCACGACGCCCACGAGCCGTTCGTCGCTGAGCCCGACGCGGCTCGACCGGAGATCGCCGGCGCCGGAAGCGAACAGAAGCTCAGAGAACCGGCCGTCGATGAGCGGCAGCAGCACCTGCGCCTCCGGATCGCCCAGACGCACGTTGAACTCGATCACTTTCGGCCCGTCGCCGGTGAGCATGAGACTCACGTACAGGAACCCGCGGTACGGATCGCCGTCGGCGCGGAACCCTTCGATCACCGGCGCGACGATGTACCGCATGACGTCGCGTACCAGCGCCTCGGACACGAGCGGGCTTGGGGCAAACGCGCCCATGCCCCCGGTGTTCGGGCCGACATCCCCGTCGCCGATGCGCTTGTGGTCCTGCGCGCTGCCGAGCACGACTGCGCGCTCGCCGTCGGCGACGACGAAGAACGACACTTCCGGTCCGGTGAGGCACTCCTCGATCACGAGGCGGGCGCCCGCGGGGCCGAACTGGCGGTCGACCATCATCGCCCGCACGGCCTGTTCGGCCTCGGCCCTGTCCCCGGCGACGACCACGCCTTTGCCGGCGGCCAGCCCATCGGCCTTGACCACGACAGGAAATCCAAACGTCGATCCGGACACGGCAGCAAGCGCCGCGCCGGGGTCGTCGCAGATCACGAACCGCGCGGTGGGAATCGCCTGCCGCGCCATGAAGGTCTTGGCAAACGCTTTTGAGCACTCGAGCGCGGCACCGGCGCGCGACGGCCCGACGATGGCGCGCCCGGACTGGCGGAACAGGTCAGCCACGCCGCGCTCGAGCGGCGCCTCGGGCCCCACGACCGTGAAATCCGCGTGCTCTCGCACGGCGACGGCCAGCACATCGGCGGGATCGGCGAGATTCACGGGGACGTTCCGCCCGAGCTCGGCCGTCCCGGGATTGCCGGGCGCAGAGATCACCTCGTGCACGCTCGCGTCGCGCGAGAGCCGCCAGGCGAGCGCGTGCTCGCGGCCGCCCGAACCCAGCACCAGGACTTTCACGTGGAAGATTCTACTTGTGAAGCTCGAGGTCCGGAGTGACGTGCGCCGAGACGTCGTTCCGCCTTTGCCCTTCGGCCTTCGCCTGGCGCCCTTTGGCCTGGCGTACAGGCCTGTCCTTTGGCTTTTCCTGCTGAGTTTTGCCCTTCTGCCTTCCCCTCTGCCCTGTGCCCGCTGCCCTGTGCCCTGTCCCCGTGCTACCCTACCGTGTTGCCCCGGAGCCCGGTGGCCGGGCAGGGGCCAGATCTCTGCGGGAAAGGGGGTGTCGAGCTTGGCAGAAGTGAAGATTCAGGAAGGCGAGTCCATTGAAAGTGCCCTTCGCCGCTTCAAGCGGAAGGTCCAACAGGAGGACATCATCAAGGACATCAAAAAACACTCCTTCTATCTGAAGCCCGGCGACAAACGCCGCGCCAAGCAGGCCCTGGCCCGCAAGCGCTCGCGCAAGAAGCAGCGCCGCGAGTCCGAGTAAGACACCTGTAGGACGATCGACCCGGCCGGAGTCCGGTGCCGCACGGGTGCCGGCTCCGCCCGGCCGACGTTCGCGCCAGCGATTCGGGCCGGCGCGCACCCGCCGGAGCCGCCGGCCGCGCCGCCCAGGGATTCTGGCCTTGTTAATGCCGGCCGGGACCACATAGACTGAAGGCCATTTCGAGCAGTTTCCGGCCGCGATTGCGGCCAAGGGATGAGGAGTCGGGCATGCAGATCGAGGAACGGGTCGTCAGCGATGTGACGATTCTCGACCTGAAAGGCAAGATCACTTTGGGCGAGGGCGACGAAGTCCTCAAGGACAAGATCAACTCCCTCGTCCATCAGAACCGCAAGCGCATTCTGCTCAATCTCGAGGGCGTGCCGTACATCGACAGCGCCGGCCTCGGTGAGATCGTGCGCACGTACACCACCGTGAGCCGCCAGGGCGGTCAGCTCAAGCTGGTCAACCTGACCAAACGAATCACGGACCTGCTGTCGATCACGAAGCTCCTCACCGTCTTCGAGACCTTCGACACCGAGGGCGATGCGCTGAAGAGCTATTCGTAGGACGGGCTTTCTGCTCCGTTCGCTGCGGCCCAGCCAGTGGACGAAGAACCTGTTCGTCTTCGCCGGGCTCATCTTTGCCGAGAAGCTGCGCGACCCTCCCTCGGTCGCGCGCGCGACGCTCGCCTTCGCCGTCTTCTGTCTGCTCTCCGGCGTGGTCTATCTGATCAACGACGTCCGGGATCGCGAGGCTGATCGTCTGCACCCGGTGAAGTCGCGCCGGCCGATCGCGTCGGGCGTCGTGTCGCCCTCAGCGGCGCTCGGCACGGCGGCCGTCCTCGGGGCGGTGGCGCTCGCGGCCGCGTTCGCCATCAATACCGGCTTTGGTCTCGTCAGCGCATCGTACGTGGCGCTCCTCACCGCGTACTCCGTCTGGCTCAAACACATCGTGATCCTCGATGTGCTGACCCTGGCCGGCGGGTTCGTCCTGCGCGCGGCCGGCGGGGCCGTCGCGATCGACGTGAGCTTCAGCCACTGGCTGCTGCTGTTGATGCTGCTCGGCGCGCTGTTCCTGGCCTTGAGCAAGCGGCGGGCGGAGATTGTGACCCTGGCCGGCGACGCCGCCGCGCACCGGCCCAGCCTCGCGGAATACAGCCCCTATTACCTGGACCAGATGATCGGCGTGGTGACGTCGTCCACCCTCCTGGCCTACGCCTTCTACACGATCAGCCCGGAGACCGTGCAGAAGTTCGGGACCGATCGACTCATCTGGACGGTGCCCTTCCCGCTGTACGGCATCTTCCGGTACCTTTACCTGGTGCACCAGCGGGCCGGAGGCGGCAACCCGTCGGAAACGCTGTTCGAGGATCGGCCGCTCCTGGCCTGCGTCGGGCTCTGGGGCGTGGCGGTCATCCTGATTCTGTACGGGCCCTGGCGCTGAGGCGCACGAGAACCATGCCACGTTCCACAGTCGCCATCCTGCGAACCTCGCCCGCCACGGTGCTCGCCGATTACCACGAGCTCCTGAACCTGGCCGGCTACCAGCAGGTGATCGACCGCGACGCGGAGACCGCGCTCAAGGTCAACATCTCCTGGCACTTCTTCTTCCCGGGCAGCTCGACGACGCCCTGGCAGCTCGAGGGCGTGATCCGGTCGCTTGCAGCCGACGGGTACGACAAGCGGAAGATTCACGCCTGCCACAACCGGACGGTCGTCATCGACGCCCACCTCGGCGAGCGCGAGAACAAACAGGTCAACGTCACCGACGCGCACGGGCTCGCCAACGTGCACCTCTACGAGGGCGACGAGCCGTGGATCAACATCCGGGACGCGGTCGGCGATCTGACGAAGAAGTTCCTGTGTCTGAATGAGGTCTACCCGGACGGGTTCCTGATCCCGCGGCGGTTCATCGGCGAGAACATCATTCACCTGCCGACGGTGAAGACGCACGTCTTCACGACGACGACCGGCGCGATGAAGAACGCGTTCGGCGGGTTGCTGAACGAGCGCCGGCACTGGACGCACCCGGTCATCCACGAGACGCTCGTGGATCTGCTGATGATTCAGAAGAAGATTCATCGCGGCGTGTTCGCCGTGATGGACGGCACCTTTGCGGGCGACGGCCCGGGACCGCGCTGCATGGTGCCGCACGTGAAGAACGTGATCCTGGCGAGCGCCGACCAGGTGGCGATCGACGCCGTCGCCGCGAAGCTCATGGGCTTCGACCCGTTGTCGATCAAGTACATCCGGCTGGCGCACGACCTCGGGCTCGGCTGCGGCGATCCGCGCGAGATCGAGATCGTCGGCGATGTCGGCGCCGGCGCCGAGAACTGGCGGTTCGCCGGCCCGTTCAAGAAGATGACGTTCGCCTCGCGGATGCAGCACAAGATTTACTGGGGCCCCTGGAAGAAGGGGATCGAGTGGTCCCTCAAGACCGTGCTTGCGCCGTGGGCGTACATCGCCAGCGTCGTGTACCACGACAGCTTCTGGTACCCGATGCTGGCAAAACAGAAGATGGCCGACGTCCTCGCCAGTCCCTGGGGCCGGTTGTTCCGGCATTGGGAGCGGGTGCGGCCGGACGCGAACGGCTATCCGGTGATCCCCGAAGAAGGGGCGACGATCCAGCGGACCGGCCTGCGCGCGCTCGGCCGCTCGCTTGGCATCCTCGCCACGTGCATCAAGGAAGCGCCGGAGTTCGGAAGCCGGAAGCGACACAAGGCGACGGCGACGGCAGACGGTAGTGTTCGGCACTGATCGGAGGCACTAGGCCTTAGGCACTGGGCACTGGCTGGTTCGAAGCGAGTGCCCGGTGCCAAGAGCCCAGTGCCTGGCCTAAAGTGCCTGACAGGAGCACTGGACAGAATTTATGGCAGAGTTCAACGTCCGATCCGATTCGGTGGACGTCGAGCAGATCATGCGGCAGATCCGCGCGCGCATCAGAGAGAAGCGCGGCGCGGACTACACCGAGCAGGAGCTGCAGCAACTGGCCAGCGTGAAGCTGGAGAAGTTTCTGGATCCGCGCGGCGTCCGCTCGGATCTGGTCGATCAGTTCCGCCGCCATCGCGTGGTGAGTCCCGAACCGCCGAAGTACGAGTTCGAGGACACCACGCTCTACGAAACCCATCGCGGACCGCTGCGCTTCATCCGGAAGCTGCTGCACCCGATTCTGAAGCTGTTCATCAACCCGAACCCGTTGATCCACGCGCTGCACGTGCAGAAGCAGGTGAACGACGAGTTTCACAAGCGCTTCCGGCAGCGCGAGGAGATGGACCCGCTCTACTACGAGGTCGTCCACAACCTCGTCGTCGAGATCACGCGGCTCGGGATCGAGGTGCACAACCTCAGGATGCGCGCCGAGTCGCTCTCGAGCCGGATGGACTTCGACGAGCGCCGCGGGCGATCGCTCGAGAGTGTCGTGCAGTACCGGCCGCAGCCCTCACCGCAGCAACAGCAGCAGCCGCAAGGGCAGCGCGGGCCGCGCGGCGACCATCGCCCATCCGCCCCAGCCCCGGCGGCCGCGCCCGCTGGAAACCACACCGCCAGTCCGGCGGTATCCGCGCCCGCCGACGGCAACGGCGGCACCGCTCCCGTGATTCCGGCGCCGTCGCCGGCCGGACCGGGCGGTGCGCCGCAGCAGGGCAATCGTCACGAAGGCGGCGGGGAGCGCCGCCGGCGTCGCCGCCGCCGCCGGCGCCGGCCGGGACAAAACCTCGCGGACTCGCCAGGGTCAGCGGGGACGGCCGGTCCGATAGGTGCGGGAGCTACGACGCGGACGGAGGGTACGGCAGGTACGGCGGATGCGCCCGGCGGGCCTGACTTCGACAACGACGGGCCGGACGGAGACGACGGGCCGGACGACAACGGAGCTGCCGATCAGTGAAGCTCGCGGTCGTGGTTCAGCGCTACGGCGCGGACATCAGCGGCGGCGCCGAACTTCACGCCCGATACGTCGCAGAACGGCTCGCCAGGCACGCGTCCGTCGAGGTCCTGACGACCTGCGCCCGCGATTACGTGAGCTGGCGCAACGAGCTCCCGCCCGGCGCTGAACAGATCAACGGCGTGACGGTGCGGCGGTTTCTCGTCGCCCGGCCGCGCGACACCAACGACTTCGGCCGGCGGTCGCTCCTGGTGTTCGAGCGCCCGCATTCGATCGCCGACGAGCTGAAGTGGCTCGACAGCGAAGGCCCGGCCAGCTTCGACCTCGTCCGTCACATCACGCGCGTCAAGGCGGACTTCGACTTCTTCGTGTTCTTCAGCTACCGCTACTACCACGCGTGGCACGGCGCGCGCGCGGTGCCCGAGAAGGCCGTGCTCGTGCCGACCGCCGAACGCGATCCGGCGATCGGCCTCGGGATCTTCGGGCCGGTGTTCCGCGGCGTGCGCGCGGTCATGTACAACTCCTTCGAGGAACGCGCGCTCATTCAGAGCGTCAGCGGCCGGCAGGGTCCCGGGGTCGTCGTCGGAGTGGGCTCGGCCATCCCGGAGCGCACGCAGCCGTGGCGCTTCCGCAAGAAGTTTCACGTCAAGCGGCCGTTCGCGATCTACCTCGGCCGCATCGACGAGAACAAGGGATGCCGCCAGCTCTTCGCGTTCTTCGAGCGGTATGCGGTCATGTACCCGCAGGGGCTCGACCTGATCCTCGTCGGCTCGAAGCATCTCGAAATCCCCAGGCACCCGCGCATTCGTCACGTCGGCTTCCTTTCGGACGAGGACAAGTTCGACGGCCTGAGCGCCGCCGACGTGCTGATCATGCCGTCGCAGTTCGAGAGCCTGTCGATGGTCGCGCTCGAGGCGTGGGCGCTCGGCAAGCCCGTGCTCGCCAACGGCCGCTGCGACGTGCTGCGCGGCCAATGCGTGCGCAGCAACGGCGGGCTGTACTACCTGGACTTCGAGGAATTCGCCGAGGCGCTGTATGCGCTCGAGGGTACCGGCCCGCTCGGCGCCATCCTCGGCGCCAACGGGCGGGAGTTCTTCAAGCGTCACTACACGTGGCCGGTCATCGAACGGAAGTACCTCGAGATGTTCGAACGGCTGAAGCGCGAACCGGCGGGCGCGGCGCCCGATCCGCTGCCGGGCTTCTTCGCGCGCCGCAAGCGCACCCTGCCGCCCGGGCGCGAGGTCATGAACACCGCGCCGGCCGGCCCGGTGCTCCGCTGATGACCTTCGACGCCCCCTTCGACTCCGCTCAGGGCAAGGCCCCCGACTCCGCTCCGGCCAAGCCCCGCGTCCACCAGATTCTCGCGACGCTGGGCTACGGCGACGCGATCGGCCACGAAGTGCTCGGCATCACACGGGCGCTGCGCGGCGCCGGCTACGACTCCGAGATCATCGTCGAGACGGCCGATCCGCGGCTCGAGGACCTGACGATCGACTATCGCGATGCCGTCAAGGACATCGGCCCGGACGATCTCCTGATTCACCATTTTTCGCTGGGATCGCGCGCCTCACGGACCGCGTTCGCGACGCCGGCGCGAATGATCCTCGTCTACCACAACATCACGCCGCCGGAGTACTTCCTCGGCGTGCACGATCAGCTCGTCCGTCAGTGCTATCACGGCCGGCGCGAGCTGTTGCCGTACCGCTCGCGCGTCGATCTCGCGCTCGGCGACTCGGAGTTCAATCGCCAGGAGCTCGAAGCGCTCGGCTTCGATCCCACCGCCGTCCTGCCGGTCGTGCCGGGGTTTTCGCATTTGGACGTCCCGTCCGATCCGCGCGTCACCGCGGCCTACGACGACGAGTGGACGAACATCCTGTTCGTCGGCCGCGTCATCCCGAACAAGCGGCCGGACAACGTCATCCGGTTCTTCCACGCGTATCAGACGCTCTACAATCCGCGCGCGCGGCTGATTCTCGCGGGGTCGTACGGGGGGTTCGAGTCCTATCTCGCGCAGCTGCATACCCTCATCGCGCGGCTGGGCGTGCGCGACGTGCATCTCCTCGGACAGGTGACCAACGAAGAGATGACCGCGCTCTACGACTGCGCGGATCTCTTCCTCTGCGCGAGCGAGCACGAAGGCTTCTGCGTGCCCATCATCGAATCGTTCTACAAGCGCGTCCCGGTGGCCGCACTCGCGGCGACCGCGGTGCCGGCGACGATGGACGGCGGCGGGATTCTGTACGACACGCGCGATCCCAGGCGCGTGGCCGCGCTCATGAACGCGGTCCTCTCGGACGCGGCCGCGGAGGACCGCGTCCTCGCCGCGCAGGACGCGGCGCTCGATCGGCTGCGCGCGCAGGATTTCGCCGGGCTGACGGTCGACTTCGTCCGCCGGGTGCTGGCGAGCCCGCGGCGGCCGGCGGCGCCGGTCGCCTACGACTTCTGGCGCCAGTTCAAGCTCGCCGACGAGCTCGAGGAGATCCGCGAGCGGCGGCCCGCGGCCTTCCGCGCCCTGCCGATCGCCCCGGAAGAGGCGGGCCACGTCGCCGATCTCGGGCCGAATCTGACGCGCGACGCGGGACGGAAGCCATGATCGTCAACCAGTGGATCCCGGCGGCCCACCGCGGCGACGCCGTCGGCGACAACGCGCGCCGGCTCCGCGACCTCTGCCGCCGCTGGGGACACGAGGCCGAGATCTACGCGCTCACCATCGACGACGACATGAGCGGCGACGTCCGGCCGTGGCAGCATCCGGAGGCGCGCCGCGGCGACGTGACGATCCTCCACTACGCCGTGCCGTCGCCGATGACCGGCGCGCTCGCGACGCTGCCGGGCGCGCGCGTGCTGCAGTATCACAACGTCACGCCCGCGTCCTTCTTCGCGCCCTTTGACTCCGGCATCGCCGAGATGGCGGCGGCCGGACGCCGGGAAGTGACGACGCTCGTCGGCCGCGTCGATCTGGCGCTCGGCGTGTCCGAGTACAACCGACAGGAGCTCGAGGACTTCGGGTTCGAGCAGACCGGCGTGCTCCCGCTCGCGGTGGACCTGGCGCGATTGCGATTGGCGCGGCCGGTCCCGTCTCTCGAACGCACGCTGCGGGACGGTCTCGCCAACATCCTCTTCGTCGGCCGGATTGCGCCGAACAAGAAGATCGAGGATCACATCCGCCTGGCCGAGCATTTCAAGCGCTACGTGGACACACAGTACCGGTTCATCTTCGTCGGCCGCGAGGACGCCGTGCCGCACTACTATGCGACGGTGCGGGCGCTCATCGCCGAGTACAAGATGTTGCCCGAGCGGTTCTGCTTCACGGGCGCCGTGCCCGACGATGAGCTGGCGGCCTACTACCGTCACGCCCATGCGTACGTGTCGTTGAGCGAGCATGAAGGATTTTGCGCGCCGCTCGTCGAGGCGATGGCGATGGATGTGCCGGTGCTCGCCTACGCGGCGGCCGCCGTGCCGGAAACGCTCGGCGGGGCGGGCGTGGCGTTCGCGCCGAAGGATCTGGAATACGCTGCGGAATGGCTGGGGGCGCTCGTCTACGACGAGCCGCTCCGGCGTGACGTCATCGCCGGCCAGCGCCGCCGGCTCGAGCACTTCACCGGCGAACGCGTCGAGCTGGCGCTCAAACAAGTATTGTCTAAGGTGGCATGAGAATCGCCTTTGTCGTCCAACGGTACGGAACGGAGATCTTCGGCGGCGCCGAGTACCACTGCCGGCTGATCGCCGAGCGGGTCGCCGAGAAGCACCAGGTCGACGTGCTCACGACGTGCGCGCGCGACTACATCACGTGGAAGAACGAGTACCCCGAAGGCGCCGACCGGCTGCGCGGCGTGACCGTGCGCCGCTTCGCCAATGCGCGCACCCGCGACATCGAGGCGTTCAACCGGCAGTCGGACTGGATCTTCCACAACAAGCACAGCCATCAGGACGAGATGGAGTGGCTGAAGCAGCAGGGGCCGTGGTGTCCCGGCCTGGTGGACTATCTCGAGCGCCACCATCAGAACTACGACGCGCTCGTGTTCTTCACCTATCTCTACGCGCCGACCGTGCTCGGCATCCGCGTCGCGCCGCACAAGAGCCTGCTCGTGCCGACGGCACACGACGAGCCGGCCATCCGGCTCGGTATCTACAAGGACGTGTTCTCGAGCGCCGCGGCGTACGCCTGGAACACGGAGGTCGAGCGCAAGTTCGTCAGCTCGATGTTCCACCTTCGCGCCGTCGTCGAGGACGTCGTCGGCTGCGGCGTGGACATGCCGGAAGGGCTGGTGACGGCCGATCCCGACGAGCCGCCCGAAGACACTGGCATGGGCCGCGAGCCGCTGGCGCCGCACATCGAGGGCCCGGCGAACGCCTTCCGCCGGCGCCACCGCATTCACGGCCCGGTCGCGCTCTACGGCGGCCGGATCGATCCGGGCAAGGGGTGTGAGGAGCTGCTCGAGTATTTTCAGACGTACGTGAAGGAAGGCGGCGACGCGTCGCTGCTCCTGATGGGCGTCAAGCTGATGCCCCTGCCGGAAGACCCGCGCGTGCGCTTCGCCGGCGTTCTGCCCGAGGCGGAACGGCTGCACGCGCTCGAAGCGGCGACCGTCGTCGTCGTGCCCTCACCGCACGAGAGCCTGTCGCTCCTCACGCTCGAAGCGTTCGCGGTCGGCACGCCGGTGCTGGCCAATGCCCGCGCCGACGTGCTTGTCGAGCACTGCCGCCAGAGCCACGCAGGACTTTATTACGCGGATCGCTGGGAGTTCGTCGAAGGCCTCAAGTTGCTCATGCGCGACACTCAGCTGCGCCGGGCGATGGGACAAAACGGAAAGATCTACGTCGACCGGCACTATCGCTGGAGCACGATTCTGTCCAAGTACGAGCGGCTCCTCACGCGGCTGCGCGGTGCGGGGCCGGTACGCGACACTGCGCCTCCACGGCCGCGGCCGGAGACAGGACAACGGGCAGAGGGCAGAGGGCAGCGACAGGGGCGGCCGGAGACAGGGCGGAGAACTCAGGGCCGCCCGGAGACAAGGCACAGGGCAGAGGGCAGAAGGCAGAGGTAAGGAACGCGCGTGCGCTTCTCGCTCTAAGGTTTCGCTATCGTCAGGGTAAAACTGACCGGCGCCGTGAGGTTGCCGAAGTCGGTCAGCAGGACGCAGTAGTTCCCGGCATCAACCGACGTGGACATCTGCAGCAGCGCGCCGCCGCGCTCGGTCCGGCCGATCAGGCAGCCCGTCCCGTCCTCCCGAGGAATGCCGATCGACACGTCCACGTTCGCCGAAGACGGCGGGCCGATGCTCTGCAGCGTGAGGGTGAGCGGGCCGGCCGCGGTCGCGCGGAAGGTGCGCGCGCTCGTGCCGCGGACGGCGAGGTTGCTGGCAAACGTCTCGGTCGACGGCGCCGGCGGATCGGGCGACAGGGCGGAGTTCGGAATCTGGTTGATCCGGACCAGGAAGTTCGTGGTCTGGGTCAGCCCGCCGGTATCCTCGACGGAGACGCAGTACGTGCCGGTATTGAGCTGCGAGACGAGCTGCGCGGCAAAGCCCGGCGCCACGTTCGGCGCCGATGACATCGCCGCGCAGCCGGTCCCGCTCGGAATGCCGAGGCGCAGCGTAAGCGTCCCGGGCAGGAGCGCGCCCGCCTCGGAGCTGAGGCCGACGAGCGTGACGCGGACCTGCGTCGATTCGGGGAAGCCAATTGAATAGAAGCTCGACCCGCCGACCGGCAGCGCGCCGATGAAGAGCTCCGTCACCCGTGAGCCCGGAGAAGGGCCCGGGGCCGCGGGGTTGTCGTCGCCGCAGGCGACGGCGCAGGCGGCGAGGGCGCAAGCAATCAGTCTGTTGATCTTCATCGGGGCCGGATGATGTTGATGCCGAACGTGGCCGTCGCGGTCAGATTGCCGGGATCCGAAATCCTCGCGCAGTAGATCGCGGGGGTGGCCGGCACGGTCAACTGCGGCGAGCCGCCTGGACTGGCGTTGATCAAGTCCGTGAGCGTGCAATCGGTCCCGCGCGGGAAACCGAGCCCGATCGTCACCTGCGCGGTCGACGCCGCGCCGTTCTCGGTCAGCGTGTGCAACAGGAGCGAGACGTTGCCGCTCGCCGGCACGAAGAACGAGTAGAACTTCGAGCCGGTCATCGGCAGCGTTCCCGTGAACGACTCGACGGTGATCGGCTGCGTCGACCCCGGATTGGACGGCGCGGCCGGCGCTTCGGTCTGGTCACAAGCGCCGGCGAGGAGCAGGACCGCGAGAAGCGGAATCGCGCGCGCCACGGCGCCACGACGCGAGCAAGAAAACTGCCATTCCATCGACGTCACAAACCTCACGGCGTGCTTCAAAATGCTGTCACCTGCAATTGCCTGAGTTGTCCCCGGACAGAGACATCCGATCGCCAGTCGTGCCGGGATGATGATATCGGGTTACCGCTCCGGGACGCGCGTGGGCGCGCGGAACGTCACGCCGCGACGGTTGACCGCGACGACAATCTTGCCCGACGGGCTGACGCCCGCGGGCAACGTGTAGGACACTTGGTACTGGCTCAGCAGATCGTCGGCCACGAGCTGCAGGGCCTTGGTCAGCCCCGCGGACGCGACCATCTCCTCGTACCGGCCGCCGGACTGCTTCGGCCCGTCGCCGAGCACCTTGTTCCGGTTCATGTTCTCGTCGAGACCGGGGGTCGTGTTCGGTTTGGACATCGAGATCACGTGGAGCGCGGAACCGCTCTGCTGCAGCTGGTCGAGCACCCGGTCCTGCCGGATGTTGTTGGATTCCTCGCTGCCGAACGCCATCGCGACGATATTCGGCCGCGCCGCTTTGCGCGCCTGCAGCGACTTCGACGCATCGACGATGGCGTCGAGGAGGGCGCCACCGGGCGCCGGCGGCCGGGTATAGAGCTGGCGGACAACGGCGACTTGCGCCTCGAAGTCGGTGGTGTAGTTCACGCGAGTCACGTGCTGGCCGGCCGTCGTGCCGAGCGAGATCTCGGCGAGCCCGCGCAACCGCTGGAGAAAGCCGGCGACCGCGACGCGCGCGTCGTTCGCGCCGACGCCGTTGTCGTCGATGAGGAGCGCAATCGTCAGGGGCCCGGCCGCGCGCTCGACTTTCGTGATCTCGCGCGCCTTGCCGTCCTCCTTGATCGTGACGTCCGCGGGCGTGAGATCGAGGACCGGCGCGCCTTTGCTGTCGGTGACCGCGACGAACACGCTCCGCGTCATCGTCTGCGGGGCCTGCGGGGCCTGCGGGGCCCGCGGGACGCCGGTGGCGTCCGCGCCCGCGGCGACGACGCCGGCGCACACGACCGCTGCGACGAGCGCCACGGAACCGGTTCTGAGCACGGTGGGGTGCCTGCCGCTCACCACGTGCGGGCTACTTTACGATCAAAGAGCCCTTCATGCCCGCAAAGAAGTGCCCGGGAAACGTGCAGATATACGGGTAGGTGCCCGGCTTGGCCGGCGCCTTGAACGTCGTGGTCACTTCCTGGCCGTTGGCGGCCATCTCGGTCTGCGCCAGGATCTTGTCCTTCTCCGCGGCCGGGATATAACCAGAGTCCTTGGCCATGACGGCGGCCATCGCGAACGCCATGGCATCCGTCTCGGGCTTCAGCAGCACGAAGTTGTGCTTGAGCTGCTCGGGCGGCAGGTTGCTCGAGACTTTCAGGACGATTTTCAATTGTTCGCCCGGCTTTGCCGTGATCGTCGGCATGCTGTACGCCATCGCATCGGATCCGGACAACTGGATCACGCGCGGGGCTTGCGCCTGCACCGCCGACACACCTACGAACCACGCCAGAACGACGACGACAGCCGATCGAACCATCAAACGCATTTCAGACCCCTCTCTCCCTAGTTTTCCATGGACAGGGGGTATTGGGCAAAGTGGATTAACTGGGCCGTTCCAGCGTCTCCGGCACGCTGGTCGCCGTCTGGGCGACCGCCCAGTACTCCACGGCGACCTGGCGCCGGGCCGGAATCCAGCGATACGTCGGGACCCCGAAGAGCTTGCCGCGATCGATCATCTTCCGGCGCGGTTCGGGCATCGGCGAGACGCCGAATTCCATGCCTCGGGTAATCGACGTGCCGGCCCACGGCGCGTGCGGGCGGCTGAGGTTCTCCTCCCAGATCCCCATCCACGGAAAGTCACTGGCGCTCCAGACGTAACCGAACGCGAGCTTCGACGCCGGGGAAAACGCGACGAAGTACGCGTCCCCGCGCTGGTCCATGAGGTGCGTCGTGTACGCGTTCGTCACCGGCGCGCCGGTAAAGACGCGCAGATCGAGCTCGCCGCCATCGGTGCGCGGGGCCATCGGCCAGTCGAATTCGGCGCCGAGCTGAAGATAGTCGGCGCTGCCGAACACCGTTTCGAAAACTTTCGAGCGCGTCGCCGACGCGCGAAACTCGGTGATGCCCTTCTCGAGAAACGGCGGACCAAGGGTGACGTGCTGCGTCCAGCCCACAGGCTTGTCGCAGCTCGCGAGGCTCTCCACGACCTCGCGAATCCGGACGGCGCGATCGACGAGCGTGAGCGTCCGCTCGACGCGAAGCTGCGCCATCGGCAGCTCTGCGCGGGCGATCAGCTCCCCGGCGGTCTGCCGGAATTGATAGGTCGCGACCGACGCTTCGCCGTGCGCGGTGAGGCCCGCCGCGGCTTCGTCGGGCGACGGTCCGCCGAACATGTCGAGACACAGGTTGTGGCCCATGATGCCCGCGAGGAGCTTGTTGTCCGCGCCCGTGCCGTACCCGGTGTGTTTCGCGGGGTCGAACTCCGACGGCTCGACCGACGGCCATACCGGCGTCCACAGCGGGTTGACGCCGGTCTGCTTGTCGAAGATCTCCGCGATGTGCCCGCCGCCTTCGAGGACAGTGACCCGGAGGTGGGGGTTTTCAATCGACGCGGCGCGACGGGTTCGGTAAAGAAACATGGACCAATTATTCATGATTCGCGATTCAAGATTCGTGATTCACCGGGATTCGCGAGTTGTGCAAGTATTCGAGCAGCTGTGGGTGAATCCAAGGCGCTCGACGGCCGATCGGCCATCGTGACGGGCGGGAGCCGGGGTGTCGGCCAGGGCATCGCGCTCGAACTGGGGCGGCGCGGCTGCCGCGTCGCGGTGAACTACAACTCGTCGCGCGAACGGGCGGAAGACACCGCACGTCAGGTCCAGGATCTGGGTGTGGACGCCTTTGCGGTGTGGGCCGATGTCTCCGTGCCAGCCGATGTCGCGGCGATGGTGGACGCGGCCGTCGGCCGGTTCGGCCGGCTCGACCTGCTGGTCAACAACGCGGGCCTGCAGACGTGGACGCCGTTGCTCGAGGTGACCGAAGCCGAATGGGATCGCGTCATCGCCACCAATCTCAAGGGCTGTTTCGTGTGCACCCAGACGGCGGCGCGGCACATGAAAGATCACGGCGGCGGATCGATCGTGAACATCGGCTCAGGCTGCAACAAGATCCCGTTCCCGCGGCTGGTCGCCTATACCGCGAGCAAGGGCGGGATCGAGATGCTGACGAAGGTCGCCGCGGTCGAGCTCGGGCCGCACGGCATTCGCGTGAACTGCGTCGCGCCTGGCGCCGTCGAGATCGAACGCACGAGGCTCGAGCTGCCCGACTACGCCGGATTCTGGGGTGCCAGGGCGCCACTCGGTCGCGTGGGGACACCCGCGGACATCGGTCAGGCGGTGGCGTTTCTCGCCGGACCGGAAGCCTCGTTCATCACCGGCCAGACGATCTGGGTGGACGGCGGGCTGTTCTCGCGCCCGGCGTGGACGGGCGACTGACACCCGGCCCGAGCGCGTAGCGCGAGGATAGCCGGCCCGAGCGCGGGGGTGGCTGAACCGCCGACACCCGGCCCGAGCGTGTAGCGCGAGGATAGCCGGCCCGAGCGTTGGGGGTGGGGCCCCAACGCCGTAAGATGGGCGACATGTTTGATCTCAGTGGAAAGGTCGCGCTCGTGACCGGCGCCGCGTCGGGGATCGGCGAGGCGATTGCGCACGCGCTGGCGGGCGCGGGCGCGCTGGTCTTCGTCACCGACCGCGACGTCGAGAACGGCAAGCGCGTCGCGGCCGACATCTCGAAGGACGGGCGGCCGAGCCGCTTCATCGCGCTCGACGTCACCGACGAAGCGCAGTGCCGCGCGGCCGCCGACGCCGTTCATGCCGACCACCCGGCCGGGCTCGACATCCTGGTGAACAACGCCGGGACCGGACACGTCGGCACGATCGCGACGACCCGCGGCGAGGATCTCGATCGGCTGTATCAAGTGAACGTGCGCGGCGTCTTCAACGTGAGTCGGGCGTTCGTCGGCCCGATGCTGGCGCGCCGCGCCGGCAACATCATCAACACCGCCTCGATCGCCGGCATCGTCGGCATCAAGGATCGACTGGCGTACGCGACGACGAAGTTCGCGGTCGTCGGGTTGACCAAATGCATGGCGCTCGATCACGCGAAGGAAGGGCTCCGCGTGAACTGCGTGTGTCCCGGCCGCGTCGAGACGCCGTTCGTCAAGGCGCGGCTGCGCGAGTACGCCGATCCCGAGGCGGCGTACCGCGAGATGGCCGCGTCGCAGGCGATCGGGCGCATGGGCACGCCGGAGGAAATCGCGGCCGCCGTGCTGTACCTCGCGAGCGACGAGGCGGCGTTTGTCACCGGCAGCGCCTTCGTCATCGACGGCGGGCTGAGCGCCGGCTGATGCATGCCCGCCTGCTCGTAGACAGCCGGTGCACGCTGGGCGAAGGCCTGCTCTGGGACGCGCGGCGGGGCGCGTGGCTCTGGACCGACATCGAGGGCCGTCGGCTCTGGCAGCATCGCGAGGCGGACGGCATGACGCGCACGTGGTCGCTGCCCGACCGCCTGGGATCGTTCGCCATCTGCGCCTCGGGCCAGATTCTCCTCGGCCTGGCGAAATCCCTGGCATGGGCCGATCTGGATGCCGCCGGCGGCGACTTCCTGCCGGTGACGACGATCGTGGCCCTCGAGCCGGGCCTCGAGACCCGCACGAACGACGGCCGGACGGATCGTGCCGGCCACTTCGTGTTCGGCACGATGAGCGAGCTGCCGCAGCATCTGCCGATCGGCAGCTTCTATCAGTTCTCGCATCGACACGGCCTGCGACGGCTCGATCTCGGGACGATCGGCATTCCGAACAGCCTGTGCTTCAGCCCGGACGGCGGCACGATCTACTTCTGCGACTCGCCGCAGCGGCAGATCATGCAAGCGGCTTACGATCCGGACACCGCGAGCGTGTCGTCGATCCGCGTCTTCGCCGATCTGCGGACGCGACCGGGCGAGCCGGACGGATCGATCGTCGATGCGGACGGCCGGCTCTGGAACGCGGTTTGGGGCGCGCACCTGATCCGGCGATTCACGCCGACGGGCAGGATCGATCGCGAGCTGCCGGTGCCGGCGAAGAACGCGACCTGCGTCGCGTTCGGCGGCACGGATCTCCGCACGCTTGCCGTCACGTCGGCGCGGCAGGACATGAGCGAGGGCGAGCTCGCGACCACGCCCGAGTCGGGCGGCGTGTTCGTCGTGGACACGGACGACGCGGCCGGCATCCCAGAGACGCTGTTCGCCGATCGCTGAAGCGCTGCCATGACACGCCGCACCCCGGGCCTCGTCGCGCTCCTCGTCGTCGCCTTGTTGACACCGGCGGGCACCCAAACGCCGCAGGCGTACGATCTCGTCGTCTACGGCGCGACGTCCGCCGGGGTGATGGCCGCCGTCCAGGCGAAGCGGCTGGGCAAGACGGTGATTGTCGTCGGTCCGGACCGCCATCTCGGCGGACTCTCGAGCGGCGGGCTCGGGTTCACCGACACGGGCAACAAGGCGGTGATCGGCGGGCTCGCGCGCGAGTTCTATCACCGCGTCTGGAGCCATTACGAGCGCGCGGACGCGTGGCGCTGGCAGAAGCGCGAGGAGTACGGCAACAAAGGCCAGGGCACGCCGGCCATCGACGGCACGCAGCGGACGATGTGGATCTTCGAGCCGCACGTCGCGGAACGGGTGTTCGAGGACTTGATCAAGGAACACGGCATTCGCGTCGAACGCGACCAGTGGCTCGACCGCAGCCGCGGCGTGAGGAAAGAGGGCGCACGCATCGTGCAGATCGCGATGCTGAGCGGCCGGCGCTACGCCGGCCGCATGTTCATCGACGCGACCTACGAGGGCGACCTGATGGCGGCGGCCGGGGTCGAGTATCACGTCGGCCGGGAAGCGCAGTCCACCTACGGCGAGACGTGGAATGGCGTGCAGACGGGGACGCTCCATCACCGCCATCACTTCGGCGTGCTGAAGACTCCAATCAGTCCGTATGTCGTGCCGGGGAATCCGGCGAGCGGCGTGCTGCCGCGGATCAGCACCGCGCCACCGGGAGAGCGCGGACAGGCGGACCAGCGCATTCAGGCGTACTGCTATCGCTACTGTGTGACCGATCACCCGGGCAACCGCCGGCCGTTTCCCAGGCCCGACGGCTATGACGCGCGCCAGTACGAGCTGCTGCTTCGGGTGTTCGACGCCGGCTGGCGCGAGACGTTCGACAAGTTCGATCCGGTGCCGAACAGAAAGACCGACAGCAACAACCACGGTCCGTTCAGCACCGACAACATCGGCGCCAACTACGATTACCCCGAGGCGTCGTACGAACGGCGGCGCGAGATCCTGAAAGAGCACGAGACGTATCAGAGGGGCTGGCTGTACTTCCTCGCCAACGACCCGCGCGTACCGCAGGAGGTGCGGGAACGGATGCGGCAGTGGGGTCTGCCGAAGGACGAATTCACGGACAACGGCGGCTGGCCCCACCAGATCTACGTGCGCGAGGCCCGCCGGATGATCGGACTCTTCGTGATGACCGAACACGAGCTGATGCAGCGCCGGCCGACGCCGGCGTCGGTCGGCATGGGCTCGTACGGGATCGACTCGCACAACGTGCAGCGGTACATCACGCCAGACGGGTTCGTGCAGAACGAAGGCGACATCGGCGTGGCGCTGCCGGGTCCGTACGCCATCGCGTACGGCGCGCTCGTGCCGCAGCGGGGGCAGGCGGACAACCTGCTCGTCCCGGTGTGTGTGTCGAGCTCGCACATCGCGTTCGGCTCTATTCGGATGGAGCCGGTGTTCATGGTGCTCGGCCAATCCGCGGCGACGGCCGCGGCCCTGGCGATTGACGGCAAGCTGGCGGTGCAGGATGTTGCGTACGCGGACCTCCAGGCGCAGTTACTCAAAGACGGCCAGGTCCTCAGGTATCCGCCGGCGACGATTGTTCGGTAGCGCCGCGTGTCCCTGCCGCCAGCCTCACGCTCCCCCACTCCGCATCGTCTTGCATTGCAGAATGCGTTGGATGGGTCATTCGGCGACGCTGATCGCGGGTCCTGGGCGCCGAGCCCGCGAGGCACGTCGGGAGTTTTCCACAGTTTGAGGCCCGTCCCCTCAATGTGCATTGCAAAACAGATGCGCATCTTGATTCCCCTGGCGGGGGTTGGTATCGTCCTCGCCTCTTGTGAAGAGGGCCGCGAGCGAGCCGCGCGGCGGGGACGAACCCCCACATAGGAACCACGCCGAATGGTGACGCGATCTCAGGTTGAAGCAGCGATTGGCGCCGGATCCGGAGTGCTGCGGCTCGAGCCGAGCTGGGTGCCGCGATCGTTCATGATTCCGGGCCGTCGACTGAAACTGCATCCGGACGACCTCTACGCGCTTGGCGGCCATCGTGGCGGGATCAACGAGCGCTGGTTCTCGTCGACGACCAACGCCGACAACGGGCCAGGCACGCCGGCCGATGAAGGCTTGAGCTACGTGCGCGCGGCCGGCGGTCAGCGGTTTCTCCTCAAGGAGGCTGTCGATCAGGCGGGCGATCTGCTCCTCGGCGCCGGCGTCATGTCTCGTGAAGGCGGCTGGAACCTGCTCTGCAAGTTCTTCGACAACATGGGGCCGATTCCCCATCACATGCACCAGAGCGAGGAGCAGGCGCAGTTGCTCGGCCGGCGCGGCAAGCCCGAGGCGTACTACTTCCCGCCGCAGTACAACAAGACCGACAACGATTTCCCGTACACGTTCATGGGCCTCGCGCCAGGGACGACCAAGGCCCAGGTGCGGCGCTGCCTCGAGAACTGGAACAAGGGCGACAACGGCATCCTGTTCCTCTCGCACGCCTACCGGCTGGAGCCGGGCACGGGCTGGCAGATCAACCCGCGGATCCTGCACGCGCCCGGGTCGCTCGTGACCTACGAGCCGCAGGTGAACAGCGACGTCTTCTCGATGTTCCAGTCCGAGGTCGAGGGGCGGATCACGCCGCGCGCGCTGCTGGTCAAGGACGTCCTGCCGCAGTACCACGACGATCTCGACTATCTCGTCGAGATGCTCGACTGGGACGCGAACGTGAATCCGAACTTCGCCCACGACAACCGCGTGTTTCCCAGGCCGGTCAGGCCGTTCGCGGAGACCGAAGAAGCCGGATACCGCGAACAGTGGGTCTCGTACGGCACGGGCTGGTACTCGGCGAAGGAGCTCACCGTGCTGCCGAAGCGGACGGTGACGATCAAGGACGCCGAAGCCTATGGGCTGATTCTCACGCAGGGCTACGGCACCTTCGGCACGGTGCCCGTCTCAACGCCGTCGATGATCCGCTTCGGCGAGCTGACGGAAGACGAGCTCTTCGTCACGGCGGACGCCGCGCGCGCCGGCGTGCGCATCGAGAACCGGAGCGCCACCGATCCGCTCGTGATCCTCAAGCACTTCGGCCCCGGCAATCCGGACAACGAACCGCTTCGCAAGAAAAAGTAGGCAACGATTCCATGAGCCCGACGTTGACGCACAAGTACCCCGCGCTTCACAACGCCATGTGGCCCGGCCTGGTCGGCAAGGGCGGACCGGACGCCGAGCCGCCGATCGATCTCGACACGATGCTGAACCTCACCGCCGCCGCAAGCGTGGACGGCGTGAAATTCGACGGCGTCGATCTGTTCCTCTTCGACCCGCATACGAGCATCGAGTCCACGGACGACGACCTGAAGCGGCTGGCCGACAAGGTCCGGGCCAAAGGCTTCAAGGTCGGATCGGTGGTCGCGCCGGTGTGGCCGCCGACCGGCGGCGGCTCGGCGATGGGGAGCGAAGAGGAGCGCCGTCACTTCGTCACGCAAGTGCGGAAGGCGTGTGCCATTGCCAAAAAGCTTCGCGAGCTCGGCGTCCGCTCGTACGGCGTCGTCCGGATCGACTCGGCGTCGAGCCCGTCCGAGTGGGCGAAGGATCCCGCCGGCAACACCAAGAAAATCGCGGAGACATTCCGTCAGTCCTGTGACGTCGCCGAGGACTACGGCGAACGGCTCGCGGCCGAAGGCGAGATCTGCTGGGGCGGCATGCACAGCTGGAAGCGCAACGTCGAGCTGCTCGAGATGGTGAACCGCCCGAAGACGCTCGGCTTCCAGGCCGACATGGCGCACACGCTCCTCTTCACCATGGGCTACAACGCGCCCGAGGATCGGATCCTCCCGGAGGGCTTCGACTGGGCGCGCAAGGAGGTGCTCGACGCGGCGCTGAAGAAGATGACGCACGCACTCCGGCCGTGGACGATCGATTTTCACGTCGCGCAGAACGACGCCACGGTCAAAGGCTCGGGCTCGCACGACAAGACCGGCCGCCACTGCCTGCCGAACGATCCGAATGGCAAGCTCGAAATCACGCGTCACGCCGGCTTCTGGCTGCGCGACGACAACGGCGACGTCACGAGGCAGGTGCAGCACATCTGCTGGGACGGCTGCATGTTCCCGAACGCGACGATGATGCAGCCGGGCACCTGGAACGACGTGCTGAAGACGATGATCAGCGTGCGCAACGCGCACGGCTGGGACTAGCGCGCGCGGCTTCGCCGCGCGCGAACTTCGAAGTTCGAACTTCGAAGTTCGAAGTTTTCTCCGAAGGAGAATATGAGGGATCTCAACATCGGCCTGGTCGGCTATGGCTTCATGGGGCGGACGCACTCGAACGCGTTCCTCCAGGCGCCGCGCTTCTTCGACGTGCCGTACCGTCCGGTCCTCAAGGCGATTTGCGCGCGCAACCCGGATCGTGCGAAGGGCTTTGCGGCCAACTGGGGGTACGGATCGGTCGAGGCCGATTGGCGCGCGCTCGTCGCGCGCAAGGACATCGACGTCATCGACATCGCCAGCCCGAACGACACGCACGAGGAGATCGCCGTCGCGGCCGCCAAAGCCGGCAAGATGGTGCTCTGCGAGAAGCCGCTCGGCCGCAACGCGGCGGAAGCGAAACGAATGGTGGACGCGGTCGAGTCGGCCGGCGTCCCGAACAGCGTCTGGTACAACTACCGGCGGATTCCCGCGGTCACGCTCATCAAGCAACTGGTCGATGAAGGCAAGTTCGGCCGGATTTTCCATTACCGCGCGCAGTTCCTGCAGGACTGGACGATCTCGAAGGACCTGCCACAGGGTGGCGAGGGACTCTGGCGCCTCGACGTCGGCGTCGCCGGCAGTGGCGTGACCGGCGATCTGCTCGCGCACTGCATCGACACCGCGCTCTGGCTGAACGGACCGATCACCCAGGTGAGCGGCATGACCGAGACGTTCATCAAGGAGCGCAAGCACAACCTCACCGGCAAGGTCGAGCCGGTCGGTATCGACGACGCCAGCGCGTTCATGTGCCGGTTCGCCAATGGATCGCTCGCGCTGTTCGAAGCGACGCGCTACGCGCGCGGCCACAAGGCGCTCTACACGCTCGAAATCAACGGCGAGCACGCGTCGGCACGCTGGGATCTGCACGACCTCCACCGCCTGCAGTGGTTCGATCACAAAGACGAAGGCCGGCTCCGCGGCTGGCGCAGCGTCCACATCACCGACGGCGATCAGCCGTACATGAAGCACTGGTGGGTGCCGGGACTCCAGATCGGGTACGAGCACAGCTTCATTCACCAGTTCGCGGATTTCCTCCAGGCCGCCGGCGCAGGCAAGCCGTGCCCGCCGACGTTCCGCGACGGTCTCGCCACCGACTACGTCACCGACGCCGTTCTCGCCTCGGCAAAGAACCAGAAATGGGAAACCGTTCCGCAGTAGGAGAACAGTCATGGCTTTGCATACGTTGAATCGCCGGACGACGATTGGGGTCACGGTGGCCGGTGCGGCCATCGCAGCCTGGCTGTCTGGCCCCATCATGTCGGCTCAGCAGCCCCCGCCCCAACAGCCACCGGCGACGGCGCAGGGTCAGCCGCCGGCGGGCGGCCGTCAGGGCGGCGGTCGCCAAGGCGGCGGCGGTCGTGGGGGCGCACCGATTCCGTACGAAGATCACACGGGGTTCGAGCAGATCTTCGACGGCCTCAGTCTCAAGGGCTGGGACGGCGACCCGGCGTTCTGGAAGGTCGAGAACGGCGCGATCGTCGGCCAGAGCACGGCCGAGAACGCCGTCAAGCAGAACACGTTCATCATCTGGCGCGGCGGCGAGCCGGCGGACTTCGATCTGAAGGTCGAGTTCCGGATGAATTCGACGAACAGCGGCGTGCAGTATCGCAGCGTCCAGCTCCCGGCCAGCGATGAGATCGGCAAGTGGGTGCTGAAGGGCTACCAGGCCGACATCGACTTCGACAACAACTACACGGGCATGCTGTACGAGGAGCGCGGGCGGATGTTCCTTGCGCCGAGGGGCACGTTCGGCTTCCTCGGCGCGGCCGGCGCGGGCGCGACGCAGCAGCGCGGCAGTCTCGGCGCCGTCGAAGCGAGCGACGCCCTGAAAGCGCTCGTCAAGGTGAACGACTGGAATCAGTTTCACGTCATCGCGCGGGGCAACGTGCTGATCCACGTGCTCAATGGGCACGTCACGGCGCTCTTCGTCGACGATGACGCGGCGAACCGCGCGATGAAAGGGCTCCTCGGCTTCCAGATCCACGTCGGACCGCCGATGAAGGTCGAGTTCAAGAACATCTGGCTCAAGAAGCTGAGCTGAGGCAGCGCCACGCCTCGCGCGCCTCGGGCGGGTTCGGAGCGTACGACAGGTAGACAGGCACGGCAGGTACGGCACCGTTCGGACCTGTCGTACACTGCCTCCGATCTGGTCGACGGAGGCTTGCCATGCTGAAGCCCACCCCTGTTCTGGTTGGCACAGTCGGTATTTGCGCGCTGGGATTGTCGCTCGTCGCACAGACGCCCGTCACGGGATCGCAGACCTCAGGGGCGCCGCCTCCGGCTCAAGCGCCCGCGACGCCAACGCCAGCGCCACAAACGCCCGCGACCGGCACGCCGGGGCGCTCGAACGATCCGTTCTTCAACGCCGATCTGTCTCCCAAGCCGGCGATCACCGCCAGGACGCCGGCCGAGGAGTTGAAGACGTTCCTGCTGCCGCCCGGCTACCACCTCGAGCCGGTCCTGACCGAACCGGACGTGCAGGAGCCGATGCAGATCGCGTTCGACGGCAACGGCCGGATGTTCGTGCTCGAGAATCGCGGCTACATGCAGGACGCCGACGCGACCGGTGAGCTCGAGCCGGTCGGGCGCATCTCGGTCCACGAGGATCTGGACAACGACGGCGTCTACGAAAAGCACGGCGTCTTTCTCGATCACCTCGTCTTCCCGCGGTTCGTGCAGCCGTTCGGTCCGAACAGCATCCTCGCGATGGAGTCGAACACCGACGACGTGTACCGGTACACGGACACGAACGGCGACGGCGTCGCCGACAAGAAAGAGCTGTTCACCACCAACTTCGGCCGCTCGGGCAACGTCGAGCACCAGCAGTCCAGTCTGTTCCTGTCGATGGACAACTGGATGTACACGACCTACAACACGTTCCGCGTGCGCTGGACGCCGAAGGGCGTGCTACGCGAGCCGACCGGCACGAACAACGGCCAGTGGGGGATCACGCAGGACAGCGACGGCAAGGTGTACTTCCAGACGGGCGAAGGCGGCGTGCCGACATACTTTCAGTTTCCGATTCACTACGGGACGTTCAACATGCCCGGCCAGCTCGAGCCCGGGCTCACGACCGCGTGGGGCGTCGCCGGGCTCGGCGACTTCCAGCCGGGGACCAGCGCGATCCGCCAGGGCGAACTGACGCTGGCGCGGGTCACTGGCGGCGCGGGGAACGACGTCTATCGCGGCGATCGATTGCCCGCCGATCTCGTCGGCGACTACCTCTACGGCGAGCCGGTCGCGCGCATCATCCGCCGGCTGACGCCGGTCGTGACGGAAGGGATCACGCAGTTGCGCCAGGTGTATCAGTGGCAGCACGCGGAGTTCATCCGGTCGAGCGATCACCTCTTCCGTCCCGTCGATCTCTCGACCGCGCCCGACGGCACGCTCTACATCGTGGACACGTACCGCGGCATCATCCAGGAGGGCAACTGGACGCGGCCGGGCAGCTACCTGCGCGCGAAGATCGATCAGTACGGGCTCGACAAGATCGTGCGGCACGGCCGGATCTGGCGGCTGACGTACGACGGGATGGCGCGCGATCGCACCCAGCCGCGGATGAACGGCGAGACGGCCGCGCAGCTCGTCGCCCGTCTCTCGCACCCGAACGGCTGGTGGCGCGACACCGCCCAGCAGTTGCTGGTGCTGAAACAGGATCGCTCGGCCGTGCCGGCGCTGCAGCAACTGGCGCGCACGGGCCCGTCGGTCGACGGTCGGATTCACGCGCTCTGGACACTCGAAGGACTCGGCGCGCTCGACGCCGCGCTCGTCCGCGAGCTGATGAAGGATCCGAGCTCGCGGATTCGCATTCACGCGGTGCGGACGAGCGAGACGCTGTACAAGGACGGCGACAAGAGTCTGGGCAACGAGTACCGCGCGCTTCTGAACGATCAGGACGTCAACGTCGTGATCCAGGCGATGCTGACGCTGAATCTGTTCCGCGTGCCCGATCTCGCCGGGCTCGTGAAGACCGCGCAGGCGGGCAACCAGGCGCGCGGTGTTCAAGAGCTCGGCAACCGCATCCTGGCGCCGCCCGCGGCCAGCACGGCCGGCCGCGGCCGCAACCCCGAGGAAACGGCCATGCTCGGGCGCGGCGAGACCATCTTCAAGGAGCTCTGCTTCACCTGTCACGGCAACGACGGGCTGGGCACGCCGAAGGAGGGCGCGCCGGCAGGCACGACGATGGCGCCGGCGCTCGCCGGGTCGCGGCGCGTCCAGGATCACCGCGATTACGTGATCAAGGCGCTGCTCCACGGCGTCACCGGCCCGGTGGACGGCGACATCTACACGGAAGTCATGGTGCCAATGGGCACCAACAACGACGAGTGGATCGCGGCGGTCGCATCCTTCGTGCGGACCGGCTTCGGCAACACGGGCACGGTCGTCACACCCGGCGACGTCGCGCGGGTCAGGAAGGAGTCGGCCGCGCGCAAGAAGCCGTGGACCGTCGAAGAACTGGTCGCGTCGCTGCCGACGATCCTCACGGCCCAGCCGACATGGAAGGTCACCGCGAGCCACAACAGCGCGACGGCAGGCCACGGTTTGAACTACATCGCGTGGTCCACCGGCGAGCCGCAGAAGCCGGGCATGTGGTTCCAGGTCGAGCTGCCGGAACCGGCGATGCTGACCGAGCTCGTTTTTGAGACGACCGGCGGCGGCCGCGGCGGCGTGCCGACCGGGGCGTTCAGAACGCAGGGGCCGGTCCCGGGCGCCGCCCTTCCGCCCGCGCCGGCCACTCCACCAGCGGCCGGGACGCCAGCGGCCGGGACGCCACCGGCCGGCGCCCCACCCGCCGGAGGACGCGCCTTCGGTCCGCCGGCACCGCCGGTGATGGGCTATCCACGTGAATTCAAAGTCGAGGTGTCACTCGACGGCACCAAGTGGACGCCCGCGGCGACGGGCACCGGCACGTCCGGCGCGACGACTGTCGCGTTCCCGCCCGCGCGCGCGAAGTTCGTGCGCATCACGCAGACCGGCGACGTCGCCGGCGCGCCGCCGTGGTCGATGCAGAGGTTGCGCGTGTACCAGGCGCCGACCAAGTAGAAAGCAGCGAAGAGACTTCTTCGAACCTCAACACGGAGATCACGGGGTCACGGAACGCACGGACAACTTGAGGGATTGCTCTTCCCGGCCAAATGTTCTCCGTGTTCTCCGCGACTCCGTGCTCTCCGTGTTGCGTCAGAAAGTCAGAAGCGCGGGATCTGAATCTTCTCGCCGCCCTTGAGCGCCGACTGGTGCGCGCAGATGCCGACCATCGTCCAGTTGACGGAGGTTTCGGCGTCGGGCATCGGCGGCTGCTTGCCGAGGCACGCCACCAGGAAATTGTGCGCGAGGTGCGGGTGCGAGCCGCCGTGCCCGCCGCCCTGCAGGAATGAGAGGTGGTCGGCGTCCTGAATCGCCGCCGGCTGGGTGAACCGCCGGATCGGCTCAGGCAGCAGGTGCGCGTAGTCGGGTACCTTCACGCGCTCGGGGATTTGTGCCTCGGTCAGCGGACGTTCTGTCGTGCTTTTCGTGTGGATGACGGGATCCTCCCCTTCCACCTGCTGCCACTCGAACGATTTCTTCGACCCGGTCGCGTCGAAGCTCTCACGGTACTGGCGCGCCGTGTTGAAGAGGCTGCGCGTGACCTCGGCGCAGACGTCCGAATCGCGCAGCTTGAACGTCGCGGTCTCGATCGCGAACGGACTCCCATACTTTGGAATCAACGCTTCGTCGATCCGGCCGGATCCGTGGCAGACGACCGACTCGGCGTGCTTGCCGAGGAGCGCCAGGCACGGGCTGACGCAGTGCGTCGCGTAGTGCATGGGTGGAAAGCCTTCCCAATACCCCGGCCACCCGTCCATGTCCTGCTGGTGGCTGCCGCGCAGGAACTGAATCCGTCCGAGCTCGCCCTTGTCGTAGAGCTCCTTCACGAAGAGGTACTCGCGGCTGTACACGACGGTCTCCATCATCATGTAGACCGTGCCGCTCTTCCTCTGCGCCTCGACGATCTGCCGGCACTCGTCGACCGTCGTCGCCGCCGGCACAGTGCTGGCGACGTGCTTGCCGGCCTTGAGCGCGGCAATGGACTGCGGCGCGTGGTCGGCGATTGGCGAGTTGATGTGCACCGCGTCCACGTTCGGGTCCTTCAGCAGCTCGTCGTAGTTCGCGTAGCGCACCTTGATGCCGAACTTGTCGCCCGTCGAGTCGAGCTCCTTCTTGTTGCGGCGGCAGATCGCATACATCTCCGCGTTGGGATGGCGCTGATAAATCGGGATGAACTCGGCGCCAAACCCGAGCCCGACGATCGCGATACGGATTTTCTTCTCAGTGGCCATTCCCACAATCCCTCCGCGAAAACTTCAAGAATACCTTCGTTTGTCGATCCGCAACACGGAGCGCTCGGAGACACGGAGCACACGGGCTTCAGGGTTTACCACCTTAGTGCCGTGTGCTCCGTCTCTCCGTGCTGTCCGTGTTCTGGATCGAAAAGCCAGCCGTCTCGGTGACGCCACCAAACAAACGAGCGGGTGAGGTCGCCCTCACCCGCTCACAAGCATGTCGCGCGAACCAGCTAGAACTGGAACCGAATCTGCAGCTGCACCGAGCGTGGCCCCGCGGCGCCGGTGACCGCGCCGAAGCCCGCGTTGTCCGGCCGGATTCGAGCTGCGACGAGCGTCCCGTCAGGGTTGTACTGCGGATTGGTGATCGTCTGGTTCGTCGGGCTGGTGAGGTTCATCGTCGTCTGCCGGCCCGTGAAGATCACTTCGTTGAAGGCATTGAACAGGTCGGCCCGGATCTGGACGAGCCGTGACCCTCCCAGTCGGATGTTGCGGGCGATCGCGAAATCCCACCGGTGATCCGGACACCCGATCATGTAGTTCTGGCCCGATTCGAGGCCGACGCTGTTCACTGCCGGCCCGGCAAAGGCGGCGGTATTGAACTGTTGATATTGATTGTCAGAGCAGCCGCTCCCCGGATCGCCGACGATGACGACGCGGCCCCCGTAGTTGGGCGAGCCGGTGATGTTCACGTTGCCGCCTCCGCTCTGATAGCCGTAGCCGATCGTGTACCGGCCGCCCGACCCGCCGGTGAAGACACCGGAGAGCTGCCAGTCGTTGATGACCAAACCGATTGCAGTTGCGACCGATCCGTTCTTGGGCAGGTCCGGCAGATCCCACACGAAGTTGCCCTTGAACGTGTGCCGCGCCAGATTCTGCTGACCGAGAATGTCGTCCGCTTCAGCCTGATCGGCCCGATACCGCAGATTGCCGTTCGCGTCGTGCTCGAGCCGAGCACCCGCGTTACCCGTGAACGACAAGCCGAGGGTGTAGTTGAGGCCGAACGACAGGCCGTTGTGGAACCGGCGATTGAACGACGACTGGATCGAGTGGTACTCGTTCGAGCCGCGCTGCGTGAACTGCGTGATCGATCCGTACCCCTTGAACGCACGCATCTGGTCGGTCGGCACGGCCGATCCGCCCGGTGTTGGACTCACGGCCAGGGTCGGATCCTGATTCTCCGGGAGAAAGGCCGCGCCGATGTCCACCTGGTTAATGTCCACGTTCTGACCCTGATACCTGGCCGCCTGTCCGACGTATTCGAGGTCGAGCGCGGACGACCACGGCAGCGCCATCTGCACGCCGAAGTTCCACTGGTACGAAGTGGGAAGTTTAGCCTCGTACTCGTACGTCGAGAGCGCCGGCGGTCCTTGAATGGACAGCCCGCTGGTCCCGAGGGTTTGTAATTGTCCAAAATTCGCGTTGACGCTCGACGCGTTCGGTGGATTCGCGACCAGGCCGTAGATGGAGTTGCCGTCGGGCCGGTCGAAGAAAATACCAAAGCCGCCGCGAAACACGAACCGCTGCGCGCCGCTGAGGTCGTACGCGAATCCCAACCGCGGCGCCGGCGCGATGAGCGGCCACTTGTATCCGGTCTTCACGATCCCGTCGCCGCCGACGAAGATGCCGTTGGTCGGAACACCGGTGTTCGGCACGAGCTGGCCGATGGCCAGCGTCGAGTTCGGTCCCAGGAACAGCCCGGTTTTCGGGTTCATCGCCTGACGATTCGTGCCGCTGCACGGATACACGCCGTTGGCGCAGCCGGCCACGTACAGCACGGGTGCCTGGCCCGCGACCCACTCATCAGGGAGGAAGTTCGACCCCTGCCCGAGCGAATCGTACTGCGGTTGCTGACGGACGAAGCGCACGCCGACGTCGAGCGTGAGCTTGTTGCTCACTTTCCAGTTGTCCTGGATGTACGCCTCGGTATTGTTGGAGACGTACCGGCCTTCCATGAACCTGGAGAGCTGCGTGTACTGGTTGAAGATCCCGAGGGCCGCATTCGCGAACCCGTATTGCGCATCGATCGGGTTGTTGGTGTTGTTCGCGAAGTTCAGCGATCCCGGCCCGCCGCCGCCGCGGTTCTGCGCTTTGTGACTGTGGTGGTTGTAGAATCCGGCCTTCAGCGTGTGCTGTCCGGTGACCTTGGTCATGCTGATCGAAATGTCCTGGGTCCGGTTGTAGTTGAGCCAGGCCGGATACGGAAGGTTCGGAGGCCCGTTCGCGACGCGGTTGCCCCAGTTGAACGTGGGCGGCAACAGGATCGTGCCGTCCTGGAACATCGGCGTGTTGATCTTCGTGAGTTGCTCGTACTCGTAGTACCGCGAATCCATCTTGATGCCGTCCGGAAAGAGCATCGGCAGGTCGCCCAGGCCCACGCTGCGCTTGTCCGAGGCCGGGCTCATCGGGATTGAAGCGGTGCAGTTCGTGAAGATGTCGACGCATCCGGCGACCGCATTCCTGGCATACCCGTAGTTGGCTTCGATGAAGGTCGTCGAGTTCAGGCTGTAGTTGACCGTCACCGCCGTCGTCGTGACGACGGGATCGTGCGTCTGCGTGTCGTTGTATCCGGGAAGCGTGCCCGGGAACGTCTGCCGCCGCTGGCGCTCACCTGAGTACTTGAAGGTGGTCCGCAACGCCTGGAACGGCTGGTAGTCGAAACGAAGGACCGGCTGGTTGTTCAGATAGCTCACGACCGGGCCAATCTCTTGGTAGTTGTAGTTGATGCCCGGCTGATCGGGCAGGTTGGGCATCGGGTACTGCTTCAGGATGTTCAGGCCGATCTGATAGAGCTTCGAGGCCGGAATCTTGCCGACCACGCCGCCGTCCGCGTAACAGCCCCGCGTATCGGTCGCCGAACACGGCAGTCCGGTGGACGCGTCGCGGATATAGGGCCAGGGCGCGCCGTTGTTGTCGAGCGTGGCCGAAAAATCGCCGGCGCGTTCGGCTGCCGTCGGGAACCGGAACTGCCGCACCTGGCCGCCTGCCTCGCGGGGCCGCCACTCCTGACTGAAGAAGAAGAACAGCTTGTTCCCGGCGCCCGGTTTGCCAATCGGGCCGCTGAAGGAATAGCCGAAGTCGTCCTGTCTGGACACGGTCTTCGGCTGGTTGTTCTGCTTGTTCTGCCAACTGTTCGCGTTCCAATCGGAGTTGCGACGCACTTCGTAGACGGACCCGCGGAACCGGTTGGTGCCGCTCTTTGTGACGGCGGTGATCTGCAGGCCACTGGCGCGGCCGTACTCGGCCTGATAGGCCGAGGCCAGCACCTTCACCTCGGCGATGGCTTCGACGTTGAGTCGGAGCAGCGCGGCATTGTTGCCGGTGTCCATCGTCGAGACGCCGTCCATCATGACGTTGTTGGCGCCGCCACCGCCCAGCCGGGCCGTGCCGCTGACGCCTGGCGTGAACTGGGTCAACTCGATGAAACTGCGGCCATTGAGCGGCAGGTTCTGCACTTGTTCGGTGAGCGCCGAATAGGAGCGCTCGCCCGTCGTCGATTGAATCTGCGGCGATGCGGCGGTGACGTTCACGGTCTCGGCTGCGCCGCCGACTTCGAGCGTGAGGGCGGGCAACGCGACGCGGTCCGCGCCGCTCACCGAAATTCCCGCATGGTTCAACGTCTTGAACCCGCTCATGCTCACCTGGAGCGTATAGGTGTCCGCCGTCACATTCGGCACGACGAAATCGCCCTGGGCGTTGGTGACGACCGGAGCCATCTTCGTGCCGCGTGTCTGGCTGACCAGAACCACCGTGGCGCCGGGAATCACCCCGCCTTGCGGGTCCTTGATCGTGCCAGTGACCGTGCCCGTGATGATCTGCGCCGATGCAGATGTCGTTATTGCGGTGAGAACGACTAGTGCCGCAGCCCCTAGTCGCAGCCTTGAACACACGACCATGAGAAGCCTCCCCCTCGACCGTTCGCGATGGGCTATGAGGTCATTCGCGCGATGTGGAACCGATTCCATGGGGGTTATAGCCGACGCCCAAAGGGCAAGTCAACGACTGAGTTTCGCGATCAGCTCCGCGTTGCGCGCCGCGAAACAGAATGTCCGTTATCGAGTCACTCCGAGCTGCCACATGAGAAACGTGCGCTGATCGACGAGATCGCGCAAATGCATGTCGAGCGCGCTCTCGCCCGCACCGCCGGCCCGATCGATGCGAAGCAGAATGGGCCGTTCGCCCCGATCCGCGCCGGTGGCCGCCTGAAGCGCGGCCGCAAACTTGCGCGCGTGCATCGGGTGCACCGGGCCCACCGTCTCGGACGCCGTGATCAACATGGCGGGGTACCGCGTCCGGGCGACGACGTGGTGATACGGAGAGTACGCACGAAGCCACGCCGCCTGATTCGGGTCGTCGGCCGATCCGTACTCGGGAATCCAGTACGCGCCGGCCCCGAACCGGTGATACCGCAGCATGTCGGTGAGCGGCGACACCAGGATCGCGGCGCGAAAGCGATCCGGCTGCTGCAGGACGGCCGCGGCCGCCGTCAGTCCGCCGTGCGCCGCACCGGTCACGGCGAGACGTGACGCGGAGGCGTGCCGGTTGGTCACGAGCCACTCGGCCGCCGCGAGGAGATCGTCGACGGCCGTCTGCTTCTTGTCTCGCATCGCCGCCTGGTGCCAGGCGTCGCCGTACTCGCCGCCGCCGCGCAAGTGCGGGACCGCGAGGACCCCGCCCGCGTCGAACCAGGGGAAGAACGCCGCGGTGAACGCGGGCGCCATGCTGGTGCCGAGCGCACCGTGCGCGACGAGGAGCGCCGCCGCCTCTCCGCTCGGCCGCGTTCCCGCTTTGCGCACGAGGAACATGCTGACGGGCGTGCCGTCCTTCGAGGGGTACGACACGCGCTCCACTTCGACAGTGGCGGGATCGACCGCCGCGTCGGGACTCACCCACCGCACCGGCGCCGCCCCGGGCTGCGCGAGATCCACGCGAAAGATCGTCGGCGGATAGTTGAAGCTCGTGAACGTGAGGTACGCGTCCGATCGATCGTCGGTGACCGTCAGCGCCGCCAGTCCGATGCCCGGCAGCCGCAGGCCGCCGCGCGCCGCTCCAGCCAGGTCGAAGACTTCGATGACGTTCGCGGCGTGGGCGCGGTACGTGACGGCCACGAACCCGCGCGTGAACGCGACGCTCTCGATCACCGCGTCGCGCCGCTCCGGCACGATCTCCCGCCATTTCGCCTGACCCGGATCCGCCGTGGCGACGGAGACGACGCGCCCGTTCGGCGCGCCCTGCGTCGTGTGCAGGAACAACGTGCCGTCGATCACGCTGCCGGCGACGCGTCCTTCGGCGCCGACCGACACGGGTTTGGGCCGCAGCGCGCCACCCTTCAACGCCGCGGTGAAGTCGGCCAGCCAGAGATCGTTCGACGTCTGACTGGTCGGATAGCCGAGCAGGAGCCAGCGCCCGTCGCGCGACAGCCGCGTGAACGGAGCGCGCGAAAGGACGGCGTCGCCCGAGGGCGGCGATCCCATCCGGTGAAAGCGCGCCTGCAGCGTCGCCGGATCCTTCGGGTCCCTGATCTGCTGATAGACGAAGCCCGATCCGTCGGGCAGCCACTGCACCCCTTGCGGCGTGTTCGGAATCTCGAGCGGGGCGAGCGCGCCGGTGTCCACGTTCATGAGCCGAAGCGCCGGGCCGCCGCCGCGTGCCGTGTACGTGGCGAACGCCATGTCGCGGCCGTCCTCGGACGGCGAGAACCACGCGACCGCGGTCATTCCGGCGGGATCGATCGCCGCCGGATCGACGAGCGGGCGATCCGCGCCGAGCGCGCCTTCGCGCCACGAGATGACCGGCTGGGCCTGCGAGTCCGATCGCCGCGCGAGGAAGTACCGGTTACCGCGCACCACCGGCGCAGTCACAGAGCCGACGACGAGCAGCGGCCGCAGACGCTCTTCTATCTCGCGGCGGCCCGGCAGCCCGTCGATCACCGCCCGTGTGTAGGCATTCTGCGCGTCCGACCAGGCCGTGATTTCGGCGGGTACGGGCGGCGGCGACCCGCCCGGCGCGGACTCCGGACCTTCGAGCCACCGATAGTTGTCGGTGAACGCGGTCCCGTGCAGGGTTTCGGACACCGGTTCGACGCGCGTCGGTGGCGCCACCGCCGTCGTTCGAGGCGGACGGCTCTCGCCCGAACAGGCCGCGAGGCCGACGGCCGCCACGAACGCCGTGACGCTCCGTTTCACCGCCGCCTCGCGCGATCGATGCCGTCGCGCACGGCCTGGACCGATGCGGGCGCGCCTGCGAAAAGCGCCGCGGGAAACGTCGCGTAGCGCAGCATCTCCGCATAGATCGCGGGCGCCGCCCGCTCGTACATGCCGAGGCCGGCGAGGTACTGCAGTCGCAGATTGCGATCGCGATTGATGGCGGCGTCCTTCAGCCACGGCCCGAGATCCGCTGCTGATCCCGTATAGGTGGACAGCAGGTCGACGGCCGAGCTGATGCCGATCTCGGCGAGCGACCGGGCAACGCCGGCATATGCCGGACTTGCCAGCCGGCTTTGCAGCACGTCGACGTCGATGTGAATCGGATCGACTTGTCCGGTCACCACCAAATCGTATCCTGCGCCGTTGTTGGTGTTGCCCCACACCGCCGTATGCGGGAACACGTCGATGAACGTCGCCAGCTCACTCTTCACCGCCTCGACGTTGCTCTGATAGAGCTGAACGAACAGCGTCACGACGCCACCAGGCTTGAGGCGCTGCTTCGCCGCTTCGAAGAACTCGCGCGTGAAGAGCGCCGCGGTCCCCTTCACCCACGGATCCACCATGTCGGACGTGATGACGTCGAACGTCCGATCCGTCGTCATCAGGAAATGCCGCGCGTCGTCGAACTCGAGGCGCGTCTTGGGATGCTCGGTCACGCGCTCGTTGTAGTCCGCGAAGAAGGGCGCGACGAAGCGCGGCACGAGCGGCTCGATCTCGGCGACGATCATGCGCTCGACGCGCGGCGAGATCGCCAGTGCGCCCGCGGTCACGCCGGCGCCGAAGCCGATCACCAGGGCGTCTTTGGCCTCGGCGGGCAGCAGATGCGAAAAGTGACCGAGCATGCGCTGCAGGCGCATGTCTTCGGGCAGGCTCGAGGCCTGCACCTTGCCGGCGCTGTGATACGTCACGGTGCCGTCCGTCGCACGCGAGACGGCAACCGACGCGTTCGTGCCTTCGCCCGAGTACACGATGCGCGTCACCCCCATCCACTCGGCCGAAAAGCGGCCGTACGCGATGAGCTCGCCCGGGACCGGCGAAATCGCCGGGACGAACGACAGGATGACCAGCGCGGCGACGCTGGCGGCCACGACGTGAGTGAGCCGCCGCCGCGGACTTGGTACCGTCCGGCTGAGCGCCGCAGACACGAGCAACGCGAGCGCGGAGACAACGAGCAGTCCCGCAAGGGCGCGCTCAGCGACATGACTGCCCACCGCGGCGATCATCAGGTTCGCCGCGATGGCCCCGGCGACGGCGCCAAACGTGTTCGCGGCGTAGAGCCGCCCGACGAGCGCCGTGCCGTCGTCGTGCGGTCTGGCCGCGGCGGCGACAGCCAGCGGAAAACTTGCTCCCCACAACATCGCGCCAGGCAGCACCACCAGCGCGCAACGGAAGATGTCGAGCCGCGCCACCAACGCACTGCTCGTGCCCGCCTCAGCGACCGGCCAGTACGGAAGCTCTCGCGACAGCCAATGGGCGGCCCATATCGCCGCACCCGCGAGCAGCATCTGACACCAGCCGAGGGCGACGCGCGGTCGCCATGCGAGACGAACGACGAGCGTGCCCAGACTGCTGCCGATCCCGAGCCCGGCGAGGAACACCGCAAGAATCAGTGAGAACGCGTAGACGGTGCCGCCGACCATCAGCCCGAGCTGCCGGGTCCAGATCACTTCCGACGCCAGCGCGGTGAAACCCGAGACAGCGAGCGCGGCCATCACGATTCGGGATCCGGCCGGCGCCGGCGCCACTGCAGGTGGTGGCGCGGCAGCCGTCGTTTTGCGAGGACCACCGAGACGCCACGCCACCGCCGCCACAACAAGATTCAATGCCAGCGCCACGCCGGTCGCGATTCCGACGTCGTGGACGCGCAGCAGATAGAACCCGGCGACGAGACACCCCGTCACCGCGCCGGCCAGGTTGGCGGCATAGAACGCGCCAAGCAACGCCGGGCGCGCGTCCGATCTCGCCACGACCGGCAGGGTCGCGCCCATGCAGATCGCCGGCGGCACGAGACAGATGCCGGAGATCGCCGCGCGCACCAGCAGGTGCCCGCCGCCGGCGCCGGTGTACAGCGTGCTCAGAACTGGCAGGCCCCAGAGGATCGCGAGCCCGCAGACGCCGATGCCGAGCTCGAGCGCCGCGTACACGCGGAGCGGATCGCGGCGGCCGATGAGTCTCGGCGCGAGCAGGCTGCCCAGCCCCATGCCGCCCATGAACGCGCCGAGCACGGTGCCCAACGACACGAACGAGGACCCGATCACGAGCGGCAGCATCTGGAACCAGACGATCTCGTAGATGAGCGCGGCGGCGCCGCTCGCGACGAACAGGAAAAGAATCGGAATGGACGGAATCCTACACCGGTCTCAGGCGCCGCTCGATTGGCTTGAGCGGCCCGGCCGGCCCCGTGCTCTCGCGGACGACGAGCTCCATGGCGAACTCGGTCTTTTCGATCCGGCCGGGATCTTCGATGGCCTCGAAGAGGCGGCGGCAGGCGACGCGCCCCATCTCGCGCATCGGCTGCGATACGGTCGTGAGCGCGGGATAGAACAGCGCGCCTTCCGGCAGCCCGTCGAACCCGACGATCGACAACTCCTGCGGCATCCTGATGCCGCGCTGCAGCGCGACCCGCATGAAGCCGAACGCGAGGACGTCGTTGGCAAGGACGATGGCCGTCACCGACAGCGGCTGTTCGAGAAAAGTCTGCGCGAACGCCGTACCGGCGCTGACCTCCCAGCTCCCGCAGGCGAAGACCGCTTTCGGATCGAGTCGAATCCCGCGCGCGGCCAGCCCTTCGCGCAGCCCGCGCAGCCGGTGCTTGGAGTCGATCGAGTGTTCCGGGCCGCCGGCGAATGCGATGCGCGTGTGGCCGAGATCGGCGAGATGATTGGCGGCAAGCATCCCTGCGGCGACGTTGTTGCAGCGCAGAAGCTGCACGTGGTCCACGGTCTCGTCGGGCACCACGGCAATCGTCGGCAGCTGCGCCTCGACCGCCGCGCGCAGCAACGACCGCTCGCGGCGCTGGCTCTTCGCGATGATCAGCCCGTCGACGCGATGGCCGCGGATCCACTCGAGCACGACCTGCGGATCGTACTGGCCGCGCAACTCGAGGCTGGACAGCATCAGGCTCATGTCGCGGAGGGAGAGCTCTTCCTCGATCCCCGTCAGGAGCTGCACGAACCACGGATCCTGGCTCGAGTCCACGGCGACGCCGATGCAGCCGCGGCGGCCGAGGCTGAGGTTGCGGGCGGTGGAGGATCGGGAGTAGCCGAGCGTCTCGATGATCTTCGACAGCCGGGCCCGGACCGGCCCGCTGACATAGTGCCCGTTCAGGTACCGGGACACGGTGCTCACCGCTACGCCCGCCTCTGCGGCGACGGTCGCGATCGTGGGTTTCTTGATCATCGGCAGGACTCCCGGAGTCGGTGATCGCGCCGACTCCGGGAGTCGTATCGTGCCATACCCTTCGGGCCCCTGGAACTTGTTATGATGACCGCCCGCAGGCGAGCGTAGCGAGCCGTCGCGGGCGCGCGAGCGGGGGTGGACACCCGGCCCGAGCGCGTAGCGCGAGGACGGCCGGCCCGAACGTTGCGGTGGACACCCGGCCCGAGCGCGTAGCGCGAGGACGGTCGGCCCGAACGTTGCGGTGGACACCCGGCCCGAGCGCGTAGCGCGAGGACGGCCGGCCCGAACGTTGCGGTGGACACCCG
>Ga0111539_10000366_pt1 | contig 55748 bp, 48 predicted proteins | sample RhiMethybrSRZTD1_FD_79667 | JGI IMG/M metagenome (GOLD analysis project Ga0111539, IMG submission 79667) | Populus rhizosphere microbial communities from Tennessee, USA - Rhizosphere MetaG P. TD hybrid SRZTD1 (version 2) (version 2) | ecosystem: Host-associated > Plants > Roots > Rhizosphere >...
GACAATCAGATCCTTCCCTTCCGTCCGCACGCCGACGATTTCCACCTCGTGGCCCGCGCTCGGCTTGGTCCCCAGAAAAATCCCGACGACCATATCCTTGGCGAAGTCGACGGCCGGCATTTTCTCGGTCGGCGCATGATCCTTCCACAGCGCCTTCCATTCGGCGGCCGTGCGCACCGTGACCTGCTTCGCGAGCTGCTGTTCGCTGGAGTCGCCCTTTGCGACGTTCGTGAAGGAGGGGGTCTGAGCGGACATCGTTGCCACGGCCAGCACGGCCATCAGTAGGACATTTCTCATCTACTTCACCTCGAACTGAATCACACGCGTTGCGGGCTCGCCTTCGAGCCGCGTCTTTGCTTCCACTTCGAGCACGTAGAGGCCGGGCGTCCATCCCTGCAGCGGGATGCGGAATGTGTAGCCGAAGCCGCCGGGTGTACCGTGCAGCTCTTCGCTTGACCGTTCCTCGTGCTTGTTGAACACGATGCGGCCGTCATCCGCTTTGACGCGCGCGGTCACGTCGATGCCGTGGGTCGGCGTCGGCTTGTTGTCGTACACCTCCACCGCCGCAGAAATCTCGCTGTTGACCGTAAACTCGCGAAGCGCCGACGGCGGGCCGGGCAGAAGGCCATTGAATGGATCGAACCCCGGCTTGGGTGGCGAGTAGACAGACCGGTCGGCGGTGGCCGCCAACGCGACACTGCTGATGGCGATTGGATTCTTGGTGAAGTCGGGTACGTCGACGTCGAGGTGCGCGCTTCCCTGGCGCACCTTGCCGCTGTCCTGAGCCGCCACGCGGATTTGGTAGCGTCCCGGCGGCAGCGACAAATGACGCAACAGGCGCACGCCATTCTCCCTGACGCGTGCGTGCGATTCGGGGCGCAGGTTCAGGTCGACGTCGGGCCGCTCTGCGAACACCGATTTCCCTTGCTTGTTGAAGACACCGACCGACAGCGACAAGCGGTTGTTGAAAATTCCGTTTTTTTCCGTGAAGGTCAGATCGCCGCCGAGCGTGTCGATCAGGACTTCGACGTCGCTGTTCTTCTCGGTGCCTTTTTTGGCTATCGCAGTCACGCGGAGCTGGATCCCGGTCTTCGGCAGCGGCGAGGCCATCGTGTTGATGAGCTCGGCGGACAGGCTTTTCGAAGGATCGAGGGGCTTGCCGGCCGCGGTGTTTTTCGGCGCGCGTCCGCGCGCCGCGGCGTAACGCTTCCGGTAGGTGACCTGCGCGTCAGGATAGCCTGCGACGCGCACCGAAATATTACGCATCTTGCCGTCGCGGCGTTCGTTCGTGGAGTAGTAACCCAGGACGTAATACGAGCTGTTTTCCTGGACGATGCGATCGAACGCCGCGTCGAAGTCGTTGCGGCCGACAAACGCGACACCGCCTGTTTCCTGTGCGAGGACCCGCAAGTTTTCCTGCGACGTCTGCAGTTCCTGCATGAGCTGCTTGGGACCGAGGCCGTAGGCACCGGGTGCGAGCCCCCCGATCTCGATGTCTTCCTGCCCCATCGTCGTCAGGCCGCGCGGATCGACAGAATAGATCTGGACGTTGCTGCGCGACGCGGCAGACACGGTGTCCCACGTCTCGCTCTGGATCATGTTGAAATTTTCGAAACTGAAGCGCGACGGATCGCCACCCGTAAAGATGTCGAACATGTTGAAGTCGACGCCTTCGCTGATATAGATCATCGCCTTCCGGCGCCCCTGAATTGCCGACATCCATTCGGCGATGCTGCGCAGCGAGTTGAGCGCCTGGCGCGTCTGGAACGTCCGCTCCGTCGCCCTGTCATCGTCGACGAAACGGTTCGTGGGATCGATGGTGATGGGATCGCCGGCATCGTCGACCGCCTGCCCTTCGCGCGACTTCGATTCGTTGCGCGTGACCGCAGCCGACGGCAATTTCTGACCGATGAAATTATCGATCGCCTCGATCAACAAGCGCCGGTTTTGCGTGAAGTCCTGCGACGCTTGAGTCAGTCCGCTGGTGACGACGACAGCCGCCTGATCGTCAGGGCCGAGCTTCTCGAGCACGAACCGCCGTGCGAGTTGGCGGACGTTCTGGCTGCGCAGCGGCGCCACGTGATAGTCGTCGAGGACGATGAGATACAGGCGGCCATCGAGGACCTGTTTGTTGACCGCGACGTCGGGTTCGATCGGCAGCGCGTTCGGACCGAGATACATCGGTTTGCGCAGTCGCGTGTTCGGAATGTCGACCATGCCGAACGCCTGCACCTTCTGCGGCTTCCCATCCTCGAGCACCTGAAAGTCTTCCTGCTTCAGCCCACGGACGAAGTTCCCGTCTCTGCCGACCACACGCACGGCTTCTTCGACGTAGTTGACCTCGACCTTGAACGTGACTTCCGGCGCCGGCGGAGACGAGGGTGGCTGTGCGGAAGGCTGACTCGGTGCCTGCGCGGCAGCGAACGCTGTGGCCAACAGCAGGCCGATGGCACTCGAGAAGTAGTGTCCGGCTCTAGCCGGGCCCCGGGCTTTCGTCATGTTTTCCCTCGTACTGTGTGTCTTCATTATAAACAAACCATTCCGGGTACCCGGGCGTCCAAGTTAGTGGGAACGGCTATACTGAATTTTCATGCCGCCGGCCCTTACGAGACCCTATGACGTTTGACATCGCCGCCGTACAGCAGACATTGAAAGCCGAGGGCCTCGACGGCTGGCTGCTGTATGACTTTCACGGCTCCAATCCCATCGCAGCCCGCCTGCTGGGAACGGCAAACGGATCGAAGATGACGACGCGCCGGTGGTTTTATCTGGTGCCCGCATCTGGCGAGCCCAGAGGTCTGGTGCACGCGATCGAGCGTAGAACACTCGACGCGCTTCCGGGTGAGAAAGTCGTCTACGCGGGACGGCAACAGCTCGACGCGGGGCTGACGACCTTGCTGACCGGCGTCAAACGCGTCGCGATGGAGTATTCGCGCAACTGCGCGATTCCCTATATCTCGCGCATCGATGGCGGCACGCTCGAGCTGGTGCGCGGCCGCGGCGTCGACGTGGAATCGTCCGGCGATCTGGTGCAGCGGTTCGAAGCCGTGTGGGACGCGCACGCGCTCGAGACGCACCGTGAGGCGTCGCAAGCCCTCTATCGAATCAAGGATCGCGCATTCCAGCAGATCGCGAAGCGGACACGCGACGGCGAGGCGATGACGGAATACGCGATTCAGCAGCAGATGGCCGCGTGGTTCGAAGAAGAAGGACTGGTGAGCGACTCGGCGCCGGTCGTCGCCGCGCAGGAGAACGCCGGCGATCCGCACTACCTCCCCACCGCGCGGCGCACGCGGCAGATTGGGACAGACGAGCTGGTGCTGCTCGATCTGTGGGGGAAAAAGAAGGACGATCCGCAGGCCGTGTTTGCGGACATTACGTGGGTCGGGTTTACCGGCCGATATGTACCAACGGAGATGGCCGGCGCGTTCGAAGCCATCCGGCAGGCGCGAGACACAGCCGTGGCGCTCGTGCAGGAATCGGCCCGCCAGGGCCGGGACCTGCGCGGGTGGCAGGTCGACCGGGCTGCGCGGGAGGTGCTCGAGGGCGCGGGGTTCAAGGAACGGATTCTGCATCGGACAGGCCACAACCTCGGGCGCGACGTGCACGGCAACGGCGTGCACATGGACGACTACGAGAGTCACGACGATCGGCGGCTTATCCCAGGCACCGGTTTCACGATCGAGCCGGGTTTGTATTTCGATTCTTTCGGGGTCCGTACGGAAATAAACATGTACTACGGCGAGCGCGACGCGCTCGTCACCGGTCCAGCGCAGTCGGAAATAGTGAGGTTAGCGGAGGTTTGATTTATGTCTTGGTTTGGTTCATCTACACGTAAAACGACGATCTTCTACGTCGTCCTCGTCGCCATGGCATCGCTGGTGGTCGGCATGGTCATCGCTTCACGGCTCGACCTGTCGCCGGCTTCTTCAGCGCAAACGTTGGCGATTCCGGCGACGAACAGCGCTCCACTCGCAGGTCCGGTGGACGCCACGACATTTCGTAATATCGCGAAGTCGCAGTCACCAATGGTGGTCAGCATCCGCACCGAGTCGCGGCAGCGAACGCAGGACCTCAGCGAGTTCTTCGGCAGCGACGACCTGCTCGAGCGGTTTTTCGGGGCGCCCGGGCAACAGGGCGGCCAGCAGTCACCTCGGGGGCAAGGTCAGCGGCGCCCGCAGCCTCGCGTGACCCAAGCGGCGGGCTCAGGTTTCATCATCAATAAAGACGGCTTCATTATCACGAACAATCACGTCGTCGAAGGCGCGAGCAAGATCGCCGTACAGTTCTACGAAGAAGACGATGAATACGAGGCAAAGGTCGTGGGCCGCGATCCGCTGACGGACAGCGCGCTGATTCAGCTGATCGAGAAGCCGAATCGTCCGCTGCCCGAAGCGAAGTTTGGTGATTCGAGCCAGATGGAGCCGGGCGATTGGGTGATGGCGATCGGCAACCCGTTCGGCCTCGCGCACACGGTCAGCGTCGGCGTCATCAGCGCGACCTCGCGTCCGTTCCCCGTCGCCGAACAGCGCAGCGCGAACGTGCTGCAGACCGACGCGGCGATCAATCCGGGCAACTCCGGCGGACCGCTGCTCAACCTGCGCGGCGAAGTGATCGGCGTCAACACCGCGATCTACAGCAACGGCGGCGCGATGGGCGGCGCCGGCAACATCGGCATCGGCTTCGCGATCCCCATCAACACGATCCGCGACGTGCTGCCCGGCCTGCGCTCGGGCAAGATCACGCGCGGCCGCATCGGCGTCTCGGTACGTCCGGTGTCGCCGGACGAAGTCGACGCGCTCGGTTTGAAGGATCGCCGCGGCGCGATCGTCGCGCAGGTCCCGGCGGGACCGGCGGCGACGGCGGGCATTGAGCCAGGCGACGTGATCGTCGAGTTCAACGGCAAGCCGGTGAACAAGAGCGAAGATCTCCCGCAGATCGTCGCGGCCACGGCGCCCGGCACCACAGTGCCGGTCAAAGTGATTCGCGAGGGCAAGGAGCGGACGTTCAACGTGCGCGTTGACGAGCTCAGCCTCGATGCCGAAGCGAACCGCCAGGCGGACGCCACGGATCCCGGCGGCGACACCGGCGCGGGTTTCGGTATCACGTTGAATAACGTGACGCCGGAGATGGCGCGTCAATTCGAGCTGCCGGCGAACGCGCGTGGAGCGGTGGTCACAGAAGTCGAGCCGGACAGCCCCGCGGCACGCGTGCTGCAGCCGGGCGACGTGATTCTCCAGGTCAACCGCAAGCCGGTGACCAACGCCAACGAAGCGAGCACGGCTCTGCGTGCGGTCCCGTCGGGCCGTGCGGTCGGCCTGCTGATCATGCGGCGCGGACAGGAGCAGTTCGTCACGGTTCGCAAGGGATAAGTGACGCTTCGCGAGCTGATAGCCGACCGCATCCGGACGGGCGGCCCCATCAGCTTCGCGGAGTACATGGACATCTCGCTCTACCATCCGGAGCTTGGCTACTACGCCCGCGCGGCCCAGAAGACTGGGCGCGCGGGCGATTTTTTTACAAGCGTCGACGTCGGACCGATCTTCGGGGAACTGCTCGCGAAGCAGTTCGCCGAGATGTGGCAGATTCTGCAATTGGGGTCTGACCCCCGTACCGGTACAGGTACCGGTACGGGGGTCAGACCCCAGTTCGATCTGGTCGAGGGCGGGGCCGGGAGTGGACGTTTGGCCCGGGATATCCTCGACGCGGCCCAGAAACACCACCCCGACTTCTACGCCGCCATCCGCCTGTCGCTCGTTGAACAATCGCCCGCTGCGCGCGAAGCGCAGCGCGGCACGCTTGGACCCCACGCTGGTCTGCTCGCTCACAGCGGCGCGGCTCTGCCCGAGGACGTGCACGGCGTCATCTACGCGAATGAACTGCTCGACGCGCTGCCCACCCATCTGGTCGCGATGACCGAGAGCGGTCTGCGCGAGGTTTACGTCGACGTCGAACCATCAACGCGTCGCTTCGCCGAGCGATTTGAGGAACTCTCGGCCCCGCGGATCGCCGAGTACCTCGCGCGCGCGGGCGCCGAAATGCGGGTCGGATGGCGCGCCGAGGTCAATCTGCGCGCCGAAGACTGGACGAAAGGCGCAGCTGACGCGCTTCGACGCGGCTTCATGGTTCTGATCGATTACGGCCACGACGAGCGCGAACTGTACGATGCGTCTCATTCCGCGGGTACGCTGACGTCGTACAAGCAGCACTCCCAGCTCGCCGATTTTCTCCAGGAGCCTGGCGACACTGACATCACGACGCACGTCGACCTGTCCGCCATCACACGGGCGGCCGAACGTTCCGGCCTCGACGTGCTGGCACGACTCGACCAGACCTACTTCCTGCTGGGGCTCGGGATCACCGATCTCGACGGACTCTCCCTGCGCCAGCGGCTGGCGCTGAAGACGCTGCTGCTGCCAGGCGGGCTCGGCAGCACGCACAAGGTACTCATCTTCGCAAAGGGCGTGGGCACTCCGGCGCTGAAGGGCTGCTCGTATCGTGTGCGGATGACGTAAGCGCAAAGCGGCGCGGCTTTTTCAGACGCCGATCGGCCGCCCTCGAGCACGCCAGAGCAGCCGCCGCGTGAAGACGTACATCGTGAAACACTCGAGCGCGAACGGCGGGAACCCGAAATAGCCGAGCACCGGCATCTCGAAGATCTTGATGTCGCCGAATATCGGCACCGTGTAAATCCACTTCGCCCGCGCCCAGAAGTTCCAGAACTCCCAGAGACCACCGCAGATGAATCCCGCGACGAGCAGGTTGATCAACCGATCGTATCGGCCCGCGCGTCGATCGAGAGAGAACGACTCGTCGCCCGCGCGCGCGTTGATCGGATCGAGAAGAAATATGAATCCCACAAACACCGGCGCTGCCAGGTATGGCGACGGCCACACCAGCGGCCATAACAGCATCGCCGCGCCGATGGTGATGCTCGCGTAGCTTGCCGCGCCGAAGCGCGACGCGCGAACGCGAGCCGCGCCTTCCGCGACAGGCGAGCGGCGTCCGCGCACCGCGGCCACCAGTTCAGCGGTCTCGAAGATTCCCGGCGAGATGGTCGCGAACGCCCAGGCGTAGCCGAAATACCGCACCAACAGATTCCGTGGCAGGTTGACGTAGTGCCAGTTCTCAATCAGCAGGTTGTAGCCTTCGAAGACGACCCACAGGGGTATCGAGGCAATCGAAAGAAAAACGAATTCGCGGCGGTTGGCCGTCAGCCATGACGATCCGCGCAGCCTGTACACGATCCCGTCCAGCAGAAGGATGTAGCCGGTCCATGCAAACGGCGTATGCCACGTCCAGAACGGCTCGACGCGCGCCAGCATCAGAGCCTCGGATGTCGCAAGAAGAGCCAGCCCGAACCACGTGTGAAACGGCAGCCGCATCAGCACCATCGTCAGTGGTGACTTGACTCGAAGTCAACGGACGAGCGCTTCAGGCCGTGGTTGTACTGACCCATGGTCATTGACCGTCCACAAGGGTATAGAATGGCGGGTTATGGCGGCCATCCTGGAGCGAGAGGTCAAGCTCGGCTTTCGCGACGCCGAGGAAGCGCGGCAGGCAATACTGGCGGCTGGCGCCACCCCGCTGCGAGGGCGGCGGCTTCAGGAGGACTACCTCCTCGATACTCCCGACGATGTGCTGCGTCTCCGGCGCTGCGTGCTCCGCGTGCGGCTCGAATGCGGCAAGACGCTCCTCACGTTCAAGGGTCCCGTTCAAATCTCGCCGATGAAGCTGCGCGAAGAGCTCGAGACCGTCGTTGGAGACGGATTGCTGCTCCTTCACGTACTCGAAGAGCTCGGCTACCGCGTGTGGTTCCGCTACGAAAAATATCGCGAAGAGTTCGCGCACGAGGACGTCACGATCGCCGTTGACGAGACGCCGGTCGGCACCTTCGTCGAAATCGAGGGCAGCGAGAAGGGCATCCACGACATGGCTGCGGCGCTGGCCCGAAAACCTGCCGATTACGTCACCGATTCGTATCGCGGTCTGTTCGTCAAGCATTGTGAGCAGAACGGCCTTCCGCTCACCGACATGCTCTTCGAGGAATCCTAACTGCCTCACGCGGCTCTTCTGCTGACGGCCGGTCTGGGGACGCGGCTCCGGCCGCTTTCGTATGTGCGCGCGAAGCCGGCCGTCCCTGTCGCCGGCGAGCCTCTCGTGCGCCGGATACTCCGTTACGGTGCCTCCTGGGGTGTTCGCGACTTCGTGCTGAACCTGCACTATCTGCCCGAGACGATCACCGCGCAGGTTGGCGACGGCACCGACCTCGGCGTCCGCGTGCGCTATTCGTTCGAGTCGCCGGTGCTCGGCTCCGCAGGAGGACCGCGAAAAGCGCTGGACCTGCTGCCGGATGACCCGTTCTTCATCATCAACGGCGACACGCTCACCAATGTCGATCTGGACGCGCTCGCCGAACACCACCGGGCCTCGAGTGCGCTCGTGACAATCGCCGTTGTCCCAAACGAACATCCCGATCGCTACGGCGGGCTGATACTCGACTCGACGGGACGCTTTCACAGCGTCGTCCCGCGTGGATCGCGCGTGCGTTCGTATCACGTGGTCGGCGTGCGGATGGCGAACCCCTCTGCGTTTGCCCGGCTGCCTCTCAATCAGCCGGCAGAAAGCATCGGCGCGCTGTACAAAGAGCTCGTGAAAGAAAACCTCGGGCACGTGCGGGCTTTCCTGTGCGATGCCGATTTCTGGGACGTCGGCACCGCGGCCGACTACCTGTCCGCGTGCCTCTCCATCGCCAGCGCCGAAGGCAGCGCGCTCCAGCCAGGACGCCGATCCCATGTCGACCGCTCGGCACGTGTCTCGGATAGCGTCATCTGGGACGATGTGAGCGTCGGCGCCGGCGCCACGCTCGAGCGGTGCGTCGTCGCCGACGGCGCAGAAATTCCCGCTGGAGCCAGCTTCAGTAGTTGCGCCATTATTCAGAGAGACGGGGAGCTCGTCGTCGCAGACATATGAGCGAATGGAGTGGGGCGAGGGGGCCCTGCAACTAAAAATGGAAAGGCGATCGCCAGCGCTTCAGGACACCCGCGCGCGAATCGACGAATGTCTATATCGCGCAAAACTCGCGGGGCCGCAGGTGCGCGTCGTGCCGCTGACCGGCGACGCGTCGACCCGCCAGTACTTCCGCATCCTGCGCCCCGACAACCCGTCGGTGGTGCTCGCGGTCTACGATGCGCCGTTCGTGTTCGACGACTTGCCGTTCGTCAACGTCTGCCGGCTGTTTACGAACATCCCGCTGCCCGTGCCCGCGATCGCGGGCCATGCGGACGACCTCGGCATTCTCATCCTCGAGGATCTCGGCGACGTCACTCTCCAGGCGCATCTGGGCATGACGCAGCCGGCCGAACACGACGCGTTCTACAAGCAGGCGGTCGAGCTCGTGTTCCGGATGCAGCGTAAAGGCGCGGAGCTGCAGTCCCCCGAATACGTTTCATTCGGCATCGCGTTCGATCGCGACAAGCTGATGTGGGAGCTGAACTTCTTCGTCAAGCATTTTCTCGAGGCCTACCGCGGCGTCCCGCTGACGCCAGCGGCGCGCGCCGCGCTCGAAGAGGAGTCGGTGAAGATTGCGGTCGAGCTCGCCGACGAGCCGCGCGTGCTGTGCCATCGCGACTATCACAGCCGCAACCTGATGCTCCACGACCGGCGCCTCTACATCATCGATTTCCAGGACGCACGCATGGGCCCCGACACCTACGACCTGGCGTCGCTGCTGCGCGATTCGTACGTCGACCTTACGGAGGCGCGCGTCGACGATCTGATTCGCACGTACCTGCGTCTTGGAGGGGCATCGCAGGCCACACCCGACGCCTTCGCGGAGTACAGGCGCCGGTTCGACCTGATGTCGGTGCAGCGCAACCTGAAAGCACTCGGTACTTTCGGCCACCAGACGACGTCTCGCAGTAATACGGTGTACATCCAGTACATCCCGCGCACGCTCAGCTACGTTCGCACCAACCTCGAACGTTATTCGCGTTTCGCACGTTTACGCGAGCTGCTCGCGCCAGTACTGTAGGGATCAAGGGGTCTGCCCCCCGTACGACAAGACGGGGTCAGACCCCATTCGGGGCATCAGACCCCGTTTGGGGCATGTATGAAGCGATTTGGAATCTCCACTCACCTGTATCACGACGAACGGCTGCAGAAGGCCCACCTGCTCGAAATTGCCGGCAACGGGTTCGAAGCAATCGAAGTGTTCGCCACGCGAAGCCACTTCGACTATCACGATGCCACCGCGGTCCGCTCGCTGCGCGACTGGCTCGACGAAGCCAGGCTCGAGCTGCACTCGGTGCACGCGCCGATCACCGATGTGTTCGCCAACGGTCGAGGCCAGCGAAGCTTTTCTACCGCCACCCGCAACACTGATGCGCGCAAGGCGACGCTGCACGAAATGGCCGCCGCGCTCGGCATCCGCAAGACAATCCCATTCAAGTTTCTTGTCGTCCACCTCGGTGTGCCCGACGCGCAGCATCCCGAACCGGACGACAACGATCGCGATTCGGCGATCCGCAGCATCAGCGAGATTGACTCGATGGCCGACGCCGCAGGCGTGACGGTGGCACTCGAGGTCATGGGGAATGGCCTCTCGACCCCCTCCGACCTCGTCGAGATGCTCGAACGCAACTTCGAGGACGCCGGCATGGGCATCTGCATGGACGTCGGCCATGCGCACATGCTGGGGGATACCGCCGAAGCGATTGAGACAGCTTCGGAGTACCTGGTCACGACCCACATCCACGACAACCGGCGGCAAAGCGACGACCATCTTGTGCCGTTCCAGGGCAGCATCAACTGGGCCGCCGCCATCATGGCGTTCGAGAAGATCGGCTACGATGGAGTGTTGATGTACGAGGTAAAAGCCGCCGAAAGCCCCATGGCGGTACTCGAGCGGGCGGTCGCGGCGCGCCGCAGGCTCGAGGCGCTGATGGTCGACAGCTTCACGGCCGACCTGAAGGTCGGCACTACGAACGAAGAATGATTGCGTATATCGATCAAATCGCCCAGAGCGAGGGCAAGGCGGTCACCATCCGCGGATGGCTTCACAACCGCCGCTCGAGCGGGAAGATCCACTTTCTTTCGGTGCGCGACGGCACGGGATTCATCCAGTCCATCGTCTCGAAAGCCACAGTCGGTGACGAGAAATTCAAGCAGGCCGATCACCTGTCCCAGGAGACAGCGCTGATCGTCCACGGCACTGTCCGCGCCGACAGCCGCGCACCAGGGGGATTCGAGCTCGATGTCTCGGACTTCGAGATCGTGAGCCCGTCGACGGACTATCCGATTACGCCGAAGGAACACGGGATCGACTACCTGCTCGATCGGCGCCACCTGTGGATTCGTTCGGAGAAGCAGGCGGCGATCCTGCGCGTGCGCCACGAGGTCGTCAGCGCGGTGCGCGACTATTTCAACGACCAGGGGTTCATCCTCGCCGACACGCCGATTTTCACGCCCGCTGCGTGCGAGGGCACCACGACGCTCTTCCCTGTCGACTATTTCGAGGATCAGAAGGTCTTTCTCACGCAAAGCGGGCAGCTCTACGCGGAAGCCAACGCGATGGCGCTCGGCCGCGTGTACAACTTCGGTCCGGTGTTCCGCGCCGAGAAGTCCAAGACGCGCAGGCACCTCACGGAATTCTGGATGGTCGAGCCGGAAATGGCGTACGCGACGCTCGACGATGTGATCGACCTTGCTGAAGGGCTCGTGGTGGCGGTGGTCTCGCGGGTGCTCGACAAACGGCGGCGCGAGCTCAAGGCGCTCGAGCGCGACACATCGAAGCTCGAGAACGTCAAAGCGCCCTTCCCGCGCATTTCGTACGACGAGGCCGTCAAGATTCTCCACGACAAGGGACAGCCGTTCGAATGGGGCGGCGATCTTGGCGGAACCGACGAAACGATTCTGTCGCAGCATTTCGACCGGCCGGTGGCCATCCACCGTTATCCATCAAGCGTGAAGCCCTTTTACATGGAGCCAGACCCGCAGCGGCCCGAGCTCGCGCTGTGCGTCGACATGCTCGCTCCAGAAGGCATCGGAGAGATCATCGGCGGCAGTCAGCGCCTCGCCAGCTACGACGTGCTGCTGCAACGCATCAAGGATCACAACCTCCCGCAGGACGCCTTCGAGTGGTATCTCGACCTTCGCCGATTCGGGTCGGTGCCGCACGGCGGCTTCGGCATGGGCATCGAACGCGTCGTCGGCTGGATCTGCGGGCTCGAGCACGTGCGCGAGGCCACGCCGTTTCCGAGGATGATGTACCGCGTGACGCCGTAGGGTTCAGGGTTCCAGGTTCCAGTTCCAAAGTTCAGATTCTAGATTTCAGATTGCAGTTTCAAGTATGAAGATAGGTTTCGTCTCGCTCGGGTGTCCGAAAAATCTCGTCGACTCCGAGGTCATGATGGGGCTGTCGCAGGAAGGCGGGCACACGCTGACGCCGAACCCGGCGGACGCCGACGTGCTCGTCGTCAACACCTGCGCGTTCATCGACTCGGCCAAAGAGGAATCGGTGAACACCATCCTCGAGCTCGCCGAGTTCAAGAAGAGCGGCAACTGCAAGCGGCTGGTGGTGACCGGCTGTCTGGGCGAGCGCTATCGTGACGAGCTGAAGAAACAGATCCCCGAGATCGACGCGGTGCTTGGAACGGGCGAAGTTCCCGAAATCGTCGGCGCGATCGAAGGGGGGACGAAGAAGAGAACGATTCCGTTGAGACTCGTTCACGCCGAATCCCCAATCCCTCATCCAAAATCCCGCGATCTGCCGACGTATCTATACGACGCGGAACCACGCGTGTTCGCCACGCCCCGGCACTTCGCGTACGTCAAGGTGGCCGAAGGCTGCGACTACAAATGCTCCTTCTGCATCATCCCGACGTTGCGCGGCCATTATCGGAGCCGCCCTGTCGACACGATCGTGCGCGAGGCGCGGTCGCTCGCCGCTCGCGGAGTGCGCGAGCTCATTCTGATCTCCCAGGACACGACGTTCTACGGACGAGATCTCGGGGAAGGCGCGGCGCTCCCGACGCTTCTGCGCGAGCTGAACGAGATTGACGGCATCGACTGGATCCGGCTGCTCTATCTCTATCCGACGACCATCACCGACGAGATGCTCGAGGCGATGGCCGAGTGCGACAAGGTCGTCAAGTACATCGATCTGCCGCTGCAGCACGCGTCAGACGACGTGTTGCGGCGGATGAAGCGGCCGGGAACCGGGAAGGGATATGAGAAGCTGCTCGCGCGGATCCGGGAGCGGGTCCCGGGCGTCTCATTGAGAACGACATTCATCGTGGGCTTTCCGGGCGAGACCGCCGCGGAGTTCGAGGAGCTGCGCACGTTCATTCAGCGCATCGGCTTCGATCACGTCGGCGTCTTCACCTACTCGCACGAGGAAGGGACGACGGCGCACGACCTCGCGGATGACGTGCCGGCCGCCACCAAGCGGAAGCGCCGGAACGCGCTGATGGCCGACCAGAAGCGCATCGTGGCGCGGGCGCAGAAGGTTCGAGTCGGCGCCCAGGTGCAGGTTATGGTGGACGGGCCGTCACCCGAGCACGAGCTCGTCTGGCGCGGACGCCTGGCAGGTCAGGCGCCCGAAATCGACCCGGTAGTGTATTTTACGGACGCCAATCCGGATGCCCTGCGGCCCGGCGCCCTTTTGCGGGCCGAAATTGTGGGTGCCCGCGAGTACGATTTGGTGGTGCGTCCACTGTGATAAACTTTCAGGTTCGTAAGAGCCTGCAAGACCTGAAGTGGGCCGGTGCCCACTTTTTGTTTTTGAGGGTGGTTTTACGCAGCTCATTGACAGAATTCGCGCCGTCGCGGAGCGGGTGGCCCGCTCCTACAATCTAGAGATTTTCGACGTTCAGTTCCGGCGGGAGCCTGTGGGCTGGATGCTGCGAGTCTTTGTCGACGTGCCGTTCGACTCTGGCGCGCCCTGGCCCGACGAGGCCGAGCGGCGGCGCCGCGCGGACGCCTCGCCGACGATTCACGATCTCGAACAGGTCAGCCGCGATTTGAGCGCAGTTCTGGACGTCGAAGAAACGATCGATCATAGCTATACCCTCGAGGTTTCGTCGCCGGGTCTCGATCGGCCGCTGCGCAGCGAGGCCGATTACCGGCGCTTTGCGGGAAGGCTCGCGAAAATCGTCGTGTCGAGGCCGGTCGATCGCCAGACGCATTTCGAGGGGCGGCTGGGCGGTTTCGAAGACGATGCGATTGTGATGGAAACGACGCCAGGCAAGCGGCAGTTGATACCGCTCGCGCTCGTCACACGCGCCCGGCTGGAAGTCGAATTCTAAAAGACGCGACGAGCGGCGTGGGGCCTGTAGGCCCCGCGCGTGAGGCGCGCGAGCGGGGCGAAGGGCCCCCGCGAGGGAAAAATGTCAAATCCGTTAATGCAGACAATCGAGGCGCTGGCCAAGGAAAAAGGCATCGAAGCCGATGTCGTCATTGGCGCTATCGAGGACGCGGTCCTCACCGCCTCGCGCAAGTACTACAAGACGAACGAGAACCTGAAGACCCGCTTCAACCAGGAAACCGGGCAGGTCGACCTGTTCGCCGTCAAGCAAATCGTCGTCGACGTGCAGAACCCCGCGACAGAGATTTCGCTGGAAGAAGCGCAGCAGCTCTACGGCGACGAAGCCGAAGTGGACATGGAAATCGAGTTCCCCAAGCCCACCGAGGTGCTCGGCCGCATCGCCGCGCAGACCGCCAAGCAGGTGATCTTCCAGAAGGTGCGCGAGGCCGAGCGCGAGAACATCTTCGGTGAGTACAGCCAGCGCATCGGCGAGGTCGTGAACGCCACCGTCAAGCGCTTCGAGAATGGCGATATGGTCGTCGAGCTCGGGCGCATCGAGGCGAGCCTGCCCCGCAAGGAGCAGTCTCGCGCGGAAAGCTACGCGCCGGGCGAGCGCCTGCGCGCCGTCATCAAGGGCGTGAACCGCAGCACGAAGGGGCCGCAGATCGTCCTCTCGCGCACCGATCCGGCGCTGCTCGTCAAGCTGTTCGAGCAGGAAGTGCCGGAAATCTACGACGGCACCGTGCAGATTCGCGGCGCCGTGCGCGAGGCGGGTGACCGTGCGAAAGTCGCGGTGTTTTCGCGCGAGCGCGACGTCGACCCGGTCGGCGCGTGCGTCGGGATGAAGGGCACGCGCGTCCAGGCGATCATTCGCGAGCTTCGCGGCGAGAAGATCGACATCGTCGAGTGGTCGGACGACCCCATTTCGCTGGTGACCAACGCGCTGAGCCCCGCGAAAGTACAGCGCGTGTCGATCGTCGACGACAAGGAGCGCGTCGTCGAGGTGGTCGTCGAGGACAAGCAGCTGTCGCTCGCGATCGGCAAGAAGGGCCAGAACGTCCGGCTGGCCGCGAAGCTGACCGGGTGGCGCATCGACATCAAGAGCGAGGAAGAGAAGCGCCGCGAGATCGAAGCGCAATTCGAAGGCGTGATGCCCGAGACTCCGGCGGAAGACGAGGGCGCCGGAGAAGTGGCGGCCGAAGCGGAACCTGGAAGCGACGAGACCGCGGCGGAATTTTCGATCGCCGGCATCGGCGACAAGACGATCAAGAAATTGATCTCGGCCGGGTTCGACACGGCCGAGAAGATAGCGCTGGCCAGCGTCGACGCGCTGTCAGAGGTGCAGGGCATCGGCGTCAAGACCGCGGAGCGGATTCTCGCTGCGGCGCGCGGCGAAAGCCCGGCAGCCGAAGAAGAAAAACTGTAGGAGAACTATTTGGCAACTGTTCGTATTTACAAGGTCGCGGAGCTCCTCAACACAAGCAGCCAGGAAGTGCTGGCGCTGCTCAAGCGCGCGCACGGCATCGAGCTGAAGAGCGCATCGAGCACGATCGAAGAGGTCGTCGCGCGGCAGTTCGTCGAGCGCCTCGCACGCGAGCGCAGCATCACGCTCCCGGGCGGCGACATGTTCGCCGAAGGGCCTGTCGCAAAGCCCGGCGCGAAGAAACCCGCCCTGAACGCGAAGAAGCCAGAGCCGGCAAAGCCGGCTGCGCCCACACTCGCACCGCCGCGCCTCGTGAAGACCGCAAAGCCGGCTGCCGCCTCGACCGCCGTCGAAGAGCATGTGCAGGAGGAACCTGCGCCGCCGCCTGTCGCCGCTCCGGTCGAAGTGCCGGAGGAAATCGCCGCACCGGTTGCCGAGGTGCCGACTGCCGCGACACCCGCCGAGCCCGAGCCTGAACCCGAGATTGAGGAGCCGCCTGCGATGCCGCCTGTTGTCGAGCCGCCAGCGCCTGCACGCCCTGCGGCCGCTGCGCCTGCGGCGCCGTCGAGGCCGACGCCCGCGCCGGGCCGGATGGTGCCGCCGAGCATCAGGCTCAGGATCGAAGAACCCACTGCGCCAGGCACATCCGCTGTGCCCGCCATGCCGACTCGTCCGGCTGGTCCGCGGCTGCGTCCGTCCGACAAGATCGTGCCGCCCCGTCCAACTGCCCCATTGCCCCCGCCGACGGGAAACCTCGCGCGGCCAGGCGGACCTGGCGGCGGTCCAGGCGGGGTCTCGACCCGCCCAGCTCCGCAACGTCCGTCGTATCCGCCGACCATGAGGCCAAGCGCGCCCCCGGGAGGACCACGCCCGCTGCCATCGCAGCCGATTCGCCCGCCGCAGGGCCCGCAAGGCATGCGCCCATCCGGCGGCGTCGGCCAGCAGCGGCCCGGTGCACCGCGATTCACGCCGCCGCCGATGCGGCCGACCGTGGGCCGGCGTCCCGACGGCGATCAGCGCCGCGAACAGCGCCCGCAGCAACCGGCGCAGATGCCGCCGCCTCCCGTCACGCGAACCATCACGTTCGTCGAAGGCATGACGGTGAAGGATCTCGCCGACAAGCTGGATCAGCGCGTGAAGGACGTGCTGAAGAAGCTGCTCGACAAGCGGCTGATGATGACCATCAACAGCACGGTCGACACCGAAACCGCGTCGATGATCGCGCGCGAGTTCGGCGCCGAGCTGCAGCTACGCACCTTCGAGCAGGACATGCTCGAGGTGGAAGCCGAGGACGTGAAGCCGGAAGACACCATCACGCGCGCCCCTGTAGTGACGGTCATGGGACACGTCGACCACGGCAAGACAACGCTGCTCGATGCCATCCGCACGACGCGCGTCGCCGAGCGCGAAGCCGGCGGGATCACGCAGCATATCGGCGCCTATCACGTCACGACCGACGCGGGACGGAACATCGTGTTCCTCGATACGCCGGGCCATGAAGCGTTCACGTTGATGCGCGCGCGCGGTGCGAAAGTCACCGACGTCGTCGTGCTGGTCGTGGCTGCAGACGACGGCGTGATGCCGCAGACGCGCGAGGCGATCGACCACGCGAAGGCGGCCAACGTGCCGATCATCGTGGCGATCAACAAGATCGACAAACCGGGATCGGATCCCGAGCGCGTCAAGCGCGAGCTGTCGGATTTGAATCTCGTGCCCGAGGACTGGGGCGGCCAGACCGTCATGGTGCCCGTCTCCGCGAAGAAGAAAACGGGCCTCGACACGCTGCTCGAAATGGTGCTCCTCGTCAGCGACATCGGCGAGTACAAAGCCAACCCGAAGCGGAACGCGTCGGGCACCGTGCTCGAGTCGAAGCTCGATCGCGGCCGCGGCCCCGTGGCGACGATCCTCGTTCAGGACGGCACGCTACGCGTCGGCGACACGTTCATTGCCGGCCCGATCGTGGGCCGCGTGCGCGCGCTCATTGACGATCGCGGCAAGCCGATCAAGATGGCGCCGCCATCGACGCCGGTCGAAGTGCTCGGCCTCACCGGCCTGCCGCAGCCCGGCGACGCATTCCAGGCGCTCGCCGACGCGGCAAAGGCGCGGCAGATTGCGACCTATCGTCAGGGGATGGCGAAAGAAAAGGCGCTCGGCGCAAAAGGCAGCCGCCTGACGCTCGAGTCGCTGCAGCAGCAGATCGCCGAAGGCGGCATGAAGGATCTGCCGATCGTCATCAAGTCCGACGTGCAGGGCTCCGCCGAAGTCCTTGCCGACACACTCTCGAAGCTGAGCGACGACCGCGTCCGCATCAAGATCATCCATTCGGGCGTCGGCGCCATCAACGAGTCCGACGTGCTGCTCGCCTCGGCATCGAACGCGATCATCATCGGGTTCAACGTGAGGCCCGACCGCAACGCCGAGTCGCTCGCCGAGCGCGAAGAGGTCGACATCCGCCATCACACGGTCATCTACAACGTCACCGACGAGATGAAGAAGGCAATGACCGACCTGCTCGAGCCGACGCTGAAGGAAGTGCGGCTGGGCGCGGCCGAAGTGCGGAACATCTTCAAGGTCCCCAAGGCCGGCACGATTGCGGGCTGCTACGTCATCGAAGGGCGGATCACGCGCTCGGGAGACACCAAGGCCCGGCTCATGCGCGACGGCGCGATGGTGCACGAGGGAAAGATCGGCTCGCTGCGCCGCTTCAAGGACGACGTGAGCGAAGTGAAGACCGGGTTCGAATGCGGCATCGCCTTCGACAAATACAACGACGTGAAGGTCGGCGATCTCATCGAAGTCTTCACGATCGAACGGGTGGCCGTGTCTGCGTAAGTGGTCGTCGGGCATCTCTCCATCGAGCTTCATATTCCGGGCGCCAGGTCTCTGAAAGAGAAGCGGATGGTGCTGCGGAGCGTCAAAGACCGCATCCGAAAGTTCAACGTCGCCGTTGCCGAGGTCGAGTACAACGACCTCTGGCAGCGGGCCGGCATCAGCGTGGTCACTGTTTCCAACGACGAAAAGCACGCCGACCGCGAGCTCGCCGCCGTCGTGAACGAGATCGAGCGGCTGGAGCCGGGGCTGATCTCGCGTACAGAAGTAGAATTTCTAGGATAGCTATGGGCCAGGGCTCGAGACCGGAGCGCGTCGCGGATCTGATTCGCGCCGAAGTCACCACGATGATTGCGCGCGAGCTGCATGATCCCGGTGTCGGGTTTGTCACCATCACGCGCGTGCAGGTGAGTCCGGACCTGCAGCACGCACGCGTCTACTACACGAGCCTCGGGGATGCAACCGCGCGCAAGAATACGGCCCTCGCCCTCGAGCGCGCCGCGGGATACATGCGCCGGCAAATCGGCCAGCGCCTTCGCCTGCGCCGCGCTCCGGAAGTGCTGTTCGAGTTCGATGCGAGCATCGGTCATCAGGATCGGGTTGAGCAGCTCCTGAACGAGATCGCCGACGAGCGCGCCAAAGCACCCGTTCCACCTGACGCACCTGACGCACCCGTTGCACCTGCTGCACCCATCGACCCCGACACTGATGACCGCTGAGCCCATCGCCGCCATCCGCGACGCCATTCTTCAGCGCCAGCGGTTCGTCATCACCTCGCATGCACGCCCCGACGGCGACGCCATCGGCTCGCAGGTGGCCATGGCGCTTGCGCTGCGCGAGCTCGGCAAGGATGTGCATATGGTGGCCGCCGATGCCGCGCCACCGCAGTTCATGGAATTTCCCGGCGTGCGCGAGATTCAGGTCACACGGGAGGTGGCTGGGCCGTTCGACGCGGCCATGGTGATGGAATGCGGCGACCTGTCGCGAACCGGAGTCTCCGGGCTCGACAAGTACTTCGTCATCAACATCGATCATCATCCCGGCAACAAGAGCTACGGGGCGATCAACTGGTTCGACCCTGGCGCGGCGGCATGCGGCGAGATGGTGTTCGACCTGATCGAAGCGCTCGGCGTGACGCTGACGCCGGCGATTGCAACGCACATCTACATCACGATCCTCACCGACACCGGCGGCTTCCATTTTTCGCACATCACGCCGCGCACGTTCGAGATTTGCCGCCGGTGCAACGAAGCCGGCGCGCAGCCCGAATCGATCGCCCGCGCCGTGTACGACAGCAGCACGATGGGGCGGCTGCGTCTGATGGGCGCGGTCCTGCACAACCTCGAGTTCGAGGGTGGCGGCCGTGCGGCGCTCGCGACCCTCACGCTCGAGCTTCTCCAGCGCACCGGGGCGACGCAGGAAGATTCCGAGGGCCTCATCAACATCCCGCTCACTGTGAAGGACATTCAGGCCGTCGCGTTTCTCAAGGAGATCGCGCCGGACAGCTTCCGCGTGAGCTTGCGCTCCAAGGGCAGCGTCGACGTGAATCGCGTCGCAAATCTTTTTGGAGGCGGCGGCCACAAGAACGCGGCGGGATGCACGCTGAATGGCTCGTACGGCGACGTCCGGCAAAGAGTCGTCGCCGAGCTCACCCGCGCCCTTTCGTAAATCGTAAAAATGGGGTCTGACCCTCTTTTTACGGACGGCGTAATCGTTATCGACAAGCCGGCGGGGCCAACCTCGCATGACGTCGTCGCGGTCATGCGTCGCACGCTCATTCGGAATGGCCGGGTGGGCGGGAAGCCCGGCAAGCCGAAAGTCGGCCATACAGGCACGCTCGATCCTCTCGCGTCTGGCGTGCTGCCGCTGGTCATCGGCAAAGCCACTCGCCTTGCGCAGTTTCTGTCGTCAGCCGAAAAAGAGTACGAAGCGGTTATCGAGCTGGGCGTGACGACCACGACGCTCGATCGCGGCGGCGATGTCGTGGCGCGCGAGCCCAGGCGCCCGGCGGCAGACGTAACCGCCGGCATGATCGAGGACGCGGTCGCGGGGTTTCGCGGCACCTATCTGCAGCAGCCCCCGGTTTTTTCGGCCAAGAAGATCGACGGCGATCGCGCGTACGATCTCGCCCGCCGCAACGCGCCAGTCGAGCTGCAGCCGGTGCAGGTGACAGCCACCTCTCTCGAGGTGATCGAATGGCGCGGCACGATGCTGAAGCTGCGACTGGTGTGCTCGGCGGGCTACTACGTGCGCTCTCTGGCTGACGCGCTGGGCGAGCGCCTCGGGACGGGCGGCCACCTCGCGGGGCTTGTGCGGACGCGCAGCGGCGACTTCACCCTGAGCGACGCCGTTGGTCTCGATCTCCTGGACCGCAATCCCCACGAAGCTGCGGCCCGTGTCATTCCCATCGCGGCACTGCTGCCGTCCTTACCGGCGCTCACACTCACAATCGAGGGGGCGTCTTTAGCGGCTCGCGGCGGGTTTATAGGCCCTTCGCAGGTGGCACACCATGCAACGCTCCCCGAGGAGGGCCGTGTCCGGCTGCTGCACCCCGACGGGCACCTGGTCGCGATCGCCGAGCCTCGCACAGGCGGGGATTCGAGAGGCGTGTCGCGTCATTTTTTGCATCCCGGCATCGTGCTGGAGTAAAATTACTCGTTTGGGACTAACACATTGCGGCGGATTGGGGAGCGTCGGGCCGGTGAAGGCCGGGCTGCGTTACAGACGCTCTGCTGGACCGCGCGCGGAGGAATGTATTCGTGGCACTCAATAAAGACCGCAAGACCGAGCTCATCACCTCGTACCGCACGCACGACTCCGACACCGGCTCTCCTGAAGTTCAGGTCGCCATTCTCAGCGAACGCATCGGGTATCTCACCGAGCACTTCAAGACCCACGCGAAAGATCATCACTCGCGCCGTGGTCTCCTCAAGCTGGTCGGCCAGCGCCGCCGCCTGCTGGATTATCTGAAGGGCAAGGATTCAGAGCGTTACGCCGAGCTGATTCGCCGCCTGGGCATACGCAAGTAATCGGAGATGGACGTGATAGGTGATTGGGCGATTGACGCGGCAATCGCGACATCCCAATCGCGACACTTCAATCACCCAATCATGTATCCCCCGATCTCCAAATGAACAAGCTCTGAGGCACAAATGTACAGAAGAGAACTAGAAATCAACGGCACGTCCCTTTCGTTCGAGACCGGCAAATACGCGAAGCAGGCAGATGGATCCGTGATCGTCCGTATGGGCGATTCGGTCGTCCTGGTCACGGCGTGCGCGTCCCCGAATCCGCGGGAGGGCATCGACTTCCTGCCCCTGACGGTCGACTACAAGGAATACACCTATGCGTCGGGCCGCATCCCCGGAGGCTTCTTCAAGCGCGAAGGCAAGCCGTCCGAGAAGGAAGTGCTGACCAGCCGCGTCATCGATCGCCCGATTCGGCCGCTGTTCCCCGCCGGGTGGCGCAACGAGTCGCAGATTATCGCCCTTGTGCTGTCGGCCGACGCGAACTACGACCCGGACGTGCTCGCGATCAGCGGCGCCTCTGCGGCGCTCGCGCTCTCGAGCATCCCCTTCCAGAAAACGATTGCCGGCGTGCGCGTGGGCAAGGTCGAAGGGCAATACATCATCAACCCGACGTACGAGCAGCGAAGGAAGAGCTCGTTCGATCTGGTGATGGCGGGCAGCAAGGACGCCATCGTGATGGTCGAAGCCGGCGCCAAGGAAGTGACCGAAGAAGAGATGGTCCAGGGGCTCGAGGCCGGCCACGCCGCCATCAAGAAGATTGTCGACACCATCAACGCGCTGGCCAAAGAAGGCGGCAAGCCGAAGCGCGAGGTCGCGAAGAAAGAATTCGACCACGCCTTCTACCGCGAAGTCGAAGAGAAGGTGATGATTCCCCTCGCCGATGCGATGCGCATGACGGACAAGCTCGCGAATTACGGCACGGTCGATCAGGTGCTGAGCGAGCTCGTCGGATCCATTCCAGAAGGCGAAGTGCAGCGCAAGGTCGAAGCGAAGGCGATCTTCAAAGAGCTGAAGGAAAAAGTGCTGCGCGACGAAGTGCTCGAGAAGGGCGTTCGTCTCGACGGCCGTAAGTTCGACGAGATCCGGCCCATCTGGTCCGAGGTCGGCGTGCTGCCCCGCGTTCATGGCTCGGCGGTGTTTACGCGCGGTGAGACGCAGGCGCTCGTCACCGTGACGCTCGGCACGTCGGACGACCAGCAGAAGATCGAAACGGTCGAAGGCGAGACCTATCGCCGCTTCATGCTGCACTACAACTTCCCGCCGTTCTCGGTCGGCGAAGTGCAGTTCCTTCGCGGACCCGGCAGGCGCGAAGTCGGCCACGGCGCGCTCGCCGAGCGCGCGTTGCTGCCGGTACTGCCAACCGAGGAAACCTTCCCGTATACGATTCGCGTCGTGTCCGACATCCTCGAGTCCAACGGATCGTCGTCGATGGCGTCTGTCTGCGGCGGCACTCTCTCGATGTGGGATGCGGGCGTGCCGTTGCGCGCGCCGGTGGCCGGCGTCGCGATGGGCCTGATCATGGACGAGAAGACAGGCAAGTACGCCGTCCTCTCCGACATCGCGGGCGCCGAGGATCACTACGGCGACATGGACTTCAAAGTGACCGGCACGTCCAAGGGCATTACCGCTCTCCAGATGGACATCAAGGTGGCGGGCATCACAGCCAAGATCATGCGCGAAGCGCTCGACCAGGCGAATCGCGGCCGCATGCATATTCTTGGTGAGATGCAGAAGTCGCTCGCCGGCCCGCGCGGCAATATCTCGACGTACGCGCCGCGCATCATCACCATCAAGATTCCGGTGGACAAGATCCGCGACGTCATCGGACCGGGCGGAAAGATGATCCGCAGCATCATCGAGCGCACCGGCGTGAAGATTGACGTCGAGGACGATGGCAGCGTGAACGTGGCGTCGGCGGATGAGGCGGCCGCGCAGAAGGCGATCGGCATCATTCAGGAGCTGACCGCTACAGCCGAGCTCAACAAGACCTACATGGGCAAGGTGCAGCGCATCACGGATTTCGGCGCGTTCGTCGAGATCATGCCGGGCACCGACGGGCTGCTGCACGTCTCGGAGATCGCGAACCACCGCGTGAAGGACGTGCGCGACGAGTTGAAGGAAGGCGAGCAGGTCATGGTCAAGGTCATCAACATCGACCCGACAGGCAAGATTCGCCTCAGCCGCAAGGCCCTGCTGCAGGATGAAGGCGCCGCCGCCGGCGCCCCTGCGGCCGGTGCGCCATCCCGCAAATCGGAGTAAACTGTGAATAGTGAGTGGGTGATAGGTGATTGGGTGACAGGCACTTAGCCGTCGCCCCCTCACCAATCATCCACTCGCCAAATCCGTCTCTTCCCCCGGCAGGAGCAACCACAATGACGTCTTCCTCTGCCTTTACGAAGGCCGCGGCGGGATCGGCGCTTGTGCTGGGGTTTGCGGTGTTCGGCCTCCTGGCGAGCGCGCAAGAGAGCGGCGAGCGCAAGTTCACGGTATCCGCCCACAAATACGCCTTTACCCCCGCACGCCTCGAGGTTCGGCAGGACGATCTCGTGCGCGTCACGCTCTCGACCGACGATATTCCGCACAGCTTCACCGTCGACAAATACCGCATCGCGAAGCGCGTCGAGGCGGGCAAGCCGATCGTCTTCGAATTTCGGGCGGACCAGCCCGGACGCTTCCCGATTTACTGCAACCTGGCCGCCGACGACGGGTGCCGGAAAATGGTCGGCGAGCTGGTCGTCACGGCCAGGAAGTAGACGGTAAGAAAGTAAAAAGTAGAAAGTAGAAAGTAGTGCCGACCTTCAGGTCGGCCCCACCGAACAAAATGGCACGCGCGGTGTCAAAGTGACCCATGCGAAGGGCCCCGGCGACATGCGCGGCGGTTCTGCTGATCGTGACAGCAGCGGTCGCACAAACCTACCCTTCTGATCTGTCGGGTCGCTGGCAGCTCGTCGAACCGACTGCCGCCGAACGTAGGCTCGATACGCTCGCCATCACGTCGCCCGATCAACTTCTCATCAGGCAAACTCCGCGCGCTATCAGTGTCGAACACCCCTCAAAACAAGGTATGCATCCGGAAGCAGGATCATTTGGATTTGGCTCGCGCGGCACTATTGGTGGTCTCCCCGGAGGTAGCGAGACCATCGACAAAACGAGTGTCTCGCAGATCGGCACACAACTCGTGATCAGCCGCTCCGTGACACGCGTGCCGGAGGCAGGCGGCGTTCGCATCACTGTTGCGCGTGGCTCAATGTGGCGGCTCGAAGGACAGAATCGGCTCGTGATTGAATTCAGCGAAGAGCGGACTGGAGAGCGGCCAAGAGTTGCGGTTCGCTCGTACGTCAGGGCCGCGCCGCAATGACAATGTTCGAACTCTCTGCGGAACGATTGGGCATCGCACTGGTTGCACCCATCGCACCCGTCGCACCTATTGCACCCAGTATTCCGCCGCCTGCAATCTCTCCCTGATCGGCGGATGTGTGTAGAAAAACGCCTGCACCAATTTTGACGGGCTGTCTTCGGCAAGGTTCTGCTGGCCCAGCCGCTTCATCGCGGTGATGAACGCCGACGGGTTTTCCGTCATCGTCAACGCGTACTTATCCGCCCGGCGCTCGTGCGACCGCGATACCGCGTTCATCAGCGGCTTGACGCAAAGCCCGATCACGCCGCCTGTGAACAGCAGAATCGGGATCCCCGCAGGATCAGCCATCCCGGACAGACCGAACAGTGGAACAGTCCGCTGCAGGACGAGGTGCGCGGCGAAAAAACCCGCAAACGTCAGCGCCATGTCAAAGAACACCGATGTCCAGATGTCTCTATGCACGTGATGCGCGAGCTCGTGCGCGAGGATGACTTCGATTTCGTCGTCTGAATACTCAGACAGCAGCGTGTCAGAAAGAAGGATCCGCCGCGTGTGGCCCATGCCGGTCAGCGCGGCGTTGGCTTTTTTGGTGCGGTCGCTGAGGGTCCATTCGTACACGCCCATGATGCGCGTGCCGGCTTTCGACGCGAGCGCCGTCAGGCGATCGCGCAGCGCGTCCTTCTCGAGCGGCTTGAACGTAAAGAACAGCGGCAGTAAGACAACAGGCGCGAGGTTCACGAGCGCGATCGCCACGACGGCATACCCGCCGCCCGCGAGCGCCCACCATGCCGACGGCCAGTGCCGAAGCACGAAGTACACGAACAGTGCGGCACACTCCGCGAACAGGACACCGATGAGGACCGCTTTGGCGTGATCCTTCAACCAATGCCGGATCGTTTCGGTCGAGAGGCCATAGCGCCGCTCGAGCAGAAAGCCACGATAGAAACTGAACGGAAGCGTCGCGGCATCGAAGGCAACCGACAAGAGGAGCACGTAGAGCGCGGTGACGTACGTGGGATTCGGCCCCACGAGACCAGCGGCCCAGGCCCGCAACCCGACCGACGCGCCCGTGAACAGAAGGCCAGACAGCATGACGCCCGACCACACCGTGGAGAGGACACCGGCGCGGCGGCCGAGACGGTGATACCGGGTGGCTTTGTCCTCGTTCATCGAGACTGTCGATTATGGACTGGGCGGACTCGGAGGGCTCGGGGGACTTGGCGGGCTCGTCGGCCTCGTCGGACTCGAACCGTCGACTCCAGTGATGTTGATGCGGCCATTGGTGACGCGGATGTCGATTTCCGGGCCGCCCCCGTTGAGCTGCGACTCGAGCGTGCGGATTCGCCGCCCCGACGCCTCATCTGTGGTTGCCAGCCCGCTGACGTTGATCCCGCCGTTCACCGAACGCAGATTCAGCGTGGCCTTCGCGGTTTTCGGAATTTCGAGCGAGATCCGTCCGTTCGCGCTTTCGAGCCGCACCGGGCCGGTGACCTGCGACATCTTCGCTGACACGTGGGCGTTGACCGCGGCCGCGTCGATCGTCCCGCTGACGGACGTCAGCTCGATGCCGCCGTTGACCACCATGGCTTTCACATGTCCCCGCAGACCGTCGGCTTTGAGGGTCCCGTTGTTGCCTGTCATCTCCAGCCGCGCGTCGGCTGGGATCACCACCTTGTAGCTGGTCTCGAACCCGCCGGAGCCCCTGCCCCGGGACATGAAGGCCGTGGAGACACGTATGTGGTCGGGGGTGGCCGACTCCTCCACCTTGACGCTGCTCAGGATTTCCTTGGCGCGAACCTCGCTCATCGCCCTCGCCTCCAGGACCGCTGCGATGTCGACCACGCCCGGTGCCCCGGCGGCAACCTCGATGGAGCCGTTGCCGTTCACGATCTCGACGACGCCCCCGGGGGTGAGCGGATAGTGGCGGCTCCACTCCTGTGAGGCCCGCGCGTGAACGGAGACGTTCTTGATGTCGCCGTCCTGAATCGTGACGTCGCAGGCGCTCAGTACACCCCCCGCGAAGACTCCGGCAACGCAGAGTCCCGCGGCTAGAACAGGGGGCAGAGAGCAGCGGGCAGACTGAGGCATGTACTACCTGACGAACCTCGCGGCCGGAATGTTTCCTCTCCGGCTTGCCCCCGCCGAAGCGATATGCGCAGCCGGCGCGCAGGCGGGTCAGTTGAGATCGATGGAGATCAGCTTTGAAACTCCGGGCTCCTCCATGGTGACGCCGTAGAGCCGGTCCGCGATTTCCATTGTCTTCCGGCTGTGGGTGATGATGATGAACTGGGTGTGCTCCTGCATGCCCTGCAGCATCTCCACGAACCGGCCGATGTTCGCGTCGTCGAGCGGCGCGTCGATTTCGTCGAGCACGCAGAACGGGCTCGGCTTGTACTTGAAGATCGCGAACATCAGCGCGATAGCTGTGAGCGCCTTCTCCCCGCCCGACAACAACTGCACGCTTTGCAGCCGCTTTCCGGGCGGTGACGCGATGACCTCGATGCCGCTCTCGAGCACGTCGGTCTCGTCGAGCAGAGCGATGGTGGCGTGCCCGCCGCCGAACAGCGTGCTGAAGGTACCCTGGAAATTCTCCTTGATCGCCACGAACGCCTCGCGGAACCGCACTTTGCTCGTCTCGTCGATCTTCTTGATCGTGTCCTGCGTCGAGGTAATCGAATCGGTCAGATCTTTTTTCTGCGTGGTCAGGAACTGATGGCGCGTGTTGAGCTCGTCGAACTGATCGATGGCCATCATGTTCACCGGGCCAAGACGTTCGATCTTGTGGCGCAGTCGCGTGATGTGCTCCTCGGGCGTCGCTGAGGCGGCGATGGCAGGCTCCGGCGTCGCGTCGGTTTCGTCGGACTCGTCTTCGCCCGCGCCCTCCTGGCCGACCTGAAGGTCGGCACTACGAGCGGCACCGTCGGCAATAAAAGCGGCACCGTCTGGACTAGCCGCGGCGGCGGCTTGCACTTCGGCCACGACGTCATCCAGGGTCTGCTGCAGCGTGTCGACGCACGACTGCGCGAGATGCGCAAGACCGCTCTCCTCCGTGGCTCGCGCCACTTCGAGCTCGCTCAACTCCGCGTGGATCGCCTCGAGCGACCTGCGGGCCGCACGCGTCGCGCTCTCGATCCGATCGGCCTGCTGGCGAAGATCCGTCACGGTGTCTTCGGCCGCGCGGACGTCGGCGCGCAGGGCGTCCAGACGCGCGGCCTCGCGATCGAGCATCTGGACGGTCTCATCAACCAGCTTCCTGAGGCTTTCCGATTTCGTCTCGATGTCTGCGGCCGCCGCCTGCGATGCGCGGACGCGCGACTCGAGCTCGTTGTTCGCTTCCTCGATTCGCGTGACGTCGGCATTCAGCGCGCCGGTGCGTTCCAGGAGCGTCGCGTACGATGCCTTCGCTTCGGCCGCGCGCCGCGCGAGCGCCTGCAGAGCTTCGCGCGCATCGCCAAGCCGATGCTGCGCGTGCGACAGCTTGTCGTCGGCTGCGCGCTGCTCTTGATCGAGCCGCGCAATCGACTCGCGCGCTTCGCGCTGCCGCGCGTCGAGACCCTGGCGTTGCTCTTCGGCGCCGCGCCGTTCAATCTCGAGCAGCTCAAACTTCTTCTGAACTCTCTGCAGGTCGTCGGCCGATCGCTGCAGTTGCATCTCGAGACCGATAATCGCCTTTTCCTCGCGATGTAAATCGGCGTTGACCGCCGCAACCGCGTTCGACACCTGTGCGATGCGGGTTTCGAGGACCGCGACCTCGGAGACGGATTGATCGCGCTCGGCTTCTTCTCCGGCGACGCGATCGCGCAGTTCCTTGATCTCGCGCTTGATGCCCAGGATGGCGCGCCCTTCGTCCTTACTGCCGCCGGCTACGAGCATCCGGCCCCGCACGACATCTCCGCCCAGCGTCGCGATGGGTGCCGGCGTCGACCCCGACGCGGCCAGCGCGCCAGCGAGATCGTCGGCGATGTACCCGTCAGGAATGACCGCGTCGATCGTAGACGCGTGCCCGCCGGTGATCTGCATGACGTCGCGGATCGAAACAAGGCCAGCCGGTGCGGCGGTCCGGCTAAAGCCGGACACTACGTCCGGCTCGGCACCCGCGAGGACCACGAAGCCGCATCGGCCGACGTTTTCCTGCCGAATCAGATCGAGACCCGCCTGCGCCTGTTCGTGCGTGGGCACGATCACGTGCTGCAGCAGGTCGCCGAGGCTGGCTTCGACGGCGCGCTCGTACTTCGGCTCGACGTCGAGATAATCGGCCACCGAGCCCTGCTGACCCACGTGCCCGTTGGCCTGCGCCAGCACCATGCGGGCCGCTTCCGTATACCCGGCGCGGGCTTCCTCGAGGTCGGTCAGGGACGCAAGACGCGCGGTCAGGCCCGCCAGCTCCCGCTCTCGCGCGCGGAGGCTGTTCGACTTCCACTCGAGCTCGATACGCGCGCTCGCCAGTTCCGTTTCGCGCGCGGTTTTCGCGTGCAGCGACGCTTCGGCGGCGTCCTTGGCTCGGCGCAGGCCGTCGGCGGTCGCGGCCCGATCGCCTTCGAGCCGCTCCTGCTCCATCCGGACCTCGGACTCTTCCATGGTCAGCTTCGCGAGCTCTTCGGACACGCGCTGCATGGCTTCTTCGGCGTGCTGAATCGCGTGCCGCAGCGTCGTCGCGACGTTCAGCGCGGAGAACACTTCCGACCGCGCCGCCTCGACGTCGGCCTCGAGCCCCTCGATGCGACGGTTCTCGTCCCCGTACTCGGATTCGATGCGGGTCAGCTCGGCGGCCGCGCGCTGCTGGTCTTCCAGGGCTTGCGATGCGGCCCGCTGCCGCTCGGCCAGCAGAAGCCGGCCGGGCTCGCGGCGTGTGTCCAGTGCGGCGAGCTCTGCGCGGACCTCATCGGCGCGCACCCCGAGCGACGAAATCTGCTCGCGGTTGAACTCGATCTGCTGCTGACGACGGGTGATGTCCAGCTCGCAGGCATGGACCGACTCGCGGGCACCTGTAGCGGCAGCCTCGGCTTCGACGAGCGAAATGCGCACGCGGCTGAAGTCAGATTCTGCCGTGGCCACCGCAGCCGACGCAGCGGTCTCGCGCTCGCGGGCGTCCAACAGCCGCGCCCGCAACGATTCGATTCGCTGCGCCGACTCCTGGTAGCGTCCGGCAAACAGGAGCTTCTCCCAGTGGCGGAGCTCATCGCGCAGCCGCTTATAACGGCGCGCCTTCGCAGATTGACGCTTCAACGATCCGAATTGCTTTTCGAGCTCGAAGATGATGTCTTCGAGGCGGGTCAGATTTTGAGTGGCAGCCTCCAGCTTCAACTCTGCTGCACGGCGGCGCGCCTTGTACTTGGTAATCCCGGCGGCCTCCTCGATGAGCTGGCGCCGGTCCGCCGGCCGCGAGCTGAGGATCATGCCGATCTTGCCCTGCTCGATGATGGCGTACGCCTTGGCGCCGAGCCCGGTATCCATCAGGAGCTCGTGCACATCGCGCAGCCGGCATACTTCCCCATCGATCAGATATTCGCTCTCCCCCGACCGATACAGCCGCCGCGTCACTTCGACGGTCCTCGCGATCGAAGGCCTCTCGTCCTCCAGCGGATCGTCGGGAGCAACCACTGGCAGCGCACTGCCGGCTTGCGTCAGGAGGACGTCGCTCAGCCTCAGGCGCACTTCCGCCGCCCCTGTGGGCTTTCGCGCATCGCTCCCGTTGAAGATCACATCCTCCATCCGGTCGCCGCGCAGGCTCTTGGCGCTCTGTTCGCCGAGCACCCACGTAATGGCGTCAGCCACGTTGCTCTTCCCGCATCCGTTGGGCCCGACGATGGCGGTGACGCCGCGGTCGAACGACAAATGGGACCGATCGGAAAAGGATTTGAAGCCGGCTATTTCAAGTTGTTGTAAGCGCATGGTCTGCTTCGTTTTCCGGTTCTACGTTTTCGCTTTTCGTTCTTCGTTTTTCGTTCTTCGTTACGGTACGTACAAAAGCCGCGCGGCACCCTCGGAGACCGATGGCGACGAGCGGCTGGGGCGCTCAGGACGTATTTGAGAGTTGAGGTGTGCAACGCGACCGATTCAGGCCCGATCGCCTCCGAAAGCCGGAGACGAGCCCCGTGGACCCGGAACGGTCGCCAGTGTAACAAGCCCCAAATGTAGGGGCAAGCGCAAAGTCGAACCCTACAACTGGTAGGGAGAGCGACCTAAAGCAATCACGCGGTCCGGCTAAAGCCGGACACTACTGCCGCGCGACCTGCGTGCTCTTCGCGGGCGCCGCCTTGAGCAACTTCTCGGCCTCGGGGAAGAGCGTCAGCGCGTATTGCGCCTGCGGGTCTTTCTCGAGGAGGTGTCTGCGGGCCGTAGCCACGTCGAAGAGGGCGACGTCGATTTCATAGCGCAGCATGGCGCGGATGAATTCGACGTCGGAGTTGAAGCCCGCCTCGTCGAATTGACTCGGGTCGCGCAGCTGCGACTTCACGAACGCCTTGAAGTCCTGCAGCATCGCATCATCGACCGTGAATTCGCGCGCCAGTGTGCGGCGCGCTTTCTGGTCGGTGGCGCTGCCGAACCGGGTGTCGCCCTCACGGTCGAAGCGCTGCGCATAGGTGGCAAACATCGTCGGATGCAGCCGCCGCGCGAATTTGCCCGGGTTGAACCCTTCGATCGGCCCTGCCATACGGTAGTCGGGCTCGATGCCACCGCCGCTGTACACCTTCCGCCCAAGCCGCTTCGTGTACTTCAGCTGAGACGCTGAGTGCTGGACGACCGCCTCCTGATCGCGGGTGGTATACGAAAGGTATTCGTCGAAGCTTTCGTCCCACGGGCGCTGTATCAGGCGGCCTGCCGGCGTGAAGTAGTGCGCGGTCGTCAACGCCAGCCCTGCACCTTCACTGAGGCGGTAAATCGACTGCACGAGCGCCTTGCCCCACGTCGTCTCTCCGATGACCAGGCCGCGATCGTGGTCCTGAAGGGCGCCCGTCACGATTTCGGACGCGCTCGCGCTGCGGCGGTTCGCCAGTGCAATCAACGGCAGGTCGGTGTATTCGCTGTTTTCGACGCCGTGATAGTCCTGGTCCGAATTCGGGATGCGTCCGCGCGTATAGACGATGAGGTCGCCCTTCTTGAGGAAGCGGTTCGACACCTTGATGGCCTGGTCGAGCGGGCCGCCCGGGTTCTCGCGGATGTCGAGCAGCACCTGCTTCATGCCCTGCTTGGTCAGGTCGCGGAGGGCGGCGCCCAGCTCGCGGTCGGTCGTCTCGGAGAAGTCGCGCAGTTGGATATATCCGGTGGTCGGGTTGATCATGAACGCCGACGGTACGCTCGGGATCCGTATCTCGTCGCGGACGACCTCGACGTCAATCAGCTTGTCGTAGCCGGTGCGTCGAATGGCTACCTGAACAGGGGTGCCCCTGGGTCCACGCAGCTTGACCACTGCCTGCTCGCTGGTCCACCCTTTGGCGTCTTCCCCGTTGATCTTCGCGACGACGTCCCCGCGCCGGATGCCCTTCCGGTAGGCCGGCGAGCCCTCGAACAGAGCCATGACGGTGATATCGCCGTCTATGACGTTGATGGTGATGCCCAGCCCGTAATAGTGGCCTTCCTGGCGCTCGCGGAGCTGCGCGTAGGCCTTGGGGTCCATGAAGCTCGAGTGCGGATCGAGCGTCTGGAGCATGCCGTTGATCGCGCTGTAGACCACGCGATCGGACTCGACCGGCTCGACGTATTTCTGCTCTATCTGCTTGAGCGCCGTGGTGAAGACGTTGATGCGTTCCGGAAGGCCATCCTGGGTCGCGAGGACGCGACCGCCGAAAAACCCGCCAACCAGCGCCGACAGGGCGATGGCAAACGCCGCGACCGAGACAGAGCGATAGGTTCGCATATGCACGTAAAATGTTACTACGAAAGAAGGTATAATCTAAGACTCGAAATCCTAAGGAGTAAGCCATTTTATGGGTCCCATAGGCATGCCGGAGATGGTGGTCATTGCGGTCATTGCGCTGATCATTTTCGGCCCCCGAAAACTACCTGAACTCGGCAAGTCGCTGGGCAAGAGCATTGCCGAATTCAAGCGTGCATCGAACGAGCTGAAAAACACGCTCGAGGACGAAATTCGCACCGAGGAACTGCACGAAGCGCGGAAGTCTGCACAGATTCCGCCGGCCGCCTCAGTGGCGCCCGCGGCTGCCGCACCGGCTACCACGGCGCCCGCAGCGCACGCGCCTGCCGCCGACGCGCCCGAGGGCGAGACGACGCCGCGCGTCGATGCTGGCGCGTAGACACCCGGCATGCCGGTAGTTCCCTTCAAAGATCCGCAGAGCTCGAAGGACTCTTCAGCCCGAGACGTGTCCGACAGCTGGTTTGACGACGAATCCGAAGGCGGAAAGATGTCGTTCCTGGAGCATCTCGACGAGCTCCGGAAACGCATCATCCGCGCGCTGCTTTCGCTGTCGGTCGGCGTGGCGATCGCGGCGTATTTCCTCGAAGACATCCTGAACTTCGTGATGCGGCCCCTTTCGGCGACGCTTCCGCCGAATGCCACCTTCATCTTCACGTATCCGACCGAAGCCTTCATGCTTCGCATCCGGATTGCGCTGATCGCGGGCCTCTTCATCGCGACGCCGCTGGTGTTCTGGCAGGTCTGGCAGTTCGTGGCGCCGGCGCTCTACGCGAAAGAGCGGCGGTACGCGATTCCCTTCGTGCTGCTGTCGTCGATCGGATTCATCGGCGGCGCGGCCTTCTCGCACTACGTGGCGTTTCCGCTCATGTGGCGGTTCTTCGCGAGCTTCTCGGACGACATGATCGTGTTCATGCCGCGCATCGAGGACACCTTCAGCATGTATATGCGCATGCTGCTCGGGATGGCCGCCGTCTTTCAGATGCCCGCGATGGTGTTTTTCCTGGCGCGGATGGGCGTGGTCACCGCGCGGTGGATGATCCGGCAATTCAAGTACGCCGTGCTCGTCATTGTCGTCGCCGCGGCCATCATCACACCCAGCTCCGACGTGGCGAGCCAGATGATCGTGGCCGGTCCGATGGTCGTCCTGTACGTGCTCAGCATCGCCATCGCCTGGTTGTTTGGGAAGAAGAAACCGGCAATGGCAGACTGAAGATTGGTGCTGGTTCCCGCTCTTTTCGTTAATCCTCCAATCAACACTCTTCAATCCGGCAACATTCCTACAACCTTCCGATCTTCCAATCCTCCACTGCCTTCACCACAGCCTCAGGCTTGATCTTCTGAACGTCCTTCGTCCTCCGATCGCGCAACTCCACCACTCCGTCCTTCAGGCCTTTGGCGCCGACGGTTAACCGGAGCGGCATGCCGAGCAGATCGGCATCCTTGAACTTGACGCCCGGGCTCAACCCGTCGCGATCGTCGTGGAGCACTTCAAATCCCGCGCGCTCCAGATCCATCTCAATCTGATTGGCAACGGCGGCGATCTCTGGCTTCGTCGAGTCGAGGCTGACCAGATGCACGTGATACGGCGCGACCGGCCAGGGCCAGATGATGCCGTCGCTGTCGTAGTTCTGTTCGATCACCGCGGCAATCGTCCTCGTGATGCCGATGCCGTAGCAGCCCATCACCATTGGACGCTCTACACCCGACTCGTCGAGATACACGCAGTTCATCGCCACCGAGTACTTGGTGCCCAGCTTGAAGACCTGCCCCACCTCGATGCCGCGGAACGCCTGGAACGTGCCGTTTCCGCACCGTGGACACCGATCGCCCTCATTGGCGAGCCGCAGATCGTGGAATCCCTGAAACTGCTTCAGGTCGCGATCGGGCTTGAAGCCGAAGTGGTGGTATCCCTCTTTGTTCGCGCCACACGTCAGGTTGTAGGCGCCCTCGAGGCTCTTGTCGGCATACATCGGCACGTCGAGCTCGACAGGGCCAATGAACCCCGACTTCGTCCCAGCGCGCCGCTCGGCTTCTTCGAGCGGCACGAGCTCCAGCGAGTCCGCACCGATGAGGTTTTTCACCTTCACCGTGTTGGGCTCGTGATCGCTTCGCAGCACCAACCCGACGTCCCACGTCGCATCGCCTTTCGTGGCGCGATACAGGTAGAACTTCGACGCGTGATCCAGCGGCAGGCCATCATGCGCGTCGTCTTTGAAGGCTCTCGCCTGTTCGTCCATCTGGACGATGCCGGGGGTGTGGAAGTGCGCCTTCATCAGATCCAGCACAGGCTCTGACAGGTAGGGGTATGGAAGCCCCGGGGCCTCGGTCTTTTCCGCGTTCGACGTGTACTCACACGCTGTGCAGCTCAGGATCGCGTCCTCGCCGCTGCCGGCGAGCACATGAAACTCGTGCGTAAAGCTCCCGCCGATGGCGCCGCTATCGGCCTCGACCGGGCGGAACTTGACGCCGAGACGCGTGAAGATGCGCTTGTATGCCTCGAACATACGCCAATATTCGCGGTCGGCATCCGCATCGTCCACGTGGAAGGAATAGCCGTCCTTCATGATGAACTCGCGCCCCCGCATCAGACCGAAGCGCGGGCGGATCTCGTCGCGGAATTTCGTCTGCACCTGGAACAGGTTGATCGGCAACTGCTTGTAGCTCTTCACGAGCTTGCGGACGATGTCGGTGACGATTTCTTCGTGCGTCGGGCCCAGGCAGAAATCGGCGCCCTTCCGGTCCTTGAAGCGGAGCAGCTCGCGGCCGTAGAACTGCCAACGCCCGCTCTCCTGCCACAGGTCCCCGGGCTGCACGGTCGGCATCAACAGCTCCTGCGCCCCGTCGCGCGCCAGCTCTTCGCGCACGATGTTTTCGAATTTACGGATGCTGCGAAGCGCCAGCGGCAAGTAGTCGTAGATGCCCGCGGCGACTTTTTGAATCATGCCGGCGCGCATCATCAGCTGCTGGCTGACCACATCGGCGTCGCGAGGGACGTCACGGTAGGTTTGAAGGAGCAGTTTTGACTGTTTCATGAATATTGGGTCGACCTGAAGGTCGGCACTACGACGGTTTCGTGTTCGGCCAGCATCATTCGACGGCGATATCTCACTCGTAGTGCCGACCTTCAGGTCGGCCCACGTCCGAGATATGAATCTGCCATTTTAGATCGTCGTGCGCGGGAAAATCGGTGCGGAAGTGGCCGCCGCGGCTCTCCTCGCGGCGGAGCGCTGCGCGGGCGATGAGCGCCGCCACGGTTAGCAGGCTCGCGCGACGCCAGCCACCATGGTCCAGCGCCGCGCCTGAGGCCAGGCGATCGTCGAGCGCCTCTCGTTGTTGGCGCAACACGCTGAAGGCGTCGCAAAGCGTCGAGTACGCCCGGAACAAACCGACGGACTTCCACATCAAGGCGCGGATGTCGGCTTCGCTCATTTCCGGCGCGGGTCGGTTGGAGGCTGGCGCGTCCACATCGCGGTACACCGGGGCGGGCAGGTCCGAGTCACGCGACGGACCAACCATGGCCCGCCCCGCGCGAGCGCCAAAGACGAGCCCCTCGAGCAGCGAATTACTGGCCAGGCGATTGGCCCCGTGCACGCGCGTGCATGCCACCTCTCCGGCGGCAAATAGGGCCGGCACCGACGTCCGGCCATCGAGATCGGTTTCGACGCCGCCCATCATGTAGTGGGCCGCCGGCCCGACTGGGAGGAGATCGCGCGCGAGATCGAGACCGGCGGTCAGGCACGTCGCGGCGATCATCGGAAATCGCCGATGCACGTCGTCCGGGTCGAGATGGCGAAGGCTGAGGTAGATGGGGCCCGCGGTCCGCTGCGACTGTAGAACGATGCTGCGCGAGACGACATCGCGCGGCGCGAGATCGCCGGCCGGATGATAGCGCAGCATGAACGGCTCGCCCGTCGAATCAACGAGGCGGGCACCCTCGCCGCGAAGCGCCTCCGACAGCAGAAATCTCGGCGCGCCTTCGACGTCGAGCACGGTCGGATGAAACTGCACGAACTCCAGATCGGCGATGCGGGCGCCGGCTCGAAATGCGATTGCCACGCCATCGCCGGTCGCAACTTCGGGATTCGTCGTTTCGGAAAACACCTGGCCGGCTCCGCCGGTGGCGAGCAGCGTGGCGCGCGCGAACGCACGCCCCGGTTCTCCCTGTGTATCGATGAACCTGACACCGAGACATCGTCCGTCCTCGACGATCGCGCTTACCGCGAGCGTGTTCTTGAGCACGCGGATGCGCGCAACCGCCGACATGCGCTCCCACACGACGCGTCCGATCTCGCGGCCTGTGGCATCTGCTGCGTGAAGCACGCGCCGGACGCTGTGCGCCCCTTCGGACGCGAGCGCGGGCTCGCCGTCAGGGCCGAGATTGAAGCGGGCGCCCCATTCGATCAACTCGCGTGTATAACGAGGTCCCTCGTCGCAGAGCACGCGCACGGCGCGTTCGTCGCAGAGCCCGTCGCCCGCGATCATCGTGTCCTGCGCGTGGAGTTCTGGAGAGTCGCCCTTGCCGATCGCCGCGGCGATGCCGCCCTGCGCGTACTCGGTGTTGCTTTCGTTCGGATCGGCTTTTGTGATGACCACGATATCGCCGAACGGCGCCAGCTCCACCGCCGCACGCAGCCCCGCGATTCCGCTGCCGACGATTATGAAGTCGCCGCGTACATCCACCGGGCGTATACTAACGCATGCATTGGATTGGCGTGATTGGCGATCCCGTGATTGGATCGGTCGATCCTCCAATTCCATCGCTCAATCACCTGACCGATCGCGCCATCACCTGTCACCTAATCTCCAATGTTACGCGTTGACGTCCGGACGGCATCACACAGCTATCCCATCTACATCGAACACGGACTGACAGCGCAGTTGGGACGGCTGATCGAGTCGTCGGCGAAGGCGTCGCGCCAGTTCTTCGTGTCGAGCCCGCTCGTGTGGAAATTCCACGGCCGGGCGATGGCGAAGGCCATTCCGAAGACCGAGACGATCCTGCTGCCCGACGGAGAAAAGTACAAACAGCTCGCCACCGCGTCGCGCGCGTACGAATCGCTGATCAAACTGGAAGCCGATCGCGGCGCCGGCATCATCGCGGTCGGAGGCGGGGTGATCGGCGACATGGCCGGATTCGTGGCCGCGACCTACCTGCGCGGGATCAGGTTGATTCAGGTGCCGACGACGCTGCTCGCGCAGGTCGACAGCGCGATTGGCGGCAAAGTAGGCGTCAACCATCCGCTCGGCAAGAATCTCATCGGCGCGTTTCATCAGCCGGCGCTCGTCGCGATCGATCCTGCGCTGCTCGATACCCTGCCGCGTCGCGAGTTCCGCGCCGGGCTGTACGAAGTGATCAAGTACGGCATGACGTCGAGTCGCGACTTGTTCGATCGGATCGACCGCGAGCTCGACGCGATCTTCGCGCGCAAACCAGATGCGATCGTGCCGATCATCGGGGAATCCTGCACCATCAAATCGACGGTCGTGGGACTCGACGAGCGCGAGTCGGGGCCTCGGCGCATGCTGAACTTCGGTCACACGGCCGGCCACGGTCTCGAAGCGGTGACCAAATACAAGCGGTTCCGGCACGGCGAAGCGATCGCCTATGGGATGCTCACCGCGTCAGAAATCGGCATGGCTCGCGGTGTCATGCCGGCCGCCGATCGCGAGGCGCTGGGCCGAACCATCATGAAGCTCGGCCCACTTCCGCCGGTCGGCGATCTGTCGGCGAAGGAAGTCCTCGAAGCCATGCGCCACGACAAGAAAGTCGTGAATGGCACGCTGCACTATGTGCTGTGCACGGGCATCGGCAGCTGGACGACGGCCACCGATGTGACCGAGGATGAGCTGGCAAAAGCGCTGAGGAAGATAGGGCTCAAAAAATAAGGAATTGGAAGATTGGTGGATTGGAAGATTGGCAGACTGTTGTCAGATCGCAGAATGTTGATCGGGTGATTACAAATGCCCAGGTTCGCGTTCGTCGCGTTGACTCTGCCAATCGTCAATCTGCACTCTGACAACAATCTACCAATCTTCCAATCCACCAATCTTCCAATTCGGATCTACATAAAGCCGTGCTCTTTGAGCTTCGCGAGGAAATTTTTGTAAGGCAAGCCCAGCAGATCGGCCGCCCTTCCTTTGTCTCCGCCTCCCTCTTTCAAGGCCTGCTCGATCTTCCGCTTCTCCACTTCTCCCTGCGCGCGTTTGACGACGTCCGCCAGCGTGCCTGATAGATCGAACGAAGCCCATGGGCTCGGCATCTCGGGCGGCAGAGGGGCGTGCAGCGACAGATTCAAGTGGCGGGCATGGATGGAGTCGGTCTCCGACAGAATCACAGCGCGCTCCATGCAGTTTTGCAGCTCGCGCACGTTGCCGGGCCAGTGATATTTCTGCAGCTCTTCGATAGCCGACGGTGCCAGCACGGCAGCTTTCTTCTTCAGCTCCCGGCTGAACCTCTCGGCAAAATGGCGCGCCAGAATCGGAATGTCATCGGGCCGATCGCGTAGTGGCGGAATGGCGATCGGAAACACGGACAGCCTGAAATACAGATCCTCGCGAAACTGCTTCGCCGCAACCCCCGCCCGCAGCTGCTTGTTCGTCGCCGCGACGATGCGCACGTCCACGTGCAGCGATTGCGTGCCGCCGACCCGCTCGAATCGCCGCTCCTCCAACGCACGGAGAATCTTGGCCTGAAGCGCGAGCGGCAAGTCGCCGATCTCGTCGAGGAACAACGTGCCATGGTGGGCCAGCTCGAACTTGCCGGGTTTGCGCGCCACGGCGCCGGTAAAGGCGCCCTTTTCGTGACCGAACAGCTCCGTCTCGAGCAGGTTGTCGGGGATCGCCGCGCAGTTGATCGCGACGAACGGGCCGTCGGACCGCGGGCTCAACGCATGGAGGGCGCGCGCGAAGAGCTCCTTTCCCGTTCCGCTTTCACCTTCGAGCAGAACCGTCGCGTCCGAGCCCGCTGCGCGCTGCAGCGCCAGAATCGACTGCTTGAGCGACGGAGCATCGCCGATGATCTGCGGCGCGCCACGGCGCGCGGCAAGCTCTTCTTTCAACAGGATGTACTCGGTCATCACACGACGCTGCGCCAGCGCGCGTTCGACCATCAACAGAAGGTGATCGGGATCGACGGGTTTGGCGAGAAAATCGAGCGCGCCTTCCTTCATCGCAGCCACGGCATCCTGGATGCTGCCGTAAGCGGTCATGACGATGACCGGCAGCTCGGGGTCCAGCTCTTTCGCGGCGCGCAGGACGCCGAACCCGTCGCCCTGAGGCAATCGCAGGTCGGTCAGCACCAGCGCCGGCCGGTCATGCTGCATCGCACGCATCGCCTCGCCCTGTTCTCTCGCTTCGATGACCACGTGGCCGTGGCCTTCGATCGCGAGCTTCAGCATGCTGCGGAGCGAGTCTTTGTCTTCGACGAGGAGAATGGAGAAAGGCACGGGGCGCGGGACGTTCAGCGCAGCCAACCGGCTGGCACATTCGCGCGGCGCGCCTCGTCTTCGATATCAGCGAGCGCTTTGGTCTGCTTGACGATGTCGGCCTTCACGCGATCCTGTTCGGCGATGGCGGCCAGACGCTTCTGCTCGACGAGGGAGCGCTGGATCGGATCGCTCATGTTGACGAACTCGGTGTAGAGCGCGTTGATCTGGCTCTGCAAGGCATCGGCGAAGGTCTGGCTCCGGCTCAGCGAATCGCGCGCGCGCGCCAACCGATCGCGCCAGTACTTTTCGTCCTTGGCGCCGTCCGCCGCTGCGGGCGCGGCAGGCTTGCTTGCCGCAGAGGTTCCGGGCTGGCTCGCTCCAGCAGGTGCGGGCGTACCGGCTGTGGCCGGCGCTGAAGGTGTTGCGGGCGAGGATGCAGGCGCAGGAGCCGGCGGTGGCGGAGCCGCCCCGCCATCGGCACCACGCAACGTGTCGTTCGTGTAGACCTTCGCCTGGCCTTTGACGGCCTTGCGCCGCGCTTCCTCGGCCCGCGCGACATCCGCGAGGCTCTGGGCTGCAAGCGGCATGGCTGCCGCGAGCAGAACGACGCAGGCGAGAAATCGTGTGATCATCCGTACAGCTTATCGGCCAGTAGCCATTCGATCTTCACTACCGTAACTCCTGCCATGACAGCATGTGAACGCGCGCACCCTCATCCGGATCGCGTCCGACCGTCGCTTCGAGCACCGTATGTGAGCCGCCAACGCCAAACGCCTCGGCGCGCAGCGCGAGGATGCCTGCCCCGGGGTTTGCCACGCCGCCGCCATCAATCGACGGATCCCCGTCGTTCTCCGCGAAGTCGTCGCCGGCCCACACGATGACGTAGGTCCTCGGCCCAAGCCACCCGAATGCGAACAGCCGCCAAATCGGATTGTTGGCTCCCCACGGCCGTGACTCGCCATTCGCCGCGTTCGTCGCCTGTGCAAGATCGACGGTGGTGCCGTCGCCTAGCGGCCTCGCGCCCACTGGCGGACCATCTGTGAAGCCGGAGAGCGCGCCGCTCGACAAGAGCGCGTTCCAATCGGCGACCGTTGACAGCTCCTGCGCGCCAATTTCCAAAGCGCCATCGGCGGCGTATCTCGCCTCGCGCGCCGCAGCAAAGTTGGCGGCCGCGCGCATATCCGTGTTCATGACGATCGCAAGCGACCCACCGATGGCGGACAGAAGGACGAGCGACATGAGCGCGATCACGAGTGTCATTGAAGGTTCAGATTTCGCGGCGATACATCGATCGCGATTTCGAGGTCCGCGAGCGGTGCTGCCGCGAAGACGCGCGCCGGCCGCAGTCGCACAAACGCACGTATACGCCTGATTGCCTGCAGGTCGGCATCGAAACGATCCGGGGACACCGCATCTGGGACCCATGGGCCGTCGGCAAATCGGTCCGTCACAATGAGCTGCCCTTCAGAGTCGAAATACTCAAAGCGAAGACCCATCACCTGATCGACCAGGGGCATTTCGCTTGCGGCGCCGTCGTAGCGCGTCAAGTGAGGCACGCCGGCGGCATCCACGCGCCGCCCATAGGTCACCGTGATTGGTCCGCCGCTATCCGGCGGTACGTATAGGACGGACAGGCGATCTCGGAACGCCGAGCCCGGCAAATCCGGGTTGATGCTTCCCCGGCGGAACGGGGCCAGTGCAGGCGACTGATGCCCCGCGCCCGCCATCACGAGGTCCCTGAACAGCGCATCGGTCGCGACCCTTGCGCGCTGCTGAATGTCGGTGTGCTCGAGGTCGACTTCGAAGACCCCACGCGCCGAATGGATAAAACTGAACATGCCGCTCGTGATCGCAATCGTGATGACCATCGTCACCAGCAGCTCGATCAAAGAAAACCCGCGGGCATTCATGGCGTCATTCGCCCTCGCGCAGAGATGATCGTGGCGCTCCCATGCCCGTGGCCTACTAGGCGGACGTCGACGTCGATGATGAGGACGCCGGCAGGGAACGCCGCGTGTGCCGCCGACCACTTCCTGACAAACACCGCGTCCCCGCAAGGCGCATCGGCGTTCGGACATCGCAGGTTCCCGGACGCGTCGAGAAATTCGGTGACAGATCCAGGCACGGAGGCAATCGCGTCCCACGACATGACGCGTATCTGTTCCATCTTCTGCGCCGCCATCAGCGCGGCGAGCGCACGGGTTCGGGCGGCCGACCCGCTTTGCGCCGCCGCCCCTATAAACTGCGCGAGCGACACCAGCGCACCGGCCATGAGAGTGGTGGCGATTAGTGTTTCAACCAGCGAGAACCCGCGACTCTGCTGCATGGATGGATCTGGTGCAACGGGTGGTCCACGCGCAGATCATCGATTTCGCTGAGTGAAATGGAAGGCGGCCACATCCTGGTCGCAGAAACTGCACCAGGACGGTCGACAGAAGTGGGCGAATTGCGAGTGACTAGCGAACCCAGCCGGCCGGGATATTCGACTTCCGCGCTTCTTCCTGAAGATCGGCCGCCGCCTTGGTCTGCTTCTCGATATCCTGCTGCACGCGCTGGAGCTCTCCCGTCGCGCGCTGGATGCGAGGCTCCAACAACGCGCGGTGCCCGGGATCGTCTGTGCTGAGGAATTCGGCGTTCAGGCCGCTCACCTGGGTTTGAAGCGCGTCGAGCAACAGTTTCAGGCGCGACAGCGTCACCTGAATCGTCGAGGCACGATCTTTCCAGTATTTCTCTGTCTTGGCGGGATCGACCGCTTTCTGATCCTCGGGCTTTGCGTCTGCTTTCGCGCCAGCCGGCGCGGGCGCGGCATCGACCGGAGCGGCGCTCGTCGGCAGCGTGCCTCCGAGGTCTTCATTCGTGTAGACCTTGGCGCCGGGCTTGATGGTCTTGCGGCGGGCCTCTTCGGCCCTGGCCACGTCGGCGAGTGATTGCGCAGACGAGCGAGCACCAAGCGTCAGCGTGATGAGAACGGCGAGGCAGCAATAAGATTTCATGGCTTATGTGGGCTTTCGTAACAGTTCAATACGTGCCTTCACCTTATCGGCGTCGGGCGTGGACGGCGCCAGCGCGAGGTATTGCTCATACGACTTCACCGCCTGCTCGACCAGGTTCAGCTGCTCGTAGCTGATGCCGAGCGACAGATGAAAGCTTGGCTCCGACGGTGCGAGATCGGCGCCCCTCCGGAACTCGTACACCGCTCCTTCCTCGTCCCCCAGTTTGTGAAGCGCCATGCCGAGATTGAAATGCGTGACGTAGTCGTCGGGAAACAGGTTGCGCGCCAGGCGGTAATCATCCGCCGCCTGCGACCAGTTGCCAAGCTGTCCGTGCGCGTGTGCGAGGTTGAACCGATACGCCCAGACATTCGGATACAGCCGCGATGCCTTCTCGAGGTGAGGAATCGCGGCAGCGGGATCACCGTTGCGCGCAAGCAGCTGGCCCAGGTTATTCAAAGCGTCGCCGTCGTTCGGGTGCAGCGCGACGGCCTCCTTGTAGTGCTCGAGCGCCGAGACGTAATCACCCGCCGCATACGCCACCTTGCCGCCGGTTTTCGAATCCAGGAATCCCGGATCCGGCTGCGCTGGAGCAGCGGTCGCAGCCGCCGCCGGCCTCGCCACAGGGGCTGGCCGACGCACCGGCTGTTCCTCTACCGGGTCTGGCCTGCTCGCGACGACCGCCACGAGCACCGCAATAGACAGGACGCTGCCTGCCAGCGCCAACGGACCGCGGTAGCGCCCGACGACCGCCGGCAGGCCGGTGGCCTTGGCGGCGGCCGGCGCGGCCGCGAACGCCTCGCCGCAACGCGGGCATCGAAGGCGGCCGGCCTTTGTCTTCGCGCCGCAAACCGTACAGACGACTGATGCCACGACTACCGCACGTCGCGCCAGGACAGAATCCGGACGCCGACCTGGCCCACGCCGTTGTTGTAATCGTTCTGATCGCCGAGCATCTCGACCTTCGACCCGAACCCGAACGCGACATGCTGATCAACGATGAACGGTGCAGTCGCGCGGGCGCCGGTCACTGTCAATATCGCGCCAGTGCCCTGAGCCCCGGACTGAGCGGTGTAGCCAAGGCCACCTGTAAAGGTCGTCGCATACAGCGTCGCGTCAGGCAATTGGCACGGCAGGTTCGGCTTGGTCAGCGTCGTCACGAAAAACACGATGTCGCCGGCGACCGCGGGAAACCCGGTCACCTTCTCGTCAGGAGCCGTCAGGTTGATGCTCTGCAGGACATTCGTGTACTTGACCGTGCCCGAAGAGCCCGTGTCTAACACGCTCATCAATTTGTATGAATGCGTCGAGGGAATACCTGCCGACGGCAGCAGGTCGCTCCCGGTCCCAAAGAAGATGTACTGCTGCGTCGCTCCGACGTTCACTGTCGCCATCGACGCGAACAACGGATGGGCCCGGCCCGCGGCGTACAGATTCGTCTTCGCGGTAATGTTCGGACTCCCGCTGACCATCGCAAAGTCGAAGCGCCACACGTTGCCGTCGAGATCGCCGACATAGGCTTTGGTGATGTAGCGCGAATCCGGCGGACCGGTCGCCACGACGTCTGCCTGAATGGCGTTCTTGATTTTGGTGCAGTCCGGCGTCGCCGCCGTGGCGCAGTTGTCGGTACTCTCGCCCTGGCTGTCGCTGCCGACGTCTTCGGTATCGAACACCGTGCCGTCGTCGATGTTGAGAAGATAGAACGTGGTGCCGGCGACGGCGTTTCCGCGATTCGCGTTCGCCTGCACGCTCGCCGGAAAGAATCCTGATCCCGTCAGCAACGCGTACTTGCCGCTCGAATTCTGGATCTGGCCGACGGCCGGATCCGACCATGTCTCGCCCACGGATTTCGACACGGCCGACGCGGTCAACTTGATGTCGCCGTAGGGCGCGAGCGTGTAGTCAAAATCGTTGTAATGCGGAAACGACCAGCGGAACTTCACTTTGCTGCCGTCGGCAAAATACGAGAGCACCTGCGACGTCGTGCCGGTTACCGGATCGACCGAAGACCCCATGTCATCGAGCGTCACGTCGAGCGCCTGATAGAACGTGCCGCCCGGGCCTTCTCCGAAGAACAGATACGTACGCCAGCATGTGATGGCCGACGTGTCCGCGCAATTGGCGACGGTGGTGCCGATGCGCACGTCCGCGAGCTTTGGCGACGAGTCCACGAAGTAATCCGGCGACCCAATCGCGTTGCCGTCTGGCAGCGCCTTCAATTTCGCGAGCAGGTTGAAAGGAATGAACGCGTAGACTTCGATGCCCGTCCTCGCGTCGAGGGCGTGCATCATCCCGTCGTTGCTGCCGACCCAGATGAGCGCGCGGCGATTTTCGTTGTCCACCATGAAGCCGGGGTACTCCGGGTCCGGTGGAGGATCGATCGACGGCGGATCCATGAACGCCGGGGTCGAGCCGATGAACGGACCAAGCGGCTGCGATCGCACATACGTGATGATCCGCGTGGCCTCGGCGACCGACAAGTTCATATATGGCGCCAGCGTTGCGACATTTGCGACCGTCAGCGCGGTGATCGTCCCGTTCTGCGTCACCGTAAAGATGTTGCGGCTCGCCGCGGCGGGAACCGATGCCACCCACAGCTTCGTGCCGTCCTGGGTGAACCTGTATCCCGTCGGTTTCGTGGAGTCGGTCACCGGTTTGTAGATGCGCGCGGCCCTCAGCTTGCCTTCGAAGTTCGGCAGCGCAAACGACGTCGTGAGAAGCACGTTCGAACGCTGGGGGATCGCCGCACCGCTGACTGGATGACTGATGTCTGTTTCCGAGTCCGGCAATGCCGTCCCGTTGATGTCGGTCATGCCTTTGAGAATGACCGTGCCGACGACGGGGCTGGTGACCTGAAACTCGGTCTGCGGCCCGTAGGGCAGCGGCGCCGCGGGTGTCCTGTTGCAGTCGACGTAATCCATGAAACCGTGCGAGATCGCGATATTCGCGGCGCGCACGAGCTCCGGCACCGGAGTGCCCGCCGGCGTCGCATTGATCATCGCCGCTGTAATCTCGAAATACTGGCCGCCGCTGTTCGTCGCGATCGACGTCAACTGCGCCACGTCGGCGGCCCGCGGCGCGATCGCAAGCACGTAAATCGGTACGCGCCGGCTCGAGATGCTGAGAAACTGCGATGCCTTGGTTGCCGGATTCGCGCCGACGACGGTGTTACCCTGCGCTCCACCAACCACAAGCACCACAACGGTATTCCTGCAATTGGTGCCGTCGGCCGCAATCAAGCGTGTTGCCTCCGACTTCGCATCGTCCAGCATGAACTCGATGGGAGCATCCACCACAGTGGAGCCTCCAGTCTGGTTCCCGGCGGGAATCAACCCACCAGCGTTGATCCCGAGATTGAGCGTCGATAGCACGGTAGTGTTCGAATTTGCCGCATCGGTCAGCACGAGCGGCGCCTGTATCGAAGTGATCGACCCGTTCTTCGCGTTCGTCGTGGGCCTGGTGACGGCCCATTTACCCGCGGTGCCCAACTCCGTGAGTGTCTGTTGATTCGCGTCGGACACCGCCACTGGTTCGACGTTTTTCGCCGTGCCCCACGTTGGCGTGTTCTGGCGCATCTTGATGAGGCCGAATCGGGCGACGCCGCTGTTGTCGGTCAGCGCTTTGGCAAGGGCGGTGCGCGCCACCCACAACCTGGTCTTTTCGTAGAAATTCGTGTATGCCGCGCCCGTGTTGTCGCCAACGGTTTCAATTCGGTCGGCAGTCATCTTGTCGCTGCCGCCGCTGGTCTCGAGCAGGTTGAAATACTTGCGGCGGTAGTGGTTCGTCGGCGCGGCAAGGTTGAGGCTGTCCTCCCAACAGGGAAGGAAACAACCCGCTCTGACATAGTCGTTCGGGTCGTAAAAGACCTCATTTGCGTCCAGCTGCATGCGCGGCGCGGCATCGATGGCGAAAATGATATTGGGCTTCACCGGCGCCGCCGGCGTCCCTTTCTTGATCATCAACAACGGGTCGAGCTGCGCCGATGCGGCCTCTGGCCGCGCCAGGATGGCCGCCAGCACCATCGCCCCGGCAACAATGCGGCCGCCCCACTTCGTCTGACTCATGATCCTGATCTCCCTGCCTACTGAATCGTCAATTCGTTTCGCGTCAAGGCGCCGCCGGGCGTCTGCACCGCAGCCTTGCGCGCGCGCCGGTTCTGTTCGTCCTGTCCGCGCTGACCGGTGTACCCGCGCTCGATTTCGGTCGAGTCCGTGCGGGTGAGCGTCACTTCGATGATCTTGTGTGCGCCACGGCCGCCCCATGCTTCGGCGCGCAGCAGGATGACGCCGGTTCCTTTGTTGGTCGCGGAGTTCCCGTCCGTTGTCGGATCGTCGTCGTCCTCGGCGGGATCGTCGGCGACCCACACGATGACGTAGAACGGGGAATTCAGCGTCCCGGTCTCGATGAATTCGTTCGAGGGGCCGTACGCGAACAGTTGATAGCGCGGATTGTTTGCGCCCCACGGCCGATCTTCGGTCGACGTGTTCATCTCGGTCGCCGAGCAGGTTGTCAACTTCCCGCAGTTGATCATGTTCGTGGCTTCGCTCAGGTCGATGACCGAGCCGTTTGGCAGCGTGCGGGTTCCGCTCGCTGCACCGTCGACGAACGCCGACCGCTGGGCACCCGACAGCATGTTGTTCCAGTCGGGCACTGTCAGCACGTCCTGTACCGTCCGCTCGATCGCAGCATCGGCGGCATACATCGCTTCCTGCCCGTACGTATAGTTGCCGGTGATCTTCGTTTCGGTTGTCGTCGTCAGGATCAGCGCGAGGCCGAGCGCGGACAGCAGCATCGTCGCCATGAGCGCGACAACCAGCGCGGCGCCCCGCTCGCCTTCGCGTCCGACTGCACCGCCGATGTGTGAGCGTGATGTCATGTGCATCTGCTTACCGTCCGAAGTTGAGGTTACGCGGCGTGACCTCGAACGAGATTTCCTGATCAGGGATGTAGCGAGCGCCGCCCGAGGCCGTGCCGCCGCGCATGAACAACGTGCCGGTGGCCCCGCGCAACGACTTCGCTGCGACTTGTACGCGCAACGTCACGCGCACTTTCTTCACGCGCAGGAGATCGGCGTCGAATCGATTCGCCATGGATGAATCCGGGCACCAGGGCCCGTCCGTCAACCGGGACGATGACAACTTGACGAGCGGACCGTTGATCGGACCGAGCGGGGTGGCCATCGCCGTTCGCGGCACGTGAACGCCTCCCGAGACTTCGAACAGGCAGTTTTCACCTGCGCCCCAGTTATCCGAGGGCACATTGACGCCAACCGCCGGCGGCTTCGGGCCATAGTTCGTCCACGGACCGATCGGATCGGTCACGGATTTCAACAGAAACGGCGGCGAGGGATCGGCGAAGTACTCGAACGCCATGCCAACGATGTTCTCCGCAATCGGCGAGTCGGTCTGGTAGCCGTCGTAGCGCATCAGCTGATAGGTTTCAGCCACGGTGTCGGTTTTCAGCCAGTAGGTGGCGGCCGAAATCTGGGTGATGTAGGTGCTCTGCGCGTACGCCTTCGAGAGATCCTGCCCTTTGTGCTGCAGGTGAAGCGCCTCATCCTGGACGTTGGTGATCGAAAAAATGTCGCTGGCGCCGGTGTCGTCGAAAATCATCACCTGCATGCCTTCTCTGAAACCGCACAGATCGTCGTTGGCCGGACAACCCGGCTGCCTGTTCACTTTCAACTCGGCCGAGTTCTCAGGCATCTGGTCGCGAATCGTCGTCTGAGCCGAGGTTGGCGGCACGTACATGAGCGTGATGGTGTCGCTCGCAGCGAGCGAGCTGCAATAGGTCGTGGTGCACTTGAAGGTTCCGGGCGCATCGGGCGTGATGTTTCCTTCGCGGTCGGGAAGAATCGTGGCCACGTACTGTCCCAGGGACCCGAGCTTGTTGTTGCCGGAATAGGTGCCGGCGCCGGCCATCAACAGATCCTTCTTCAAGGTGTCGACGGCAATGCGCAGCCGCTGCTGCATGTCGGACACCTCTGGCTGCGCGGCGAACATGCCTTGCGCCGGATTCATGAGTCCGAACGTCGCCGCCGTGACCACCATCATGATGGCGGTGGCGATCAGCATCTCGATGATGGAGAAACCCGCCTCCGCTCGCCTCGAACGAGGAAGAAGTTCGGCGCGGCAGCTTGTGGTGTGTGCAATGTGCGTCTTCACTGGACCTTCCTCGACTTGATCGTCATGAGGCGGGCCTCTTCCGACCCGCGAGACACGCTGCCCGAATCGCCTGTGCCACGATTGCGCTGCCGCGTCACGAGCACTTGAAGAATGATCACGTTGTTCGGATTGGTCGGCAGCGGCTCCACCGACCATCGGCGGATGAATGCCGTGCCGTCGGGGATGACTGTTCCGCCCCCCAGCGTTCTGCCCGAGGGATCGAGATAGTCGACGTAACCGTCGGTGTTCGCCTGTAGCGTGTTCTCGGTGTGCGGCGAGAGTCCTTTACCTCCAGCCGCCGCCGGCGGGTATACCGCAAGGTCAGTCAGCGTGTCCTGCACGGGCAGGCCTGCGCGGTCGTACGTGTACTGCAGCGCGCGCAGCTGCTCGATCTTCTGCTCCGCGAGCACCATCGTCAGCGTTGACGTTCTTGCCGATGCGTTCGTCGTCGTCGCTATGGCGAAGAGCTGCGCGAGCGCAACGAGCGCCGAGGCCAGGAGACCGGTGGCCACCATCACCTCGACGATCGAGAACCCCGCCTCCGCGCGCCTCGAGTGCGTGCGGCGAGCCACGGCGAGGCTCGCCGAAGTGGCACCGTGCGTGGCGTCACGAAGGCGGCCCGCCTCCGATTTATGGGAGAAGTTGGATTTTGCCAATGCCATTCACCAAGATTGATCGTGTTTTGCCGCTGCGCGTCAGAACGATGCTCGTGCCTGGCGACGCGATCGGCGGCCACGGGTTGACCATTCCAGAGTTCGTGTGCGCCGTTCCGTCGGGCCAGAACTCGATCGTCGTAACGGTCGTAAACGTCACCGTCGACTTCAGGGTGCGCAGTGGTCCGTCGGTGTTCGGGCGCGTAATCGGGTTGTTGTCCGGCGCGGGGAACGGGTAGGTCGTCGCGGAGCATCGCCCCACCACGCCGTCGGCGGCTGCGGGTACTGCAGGCGTTCCGATCAGTTCGACGAGACGGTACTGACCGGCGACCGGGCAGTCGAACATCACACGAACGGGCTGATTCGCCGCCACAGCGGCCATCCGCGCCGATTGCAGCTCCCGCTCGACTTGTCTCGCCGCTTCCCCGAGCTCAATCGAGCCGGCGATCTGGCCGAGCAGCGGCATTCCGATGACCGAGACGATCCCCACGAGGGCGACCACCATCAGCAGCTCGATCAGCGAGAACCCAGATTTCGTAGAACTCTTGACCACGGCCCTCCACACCGCAATTCGAAGGCCGTTTAGGCCTCTGTGCCAAACGGGGTCTAATTGGTTACGGTGGAGTGACTTACAGGGAAAATTTCAGGATCGTCGTTTTCGGGGAAGAGTTGAAACAGCACACGAAATTACTGAATCGTCAGCGCGGAGGCAATGGCAGCACGATCTGCACGCTCGCGCCCCCGCCTGCGTTGGACGCGAGCTGAATTCGGCCGTTGTGCGTAACTATGATCTTTTGTACCAACGCCAGGCCAAGGCCCGTCCCGCGTCCCTTGGTCGTGACGAATGGCCGGAACACACGTTCGCGATCGGCGACAGGTATTCCGGGGCCGTTGTCGTCGACGGTGACGCGCACGGTGCTGCCCTCGACGCGCCCATCGACGACGATCTTCGGGACTGTCGCCGCATCCACGCACGCCTCGACCGCGTTCCGCAACACATTGCTGAACGCCTGCCGCAACAGCACGTCGTCTCCCTCGATGACGGGGAACTCGCCACGGACAACGACATCGCCGCCGCGCGTCTTTGTCTCGGCACGCACTTCCTCTGCGGCGCGTTCCGCAATCGCTTGAAGGTCGACCGGTGAGAGCATCAATTGAGCGGGTTTCGCGAAGTTCAAGAAATTCGTGACGACTTCGCCCAAGGCCTCGGTCTCCTGGCGGATTCCGTGCAGGTGTGGATGGTAGGTCGTGGGCAGCGCGTTCAGATCGAGCAGCCTTGCGTAGCCGTGGATCGTGGCGAGGCCGTTACGGAACTCATGCGCGATTCCCGCGGTCAGCTCTCCTACCTGTGCGAGGCTTTCCTTCAACCGGAGCTGCTCCTCCATTTCGACGACGGGCGTCAGATCGGTGAACAGGCAGATGGTGCCATGGGGCTCCCCATGCCCGTTTGACAGCGGCGACACGCTGACGCCGAGATACGCCGGCGATTGATCGGTCGAGCTGATTTGCAGCGTCCTCCGGACGATCGGCTCTCCTTTGTTCAGGCACTCCTGAACGAGCTGCGCGAGCGACTCGGGAAGCACGTCGCGATAGGGTTGTGCAATCGCGGCATCGTCGCGATGAAGCAGCCGGCGCCCCGCTGGATTCAGGATGCGAAGCTGTCCATTGCTCGCGACGACCAACAGGCCCGACGACAGACTCTCGACGATCTCGCTGCTGAGCCGTTCGGACGCTTCGGCGCGCGCCGACATCTCGCGCTCCTGCGCCTTCACCTTGGTCAGCGCCTCGTGCAGGGCAGCGGTGACAAATGCCGACTCGCTCTTGTTTTCGCGCAGGTGGAGCCTCGACTCGCGCGCCGCCGAGGCAAACTTCAACACCGCGAACACGAGGATGCCGATCAGCGCCGCGACCATGGCGGTAAGACCGATCAACGCGTACGCGTTCGGGTTCATGTGCATACGCAGGTCATGGACGGCTTCAAGCTTATTTCTCCGTAATGTCCGGCTTCAGCCGGACCATCAGTAGTAGAACGAGGTGTACCAGGCGACGATCGAGTCGCCGACTGCCGCCGCGATAATCGCGCCTACCGCGAGGAAAGTGCCGAACGGCAACGCGTATTTCATGTCGCCGCGGTTGAGCGCGATTATGGCGACGCCCACGATCGATCCCAGCAGCGACGACAGCACGAGCGTCAGCAGCATGAGCTTCCATCCGAGAAACGCACCGATCATCGCGAGCATCTTGACGTCGCCGAACCCCATGCCCTCTTCATGGCGTACGCGGAAGTACAGCTCGCCCATCAGCCAGAGTGAGCCGCCGCCCAGCACGATACCGATGATCGAGTCGCGCCACCCGGGCGGCAGAAACAAGCTGAAGACAACTCCGATGACGATGCCTGGCAGCGTGATTACGTCGGGCAGAATGCGGTGCTCGAGATCGATCACGAACAACACGATCATCGCGCAGGCGAACAACAGCCGCTGAACGAGCATCGCAGGTGAATCGAACAGCAGGTATCCGCCAAGAAAGACGAGCCCCGTCACCAGCTCGACGATGGGGTACTGAATCGAAATGGGCGCACGGCAGTTGCGGCAGCGTCCACCGAGCCACAGGTAACCAGCGATCGGGACATTGTCGTAAGGTTTGACCGGCGCGTCGCACGACGGGCAGTGCGATCCCGGCCAGATCAGTGATTTCCGCAGCGGCAGCCGGTAGATACAGACGTTCAGAAAACTGCCGACTGCGGTTCCGAACATCGTGAGGAGTACAGCGGAGGCGACGTTCATCGAGGCACCGGCGGCGTTGTGCCGCTGAGCTCGGGGGCAGCCGCGGGCTCGGTCGGCAGCGGCCACAAATCCGAGCTCGTCGCGACGCCGATCGCGCTCGTCTTCGGATCGAGCGTATATGGAACTCCTGCCGGATCGACGGGAATGCCCCTCAGCGCGCCGGCGCGCGCGATCTGTTCCCACGACTGCGCGCGCTGACCTGTCCGCGCCGCGAACTCGTTCACGATGCGCGTCAGCACGTCGATCTGATCCAGCGCGTCGAGCTGAGCCAAGCGCATCCTGGCTGTTTTCCGCAGCCAGTCGCTTTCTTCGTTCTGGCCGATCTGCGTCCACATCGTTCTCGATGCCTGGCGATCGCCGCCACGCGTCAGCATGACTGCCGCGTAGCTCCTGAGCCAGAACGGCGCGCCGGGAAGATTCCCGCCACGGGCAAACCAGTCTGCCGCCTTCTCGTAGTTGTGGAGGTTCCAGTAATAGATGAACCCGATGTCGTGGTAGTAGTCCCACTTGTTCGGATTGAATGCGACGCCCTTTTCGAGGAGCGCAATCGCCTGATCCGGCCGCCCCGCCCCTCCGGGTTTCGGCTCGGCAAGAAAGATCGCGCCGAATCGATATCCGACGGTAAAACGCGGGTCGAGCGTCGTCGCCAGGTCGAGCAGCGGATACAGCATGTCGTAATGGCGCTCGTGGCCGGCCTTCTGGCGCTCGCCTCCATAGTGCTGTAGAGCGCGAATCCAGTACACATCCGCGAGCAGCGCGTCATACGAGAGCGCGGCGCGGCGCATCACTTCGGCATTGCTGACGTACAAGACCTGCTGATCGACCCTTGCAAATGCAAAGGCCCGATCGCGCACGACTTGCAGGGCGACTGCCACGGCCAGCATGGCGGCAAGCGCGATTACGAAGACTCCAGTCCGCCGGCGCGGCGTCATTTGAAGTCCCGCCTCGCAAAGATGAACGTGGCGGCGGAGACGAGGACCGAGATGTAGACGACGGCATACGCGGTGTTCAGCAACAAGTACGTTGCGGGCACTGGGACCGCGTGCACGACCTCGCTCTTGACATCGAGGGGCGCGAGATTCGGCAGAAGGTAGTACAGAACACGCGCGACGTATGCGACAGGCTTCGAGTCGACCACCGTCTCGAAGTTCTTCAGATCAGCATTGAAGTGGCCGACGACGTACAGGCCAAAGGTCAGCGCCGCCGCGAGCATCGGACTCGAAAACGTGGAAAAGAAGAGCGCGATCGCCACCACGATGGCGAGCTGCAGAAAGATCATCGCGATCGCTTTCAGAAGCATCGGATCGACGGCAGGGGCCTCCCAGTGCGGCCGGAACCACGCGCCGTCGACCCACGCCACCGCGCCAAGCACCGCGTAATAGGCGATGGCCATAATCGCGAGGTTGACGAACAACGTGAGAAGGAGCCCGAGATACTTGCCGACCACGAATTCCTGCCGTCCAATCGGCTTCGCCAGCAGCGAATAGATGCTGCGCTTTTCGACCTCCTTCGAGACAAGGCCGATGCCGATGAACACGGCGATGAAGAGGCCGAACAGCGACATCGCGGCCAGGCCCAGATCCTTGATGACCTTCATGTCCTGTCCCGCCGTCAGCTGGCTCAGCAGGTAGGACACCGCGATGAGCAGCACGGCGAAAAATACAAGGTTGTACAGGACCTTGTCGCGAACGGATTCCCTGAAAACGCTCACAGCGATGGCGCGGACGACACCGGTCGTCATGACTGTTTGCGGGATTCTCCGGTCCCGCTCCAGCGCTCGCTCGCCTGCTCGGCGATCGTCTTCACGAAAAAGTCTTCCAGCGTTTCGCGTATGGGGTTGAGAGACACGACTTGGGCCCCACTGCCCGTCAGATCCCGGAGCAATTGCTCGGGCCCTGGCGCCAGCGGCAGCTCCAGCGAATACCGCTGTTCGCCAAGCAGAGTCACGCGCTGTGCCCGCGCACGATGCCTCTCGAGCGATTCCGGCGTAAGGCCGCTCACGATCAGCTCCCACCCTCTGATGTCGAACGCCTGAAGATCTGAAATGCGTCCGCTCGCGACAAGCTTGCCGTGCGCAAGCACGGCGACACGGTTGCACAACGCTTCGGCATCCGAGAGCACGTGGGAGCTGAAGAACACAGTGCATCCCCGATCGCGCAGCGACAGAATAAGATTGCGCACTTCCCGCCGGCCGAGAGGGTCGAGGCCTGACATCGGCTCGTCGAAAAAGACGACCTCTGGATCGTTGATGAGCGCCTGTGCGATGCCGACGCGCTGAATCATGCCTTTCGAGAACTTGCGTAATGGAAGCCGCCGTTCTCCCGCGATGCCGACTTGATCCAGGAGTGCCGACACGCGCCGGCGCCGCTCCACGCTGTCGTAGCCGAACAACGTGGCGTAGTAGTCGAGCAGCTCCTCGGCGGTCAGATAGTCGTAAAAGTACGGGCTTTCGGGGAGATAGCCGATGCGGCGTTTGACGGACACGTCGCCGACCGGGCGATCGAGGATTTCGGCATGTCCAGATGTTGGGTAGATCAGCTGCATCAGCAGCTTGAGGGTGGTCGTCTTGCCGGCGCCGTTCGGACCCAGGAAACCGAAGGTCTCACCCGGGTTGACTTCGAGATTGAGTCCGTGGAGAGCCCGGTACGCCCTGGGACGCCAAAACCCTATTGAAAAATCCTTGGTCAGCGCCTCGGTGCGGATCGCGTACATACCACGCGTATTATCGGCCGGAAACACGGGATGCCTGCAGAGGCAGGCATCCCGTGCGAATAGTGCAGAACGCCTTACTTGATCGCCGTGCCGTTGGTCGCCGCGCGCGCCGGGAACACGTCGAACGCCACCGCTGAGGGGGACGCGTCGCCGTCCTCGAAGAGCGCGTTGTTCTCGTTCGTGCCGAAGTAGCGCA
>Ga0111539_10000367_pt1 | contig 55719 bp, 56 predicted proteins | sample RhiMethybrSRZTD1_FD_79667 | JGI IMG/M metagenome (GOLD analysis project Ga0111539, IMG submission 79667) | Populus rhizosphere microbial communities from Tennessee, USA - Rhizosphere MetaG P. TD hybrid SRZTD1 (version 2) (version 2) | ecosystem: Host-associated > Plants > Roots > Rhizosphere >...
ACCTCGACGTCGGCGCCGTAGTAGGAGAAGCCGTCCTGGTCGTAGCCGATATCCTTGACCACGCCGCGCGCGATGTCGGCGATCATCTGGCGATTGACCACCGTCTTGTCGCCGTGCCGCACGAACCACGGCGCTTGCCCGCGCCCTTCGCCGGCAATGACGATCTTGTTGGTGGTGGCGAGCGTCTCGCAGCCGAGCCGCGTATTCGCCTTGCTGTCGTCGGCAATGCCGAGCTTGATGTCGTTTTGCAGGAACGCGTCAAGGATCGCGTCGGAGATCTGGTCGCAAACCTTGTCGGGATGACCTTCCGATACGGACTCGCTGGTGAACAGGAAATTTTTGCGGGACACCTCGGGCACTCCTGAAATAGCGCGCGGCCGACCCGCCGCCCTCGATCGGGAGGGGTTGTTGCAGCGTCGGATGGCGGGGTCAAGATGGCTGCGACGCTGTCCTCAGCTTGACCCGAGGCCGTCAGGATTTGCGGCGGGCGACGATCGCCTGGACCAGATTGACGATGCGGCGGCGCAGTTTTGGATCCTTGATCTGCACGAAGGCTTCGGCCAGGAGCAGCCCATCCGGGGCGGTGAGGAAATCGGACAGGAAGGCCGGCTCTCGGGTCGTCGCGGCCGAGCGGTCCGACGAACCCGGGGCGCCATCGAAGAAGTATGACGTCCTCACCTTGAGGGCGTCGGCGATCTGTTGCAGGCGGCTGGCTCCGATTCGATTGCTGCCTTTTTCGTATTTCTGGACCTGCTGGAAGGTGAGCCCGAGCAGGCTTCCGAGCTTCTCCTGGGTCATCCCGACCAGCAAGCGGCGCATGCGCACGCGGCTGCCGACGTGTCGGTCGATCGGGTTCGGCACCTTCGCGGGCATAAGGAGGTCCTCGCCAGCCTGGCTGCACCATGATGCCCGCTCAGCTGAAGAGGTATACAACCCGGGGTGTCAACTGTAGATGGCAATCGCGTACAAAATCACGTGAGCCGCCGCCGCCGGTGCACGCCCAGTCCGAGCGCGCAGGCGACTAACAGCAGGGCCACGCCGTCCCCCAAGCGCACATAGAGCGTCCCCGGCAGTCGCTGCGGCAGCGGCGAGTCGAGGACGGCCTCGGCGCCGAGCGGAAGCGAGGCGACGATGCGGCCGACCGGGTCGACGACGGCCGAGATGCCGGTGTTGGCGGCGCGCACCAGCGGCAGCCCCTCCTCGATGGCGCGGACGCGGGCCTGCTGGAAATGCTGGTGCGGACCGGTGCTGTTGCCGAACCAGCCGTCATTGGTCAGGTTCAACAGCCAGGCCGGCCGATCGCCCGCCGGCACCGCTTGGCCCGGAAAGACGATCTCGTAGCAGATCAACGGCACGCCCGGCGGCAGCTGCGGTACGGCCAGCAGCCGGCGCCGGCTGCCGGGTTGGAATCCGCCCTGCACCTTGGTGAGCTGGCGCAGCCCGAGGCCTTCGAGCAGTCGCTGGAACGGCAGGTATTCGCCGAACGGGACGAGGTGAACCTTGTCGTAGACGTCGAGGATCGACCCGTCGTGGTTGATCACGTAGATCGAGTTGTAGGCATGCAGCGGCCGATCGGCGCCGGCCGCCGGCTCGGCGCGGGCGGCGCCGGTGATCAACACCGTGCCCGGCGGCAGCAGGTCGGCGATCTGCGCCATGGCATCGGCTTCGCGGGCGAGCAGGAACGGAAACGCCGATTCCGGCCAGATCAGGTGGGTGACGTCGCGCAGCCCCCTGTTGCCCGGACCGGTGGCGCGGCCGGACAGCGTCAGGTAGTGGCTCATCACCTGCTGCTTGGCGCTGTACTTGAATTTCGTGTCCTGCGGCACGTTCGGTTGCATGATGCGCAGGCGCACGCCCTCGACGAAGCTCGTGGGCGTGGCCGAGAGCCGCACGGTGCCGTAGAGCGCGAGCCCGGCGAGCGCCGAGACCGCGAGCGCGAGTGGCAGCCACGGTCGCCGCGTCGAGGCAACGGTGTCGGCGAGCACCGCGGGGCTTGCGAACGCAGCAACGGCGAGAAAGGTCAAACCCCAAAGCCCGACCAGCGAGGCGCCTTGCGCGAGCGCGAGCGGGGAGGTCAAGGCATAGCCGAAGGCGTTCCATGGAAACCCGGAGAGCGCGTGGCCGCGCAACCATTCGGCAATGGTGAGGGCCGCCGCGAGCGAAACCACCCGCGTCGCGCCGGGCGTCCAGATCAGCGCCGCCAGCGCCGTCCCCAATGCGGTCAACAGCGCCAGCCCCGCCGGCAATCCCATCACCGCGAACGGCATCAGCCAGGCGAAAGTCTTGGCATCGACCAGAAAGGCGATCCCGATCCAGTAGAGGCCGGCGAGGAAGTATCCGAAGCCGAACCACCACCCGACCGCGGCCGCACTGAGGACGCGGTTCAAGCGGCCGGCGCCGGCGCCCTCGATGAGCCAGACCAGGACCGGAAAGGTCAGGAACATGACCGGCCAGGCATGAAACGGACCGAGCGCCAGGGTCGAGGCTGCCCCCGCCGCAAAGGCGATCAGCGCGCGCCGCCAGCCGCGGGCGAGAACCACCGCACTGGAAAGACGCGTGAGCGCCGTGCCGAGCGCGTGCTCAGGCGAACGGGTCGGGGACGCCGAGCGCGAAAAGGATGGCGCGTTCAAGGCCTTCCATCTCCTCCGCTTCCCCCTTGCGCCCATGGTCGTAACCCAGGAGGTGGAGAAAGCCGTGCACGGCCAGATGGCTTACATGATTCTTGAAGGGCTTTGCTTGCGCCGCCGCCTCGCGGGCGGTGGTCTCGTAGGCGATGACGATGTCGCCGATGAGGCGCCGACCGGCGGCGCCGGAGGGCGCGGGCGGAGCCGGGAACGAGAGCACATTCGTCGGCCGGTCGCGCTTGCGCCAGCTGCGATTGAGGGTGCGGATCGCGGCATCGTCGGTGAGCACGATCGCGAGCTCGGCGTCATCGAGGCGCACCTGCGCTGCTGCTGCGGCGACCGCGCGCCGCAGCATCGGTCGCAAGCCGCCCACCGACTTCCACAGCGGCGAGCTCACCACGATGTCGAGATGCACAGCCATCAAGGCAGTCGGCGCCGCCCGCGCACGTCATTCCGTCGGCTCGCGCCGGGCAGCGGCGGCATCGTAGGCTTCCACGATACGGCTCACCAGCTCGTGCCGGATCACGTCGTGATGTGTGAAGGCGACGTGCCCGATGCCCTCGATGCGCGCGAGCAGGTGCAGCGCTTGGGCGAGGCCGGAGGTTTGTCCCGGCGGCAGGTCGACCTGGCTTGGATCGCCGGTGACGATCATGCGCGAGTTCTCGCCCAGCCGGGTCAGGAACATCTTCATCTGCATGGCGGTGGTGTTCTGAGCCTCGTCCAGGATCACGGCCGCGTTCGAAAGCGTGCGGCCGCGCATGAACGCCAGCGGCGCGATCTCGATCTCGCCCGACTGCAGCGTGCGCTCGACGATGCGCGCGTCCATCATGTCGTAGAGCGCGTCGTAGATCGGTCGCAGGTAGGGATCGACCTTCTCGCGCATGTCGCCCGGCAGGAAGCCGAGCCGTTCGCCGGCCTCGACCGCCGGACGCGACAGGATGATGCGGTCGACCTCCTTGCGCTCGAACAGCGCGACCGCGTGCGCCACCGCCAGCCAGGTCTTGCCGGTGCCGGCGGGGCCGGTTCCGAACACCAGGGCGTAGCGCTTCATCGCCCGGATGTAGGCGTCCTGCGCGGCCGTGCGGGCGCGCACCGGGCGCTTGCGCAGGTTGATCTCCTCGAACGTGGCGTGCGCGCCGTCGGCCTCGAAGGCGAACAATTGCCCCTGCGCGATCGACTGGCGCACCGCGCCTTCGACGTCGCCGACCGCGAGATCGCGGCCGCGCCGAAGCTGCTCGTAGAGATTTTCCAGCACGCGGCGGGCCTGCTCGCAGGCGTCGCGCGGCCCGCGGATGGTGACGTGGTTGCCGCGCTGGTCCGCGGTCACGCCGAGCCGGCGCTCGACCAGGGCCAGGTTCTGGCCATACTGGCCGAACAGGGTCGAGGCGAGACCGTTGTCGTCAAACGCCAGCACGATCTGGTCGTGCGCTGTGTCGCTGTCGGGGGGGATCAGGTTGTCGGTGCCAACGGTGCGCAGCGTCAAGCTCCTGCCGGGACCTCGAGCCGATGCTCGACGTCGGCCTCATCGACTGGTGTCCCGATTCCGCAGCTCGCAACCATTCTCGGGACACTCTCGTGTGAACTGCGGAATCTAAGGGACACTGGAAAGGTAATGATTCTCGTGCCCCTATTGAACCCGAAGTTCGCAAATCTAACCAGCGGCACTGGCGTGCGAAGCCCGGGTTCGCGGCACCAGGTGGCCATCCTCGGCCGCCAGCACGACACCGAACAGGCTGTTGGCGGAGACCTCGGTGATCCGGACCGTCACGATGCGGCCAGTGAGCGCGGCCGGTGCCGCAACCTGCACCGGCTGAAGGTAGGGTGAACGGCCGGTGAGCTGGCCGGGATGACGGCCCGGCTTCTCCAGCAAGACGTCGAACGTTCGGCCGACACAGGCGGCATTGAATGCCGCCTGGGCCCGGTCGATCGCCGCCTGCAGCTCGGCCAGCCGCGCGACCTTCACCGCCTCAGGCACCTGTTCCATGGCGGCCGCGGGGGTGCCGGGGCGCGGCGAATATTTGAACGAGAATGCGCCGGCGAATCTCACCTCTGCGACGAGCGCGAGCGTCTCGCGGAAATCCGCCTCGGTCTCGCCCGGGAAGCCGACGATGAAGTCCGACGACAGCGCAAGGGCTGCTTGCGCACGCCGCAGCCGCTCGACGACGCGCAAGTAGTGGGCGCGGCTGTGCCGGCGGTTCATGGCTGCGAGCACGCGGTCGGAGCCGGACTGCACCGGCAGATGCAGATACGGCATCAGTGCCGGCAGGTCGCGATGCGCCGCGATCAAATCCTCGCCCATGTCGCGCGGATGCGAGGTGGTGTAGCGCACGCGCGCGATCTCCGGCACGCGCGCGACCCGTTCGATCAGCCGCGCGAGCGACCAGGTGCCGTCCGGCCCCGCGCCGTGGTAGGCGTTGACGTTCTGCCCGATCAGCGTGACCTCGCGTACGCCGGCGTCGGCAAGGCGCTCGACCTCGGCCACGATCTTCCCCGGCGGGCGCGAGACTTCGGCACCGCGCGTATACGGCACCACGCAGAACGTGCAGAACTTGTCGCAGCCCTCCTGCACGGTGACGAACGCGGTCACGCCGCGCGCCCGCGTGCGCTCAACGCTCGCGGCGGGCAGGAAGTCGAACTTGTCCTCGACCGGAAACTCGGTGTCGACTATCGAGCCGTCACGCTCTGCGCGCGCCAAGAGGTCGGGCAGCCGGTGGTAGTTCTGCGGGCCGACCACGAGATCGACGATGCGCGCGCGTCGGATGATCTCCTGCCCTTCCGCCTGCGCGACGCAGCCGGCGACGCCGACGGTGAGCCCGCGGCCGGCGCGCGCCGCGCGCTCCTTGAGCACGCGGATGCGGCCGAGCTCGGAATAGACCTTCTCGGCCGCCTTCTCGCGGATGTGGCAGGTGTTGAGGATGACGAGGTCGGCGTCCCCGGCGCTCGCCGTCTCGACATAGCCGTCGCGCGCCAGGACGTCCGCCATGCGCTGCGCGTCATAGACGTTCATCTGGCAGCCATAGGACTTGATGAACACGCGGCGGGCGGGGACGGCGGTGTCGCGCTCGGGCCGGACCGGCAAAACGGGCTCGAGTCCCGGGCGGTCGGCCCGGACCTCGCTGGCGCTGTCGATGTCTTTCAGCATTCCGATGCTTTTGGTCCCGCCGCGTGTTCCGCTCCGGTCGTTACGTAGTGGCCGGTTTAGCGGGTTTCACGGTCGAAGGGAACAACCGGACCGGCCAGCTGAGCCGCCGCAACCGGACAGCCGCGAAAACGTTGTCGTTCTAAGCGGGATACCAGGCCGATGTCCGAGCGCCCCGACAACACCGACGATGCCGAGCGGCCGGCCCTGGACAAGGCCGTGCAGGACCACCTCGGCCAGAAGCTGCGCGCCGCCTTCGCGGAGAGCGAGGACAAGCCGGCCTACCTGGGCGATCCGGCGCTGCCGCCCGAGCTCGAGCACAAGCTGCTCGAGGTCGAACGGGCGGCCGAGGTGCACGAGAAAGGCATCGAGGCGGTGAAGGACGCGCTGGGCGTGCCGGATCCCGGGCGCGAGCATGGCGTGGAGGCGGTGCGCGAGGCGTTGGGCGAGGCCGCACCGCCGGCACCTCCGGACGATTGATCGGCGTCAGCTGTGCTAGGGTGAGCGGCGGCGTGCGTGACGCCCGCCGTGTAGCCGTCGCGCCTTAGCCGAGCCTTTGAACGGAGACCGCCGCCCGATGCCGCTCCCGCTCCTGCCCACCACCGTGGTCGGCTCCTACCCGCAGCCGGACTGGCTGGTCGACCGCACCATGCTGTCGAAGACCGTGCCGCGCGTACGCATGACCGAGATGTGGCGGGTGCCCGAGCCGTTGCTCGAGCAGGCGCAGGACGACGCCACGTTGCTTGCGATCCGCGACATGGAGCGGGCCGGCATCGACATCGTCACCGACGGCGAGATGCGGCGCGAGAGCTACTCCAACCGGTTCGCGACCGCGCTCGAAGGCATGGACCTCGACAGGCCCGGCTTCGTCGAGACGCGCTCCGGCGCGATGACACCGGTGCCGCGCGTCACCGGCAAGATCCGGCGCACGCGCCCGGTCGAAGTGCGCGACATGCAGTTCCTGCGCGCCAATACCGAGCGCTTGGCGAAGATCACGCTGCCGGGGCCGTTCACCATGAGCCAGCAGGCGAAGAACGAGTTTTATCGCGACGACGAGGAAATGGTGCTCGACTTCGCCGCCGCCGTGAACGCCGAGGCCCACGACCTGCAGGCGGCCGGGGCCGACGTGATCCAGTTGGACGAGCCGTGGGTGCGCAGCGACCCCGATAAGGCGCGGCGCTACGCGGTCAAGGGCATCAACCGGGCGCTGCAGGGGTTGCGCGTGCCGACGGTGGTGCACTTGTGCTTCGGTTACGCGGCGGTGGTGCCGGGCGAGACCAAGCCGACCGGCTATTCGTTCCTGGCGGAGCTGGCCGCTTGCGACGCGCAGCAAATCTCGATCGAGGCTGCGCAGCCGAAGCTCGATCTTGCCGTGCTGCGCGAGCTCGCCGGCAAGACCATCCTGCTCGGCGTGCTCGACCTCGGCGACCTCAACGTGGAAAGCGCCGAAACGGTCGCCGGGCGCATCCGGCGAGCGCTTGCCCACGTGGCGCCCGCGAACCTGATCCCGGCGCCCGATTGCGGCATGAAGTACCTGCCGCGCGAGGTCGCGTTCGGCAAGCTCAAGGCCTTGGCCGACGGCGCCGCCATCGTGCGGCGGGAGTTGTCCTGACGCGCGGCCATTCGCGCCGCCTGGATTGCTTCGCCTTCGGCTCGCAATCACGACATGTGTGCACTCGGGCGCGCGCACACTACGACGAGACACCCGCGCGCAACGCGCTCACCGTCATCCGCCGCACCGTTGCCTCCAGCGCGCGCGCCAGTGCCTTGCGGTCGGTCGCGGCGGCGCAGGCGACCGGCTCGCCCCAGCTCACCGCCACGTCGACGGCGCCGCGGCGCATCACTTCCGCCAGGTGCGGCAGCAGGTCGAGGCCGCCATACCATGCGACGCATGGCCGATGCGGACGCCCGAGCGGAAGCCCGTCGAGCCCCACATAGGCAATCGACACCGGCTGGATCCACACGACCGCATCCTTCTCCCCGCCATCGGCAACGGCAACGTTCGCCAGCACCGCATGCGCGGCGCCGATCAGGCTGGAGCGGAACGGCAGCACGCGGTTGCCGTCGCTCGAGGTGCCTTCCGCGAACAGCACCACCGGATCGCCCTCGGCGAGCCGCGCGGCGATCTCGGCATTGGTGGCGGCGGTCAAGAGCCGGCGCTCGCGGTCGACGAACACCGAGCGCTGCAGCCTGGCGAGAAGGCCGAACAGCGGCATGCCCGCAACCTCGCGCTTGGCCACGAACACGACCGGCGCGAGCGCGGTAAGCACGCAGATGTCGAGCCAGGAGGCGTGATTGGCGACGATCAGCAGCGGATTCCGCCGCAACCGTTCGCCGGCTACGCGCACGCGCACGCCGAGCAGCGCGCACAGGGCGCGGTGGTAGGCGACCGGAATGGCGCGTCGCGTCGGCAGCCGCAGCCGCAGCGACAGCCATTGCAACGGCATGAGTGGGATCGTGATCGCGGCGACGGCGGCCGCGACCAGCGCCACGCGCAGCATCACCGTTTGGCTTTGTCGTCGAGCGGTACCGCGTAGAGCTCGAGGCGATGGTCGACCAGCCTGTAGCCCAGCCGGCGCGCCATCTCGGCCTGCAGGCGCTCGATCTCCTCGGAACGGAACTCGATCACCTCGCCGGTGCGCAGATTGATCAGGTGGTCGTGGTGGGTATCGGGGATCGGCTCGTAGCGCGCGCGCCCCTCGCGGAAGTCGTGGCGCTCGATGATGCCGGCATCCTCGAACAGCTTCACGGTGCGATAGACCGTGGAGATCGAGATGCGATCGTCGACCACGGCGCAGCGCCGGTAGAGCTCCTCGACGTCGGGATGGTCCTCGGCCGCGGCCAGCACGCGTGCGATCACGCGCCGCTGCTCGGTCATGCGCATGCCCTTGGCGGCGCATTTCGCTTCGATGTCGCCGGTCTTGGTCTCGACCACGGTGGCTCCGGCTTTGCCCGTTCACTCGACCTATAGCTAGGCCATCCCCGGGGCGCGATCAATTCAAGTCGCGCCGCAACACGACTGCGGCGAGCGGCTGCCCGCCATCTTGCGGGTAATAGCCCGGACGCCGCGCCACCTCGCGGAAGCCGGCGCGCGCATACAGCCGGCGTGCCGCGGCATTGCCTTCCTCGACTTCCAGGAACACGGCGCGCACCCCGAAGCCCGCCAGGCAACGCAGGTGCAGCGCGAGCAGGCGGCGCCCGACGCCGCGGCTTTGCCGCCGCCGCGCCACCGCGACCGAAAGGATCTCGGCCTCGCCGGCGGCGAGCCGCGACAGGATGAAGCCGGCGACCTCGCGACCGAACGTGGCGCGATGCGCGATCACGTTGCGGTCGATGAGCAGCCGCTCCATCTCGTCCTCGCTCCAGCCGCGGCGGAACGAGGCGGCATGCAGCGCGGCCAGCGCGGCGGCGTCCGCAGGGCGGGCGTCGGCGAGCGAGGGCTCGGCGCGGGCCCACAGGCGGGCGAGGAGGTCGATCATTGCCGCGGCAGTCCGGCGCCGTCCTGCGGCTGCGCACCCGGGGGGCGCAGATAGGCGGGCTTGGGCGGAGCAAGGCCCGCCTGCGCGACGGCGCCAAGCTTGGCGACCCATTCGATATCGGGCGCGGCCTTCGGTTCGGCGACCAGCGGCGGCGGATACTCGGCCGGCCACCTGGCGGCAAGCTCGGCCGCGGCCGAGCCAGCCAGGTGGCACGGCCGCGCGAGCGCCCGCACCGGCTCGAGCGCGACCGCCGCGCTGATCGCAACATGATGCGGCGACACCAACGAGCGTCCGCCCGGGCCAAACAGCTGAAAATAGATCTGGTCGTTGCGCGCATCGATGGCGACCGCGACGGCGTCGGCCCGATCGACCGCGATGTGCGGCGCCGCGTAGGCCGCCAAGGTCGATACGCCGACCGCCGCCCTTCCGGCCGCGAGCGCAATGCCGCGCGCCGCCGCAATTCCCACGCGCAGGCCGGTGAAGCTGCCGGGCCCGACCGTCACCGCGATGCGATCGAGCTTGAGGAACTCCATCCCGGCCCGATCCATCACGCGGGCAACGAGCGGCATCAGCGCCTCGGCATGGCCGCGCGCCATCGCGATGCTTTCGACGGCCGCGATCGCGCCCGCGTCGGAATCAAAGACCGCCGCCGCACAGGCGCCGAGCGCCGTATCGATCGCCAGGAGACGCATGAAATCAGACAACAGAGGGCGGACGACAGCCGACAGATATATTCTACGCGTGATCCGTCGTCTGTCCTCTGTCGTCTGTCTTGTGCTACACCGGCCGCACCTCGGTCACGTCCGGCACGAAGTGCCGCAGCAGGTTCTGGATGCCGTGGCGCAGGGTTGCGGTCGACGACGGACAGCCCGAGCAAGCGCCCTTCATGGCGAGATAGACGACCCCGTCCTTGAAGCCCCGGAAGGTGATGTCGCCGCCGTCGTTGGCGACCGCCGGGCGCACGCGCGTCTCGATCAGCTCCTTGATGGTGTCGACCGTGTCCTTGTCGGCCTCGTCATAGAACTCGGCGGCCTCGTGCGAGCTTTGGGCGTCGTCGAGGACGATCGGCGCGCCGGACATGTAGTGCTCCATGATGGCGCCGAGGATCGGCGGCTTGAGCTGCTGCCACTCGCCGCCGGATTTGGTGATGGTGATGAAATCCGAGCCAAAGAACACGCCGGACACGTGGGGAATGTCGAACAGCCGCTCGGCGAGCGGCGAATTGGCGGCCTCGGCCTTGTCGCGCATGTCCAGCGTGCGGTCCGCGAGCACTGGGCGGCCGGGCAGGAACTTGAGCGTTGCCGGATTGGGGGTCGGCTCAGTCTGGATGAACATCGGCTGGCTCCTTCGCCGCGCTCCAACGCTGAGGCGTGGCCATGCCAATAAGTGGGGGTTTCGGCCGCCAGCGTCAACTAGCAGGGGCGGCCTCGACCAGCGTCAGCAGCTCGCGCGTCCGCGCGATCCCGGACGGCCATGAGCGGTCGAAATCGGCCACCAGCGCCTTGAAATCCTCCGACTGCAACGCGGCCTCGAGCCGGCCCTTGTCGGCGAACCGATAGACGGCGACATGCACGGAAGGATCGCTGTCGCTCCACAGCCGCCACGCCTTCTCGGCCTTCAACGCCCTGACCGCCCACGGCAGGTGATCGGTCGAATACCAATGATCGAACCGCGCCCGCAGCGAGGCATCCGCCACGGTGGCGCGAACGACGAAGAATGCCTTGTCAGCCATCTGCTGCTCCAGTGCGCCCGTACCCTGCACCGTCATCATCCGCGAAAGCGGATGATCCAGTAAACGCCTGCGCGCGGGTACTTCCCCAATGCCGTCGCTTACTGGATCCCCGCTTTCGCAGGGATGACGGACGGTCGGTAAGCGACGGGCTCAGAGCGCGGGCCGGCGGTCCCTTGGTGCTCGGCGTCACGACAACGAGTCGAGCTCGTCGTCGGTAAGATGACCCGGCACGATAGCGACCGGGATCGGGAAGCTGCCGATCATTTTGCTCAGGCCCGACACCAACGGGCCCGGGCCTTCCTTGCCGGTGCCGGCGGCGAGCACGAGCGTCGCGATGTCCTCGTCCTCCTCGATCAGCGCCAGGATCTGCTCCATCGTGTCGCCTTCGCGGATGGCGCTCTCGGGCGTGATGCCGGCAATGCCGTTCACGCGTCCGGCGAAACGGTTGAGCATGGTGTTGGCTTCCTCGTGCGCCTCCGCCCGCATCACCTCGGCGACGCCGAGCCATTGCTGGTTGCGGTCGTGCGGCTCGATCACGCGCAGCATGATCAGGCCCGACTCGTTGCGGTGCGCGCGCCGTCCGGCGTAGTAGACGGCGCGGTCGCATTCCGCCGTCTCGTCGATGACGACGAGATATTTCGGCTTGTGGCCGGCCTCGTAGCTGCGGCGCTTGGACGTCATCCCTTACTCCCGGCTCCGCCTGACCGCGGTCACCCCTGCCGTCGCGCGCAGGCGCGATGCTGCCATGGCGGGCGCGACCGAAACAAGGCGTGGGCGCATCGCCGGCCGTCGCCTCGGTTCGAGCAACCGGCGCTCATTGCCGGATGAAGCCGACGATGTCCTTGACGGACTTCATCGTCGGCGCCGCGAGCGCACGCGCGCGCTCGGCGCCATCGGCCAGGACGGCGTCGATGTAGCCGGGGTCCTGTTGCAGGCGCTGCATTTCGGTCGTGATCGGGGAGAGCTTGGCGACCGCGAGATCGACCAGCGCGCCCTTGAAGGTCGAAAACTGGGCGCCGCCGAACTCCTTGAGCACGTCGGCCCTGGTCGTGTCGGCGAGCGCCGCGTGGATGCCGACCAGATTGTCGGCCTCCGGACGGGCCTCGAGATCCTTCTCGTCGTGCGGCAGCGGGTGCGGGTCGGTCTTGGCCTTGCGGATCTTCTGCGCGATCGTATCGGCGTCGTCGGTCAGGTTGATGCGCGAATAGTCCGAGGCGTCGGATTTCGACATTTTCTTCGAGCCGTCGCGCAGCGACATGACGCGCGTCGCCGGTCCCTGGATCAGCGGCTCGGTCAGCGGGAAGAAGGCCTCGCCGTGCCCGTGGGCGCGGATCGAGTCGGCGAAATCGTGGTTGAACTTCTGCGCGATGTCGCGGGTGAGCTCGAGGTGCTGTTTCTGGTCCTCGCCGACCGGCACGTGGGTGGCGCGGTAGATCAGGATGTCGGCCGCCATCAGGCTGGGATAGGCGAACAGGCCGACCGACGCATTCTCCCGATCCTTGCCGGCCTTCTCCTTGAACTGCGTCATGCGGTTGAGCCATCCCATGCGCGCGATGCAGTTGAACACCCAGGCGAGCTCGGCGTGCTCGGCGACCTGGCTCTGGTTGAAGACGATGTGGCGCTTCGGATCGATGCCGCTGGCGATGTAGGCGGCCGTGACCTCGCGGATCGCGCGCGGCAGCTCGGCCGGATCCTGCCACAGCGTGATGGCGTGCAGGTCGACCACGCAATAGATGCAGTCGTAGGTCGACTGCAGCTCGACGAAACGCTTGATCGCGCCGAGATAGTTGCCGAGATGCAGATTGCCGGTCGGCTGCACCCCGGAGAACACCAGCTCTTTGAACGACATCGGTCCCCGCCGAAATTGCGCCGCGCGACATGCCACGGCGCCACGAGGCGCGCAAGGCCCCGGTCGGCGTTCCGGTCCGTAAGGTGGCGCAGCGGCACGTGCGCACGGCGCAAATCCGCAAGAGCACGGCGGGCGCCCGGGTGCCTTTCCTGACCCGCAGACCGCTGCCGATCAGCGGTAGACCTCGCGCCGATAGCCTACGGTCACCACCAGCACGACCAGCCGGTCGACCTCGACCTTGGCGACGATGCGATAGTCGCCGACCCGATAACGCCAAAGCCTTTCAGGTCGGCGGTCAGCGCACGGCCGAAGCGCCGCGGATCTTCGGCGGTCGCGATGCGGGTGCGCAGATAGGTCAATATCAGGCGCTGCGGCCCGGGCCCGAGCTTACGCAGCTCGCGCGCCGCATCCGCGTCGAACGCGACGCGCCGGGTCCTGCGGCTCACCGTCTGGGCGTACCTTTGCCGCCGCGGGGCTTGCGCGGCGAGCGCTCACCGGCGCCCGTTCGCCGCCGCAGACAAGCCGACGCGGCGCCAAATGGTAGTCCTCCAGATCGTCGACATGCCGCAGAATGCCTCGCGCACGTAAAAGCTTTTGGTGCGGCCGGTCTTTTGAGCGAGCGCCGCAAGGCGTTTCTCGATGTCGAGCGGCAAACGAATGGCAAGCATAGCGCAACTCCGTGATGCTATACGCGTACAGCGTATCCCGATTGCCGCGCTAAGCGCTTCGAGCAATGGGATGCGGTGCGCGAATGCGCTCTTCCTTCGGCACGCGCTCCGGCTATAGTGCGTGTCCCTTCCGCCCGGCCCCCGCATGACAGAACCGCAATACGACGTGCTCGCCATCGGCAATGCGATCGTCGACGTGATCGCGCGCGCCGAAGAGGATTTCCTCATGGCGCTCGGCATGCACAAGGGCGCGATGACGCTGATCGACGAGGCGCGCGCGCGCAGCATCTACGATGCCATGGGCCCGGCGGTCGAGATTTCCGGCGGCTCGGCCGCCAACACCGCCGCCGGCGTTGCGAGCCTGGGCGGCCGCGCGGCGTTCATCGGCAAGGTCAAGGACGACGAGCTTGGGCGCGTGTTCGCGCACGACATTCGCGCCGCCGGCGTCGCCTTCGCGTCGCCGCCCGCGCTCAACGGGCCGGCCACGGCGCGGTGCTACATCCTGGTGACGCCGGACGGCGAGCGCACATTGAACACGTATCTGGGCGCCGCGCAGAATCTCGGCCGCGTCGACATCGACACCACGACGGTCGCGGCGGCCGCGATCACCTACCTCGAGGGCTATCTGTGGGACCCGCGCGACGCCAAGGACGCGTTCCTCAAGGCCGCCGCTTCAGCGCATGCGGCCGCGCGGCTGGTGGCGCTCACGCTTTCGGATGCCTTTTGCGTCGATCGCTGGCGCGAGGAGTTCCTTCAGCTCGTGCGCGGGGGCACGATCGATCTCCTGCTCGCCAACGAGTCGGAGCTGCGCAGCCTGTATCAGACCGCCGATTTCGACACCGCGCTCGCGGCACTGCGCGCGGACGCGAAGCTCGCCGTGGTGACGCGCAGCGAGAAAGGCTGCGTGGTGGTTTCCGGCCCCCAGACTCACGAGGTCGCGGCCTTCCCGATCGAGCGCATCGTCGACACCACCGGCGCCGGCGACCTGTTCGCGGCGGGCTTCCTGTTCGGGCTGGCGCGCGGCAACGATCTTGCGGTGGCGGCTCGCATCGGCGCGCTGGCGGCGGCCGAAGTGATCCAGCACATCGGCGCGCGGCCGCAGAGCTCGCTGAAGGCGCTGGCGCAGCAGCACGGCCTGCCGATCGATTAGCGCGCTGCGGCGAAGGCGATCCGGCCGCGGCGCGGTGCGCAGCGACGACAAACGGCCGAACGGGTCGAGCGGGCGATCGATTTCAGGGGGCGCTTGAACCGCACTGCAGCGCGCGCCGGTAACCAATTGGTAAGCGCCGCATGGTTACCGGTGGATGAAAAGCGCCATCGGAATTTGACCCATGGACCCGAGCAATATCGACACTGCCCCGGCGCCTGCTGCTGCAGCGCCGCTTGCCGAAAGCCACCCCGCCGTCGAACCTGCCGAGAGCGAGCCCACGGTCGAACCGGTCGCGCCGGCGCTCACGATTGCGGCACCTGCTACCGAGCCGCAACTTCCTCCGGCTGCGACGCTGCCACCGCTTGCACCCGCTGCCGCGGCCCCGGTATTGCCGCCGGCCGCCCCCGCTGCCGCCGTCCCGGCCACGCCGCCGGCCGAAACGCCAAGATCGGTCGAGCCACCCAAGCGCGCCGCCGAGCCCCCGGCGGTGGCGAGCGCGCCCGACGCGCCGCGCCGGGCGCCGCCGGTCGTGACGGCGCCGGTGATCGCGGCGCGCCCCGGCGCGCGCCGACACGGCAGCGAACGGTCGGGCCGGTTCACGATACTGGCGATGCTCACCGCGCTGGCGGCCGGCATCGGTGGCGCGCTCGGCGCAACCGGGTTCGCCGCCATGTCGAACATGATGGCGCCGGCGCCCGAGCCGGGGCAGCAGCGCGCCGCGGCCGTCGAGGACATCAAGGCCGAGCTCAAGGCGCTGCGCGACCAGGTGGCGCAGGTGCGCGCCGGCATCAAAGTGGTCAGCGACAATGTCGGGGCGCTCAAGGGCGGTTTCGAAAGCGCCAACAAGTCGAGCGCCGGGCAGTTCGCCAAAATGGGCGAGACGATCGCGCGGCTGAGCGAGGGCGTCGACCGGGCCGAACGGCTGCAGGCCGAGCCTGCGGCCCGGCTCAGCAAGGTCATCGAGACGCTCGAGCGGCTGGAGCGGCGGGCGGCCGGCTTGGCCGGGACCGCTGAGACCACGGCCTCCGTCCCAGGGCAGCAGGGCAGGACGTTGGGTCAGGGCCCGCAGTCGCTGCAGCAACAGCAGCAACAGCTGCAGGCGCAGCCCGCGGCCCCGCCACCGTTGCCGCCCCCGCAGGTTGTCGCCGACGGCAAGGCCAGCACGCCGCCGGTCATCGATAGCTGGGTCCTGCTGCGTGTTCAGGGCGGCGTCGCCCTGATCGAGGGCCGCTACGGCCTCGCGGAAGTCGAGGCCGGAGACAACATTCGCGGCCTCGGGCGCGTGCAGGAGATCAAACGGCAGCAGGATGGCCGATGGATGGTGGTCACGGCCCGCGGTCTGATCTTGCCTGCGCGGTAACAAGGCACCACGAGACCGCAGCCTCCGGCGCCCGGGCGGGCGCCGACCACAGATCTTTAAGCTGCTGAATTAGCACAAAAAAAGACCCCGGCTGCCAGGGGGCCGGCTCGCCGGGGTCGCGCCACGTCCAACTCGTCCGCAGGCCGGTCGGGGGCTGGAGATCGACCTGGGACCTAGGTTAAACCGCCGGGCGTGCGGTCGGTTCCGTGCCCCTGAATTTTTTTTTGATCCGCTCGCTTCGAGCCCCGGTTGATCCGGGCCCGGTCCCGTGGGAGAAGCCGGCTCGATCGCCGGTTGAGCCCGGCGGAGGTCGTCTGCGTCTTGGACCGGTCGCTCGCGACCAGGAATTATGAGGATGTCGTCGCACGAGGGATTGTCGCCGACAACGCGCCGGCGGGTGCTGGTCGTTGAAGATGAAATTCTGATCGGCATGCTGCTGGAAGACATGCTCGGCGAGCTGGGCTACGCGATCGCCGCGACCGCCTCGCGCGTCGAGGAGGCCACGGCGCTGGCCCGCGATGGCGAGTTCGATGCCGCCATCCTCGACGTCAACCTCAACGGCCAGGACGTCTACCCCGTTGCCGACATTCTCGCCGGCCGCGGCATCCCGTTCGTGTTCGCCACCGGCTACGGCGAGCGCGGTCTGCCCCCGACCTATCAGCACCGACCGACGCTGCAGAAGCCGTTTCAGCAGGAGACGCTCGAGCGCCACCTGGCCGAGCTGTTCGCGGGCAAGCCCTCGCTCTAGGTTGCGGGACCGCGGCAGGGTTGGGGACCGGATAGCCGGTGAGATGCTGCCGGCCGCCGGAGACAAGCCCTGGCTCACCTTGCTGCATCGATCCCGGCGCGCGCTCGCGCAGCCGGCATGACGGGTACGAGTTGCGACCCTTGCCAAGCCGGGCCGGATCGCCGAAATGAGGGGCACTCGGCGGGGAACGAAGCCGCGTGACGTTTCTGTTCGATTGCTTCCGCGTCGCGATCGAGGCCTTCAATCGTTTCAACAAGGACGACGGTTGGGCGATCGCCAGCCATATCGCGCTGTCCGCGCTGATGTCCCTGTTTCCCTTCCTTCTGATCGTCACCGCGCTCGCCGGCATGTTCCGATCCAGGGAACTCGCCAGCGAGGCCGCCCGCATCCTGCTGCAGACCTGGCCCGAACAGGTGGCGGCGCCGCTGGCGGTCGAAATTCACGGCGTACTGACGGGCGCGAGCGGCGGCGTGCTCACGATCGGTGCGGCGCTCGCGCTCTACTTCTCATCCGCCGGCGTCGAGAGCCTGCGCATCGGGCTCAACCGCGCCTACGACATCGTCGACACCCGCCGCTGGTGGGTGCTGCGGCTCGAATCGATCGCCTACGTCATCGTCGCCGCGTTCGCGCTGCTCGCCCTGTCGTTTCTGGTTTTCCTGGCGCCGCTGATCTGGAAGACCGTGCTCAGATACGTGCCGGAGCTCGAGCCGCTGTCGTTTGCGATCACGTTCGTGCGCTTTGCGGCGGCGTCCGTCATCCTGGTCGGCGCGCTGGTGCTGGTGCATCTGTGGTTGCCGGCCGGGCGGCGACGGCTCGTCGACATCGCGCCCGGCGTGATCGCCACCCTCATCCTGTGGCTGCTGGCCGGCACCATCTTCGGCCGCTATCTGGCGGAGTTCGCCTTCACCTATTCCCGCTACTATGCCGGGCTCGCGTCGCCGATGATCGTGCTCGTGTTTCTGTACTTCACGTCGTCGATCTTCATCTACGGCGGCGAGCTCAACAGCGTCATCACCGACTTGCGCCGTGCCCGGGCACGCCACCGGCCGGCGGGCGAGCTGCCGTAACGCGCCCGCGTTTGGACCTGGGGTTGTTGGTCCGGCCGCGCCGCGCGCGCTAAGCTCGCAGGCGACGATCGCGGCACCGTTCGTCTTTGGGGGGAGGGGAGATGCTCGGAGTCGAAAGCATTGTCGTCCTGCTGATCGTCGGCGCGATCGCCGGCTGGGCGGCGGGCCAGATCGTCCGCGGCTACGGATTCGGGCTGATCGGCAATATCGTCGTCGGCATCGTCGGCGCCTTCATCGGGGTGTGGCTGCTGACTCGACTCGGCATCACCGTCGGAAAAGGATTCGTCGCCGCGACGGTCAACGCCGTCATCGGCGCGGTGGTCCTGTTGGTGATCGTCGGGCTGTTTCGGCGCGACTGAGTACGCCGTCGGGGCTCTGCCGTGATGAACCGACGCTTTGCGGGACGCTTGCTCAGACCGTCGTCCCGGCCAAGCGAGCGCGAGCCGGGATCCACCTACCCCTGCGATTCCGGCCACGTCTTTTGGCGGTGTGAGACATGGATCCCGGCGCTCGCGCCTTCGACGCTCGGCCGGATGACGTCCGTGGACATACCTCGATCAGGTCGATCTCGTCGCCAGGTCGAGCATGGCGCGGATGTCGTGCGGTCGCGCGCCCTCGGCGCGCAGCTCGCGCAGCGCGGTCGCGCGCGTCGCCTTCGACAGCTTGTGGCCGTCCGGCCCCATCACCAGGCGATGATGCCGGTAGCGCGGCGCGGGCAGGCCGAGCAGCGCCTGCAGCAGCCGATGCACGCTGGTCGACCAGAACAGGTCGGCCCCGCGCACCACGTCGGTGACGCCCTGCAGCGCGTCGTCGACGGTCACCGACAGATGATAGCTGGTCGGCGTCTCCTTGCGGGCCAGGATCACGTCGCCCCAGGCCTGCGGTTGAGCCGCCACGGTTCCGCTCTCGCCCTGCGGTCCTGCCCCCTGTTCGTGCCAGCCCAAGGCGGCGGCGCGCTTGACCGCGGCCGCCATGTCGAGCCGCAGCGCATAGGGCTCGCCCGCCGCCATGCGCTTCGCCCGCTCCGGCGCCAACACCTCGCCGGCGTTGCCGGGGTAGAGCGGCGCGCCGTCGGGATCGCGCGGCCATGCGGCGGACGCCGCGCGCGCCGCGACCCGCCGGGCGATCTCGCCGCGGGTCTCGAAGCTCGCATAGATCAGGCCGGCGGCTTCAAGGCGCGCGAGCGCGGCCCGGTAGTCGTCGAGATGCTCGGACTGCCGCCGCACCGGCTCGTCCCAGTCGATGCCGAGCCAGGCGAGGTCCTCGTAGATCGCCGCCTCGAATTCCGGTCGGCAGCGGGTTGTGTCGATGTCCTCGATCCGCAGCAGCAGGCGGCCGCCGGCGGCGCGCGCGAGGTCGAAATTGGCGAGCGCCGAGAGCGCGTGGCCGAGATGCAGGTAGCCGTTCGGACTCGGCGCGAAACGGAAGATCGGCGGCGTCATGGTGCCTATCCGATTCGTCATGGCCGGGCTTGTCCAGGTTTGTCCCGGCCATCCACGTCTGGCTTTGTCCCGACGAGGAAAAGAAAGACGTGGATGCCCGCGACAAGCGCGGGCATGACGAGTCAGAACTTGATGCCGCTGGCATAAGCGACATCAGATCAATCCAGACCGGCGCCGGCATTGTGGATTGCATCGCCTGCGGCTCGCAATGACGAGAAATGCGGGGCGACTGGCGCAAGGAAAGGGTTGCGCGGCCCTTGCGATCATAGATGCTTGCCGCCCGATGTACGCCGTCATCCACACGGGAGCCGACGTCGCGACCGGCCTCGACGCGCTCATGGCCCGCGACCCGCGCCTGCGCGCGGTCTACGCCATCGCCGGCGAGGTCCCGCTGCGGCGACGTCCCGACGGCATCGAGGGGCTGATCCGCATCGTCGTCGGCCAGCAGCTTTCCACCGCCAGCGCCGAGGCGATCTGGGGCCGGCTGCGCGCGGCCTACGATCCGTTCAGTCACATCGCCCTGCGCCGCGCCGGCGCGCCGAAGCTGGCGCGCATCGGCCTCTCCGCCGCGAAGATCAAGGCCCTCAAGGCGATCGCCGCCGCGGTCGCGACCGGCGCCGTCGACTTCCAGGCGCTGACCCGCATGCCGGCGGACAAGGCGCATGAGATCTTGACCGCGGTCCATGGCATCGGTCCGTGGACCGCCGACATCTATCTGCTGTCCTGCCTCGGCCATGCCGACGCCTGGCCGGCCGGCGACCTTGCCCTGCAGGAGGCGGCGCGGCTCGCGTTCGGGCTCCCGACCCGCCCGAGCGCCAAGGAGATGACCGCGATGGCGGAACGCTGGCGGCCATGGCGCGCGGTCGCTGCGCGCCTGCTGTGGTCGTACTATCGCGCCGTCAAAGGCCGCGAGCCGGCACCCGTTTAGTTTCGCAACCGACAGCACCGTCATCGCGAGGCGCGTCAGCGACGAAGCAATCGAGAAACCGCAAGGCAGCCTGGATGGCTTCGCCTTCGGCTGGCAATGACGTTGAACACGACGGAGACGCCGATGGCGGTCGAGCTTTCCGGTCCGCGGCTGGAGCCGAAGTCGCGCCGGCCGGCGCGGCAGCTGGTGGTGTTCGTGCACGGCTACGGCGCCGACGGCAACGACCTGATCGACATCGGCCGCGCCTGGCAGGAGCTGTTGCCCGATGCCGCGTTCGTGTCGCCGCATGCGCCGGAGCCGCTCCCGGGCGCCGTGATGGGGCGGCAATGGTTCGAGCTCACCTTCCGCGACCCGCATGAGCGTTGGCGCGGCGTCAACGCGGCGGCGCCGGCGCTCGAGCGCTTCCTCGACGCCGAGCTTGCTCGCCGCGCGCTGCCGCCGTCGGCGCTCGCGCTCGTCGGCTTCAGCCAGGGCACGATGATGTCGCTGCATGTCGGCCTCCGCCGCGCGGCCGCGCCGGCCGCCATCGTCGGCTATTCGGGCCTGTTCGTGCTGCCGAATCCGGCGGCGCCCGACGCCGTCGCCGGCGAGATCCGCGCCCGGCCGCCGGTGCTCTTGGTCCACGGCGAGAACGACGACCTGATCCCGGCGGAGGCGCTGTTCCATGCCGCCGAGGCGCTCGCCGCGCTCGGCATTGCGACCGAGTGGCACCTGTCGCCCGGCATCGGCCATGGTATCGACCCCGAGGGCCTGCGCCACGGCGGGGCATTTCTGGCACGGCGATTCGGCGTGTAACCTGGCCGGGCAGCGCAGGGGCAAGGATCATGTTCATCGGCGTGCCGAAGGAAATCAAACCGGACGAATATCGCGTCGCGCTGGTGCCCGCGACCGTCAGGGAGCTGACCGCACGTGGCCACGCGGTCGGGGTCGAGCGAGCGGCCGGAGAGGGCGCCGGGATCGCCGACGGCGAATATACCGCGGCCGGCGCCGAGATCATCGCCAGCGCCGACGAGGTCTTCCGCCGCGCCGACATGATCGTGAAGGTGAAGGAGCCGCTGGCACCGGAGCGCAAGCGGCTGCGCCGCGGCCAGATCATCTTCACCTATCTGCACCTGGCGGCCGATCCCGCGCAGGCGCGCGAGCTGATGGCTTCCGGCGCGACCGCGATCGCCTACGAGACCGTGACCGACGCGGCCGGGAGGCTGCCGCTGCTGGCGCCGATGTCGCAGATCGCCGGCCGCATGGCGGCGCAGGTGGCGGCGCATTTCCTGGAGCGGACGCAGGGCGGGCGCGGCATTCTGCTCGGCGGCCTCGAAGGCGTGCCGGCCGCCAAGGTCGTCGTCCTCGGCGGCGGCTCGGTCGGGCAGAACGCCGCGCAGGTCGCGCTCGGGATGGGCGCCGAGGTCACCATCGCGAGCCGCAGCGCCGACACGCCTCGGCTGGAACGGCTTTTTGGCAACCGCGTCGAACTGGCGGCGGTCGAGAGTGCCGATCTCGAGGCGCTGTGCACGTCCGCCGACGTGGTGGTGGGTGCGGCCTTGGTGATGGGCGCCGCCGCACCCAAGCTGGTGTCGGCGCGCACGGTTGCGGCGATGAAGCCTGGCGCCGTCATCGTCGACGTCTCCATCGACCAGGGCGGCTGTTTCGAGACCTCGCGGCCGACCACGCATTCGCACCCGACCTACGTGGTCGATGGCGTCATTCACTACTGTGTCGCCAACATGCCGGGAGCGGTGCCGCGCACCGCGACCTTCGCGCTCGACAACGCTACCCGACCGTTCGTTCTGGCGCTTGCGGACAAGGGATTGCGCGCCCTGCACGAAGACGAACACCTCCGAAACGGATTGAACGTCCGTGACGGCCGGATCACGTCTCGCCCGGTCGCAGAGGCGCTCGGCCTTCCGTACACGCCGGCGGCCGAGGCATTGGCGGGATGACTGGGCAGCCACTGTCATCCCGCCCGCGCGCGCAACACGCGGGAGCCGGGAACCACGTACCCCGACGTCAGGAGCAAGAGCCATGCGCCGGGATACATGGATCCCGGATCGCTCGACTCATGCTCGCCGTCCGGGATGACCGCAGTAAAGCGAAACGCGGGCCGGTGAGGGGGGTCGAGCGCGAGCGGGCGCACGCCGGACCCTACCGCTTGAGGCTTCACAATCCGGTCACGCTGCCTGTAGACTATGCCGGCAAGCTGTGGTGCGAGCAGCGTCAGGAGGCACAATAAGGAATCCGCACCCTTGAATGCCCACATGACGTCCGGTGGATGGCCGGCCCTTGTGCTCAACGCGGACTTTCGTCCGCTGAGCTACTACCCGCTCTCCCTGTGGTCGTGGCAGGACGCCATCAAGGCGGTGTTCCTGGAGCGAGTGAACATCGTCGCGCAGTACGACAAGGCGGTGCACTCGCCGAGCTTCGAGATGCTGCTGCCGAGCGTGGTCTCGCTCAAGACCTTCGTGAAGCCCTCGACCCATCCGGCGTTCACGCGCTTCAACGTGTTTTTGCGCGACCGCTTCTCCTGCCAGTACTGCGGCGCGCGCGAGGACTTGACCTTCGATCATCTGTTGCCGCGCTCGCGCGGCGGCCACACCACCTGGGTCAACGTGGTCGCGGCGTGCTCGCCCTGCAACCTGACCAAGGGCTCGAAGACGCCGGCCGAGTCCAAGATGTGGCCGGCGCAGATGCCGTTCCAGCCGAGCGTGCATCACCTGCACCGCAACGGCCGCCTGTTCCCGCCCAACTACCTGCACGACAGCTGGCTCGACTACCTCTACTGGGACACCGAGCTCGAGCCGTGAGTGCGTGCAACCTCATCGTTGGGTGCGCAGAACGCCCGTAGCGGCACGCGCGCTCCTTTGCGCCCCCTACGATCTGCTGCCTCATTGCGAGCGAAGCGAGGCAATCCAGTGCCAGACTCGACTCAGTCGCGTGCGGGCGGCTCGTACTTGACCGGCCGCGCCATGATCTCGTCCCAGGAATAGGGGCACGCTTCTGGGAATCGATCCACGTCCATGTCCGTTTCGGCAGAAGCCCGATCTCTGCCGTCCAGATAACCTTCAGCCATGGCTTCATCCCGGAGCGGCCTCAGGCCGGGGCTTTTCTTTAGCACTCGATGCACACGGCGGCGCTGCTCGCGAACTGTGCTCCCAGCTCCGCGAGCGCCTCTCCGGCTGATGATCCCATTTGAGCAGATGCAGGACCAGCACTGCGAGAGCGCTTTGCAGTTTGTCGTATTGCTCGTTGCCGACGTCATCGAGCTCCTCGGCAATGTTCGGGGCGTCGATTTCCGACAAGCGGCCTTCCCGTAGCAGCCTGGCCTGCTGAACGGCCCAACCGTAAAGGTCGTTATCGTAGCGGTCAGGCCTCTCCGGCCCGGCCGCAGGCGTCCCGCTACGCGTGCCTGATTCGTCGCCGTATCTTTGCTCGCCATCATGCACCTGCCAGTCTGCGAGTATGCCGGCTCGCGGCGATCCCGGCGACCGCGATCGCCGCGAGCGCGAGCGAGATCACGAAATTCCAACCCGCAAGCGAGAGGCCGAGGAAGCGCCAGGCCGCCTCGTCGCAGGGCACGACCCGCGTTCGCTGCATCTGCTGCAAGAGGCTGCCGCCGGTGCCGAGACCGCCGCCGGGCGTGACCGCGCAGTCCTGCGGGCCGGCCCACCATTTCCACTCGACGCCTGCGTGATAGGCGCCGAGGTAGGCGCTCCACAGCCAGAGCAGCGCCAAGACCGCGAGCCCCGCGGTGAGCAACGTGCGCGGGGCGCCGCGCCCGGCCGCGATCGCGATGACGACGGCGAGCGGGACCGCGACGTAGTAGGGGATGCGCTGCTCGAGGCAGAGCGGGCAGGGCGCCAGGCCGAGCCCGTACTGGAACAGCCAGGCGCCGATCAGCGTCGCCGCACCCGCGCAGGCGATCGTGGTCGCCGCGGCCGCGATCGGCTCGCGTTCCGCCCACGCTCTTGGTCGCCTCAGCATCCGCTCATCCATCCGCCGCCGGCGTTGACCCCGGCCCCGCCGCCGTTATATCCGGTCTAGCGCCTGATCCCGAAAAAGCCTGCCCCGGACTAGATCCGGGGCGGATGCCGATTTTCGGAGAAGATCATGCGCCGCGGTGACGGGCCCCTGTGGCGGAATTGGTAGACGCGCTCGACTCAAAATCGAGTGCCGCAAGGCATGCTGGTTCGAGTCCGGCCAGGGGCACCAAGCGCGCGCAGCAGGTAGTCCGGATGAGCGTCGGCGAAATCCGGGAGTCCGCGACGAGGCAGCCCCGGGTTCGCTCCGCTCACCCGGGCTACACGGGCTTTGAAGCTTCCGATCTTACCTCGCGGCAATTACCAAGGAAGAGCGCAGGCTCCGGGTCGCGGGTCAGAAATTGCCTAGCCAAGTTAACATCGCGGTGCCCATACAGGGCACCGCGCCTGAGCAACAGATCCTTCGCTGGGATGGCTTACGCGTGTGAGGGTTCGGTTCCAAACGGCGCTCGCTCGCGAGCGCTATCTCCCACGGTAAACCCGGCTCCTTGGACCGGCGTCCCTTGACCCGGGCCGCGGTGCCACACGTCCAACCCTTAAGGCAATCGCGCGTCTGAAGGATCAGATGCGATAGCCGTAACGAAGCATGCAGGACTTGCCCCGCGCCGTCCGCCCCTGAACATTCCAGTCGGGCATCTGTTGCGCATAGGGGGTGCATTTCGCCCAGGCCTGTTCGAACGTCAGCTTCTCCGTCGAAGAACCGGAGCCGGGCTGATACTCCGTCGGAGAGCCGTAGCTCTGCTGATACCCCGTCGGAGAGCCGTAGCCGGGCTGATACCCGGTCGGTGAACCGTAGCCGGGCTGATACCCTGTCGGAGAACCGTAGTCGGGCTGATACCCCGTCGAAGAGCTGTAGCTGGGCTGATACCCGGTCGAGTAATCGTAGCCGGGCTGATACCCTGTCGAGTAGCCGGCCCCGTAGCCATAGCTGGGGTCGTAGCCCCCGTAGCTGGGGCCGTAGCCGGAGTAGTAGGTTGCTGTCGCTGCAGCGCCGACGGCAGCCGCACCGATGGCAGCCGCTCCAGCGGCCGCGGCGCCTACTCCAACACCTCGACGATAGACCCCCCCACGCACCGCCACGCCGCGGCCGGCACGAACCCCGCCCGCCCGCGCGACACGCGCTCCGCCGGCGCGCCCGCCGCGCGCCGCCACTTCGGTGACGAGCGTGCCGTTCGAGATTTCAATCAAGGCCGCCGCGCCGTGGCCGAGCCCGGTTGCAGCAGCGTGCTGAGCAGGACCGAAGATGCAGAATCCCGCGACCAGCGCGAGGCCGGGAATGGCCCGTTGCGACGCAATCCTGCGCAAAATGAGGGGCTGTTTTGACGATGACTGCATGATGACATCTCCTCTCAATTCGGATGCTCCCTGACTGCCCCACGCAACCTTACGCCATGCGATGATCCCGGCTGTGATCTAGATCAGAAATGAGCCGGGTTGACGGAACGAAGCTCGGGCCTCGCTCGGCGTTGCGAATGTCGCGTAAGCGACGAAGCAACCAGCTGCGGCGCCGCCGATTCTGGATTGCTTCGCCTTCGGCTCGCAATGACGGTGCCCCTCAATGCGCCAGCACCTTCGACAGGAACACCCGCGCTCGCTCGCTCTGCGGGGCGCGGAAGAAGTCGGCGGTCGGCCGCGCCTCGAGGATTTCGCCCTCGTGCATGAACACGACGCGGTCGGCGACCGCGCGCGCGAACCCCATCTCGTGGGTGACGACCACCATGGTCATGCCGTCGCGCGCGAGGCTCGTCATCACGTCCAACACTTCGCTGATCATTTCCGGGTCGAGCGCCGAGGTCGGCTCGTCGAACAGCATCGCGATCGGGTCCATGGCGAGCGCACGGGCGATGGCGACGCGCTGCTGCTGGCCGCCGGAGAGCTCGCTCGGATAGGCGCGCGCCTTGTCGGCAAGCCCGACGCGCGCGAGCAGTGCGGTCGCGCGCGCCTCGGCTTCGGCGCGCGGGCGCTTGAGCACGTGGCGCTGCGCCAGGCTGATGTTGTCGAGCACGTGCATGTGCGGGTAGAGCTCGAAATGCTGGAACACCATGCCGATGCGGGCGCGCAGCTTCGGCAGGTCGGTATTGGGATCGCCGACCGAGACGCCGTCGATCACGATGCGGCCGCGCTCGCAGCGCTCGAGCGCGTTGATGCACTTGATCAGCGTCGACTTGCCGGAGCCGGATGGCCCGCACACCACCACCACCTCGCCGCGCGCGATTCTGAGATCGACGCTTTTGAGCACGTGATTTTGGCCGTACCACTTGTCGACGGCGTCGAGCTCGATCATGGCGGCAGCGCTCATGCGGCAACCCGCCGGCGCGTGGCGCGCACCGCAACCGAGGCCGTGAAGCAGAGTACGAAATAGACCGCCGCCGCGAAGCAGTAGAGCTCGATCACGCGGCCGTCGCGGCCGGCGACGATGCTCGCCGCGGTCATGAAGTCGCGCAGCGTGATGACGTAGACGAGCGAGGTGTCCTGGAACATCACGATGCTTTGCGTCAGCATCACCGGCGTCATGGCGCGGAACGCCTGCGGCAGGATCACGAGCCGCATCGTCTGCCACGGCGTCATGCCGGTCGCCTTGGCGGCCAGCGCCTGGCCGCGCGGCACGCTCATGATGCCGGCGCGGATGATCTCGCAGAAATAGGCGGCCTCGAACATGACGAACGCGGTGATCGCCGACGGAAACGCGCCGATCGGACGCCCGATCGCGAACGGCATCAGAAAATAGAACCAGAACAGGATCAGGATCAGCGGCAGCGACCGGAACGTGTTGACGTAGAGCGCGGCCAGCGCCGCGACCGCGCGCACCGGCGACAGCCGCATGGTCGCAAGCAACGTGCCGAACACGATGCCGCCCACGATGCCGGCGGCGGTGAGCATCAGGCTTACGGTCATGCCGTCCCACAGGAAGGGCAGCGCGCGCACGATCACGCCCCAGTCGAAGCCGGTCATGGCCGTGCCGCCGATCCGGCTGACGCGCGCGATGCTGGCTCCCACCTTCCCTTGAAAACGGAGGGTCGGATCGGCGAAGCCGATCCGACGAGGGATCGCAAGCCGAGTGACACCCTCCCGCCGCGGTTCGCGCGGCGACCTTTCCCTTGCAGGGGGAGGTGAGCCGGCGGCGCGGCCGGTGTCGTCAAATCTTGCCTCATGGCGCCAGCGTCCCCTTGGCGACGAAACCGGGGATGCGCATGCGGCGCTCGATCAGGTGCATGGCGAGCGTCGCCGTGACCGCGATCGCCGCATAGAGCACGGTCGCGGCGGCAAAGCTTTCGAAACCGTGGAAGGTCGCGTTCTCGATCTGGCGGCTCTGCGCGGTGAGCTCGAGCAGGCCGATGGTGAGCGCGACCGACGAGGTGCGGATGATCGACAGGAACTCCGAGGTCAGCGGCGGGATGATGATGCGAAACGCGATCGGCAGCAGCACCAGCCGGTAGCCTTGCGCCAGGGTCAGGCCGCTTGCGAGCGCCGCGGCGAGCTGGCCGCGCGGCACCGCCTCGATGCCGGAGCGCACCTGCTCGGCGACGCGCGCGGCGGCATAGAAGCCGAGGCAGACGACCGAGGTCCAGAACTCCGGCAGCGGCAGGTCGCGCTTGAGCCAGCGGCCCCAGCTCTCCGGCACCAGCTCGGGCAGCACGTAGAACCACAGGAAGAGCTGCACCAGCACCGGGATGTTGCGGAACAGCTCGACATAGGCGGTGCCGAGCGCGCGCGCGGCGCGATTGGGCAGCGTGCGCGCAACCCCGATCAAGGTCCCGAGCGCAAGCGCGATCGCCCAGGCGCAGAGCGTGACCAGGATGGTCCAGCGCAGGCCCGAGATCAGCCAGCCGAGATACGGCTCCCGGAACAGGATGCCCCAGTTCCAGGTGTAGTTCATGGCGCTTCGTCGGCTCTCGTCGCCGTCATTGCGAGCGAAGCGAAACAGTCCAGAGCCACGGCGCCGCCTGGATTGCGTCGTCGCCCCGCAACCCGCAATGACGGACAAGGCCGCTCGTCATTGCGAGCCGAAGGCGAAGCCATCCAGTGCGGCGGCTTCGATCCGGATTGCTTCGTCGCTTCGCTCCTCGCAATGACGGCGAAGCCGTCATTCCGGAAACGCCTGCACGGCGATGGCGTGCTTCATCTCGTCGGTGAGCGGGAAGCCGACCTGGTCGAACCATTTGGTGTAGATCGCGGCGAGCTCGCCGGAGCGGAACAGCCGCGCCAAGGTGCGGTTGGCGACCGTGAGCATGGTCGGATTGTTCTTCGGCACCATGAAGCCGTAGGGCGCGTAGCTCAGCGCGCGCCCGCTCACCACCAGCGCGCCCGGCTGACGCGCCTTGGTGGCGAGCCCGTAGAGAATGATGTCGTCGGTCACGTAGGCGTCGGCGCGCCCGGTCTCGACCGCGAGCAGCGCGTCGGCGTGGTCACGGATCAGGTTGACCTTGATGTCGAGCTTGCGTTCCGCGACCAGCCCGTTGAGGACCTTCTCGCTGGTGCTCGCCTGCGGCACGATCGCGACCTTGCCGGCGAGATCCTCGACCTCGTTGATGCCGGATCCCTTCTTCGCCATCACCCGATCCGCCGCGATGAAGGTGACCAGGGTGAAGTCGACCTGCTTCTGGCGCCCGAGCGTGTTGACGGTCGAGCCGCACTCGATGTCGACGGTGCCGTTAGCCACCAGCGCCATCCGGTTCTGTATGTTGACCGGCACGTACTTGATGGTGAGCTCCGGCAGGTTGAGCTCCTGCTTCATCGCCTCGGCGATCTTCTGGCACAGCTCGACCGAATAGCCGACCACCTTCTGCTGGTTGTCGATGTAGGAATGCGGGATCGAGGTCTCGCGATGCCCGATCGTGAACGTCTTGGTCTCGCGCAGCTTCTTGACGATGGCATCGACCTCCTGCGCCGAGGCGCCGGCCGCGCTCGCCGCCGCCATGGCCGCACCGAGTGCGAGGCCGATCCGCCGGGTTGTTTTTTCCATCATGGCATCCTCCCTCGTTCCCGCCACGGTATACGGCGCGGGCAGGGCGCGCCACACCGTCATTGCGCGCGAAGCGATCGAGCACGACGGTGCGGCAACCGCATTGCTTCGTCGCTTCGCTCCCCGCAATGGCGGACAAGACCGTGCCTCACCCAAACCGTTCGGCGTTGAACGGCGCGACGTCGACGCTCGTCGGCGCGCCCGAGACGAGCTCCGCCACCAGCTTGCCGGTCATCGGGGCGGCCGCCATGCCGACGTGGCCGTGGCCGAACGCGTAGACGACGTCGGGTATACGGCGGGCGCGGCCGATCACGGGCAGCGAGTCGGGCGTGCTCGGCCGGTGCCCCATCCACATCGACAGCCGCTGCTCCGGGTAGCTCTCCCTCAAGGCCGGGAACAGCCGGTGCACGTGCCGCAACAGCACCCGCGAGCGCTCCCAGTTCGGCGGCGCCGCCAGGCCGGCAAGCTCGACCGTCCCGGCCACGCGCAGGCCCGTCTCCATCGGCGTCGCGACGAACTTTCCGGCCGCGTCGGCGACCGGCACGCGCGGCATCACTTCGGGATCACGGATGATCAGGTGGTAGCCGCGCTCGGTCTCGAGCGGGATTTTGTCGCCAAGCTCGGCCGCGAGCGGCTTCGACCACACGCCGGCCGCGACGACCGCGGCGTCGGCGCGCAACGAGCCGTTGTCGGTGCGGATGCCGGTGAGACGATCGCCGTCGAGCTCGAAGCCGACCGCGCGCCGCCGTTCGATCCGCCCGCCGTTGCGGCGGAATCCTTGCACCAGCGTGTTCACCAGCCGATGCGGATTGACGGTGTGGCCGTTCTCGGCGACCAGCACACCCTTGACGTATTCGCGCGCCAGCGCCGGCTCGAGCTGGCGCAGCTCGTCGGCGTCGAGCTCATCCCATTGGATGCCGTTCTCGCGCCGCAGCGCCCAGGCTGCGCTGTCGTGTCGCCACTGCTCGGCCGAGCGATAGACGAACAGGTGGCCGACGTTCTTCACCAGGTCCTGCGCGCCGGCGTCTCGCAGCAGCGGCGCCAGCGTTGCGAGCGAGGGGCCGAGGATCGCGCGCAGCGCGCGCGCCTGCGCCTGGACCTTGTCGGGCCGACCGGCGCGGATGAAGCGGATCAGCCAGGGCGCGAGCGCCGGCAGGTAGCTCCAGCGGATCGTGAGCGGGCCCATCGGGTCACTAAGCCAGCCCGGCACGCTGCGAATGACGCCGGGCATCGACATCGGCACCACCGACGAGCCGTTGAGGCAGCCGGCATTGCCGAACGAGGCGCCTTCGCCGGGATTGCCGGGCTCGACGATGAAGACGTCGTGGCCGGCGCGCTGCAAGAAGCTCGCCGCCACGACGCCGACCATGCCGGCCCCGATCACGCCTACGGTTTTCTTGCTCTGCGTCACGTTGGATCCCGAGTCACTTCGACTTCGTCATGCCCGGCCTCGTGCGCCTCGTGCGGACAAGCCCGGCCATGATGGGGGAGAGCGGCATCTAGCTCCCTGCGATCTAAACCACCTGGTTGCGCAGCGCGGTCTCGCCGCGCCACAGCCGATCGAGATTCTCGACCAGAAGGTCGATGACGTTGTCCTCGTAGCGCCGGGTCTCGCCGGCGGTGTGAGGCGTCACCAGCGCGTTCTCGAGCCCCCAGAGCGGCGAGGCGGCGGGCAGCGGCTCCTCGACGGTGCAGTCGATGCCGGCGCCGGCGATGCGCGCTTCGGTCAACGCGGCGACCAGCGCCGGCTCGTCGACCACGCGCCCGCGCGCGACATTGATCAGGAACGCCGACGGCTGCATCGCGGCGAGCGCGCGGGCGTCGATCAGCCGCTCGGTCTCGGGGGTGAGCGGGCAGGCGAGCGCGACGACGTCGGCGTCCGGCAGGCGCTCGAGCAGGCGGTCCTGCGCCACCACCTCGTCGGCCGCGTCGGCGCCCGTCGATGGGTCGCGCTTGACTGCGATCACCCGCATGCCGAACGCGCGCGCGAGGTGTGCCAGCCGCGAGCCGATGCGGCCGAGGCCGACGATCAGGAGCGTCTTGCCGCCGAGCTCGTCCTCGCGCCGGCTCAAATCTCCGATCATGCCGCGCCAGTGGCGCTTCGCCTGGTTGTCACGGCCGGTGTGAAGCTGCCGCATCAGGGCGAGGATCAGCGCCATGGCGTGCTCGGAGACTGCGTTGGCATTGACCCCCTGTGCGCTCGCGACCCGGATGCCGGCCGCCGCGAGCGCCGCGCGGTCGTACTGGTCGGTGCCGGCGCTGATCGACTGGATGAAGGCGAGCTTCGGCGCACGCGCGATCAGCTCGTTGCGCCACATCATCGAGACCGAGAGCACGTCGGCCTCGGCGATGCGGGCGCTAAGCTCGTCGAGCGAGCCGACCTGGAAATGCTTGATGCCGGTCCCGCGCAGCGCGAAGCGCTCCGCCATCCGGTAGGCGACATGGGCGAAGCAGATCGTCAGTTCGTCTTTCTTGGGGATCGTGCGCATGGGTGCTTACTTCATTGCGGGCAGCGCGAGTGACGACGAGACTGTCATTGCGAGGAGCGCAGCGACGAAGCAATCCCGATGGCGGCACCGCCGTGCTTGATTGCTTCGCTTCGCTCGCAATGACGATGCCACCGTCGTTGCGAGGAGCGCAAGCGACCAAGCAATCCAGTCGCGGTGCCGGCATTCTGGATTGCCTCGCTTCGCTCGGAGTCACCGCTTAGGGAAACCGGACAAAGCCGGCGGAGCCGTCGCGCGCGATGCGGGCCGGCAGGTCGGTTTCCCAGGCCAGGTAGTCGGCCATCGCGGCGCTGACGCCGGCCGCCTGCTCGTAGGGCTTGAGCCAGACATCGACCGCTTCGTCCGCCATCCGCGGGTCGTCGTCCGTGAGCGGATGACCGGCAGCCTGCCACGCTGCGTTCCCACCTTCGAGGTAGCGGACCGGAACGTCGGTGAATGCCGCCGCCTCGGGCGCCGCCAGCTCTGCCAGCGCGCCGTCCTCCGAGGTCAGCACCAAGGTGCCGGAGAGCGGAGTGCGCGCAAGCGCGGCGCCGAGCCGCGCCCGGACCGCGAACCATGCACCCGGGATATGGCTGCGCCGATAGTCGCGACTGAACGAAAGATCGATCACCGTTGCGTCACCATGCTTGAGCAGCGCTGCAAGCGCGGCCGCCTCGATACGAAGGTCCGGCCGCGGCTCAAGGCCGAGCACCGGTGTCGCCGGCCATCCGGTCTCGGCGCCCGCCTCAGGGAGCACGAACACGTTGCGCCAGCCCATCTGGCGCAGCCACGACGCCGTCATCAGCGCCCGCACCTCCTTGTCGTCGGTGAGCACGATGCGCGCGCCGAGCGTGCCGACATACTGGTCGGTCGCCTGCACCAGCTGGCCGCCCGGCGCCGAGACCGCGCCGGGCAGGTGGCCGGCCAGGTATTCGGCCGGATCGCGCACGTCGAAGACATAGAGCGTGCGCCCGCTTTCGGCGCGCCAGCGTTCGAGCGTGGCGCGCTCGATGCATGTTACGCCGCAACGCCGCGCCACCTCGGCGGCCGCTGCCTTGGCCCAGGCGAGGCCGTCGCGCGACGCTTCCGGGGCGCGCCGCGCCTGCCCGCTGTCGCAGGTCAATCCGGCGAGGCTCCAACCCATGGTGCCGTTGCGCAGCGCCACGACCTTGTTCGGCACGCCCGCGTTGATCAGCGACTGCGCCCCGATGATGCTGCGGGTGCGGCCGGCACAGTTGACGACCACCAGGGTCGTAGGCGAGGGCGCGACGTCGCGGATGCGCAGCACCAGCTCGGCGCCGGGCACGTTGATGCCGCCCGGGATCGACACGCGCGCGTATTCGTCGAACGGACGGCTGTCGACAACGACGAGGTCGGTGCCGTCGCGCACGAGCTGGTTGAGCTCGGCTGCGGCGATGGCGGGCGTTGCGTCCGCGTGCTCGATGAACTCGCCGAACGCCTTGCTCGGCACGTTGACGCCGGAGAACAGCTCGCGGCCGGCTCCCGCCCACGCCGCCACGCCGCCGCCGAGCACCGACAGATCGTTGTAGCCGAAGCGGCGGAGGATCGCGGCCGCGCGTTCGGCGAGCCCATCGGCGGCGTCGCACAGCACGATGCGGGTCGCGCGCCGCGGCACCAGCTGCGCGACCTTGAGCTCGAGGCGGCTGAGCGGCAGCGAGCGGGCGTGCAGAAGATGTTCTTGCGAGAAGATCAGCTCCTCGCGCAGGTCGAGGAGCGCGAGCTCGCGGCCGTCGGCGAGCATTTGGGCGACCTCGCGCGCGCTCACCACGCGCGCGACCGCTTCCGCGCCTGCGCCCTCGTTCAAGGATGAATTCACGTCGCCCGCTGCGGGGTCATCCGGTTCACCTTCCCGGTCGCGAGGTCGAAGCTGTCGCGCTTGATGCGGTCGAGGTTGGTGCCGGTGACGCGGATGAAGCGGGAGTTGTCGGGATAGTCGATCGAATGGATGGCGCCGTCCTGGTAGATGCCGGCCTGGCCCGGATTGAGCCGATACTTCTTGACCGGCTTGAGCTCGGCGCGCCCGCCATCGGCGCCATCGTCGACGCGCTCCCATTCGGTCATGTCGGTGTGCCTGGTCGCCTGGCCGTAGATCGCCCAGGAGGCGCCATGATCGTGCGGTGGCGACACCCGCGCCTTCTCGTTGATATGGGAGAGGATCTGGAAGCCGAGGTCGGCGTCCTCGTAAAGCACCTTCAGCCCCTTCGGTACGTCGTCGCCGCAATAGCGTTCGACGAACTCGCGGTCGGACAGCAGGCGTTCGAGGCGTACGCGCACCTCCTCGCGGCCGTTCGGGCCGGCATCGCGCTTAAGCGCGGCGCGGCAATCCGCGATGAACTGGTCGAGGTCGTACGACATGGGTCGGCTCCCGGCGGCGAGGGGTCGGGCGACGATTCTTGCTCATCTGCGCGTGGAGCGCCAGACCGTCATTGCGAGCGAGGCGAAGCAATCCAGAACGGTCATGTCGACCTCGATTGCTTCGTCGCTTACGCTCCCTGCAATGACGACCGCGCACGGAGCGCAAATGAAGTCTGAATCACAGCCGCAGGATCCGGGGCCGCGCTCGCTCGCCGAGCTGGAGGCGCGGTTGGCGCGCGACCTCGAACTGCTCACGCTCCCGCCGGCAAAGCAATGGCTGGAGCCGCGCACCGATCCGGAGCTTGGGCCGGTGCTCGATGTCGCCATTGTCGGCGCCGGCATGGCCGGTCTCGCCGCGGCGTTCGCGCTCAAGTGCCTGGGTGTCCGCAACATGCGCGTGTTCGATCGCGCGCCGAAAGGGTTCGAGGGACCGTGGGCGACGCATGCGCGCATGGAAGTGCTGCGCTCGCCGCCGGAGCTGACCGGGCCGGCCTTCCAGTTCGCCAATCTCACGTTCCGGGCCTGGTTCGAGGCGCAGTTCGGCCGCGCCGCATGGGAGAAGCTCCACCGCATTCCGCGCCTGCAGTGGATGGATTACCTGCGCTGGTACCGGACGATGATCGACGTGCCGATCGAGAACGAGACCGAACTGATCGATCTGGCCGGTGATGCGAGCACCGTCGTTCTGAGCTTGCGTTCCGGCAGCGATGTCCGCCGGGTCGCGGCGCGCCGGCTGGTGCTCGCCAGCGGCCGCGACGGACTGGGCGGCCCCTACGTGCCGGCGATGATCCGTGGGCTCGACCGCCGGTTCTGGGCGCATACCAGCGAGACGATCGAGTACGCGGCCCTGCGCGGCAAGACCGTGGCGGTGATCGGCGCCGGTGCTTCCGCGGTCGATGCCGCGGCGGAAGCGCTCGAAGCAGGAGCCGCGCGCGCTGCCATTCTCGTTCGGCGGGCGGACGTGCCGCGCATCAACAAGGCCATGGGCATCGGCAGCGTCGGATTCTGGCTCGGCTTTCACCGCCTCGCGCCGGCGCAGCGCCTCGCGATCATGCGCTATATCGACGAGCAGGCAGTCCCGCCGCCGCGCGACTCGATGCTGCGCTGCTCGCGCCACAAGAACTTCTCCATCGTCGCGCGCTGCGAAGTGCGCCAAGCCGTCGCGACCGACGGTCGCGTGCTGCTCGACACCACGCGCGGCGTGCTGGCGTTCGATCACCTGATCCTGGCGACTGGCCTTGCGATCGACTGGGACCAGCGGCCGGAGCTTGCGGCGCTCCGCCCGCAGGTGCTGACGTGGCGCGACCGCCTGCGGCTTGACGAGCACGGCGAGCTCGCGCACGGCGATTATCCGTTTCTGGGTCCGGATCTCGAATTCCTGCAGCGCCAGCCGGGCGCGGCGCCGTGGATCGAGCGCGTCCACTGCTTCGGCTTTCCGGCCAACCTGAGCCACGGGCAGATCAGCGGAGATATCCCGGCGATCAGCATCGGGGCGCAGCGCGTCGCCAACGGCGTCGCCACCGCGCTGTTCGCCGAGGACTGCGAGCAGACTTGGCGCCGGCTGTTGGCGTGGGACAATCCCGAACTGCGCGGCGACGAGTTCGTGCTGGAGGAGGCAATCGAGCCGTCATTGCGGGCGGAAGGCGAAGCAATCCAGTAACGGCGGTGTCGACCTGGATTGCTTCGTCGCTTACGCTCCTCGCGATGACGTTGGAAGCAGTTGAGGGAGCACCATGAGCGACAAGGCCATCGGGTTCATCGGCGTCGGCCGCATGGGGCGGCACATGTCGGCGCGCATGCTGGCGGCCGGCCAGCGGCTGGTCGTCTACGACGTCGACGCGCGCGCGCTGCAGCAGGCGACCGCCCACGGCGCGCTGGCGGCACATTCGGCCGCCGACGTCGCCTCGCAGGCGGAGACCGTGCTGGTGAGCCTGCCCACGCCCGATATCGTCAGATCGGTCGCGCTGGCGGACGACGGCGTGATTGCGGGCTCGAAGGTCAAGACTTTCGTCGACCTGTCGACCACCGGTCCCAAGGTCGCGGCCGAGGTGGCGCAGGCGCTGGCCGAGCGCGGCATCGTGGCGGTCGACGCTCCGGTGAGCGGCGGCCCCGCCGGCGCCGAGAAGGGCACGCTCGCGGTGATGGTCTCGGGTCCGAAGCGCTTGTCGGCCGAGCTCGAACCGATCCTCGCGCCCATCGGCAAAGTGTTCTGGGTCGGCGAACGCCCCGGCATGGGCCAGACCATGAAGCTTGCCAACAACCTGTTGTCGGCGACCGCGATCGCGATCACCTCCGAGGCCTTGGTCATGGGCGTGAAGGCCGGACTCGATCCGGCCCTGATGCTCGACGTCATCAATTCCGGCAGCGGCCGCAACACCGCGACGCAGGACAAGTTTCCGCGCTGCGTATTGCCGCGCAAGTTCGATTTCGGGTTCGCGACCGAACTGCTCTACAAGGACGTTCGACTGTGCCTCGAAGAGGGTGAGCGGTTGGGAGTTCCGATGATGGTCGGCAACGCGGTGCGCCAGCTCTTGGCGGTCGCCAAGGCGAGCGAGGGGGGAGATGCCGATATCACCCGCATCGTGCGTCCGGTCGAGCAGTGGGCCGGTGTCGAGGTCAAGCCGGGCTCGCGCTAGGCACGGCGCGTGCGCACGTGCGCCGGCAAGGCTTGGCGTGCGCGCCTGGGCGCGGCTTTGCGCATCCGGCGCTGGGCCGCGCCGCGCCCGCGCCGGTTTACCCAAGAAATACAAGTCGCTAGCGGACGACTTGTTGTCGAAATAAAGACCCTCTACATATCCGGCACGCATCGGCCTCGGGGCATTTCGAGGCAATCAAGCAGGACAACCGGGGCACAATTCATGTCATCGCTGTCGACGAGATCGTTTGTGCACGCATTCAAGGCGGCAGCGGTTGCCGCTGCGCTCGTTCTCACCGGTTCGCCCGGTCATGCGCAAGGCAGCGCACAGGCGGCGGCCGGCCCGTTCGAGGACTTCGCGGGATCGTGGTCGGGCACCGGCACCGTCAGCCTGTCGAACGGGACCAATGAGCGCATCCGGTGCCGCGCGTCTTACCACGTCACCGAGGCTGGCCGGCTGTTGTCGCAGGACCTGCGCTGCGCCAGCGACAGCTACAAGTTCGAGCTGCAGACGACGGTGGCGCATCAGGGCGGCAGCATTTCGGGTACCTGGAACGAGACGACGCGCAGCGTGGTGGGAAGCATCTCCGGCCGCATCAGCGGCGGCACCATCCAGGCGCAAGCGAGCAGCGCGGCCGTCTCGGCCAACCTCTCGGTCGTGACCAGGGGCAACCAGCAGTCGGTCACCATCCAGTCGCCGGGCAGCGAGGTGTCGGAAGTCTCGATCACGCTGCGGCGCGGATCGCGCTGACGCCAGAACTTCGTCCCGCGGCGCGGCGGGGGAATACTGATCGGGCAGCAGCGCGTTTCGGATCAGAACGGCTTTCGCCAGTCTTCCTCCGGAGCCACCAAAAGCTCTTCGAGCACGGCCTCAATCGTCACGCAGACCGGATTGAGCCCGCGGACGAAACGTCCCGCCCACACAGCCCCGGTCGGATCACCGACAACGCCGGAAACCCCGGCCGGCTCGACGCCGCCTTCATCGAGAGAGATCTCGCCGGAAAGCGACAGAAGCTCGACCGCCGGTCCCTGGATCCGGCGCGGCTTGCCGTCAGCGCCGGCAATGGTCGCATCGATCAGACTGCCGAGGCCGCTCCTCACCAAAGCCCGGCGGAAGCCGAGCTGGGCTGCCGCCTGATCCAGCGCTTCAAGCAGGTCCTCGTTGGGCGCGACGCGCACGCTGGCGACGCGACCGGTGTTAATTTCCAGGATGGTGGATTGCGGCATGAGCCGTCACCTCCGAATACGGGAAGAACAGGGAGAAACGGGTCTCGCGATCGACGACCTGCTTGAAGCCGACGGTGAGCATGAGGATTGCGCGCACGCCGCCGGGACCGACCACGCACATGGTCGGCGAGATATGGCCGCCGTGGGCCTGTCCGGTTCGCTCCGCCAGCACGCCGTGAATGTGGAGTAAAGGCAGGCCGGACAGATCTTCCCCATACGAGCCGGTCGCGCGCATCACGCGCGCGCCGCCCTCGATCCGGGCGGGCGGCCCATACTCGGCGGCGCGGACGCTGTCGTCGCGAGGACCGGCGACGTGATAGACCGCCGAGGACAGCTCACCGCCCAGAAGCTGAAGAATTCCGGAGCGAACGCCAAAGCGGGCGAAGGCGGAAACCAAAGCATCATGCAGTGTCTGCCCGTTCGGCAGCCAGACCAGCGCGCGCCGGGGACGCGGCGCAGCCGCGACCGCGACGCGATCGGCCCGCGGCGGGCCGGGCTGCAAAGTGCGCCGGGCCGAAACGACAACAGCTCCCATCACCCCATCTCCCGACTGGAGGTCGGCATCGTCAAGCGCTCCCGGCCATGATCCCGGCCGCGGTGAAGCCGCCGTCGACGCAGATCGTCTGCCCCGTGATGTAGCTCGACTTGCGCTCGTCGAGCAGAAAGGTCGCGGCGCCCGCAAGCTCGTCCGGGGTGCCGTAGCGGCGCTGCGGGACCGTCCGCATCCACGCGGCCCGGGCCTGATCGGTATGCACCTCCTTGACCAACGGAGTCTCGACCGGTCCGGGAGCGATCGCATTGACCCGAATGCCCGACGGCCCCAGCTCGACGGCCATGACCTTGGTCATGTGGATCACCGCGGCTTTCGAGCAGCCGTAGGCCACCCGTCCGGAATTGCCGCGCACCCCAGATACCGAAGCGATGTTGACGATCGATCCGCTGGCGCGCGCCCGCATGCGCTGGGCGGCCTCGCGCGACGCCACGAAGCTGCCGATGAGATTGACCTCGACCATCTTGCGGAACAGGCCTGTGCTGGTCTCCAGGGAGCCCACGTCGGCACCGATGCCGGCTGAGTTGACGAGCCCGATCAAGGGGCCGAACTCCGCATCGCACCGACCGATCGCGCGGCTCACACCCTCCTCGTCCGTGACGTCGAGCGCTTCGAACCGAATCCGCTCCGCGTCGCCGCCGAGCTCGTGACGGATTTGCTCGAGGTTGCCCTCCGCCAGGTCGGCAACGACCACACGTCGGCCTTCGTCCAGGAGGGCGCGCACGATCGCGAGCCCGATGCCTGAAGCCCCGCCGGTCACGAACACGGTCCCGTTCGGATGCATTCCTTTCTCCCAGCGACGAGCGCCTCGACGTCGGCACTCGAAATGACGGAAGGGTTGCGCGCTGTTTGGCGGAGCTAGGCGGAAGCCTGCCTCGGCTTGTCGAGCGGCAGGATCCCGCGCGCCTCCAGCTCCTCGCGCACGAGTTTTTTCGTGATCTTGCCGTAACCGGACTTGGGCAACGCCTGCCAGAAGAACACGCGCTTGGGGAGCTTGTAGCGGGACACCTTGCCCTCCATCCAAGCCAGCAGCTCCTTCTCGTTGAGCTGCGCGTCAGGCCGCAGAACGCAGACCGCAACGCCGACCTCGCCCCAGGTCTGGTCCGCAACACCGAGGATAGCGACCTCGGCAATTGCCGGGTGCGTCAGCATCTTCTCCTCGATCTCGCGGGGGTACACGTTCGAGCCGCCGGAGATGTACATGTCCGACGCTCGGCCGGTGATGTAGAGGAAGCCCTCGGCGTCCATGTGCCCAAGGTCGCCGGTGCGAAACCAACCGGCGCGAAACGCTTTGGCGTTGGCATCCGGATTGTCGTAATACCCGGCGAATACCGCCGGACCGCAGACGCAGATCTCGCCGGTCTCAAACGGCGCCAGCTCGCGGCCGGCGTCGTCCTGGATCGCGACCTGCATCCCCGTGCGCTCATAGCCGCAGGTGCCGACCTTCACGCTCGGACCATCCTCCGGGTCATGCAGCGCGGGCGGCAGCACGGTGATGTTGCCGGTGACCTCGCCGAGCCCAAAGTACTGCACCATCACTTTGCCAAGCTTCCGAAGCGCGTGCTTCTGATCCTCGCGGTACATCGGCGCGCCGGCATAGATGACGTAGCGCAGCGAGGAGTGGTCGTGCGCGTCCACCGAGGGGTGCTCGGTCAGCATTTTCACGATGGTGGGAACGGTGAACATGTTGGTGATGCGCCACCGCTCAACCAGCCGCCATGCCTCGTCGATGTCGAACCGATCGCTTGCAAGCAGCACCGTTTTCGCCGCGCGCGCCACCTGTGCAAGCTGGTGGATGCCGGCGCCGTGCGACAGCGGCGCAACTACCAACGAGGCATCGGCGTTGGTCGTGCCGGGCATCAGGTCGCACAGGTGGTTCGTCATCACGAACGCCATCTGCCCGTGGGTGAGCACGGCGGCCTTGGGTCGCCCGGTGGTGCCGGAGGTGAAGAAGAACCAGCACGGATCGTCGTGCTCGACGGGCGCGACCGCCGGCGCGTCTCCGAGATGGCGGGCGACCAAGGCGTCGTAGTCTTCGCCAAAGCCCGAGTTTCCGATCGAGACGACGAACCGGATGTCCGGAGCGGCGGCGCGCGCGGCGCGCGCGTGCTCGGCGAAATCGCTGTGGCAGATCATCGCCGAGGCGCCGCTGGCTTCGCCGAGATAGGCAACCTCGCCCGGGGTCTGCCTGAAGTTGGTGGGCACCCATACCGCGCCGAGGCGAAAACACGCGAACATCGACTCGAAGAGCTGATTGCAGTTTTTCGACTGGACCAGAATCCGGTCGCCCTTGCTCACGCCGCCCTCGGCGAGCGCGGCCGTCATGGCGTCGACGCGGCGATCGAGCTCGGCCCAGGTCCAGGTCGCGTCGGCCCACACGAGCCCGATCTCGTTGCCGTGGCGGCGGGCCGCCTGACGCAGGAAATGGGAAAGGTTCATCACCCGCTTCGATACCGGCGCGACGCCTCCCGCGGGCGCGATGCCCGGCGTCGTCATGTGCGGCGCTCCAGGATCGAAACGTAGTTGGCGACAGCCGCGCCGCCCATGTTGAAGACGCCACCGAGCTGCGCGCCCTTGACCTGCATGTCGCCGCCCTCGTGCATGAGTTGGAGGCAGGCCATCACGTGCATCGAGGTGCCGGTCGCGCCGATCGGGTGCCCCTTCGACTTCAGACCGCCGGACACATTGATCGGGAGCTTGCCGGTCTTCTCGGCAATGCCGTCGCGCACGACGCGGTAGCCTTCGCCCGGCGCCGCCAGCCCCATCGCCTCGTATTCGATCAGCTCCGCGATCGTGAAGCAGTCGTGGGTCTCCACGAAGTCGAGATCGTCGAGCGAGATGCCGGCGGTCTCGCGCGCCTTCGCCCAGGCGCGGCGTGCGCCCTCGAACGCGGTCGGATCGCGGCGGGAGAGCGGAAGGAAGTCGTTGACGTGGACCCGGGCGCGGAACGCGATCGCCCGTTGAAGCGATTGCGCCGTCGCCTCGTCCGCGACCACGAGCGCGGCGGCCCCGTCCGAGATCAGCGAGCAGTCGGTGCGCCGAAGCGGGGCCGCGACGTACGGATTCTTGTCCGACACCGCATTGCAGAACTCGAACCCGAAGTCGCGCCGCATCTGCGCGTAGGGATTGCTCACGCCGTTGCGGTGGTTCTTGGCGGCGATGCGCGCGAGCTCCTCGCTGCGGTTGCCGTAACGCTGGAAGTAGTTGGCTGCGATACGGCTGAACACCCCCGCAAAGCCGCCGTCGATGTTCGCCTCCTCCTTGCGATAGGAGGCGCTGAGCAGGATGTCGCTGGTCTCCGCCAGGGGGGTTGCCGTCATCTTCTCGGCGCCGACCACCAATGCGACCTTGCCGCGCCCGCTCTCGATGAAGTCGAGCGCGCCGTAGAGCGCCGCCGATCCGGTCGCGCAGGCATTCTCGAGGTGCGTGGCAGGCACATGGGCGAGATCGGGATGCGCAAGCGCCACCTGCGCGCCTTCGAAGCCCTGCTTCGAGAACCCGCTGTTCATGACACCCACGTAGATGCCGTCGACCTGGTCGGTGCCGACGCCGGCATGAGCCAACGCCTCGCCCGAGACCCGGGCCATCAGGCTCTCGACGTCGGGATCTTCCAACTTGCCGAAGGGCGTGTGCGCCCAACCGACGATGCAACCGCGCGCCATTTCTCTGTCTCCGCTGCTCCGCACACACGAAACTGTTGCCGATCTTTCGGCGGCATCGATCACGGCGGCGTTAGCCGCCGGCGCTTCTCACCTGAGAAAACCGATGGAAATCCATGGAACGGCCGCGACGATCGCCGTGCCGATGAAGAGTGCGAGCATGTAGCCCCAGATCGGCCGAATGCCTTCTGCCGGATCCACGCGGCCGATCGCACAGGCGGCGTAGTAGCCGACCCCGAACGGGGGCGCGAACAGGCCGATTCCCATCGCGAGGATGACCACCATCGCATAGTGGACTTCATGGATGCCTACTGCTCGCGCAATCGGGAACAGCAAGGGCCCGAACAGCACGATCGCGGGTATGCCCTCGAGCACCGAGCCCAGGATGACGAAGGCCGCGATCGAGACCGCCATGAAGGTGACGGCGCCGCCCGGCAGTCCGGTCATGGCGGCTGCAAGCGACCTCGAGAAGCCCGACTGCGTGAGGCCCCACGCCATGCCGGTCGCCGTGCCGATGATCAGCAGGATGGCACCGGACAGACAGGCGGTGTCGATCAGCATCGGCTTAAGGCGCGCCCAAGGGAACTGCCGATAGATGAGGAGACCCGCGAGGGCGGCGTAAAAGATCCCGATCGTCGAGACTTCGGTCGCGGTGGCGACGCCCTCGACCACGGCGGCGCGGATGACGAACGGCAGCGCAATGGCCGGCAGCGCGATCAAGAAGGTACGGCCGATCTCGCGCTTCGAAGCGCGCGTGACATGGCCGAGATCCTCGTGGCGGTAGCGCCAGCGCACCACGAGGCACAGCAGGACGCCGAGAACAAGGCCCGGCAGGAGCCCGCCGGTAAAGAGCGCCGCAATCGACACACCGGTGACCGAGCCGATGGTGATGAGCACGAGGCTTGGCGGAATGGTCTCGGTCTGCGCGCCGGTGGCCGAGAGCAGGGCAACCAGGTCGCCGGGCTTTGCTCCGCGCTCTTTCATCTCTGGGAACAGGACCGGCGCGACGGCGGCCATGTCGGCGGCCTTCGAGCCGGAGATGCCGGACACCAGATACATCGCCCCGACCAGGACGTAGTGCAGCCCGCCGCGCACGTGACCGAGCAGGCTCGCCAGGAATGCGACCATCGCCCGCGCCATGCCGGTCATTTCAATCAGCAGGCCAAGGAACACGAACAGCGGCACCGAGAGCAGAATCAGGTGCGACATGCCCTCGTCCATCCGCCCGACCAGCACCAGCAGCGGCGTCTGCGTGGTCAGGATCAAATATCCGAAGATCGCGAGCCCGAAGGCGAAGGCGATCGGCACGCCCGCAAAGACGGAGACCGCCACGACGCCGACAAAGAAGATCAGGAGGTTGAGGTTGCCGAGCTGACGAAAGATTGGCTCTGCCAGCCAGAAGAGCGCCACGATGCCGACAACGGTACCGACCGCTACCGCAACCGCCAGCACCGAGCCGCTTTGGGCCAACCGCAGCAAAGCGAACGCGGCCATGAGCGCGATGCCGAAAGGCAAGGCGGCGGCGCGCCAGGCATTCGTGATCTCAAGCGCGGGGGTGGTGATGAAGGTCTCTTCGTGGGCGTAGTCGAACGCCGGCCAAACGATGAGAAGCAGGAATGCCAACGCCGCACAGGTCGCGATCACGTCCAGGAACGCGCGCACCCCGGGCGATGCCATCGCGACAATGGCGGTCATCCGCATATGCTCGTCGCGGCGAAATGCGACTACCGCGCCGAGCATGGCGAGCCAGAGAAACAGGATCGAGGCCAGCTCATCCGACCAGACGAGCGGCTGTTGAAGCGCGTAGCGCGAGACGACGCCGGCAAAGAGAATCACGATCTCGGCTGCGACCAGGATCGCGACCGGAATCTCGACCAAGGTACCGAGCACCCGTTCCGCAGACGCCGCCCACGAGCGGCGCTGCGAAGAGGCCGCCTGGCCCGCGACGAACGCGGCCCCCGGATGGGTATGGGCCATGACCGTCACGTCAGCTTGCCGACTGAGTCTTCGAGGATGGCCCAGGCTTCATCGCCAAACTTTCCCTTCCATTCGGCGTAGAAGCCGGCCTTACGGAGCTTGTCTCGGAACGGCGCCGGCTCGGGGCGATTGAAAACCAAGCCCTTTCCGACCAGCTCATCCTGAAGGCCGGCATTGAGCTTGGCGACGTCTTCGCGCTCCTTGTCGGCGGCCGCGTTGATGTGCTTCGCAACGATGGTGCGCGTGTCCTGCGGGAGCCGCTCCCAGGCGCGCCGGTTCGCCAGGAACCAGAAGCCATCCCACATGTGGTTGGTGAGCGAGCAGTACTTTTGCACTTCGAACAGCTTGAAGGTCGCGATGATTGCCAACGGATTTTCCTGACCGTCGACGACCTTGGTCTGCAGCGCCGAGTACATCTCGTTCGCGTTGATCGAGGCCGGCGCGGCTTCGAACGCCTTGTACATCGACGTCCACAGCGGCGAGACCGGAACCCTGATCTTGAAAGCGCGCAGGTCCTCGGGCGCGTTGATCGGCTTGGTCGAGGAGGTCGTCTGACGGAAACCGTTGTCCCAGATCTTGTCCATGGCGAGCAGGTTTGCCTTGGCGATCTGTTGGCGCACATAGGCGCCGAGCTTGCCGTCCATCGCCTTCCAGACGGTGGGGTAGTCGGGAAACGCGAACCCGATGCCGTTGATGGACGCCGCCGGCACCAGCGTGGACAGGATCAGCCCCGAAAGCGTGAAAAACTCCACACCGCCGGAGCGCACTTGGCTGAGCGTATCGGTGTCGGAGCCGAGTTGGCTCGAAGGGAAGATCTGGAGATCGAAGCTCCCGTTGGTCTCGGTCTTGATGGCGGCGGCCATCTCCCGAGCCCGCACGTTCATCGGATGCGTCTCGGGCAGGTTGTTCGCGTACTTGTAGGTGAACTGGGCCTGCTGCGCACGCGCGATGAAGGGAGCGCCCACGACCCCGCCGACGACGGCGGTTGAGCCGGCGGCGAGCAGGCGACGACGAGATAGGATCATGTAAACCTCCCGGATCGGGGTTCCGCGGACGCCGTGTTTGCATCCTTCGCGGGGTCCATTATGTGGACCTAAAGGGTCCAGTAAGCGGACCTCTTGTTGTTATTGGAGCCGCGCGGATACAAATATGATTAAGCGTAGATTGTCAATCATTATGTGCCGGCATAAGGAAACATACCGACTATACTTTCGCAGTGGTCCATATAGTGGAATATGTTCGGGCTGTCGCTGTCGCGGGAGGGAGGGATGGTCGGCATGACCAAGCGCTTGCAGGATAAGGTCGCGCTCGTGTTCGGCGCCGGATCTTCCGGCCCTGGTTGGGGCAACGGAAAGGCGGCAGCGGTTGAGTTTGCGCGCGAGGGAGCGCGCGTCGTCGCGGTGGACCTCAAGCTCGCAGCGGCGGAGGAGACCGGTCAGATCATCAAAGGCGAAGGCGGGACATGCTTGACGCTCGCCGCCGACGTGACGAACTCCGCAAGCGTCGAACGTGCTGTCGATGCGGCAATCGCCGAGTTTGGTCGCATCGATGTGCTCCACAACAATGTGGGCGTCGCCAGCATGGGCGGGCCGGTTGAGCTGACGGAGGAAGCTTGGCGCAAGGCGATCGACGTCAATCTCACCAGCGTCTATCTGACCTGCAAGCATGTGCTGCCGATCATGAGCCGACAGGTGAGCGGCGCAATCGTCAACGTCTCATCCCTGGCGGCGATCCGGTACACGGGATATCCGTACTTCGCCTACTACGCCGCCAAGGCCGGCGTGAACCAGGCGACCGTGGCGATCGCTCTGCAATACGCGGCGCAAGGGATTCGTGCCAACGCCATCATGCCCGGCTTTGTCGACACGCCATTGATCCATAGCCAGATCGCGGGCCAGTACGCGAGCAGCGAGGAGATGATCCGCGAGCGCAACAAACTCACGCCGATGGGGCGCATGGGGACGGCCTGGGACATCGCCAAGGCCGCCGTCTTCCTCGCCTCGGATGACGCGCAGTACATAACCGGGGTCTGCCTTGCGGTTGATGGCGGAGTGAGCGCGCGAATTGCCGGATGACGCGAGCGGTCGGCGCACCCGTCCCTATGCGCGGCGAACGCCCTGTCCGACGGCCTTCGCCCGATTGGCGCCCAAGGCCCTGGCGGATCCTTTGACCATTCGCCGCTCGGGCTCGTGGCGCTCGAGGCTTTGCGCGCGCGCTATGGCGCCGCGAAGGCGGTCCCGTTCCGCGTACATCGCTGCCACCAGCTCTTGCCGACGTTCAGGTGTCATTCGGCTGGCGATTGCGGCAATGCTTAAAGCCGCCAGCGGGCGACCGCGGTCGTCCGGCACCGCGACACCAATGCCGTACGAGCCCGGCACGACCAGCGCCTCGATCAGCGCGTAGCCGATCTGCCGCGTCCGCCCGACCAGCTCGCGCAGCAATTTCGGGGTGAAGATCGCGTACTTGTCGGCGCAGACTTTCGCATTGGTGGCGATGATCCGGTCGACTTCGTGATCAGGCATCGCCGACAGCAGCGCCAGGCTGCCGGCGCCGACGCCAAGCGGATGGCGCCGGCCGACCGAGAGTGCATGGCTGCGGATCGGGAACGCGCCTTCCTCGCAGTGCAGGCAAACCGACTCGGCGCCGATCGGGACCGACAGGAAGACGGTGTCTTCGGAAATCTGCGCCAGACGCACCAAGGAAGGAACGGCGATCTTGTGGATGCCGTACCGGTCGGCGGCGACCGTTCCGAAAACGTACATCTCCTGGCCGAGGAAATAGAGCCGCGAAACGGGATCCTGCTCGATCGCCCGTTCCCGCATCATCGCGGCGAGGATGCGTCGCACGGTCGGTTTCGAAACGCCTATTGCGGCGACGATATCGGTCAGCCGCGCGCCCTTGTCCCGGTGCGCGGCGACCACCCGCAATACGCTGAACGCGCGCTCGATGCTCTGCGCACCGGTCGGCGCAGCCGCGTCAATCGTCCGCTCCTCCGCCATGACCTCTACCTTTGCGCTGGCGCACGATTTCTCAACTCAGCGCCGTGAGCAAGAGTCAAATGCCCCTCTACGTTTGTCGCCGGCGCCGCGCCAGCGAGAACAGGTACATCGCGGTCGGGCGCAGGATCAAAAGATCGGCGACGAGCGCGGCGATCATCGAGAACGCCGACAGCCAGCCGAACAGCCGCAGCGAGGGCAGGTCCGAGAACACCGTCACGGCGAGCCCGCATGCCAGCACGACCGAGGTCAGGATCAACGCCGGACCGACCAGCACGGTCGCGCGTTCGACCGCGACCGCAGGGTCTTGCGCGGGATTCGACTCGAGCCGCAGCCGGTTGAGGAAGTGGATCGTCGCGCTCAAGCCGAGCCCGAACGACACCGTGAGCGCGACCACGCTGGCAAACTGCAGGCCCTGTCCCATCGCCCACAGCAGGGTGCCCGACACGACCACCGGAAAGATGCCCGGCAGGATGCTCACCAGCATCACCACGAAGGAACGGAATGCCAGGCCGATGAAGGCGGCGACCAGGATGAACTCGGCGGTGAGCGCGAGGTTGAGCTTGCCGATCATGTCGGCGCTGTTGCGCGCCGCGATCGCCGAGAGGCCGGTCACCGATATGCGATAGCCCGGGTGCTTGGCGCGCGCGGCGTCCATCGCCTTTTCGAGCGCGTGGATCACGGGCAATAGCTGACTGGCGTCGACGTCCGGAATGCGGCCGCTGACGACCACGGCGTCCTGCTCGGCAGAGATGAAGCGCCGGGTCAGGTGCTCGGGCAGGATGTCGACGTACTCCTTGAGCGTGGCCACGTCGGGCTTGCCGGCCTTCTCGGCGAGCCAGCGCCGCAACGTGTGCAGCGACCAGACATTGCCCACGCCCGCCTGCTTCTCCACGATCGCGTGCACGTCGGCGATGGTTGCGAGCGTCTCGGGCGCGTAGAGCGAGGCGCCTTTCGGGAACTCGATCAGGACGTCGATCGGATTGGCGCCGGTGAGCTTGGCGTCGAGGCGACCGCTCGCCTCGACGGCCTGCTGCTTGTCCGGGACCTGGTCGGCGAGGCGATAGCGCGGCTCGAGATTGGCGTAGATCAACGCCAGACCGCCGACCACGACCAGGCTGATGAGGCTGTAGAGGCCGGGGTGGCTCACCATGCGCACCGCGATCCAGGCGCAGAACCGGCGCAGCGCATTCACGCCCATGTCGCCGCGCCTGACCTTCTCGGCGAACACCTCTTCACGGCGCACCAGCAGCACGCCCAGCACCGGCACCAGCGCCAGCACCGCGATGAGCGCGATGACGGTCGCGAGCAGGCCGGCTTCGCCGAAGGTGCGGATCAGGTCGGAACTGGAGAACTGCAAGGCGGCGAACGACAGGCCGGCGGTGCCATGGGTGAGCACGCAGGCCGGCCCGACCACCAGCACCGCATTGCGAAACGCCTGGTACTTGTTTTCGCCGGCGATCAGCCGGTCGCGCGCCGCAAACGTGAGCTGCATCGAATCCGCGAAGCTGATCACCATGATCAGCGGCGTCATCACGTTGAGGAACATGTTGAGGCGGAAATCGAGCCAGCCGAGGGCGCCGAGCGACAGCAGGATCGCGAGCAGCGGCGGCGCCGCCGCGATGATCATGAACGACACGCGGCGGAAGAACAGGATGGCGATCGCGCAGCCGGCGATGAAGCCGATGGCGTTGTAGACCAGCCGGTCGCGCTCGACCGCGTTGCGGATCTCGAGCTGCATCACCGGCACGCCCGAGAGCTGCGCGCGCACCTCGGTGCCGTCGAACGCTTCCGCCATCAGCTTGCGGATCTCGCCGACCGTCTCGTTGAGGCCGCGGCTCTCCACCACCGCCGGATCGAGCGCCAGCACGACCAGCGCCAGCTCGCCGTCCTCCGACAGCAGCTTGCCGCGCAGGATCTCGTTGGTCTTCACGCGCTCGATCAGCTTGTCGTATTCGGGCCCCTGCGGCAGCTCCTCGGGAAACAGCGCCGCCGGCAGGCGGTCGCCTTCCGGCGGCTGCCGCGCCGAGAACAGCGAGATCACGCCGCGCACGCCGTCGATGAGCTGGACGTCGGTGACGAGGTCGCGCATGCGCATCAGCGAGTCGCGCGCGAGCAGCGACTTGCCTTCGAGCACCATGAGCACGTCGAATTCGCTCGACGGAAAGCGGCGCGTCACTTCCTCGTACTGCTTGAATTCGGGGGTGTCGGAGCGGAACAGCTGGCTGAGCGAATCGTCGACCTTCAGGCGCGCGACCCCGAACGCCGCCACGATCGCCAGCAGCACGACGACCAGCGCCGCCAGCAGCGGAAACCGCAACGGAACAAGGCCGATCCGCTCGACCCCGAGCGCGATGTTGACCGGCTTCGGCGCGCGCTTGTCGCCGGCCGCGGCATCCCCTTGCGCAGGTTCGTTTTTTCCGGCCGGGGCGGACATGTTCTGAGGCTCTCGCAGCATCCCGGCGCGTGGGCTACGTGAAACCTCATTTCAGGTCAAATGCTCCCGCCGGGGTAAGCGTGGATGGGTCAGATCTTGCATCTGCCGGTCAATGCGAGCCGACGGCGAAGCAATCCGGACGGCCGCGCCGCGTCGACGCCGCTTCGCTGCGGCGCTTTGCGCCATGACGAGCGCAGGCCGAACAGCGGACGCAGCCAGCCGACGCGCCGTACCACCTCGAAGGTCAGCGCGCAGCCGACCGCGGTGCCGGCGATGATCGCCGAGGCCTCGAGCCATGCCGGCAATCCCGACGGCTTGAGCCAATAGGCCAGCATGATGATCACGGTCTGGTGGACGATGTAATAGGGAAACACCGCGTCGGTGAGATAGCGCCGGACCGGTCCATCCTTGCCGCCCAGCCAGCAGTGCCCGAAGCCGAGGATCGCGACGATCAGGCACCATTGATCGAACCCGTAGAGCAAGCGCTGCGCGAGGCGGATCGCATCGGAGGCAGGCAAGCCGCGGACGACGAGCATGATGCCATAGGCGGTGAGCCCGACGACGAGGGCCGGCCATCGCAGCCGCACGACATCGGTCCAGATGCGTTGCGAGCGCGCCGCCAGGAAGCCGAACGCGAACACGGCGCCATAGAGCGCGTGGTCGTACCAATCGTCGAGCAACGCATGGGTCGACGGAAACCGCGGAAACAGCAACAGGCGGAAGGCGGCGAGGATCAGCGCCGGGATGACGAGCAGCCGCGCTCCGGACAGGATGACTTCGAGCCCCCGCTCGGCCCGCGCAATGGTGCCGGGGGAGAGCGCGGCCGCGGCGACGATCAGGGTGTAGACCCAGAGGTAGACGACGAACCACAGATGGTTCCAGGTCGGCAGCAGGAGACCCGTGCGCTCGCCGTTTCCAGGGTCGAATGCGTGGAAGGCAAGGTAGTGCTGCCGGTAGAACTCCGTGAACGTCCCGGAGTAGCCGTATTTCAACACCACTTCGAGGTAGGACTGCGGCGGCACGATCACGAGCATCCCAAATGCGAGCGGCAGCAACAGCCGCGCCGAGCGCGCTTGGGCGAATGCGCCGGGTTGCCATTTCGCCAGCATGAACCGGCTGGCGGCGCCGGATACCAGGAACAGCAGGGCCAGTCGCCACGGGTTGAGCGCCAGCATCAGCGGCTCGATCTCGGCCAGGCGATGCGCGCTCTTCACATGAAAGTTCCACGGCACGTACAGCATGCCGACGTGGTAAAGGATGAGGAGCCCGAAAGCGGCGATGCGGATCCAGTCGAGATCGAGGCGGCGCCCGTCCGCGGGAAAGTTCATCATTGTGGCGACCTTCAAGCGATGCTGACGAGAAACGACGCCACAAAAACCCCTGCGGCCCGCTCCGTCGAGATGGCGCGGGACGACGCTGCGCCGTCTCGGGAGCAACGCGCCGGCCCCGGGACGAACGGCATCGCGGCAGGGACCAGCGACACGGCTGCACCGCAGGCGAGCCGCGATTCAGGGCCGATCAAGCTCTGGATGGTCTACGCCGCGGTCGCGGTCGGCGTTGCGGCGACTTGCGCGGTCAACGCCGCCTCGATCCCGGCCGACCTGGCGCGCCATGGCGCCGCGCCCCTTCCGTCGTGGACGCCATGGGTGTGGGAGCTCTCGAGCGCCATCGCCATCCTGGCGCTCCTCCCGGCGATCCACTACGCCGTGCGGAAGTCCTTGCGGTGGCCGCTGCACCCGATCGCGCTGCTGCCGATTCACGCCGCGTTCGCGCTGGCGTTCTCGGGCGTGCACGTCCTCGCCATGGTGGCGCTGCGCAAGCTTGTCTACGCCCTCGTCGGCGCCGGACCGTACCTTTTCGATTTCTCCGCCTCGAACCTACTCTATGAGGCGCGCAAGGACGCCGTAGCCTATCTCCTGATCGCCAGTGTGTTTTGGCTCGCCGAGCGTCGGCAGGCGGGCTACGCGGAGGATGCCGGCCGGCCTGTGCGGGCGATCGCCACGCAGCCGCCTGGCGAGCTGTGGCTGCGCGACGGCACGACCAGCGTACGCATCGATCCGAGCGAGATTGTCTGGGTCGCGTCCGCCGGCAACTACGTCGAATACTGCCTGGCGAGCGGCAAGCGGCACCTGATCCGCGCCACGCTCGCGGGCGAGGAGGCGCGGCTGGTCCCGCTCGGTCTGGTGCGGGTGCATCGCACACGGCTCGTCAACACGCGGCGGATCAAGCGGGTCACCGCGCGGGCATCGGGGAGCTTCGAAGTCGAGCTCGACAGCGGCGAGATCGTCGTCGGCAGCCGGCGCTACCGGCAGGGGCTGGCGGGACTTGGATTGGCTTGAGCGATTGCGCGCTTGATGCCGCGCGTCGCCTGCGTTTGGGCGCAGTCGCCACCGTCAAGGCGTGGTGCCTTCTCCGTCGGTCGAGCCGAAGCCGCCGTCGCCGCGGGCGGTGGCCGCAAGCGCGGCCGTCTCGGTGAGGCGCGCGGTCGCGACCGGCGCGACCACGAGCTGGGCGATGCGCACGCCGCGCTCGACCATGAACGGTGTCGCGCCGTGATTGATCAGCAGCACCAAAACCTCGCCACGGTAGTCGGCATCGACCGTGCCGGGCGCGTTGAGCACGGTCACGCCATGGCGGGCGGCGAGCCCCGAGCGCGGCCGCACCTGGCCCTCGTGGCCGGGCGGCAGCGCCAGCGCGATGCCGGTCGGAATCGCCGCCCAGCCGCCCGGCGCAATCACGATCGGGATTGCGGCCGGAACGGCGGCATGCAGGTCGAGCCCGGCCGCATGGGCGCTCTGATAGGCGGGCAGGGGAAGATCGGCGCCATGTGGCAGCCGCGTCACCTGCACATCGAGCGCGCTCACGGTCCCGCTCCCAGCGCCGCGGCGATGCGAGCGACCAGGTTTCGCGCCACCGCGTCCTTCGACTGGGTCGGCCATGACTCGACGCCGTCGGCGGTGACCAGGTGAACGGTGTTGTGGTCGCCGCCCATGACGCCGGACGCCGGCGAGACGTCGTTGGCGACGATCCAGTCGCATCCCTTGCGAGCGAGCTTCTGCCTGGCGTGCTCGATGACGCGCTCGGTCTCCGCCGCGAAGCCCACCACCAGCCGCGGCCGGTCGACGTTGCGGAGTGCGACCGTCGCCAGGATATCGGGATTCTCCACCAGCGACAGCGTCGGCGGCTTGCCGCCGTCCTTCTTGATCTTGCCAGCCCCGACCATACCGACTCGCCAGTCGGCGACTGCGGCCGCAAACACGGCGACGTCGGCCGGCAGCGCCTGCTCGACCGCCGCCAGCATGTCGCGCGCGCTCTCGACCTTGACGGTGGTCACTCCGCTCGGATCGGGCGCGGCGACCGGCCCGGACACCATGACGACGTCGGCGCCCGCCGCGGCGGCTGCGGCCGCGATCGCATGGCCCTGCTTGCCGGACGAGCGGTTGGCGATGTAGCGCACCGGATCGATCGGCTCGCGCGTTGGCCCGGAGGTCACCAGCACGCGCCGGCCGTGCAGCGGCCGCGCGGCGCCGCGCGCCAGGGCCGTTTGCACCGCGGCGGCGATCTCGAGCGGCTCCGCCATGCGGCCGACCCCGCGCTCGCCGCTTTCGGCCATCTCGCCTTCGCCCGGTCCGACAAAGGCGACGCCGTCGGCCGCAAGGACCGCGCGGTTGCGGCGGGTCGCGGGGTGCGCCCACATGCGCGGATTCATCGCCGGCGCCATCAGCACGGGCTTGTCGGTGGCGAGCAGCACGGCGCTGGCAAGATCGTCGGCATGGCCGTTGGCGACCTTCGCCATCAGGTCGGCGGTGGCGGGCGCGACCACCACCAGGTCGGTATCGCGCGCCAGGCGGATGTGACCGACATCGAACTCGCTCGCCTGGTCGAACAGGTCGGTGAACGCCCGCTCGCCGGCGATCGCGCCGACCGACATCGGCGTGACGAATTCCTGCGCGGCGCGCGTCATCACGACCCGGACCGCAACGCCGCGCTCGCGCAGCCGGCGGACGAGGTCGAGCGACTTGTAGACGGCGATCCCGCCGGAGATGATGAGAAGAATGCGCGCCGCCCCCGCGTCGACGTGCCCGGGTCCCGGGGACGTCGCCGCCAGAGGCTTTGCCATCGTCGGCGCACCGGCGCCCTCGGCGAGCAGGACGCGGACTTCCTCCTCCATCGAGCGGCCGTTGGCGGCCGCGCGGAGTCGGAGGCGCTTTTTCACGTCCTCGCTGATGTTCCGGACCGTCAGCGATCCCATGGTTCCAATCTAGCCAATGATTGCATTGATGGCAATGCAATCATTGGCTCGCGATGCGGAGCGTGTACCGTCAGACCATCTGCCAGATCAGGATGGCCACCAGCCCGGCGATCACCCACAGCGCGATCGTCATCCAGCGGTTGCGCCGCGCCTCGGCGGCGCCGATGGCCCGCACCGTCTCGGGCGCCAGCACCAGGCCATTGCGGGTGATGAAATCGAGCTGATCGACCAGGGTGGCGGCGCGGGTCAGCAGCGCCGGCACGCTGCCGATGAAGCGGCCGACCTCAGAGGCGCCGTCGGCGGCGCCTTCCAGCCGTCCGGCCGGGCCGAGGTGGCGCTCGACCCATTCGCGCACGACCGGCTCGGCGGTCTTCCACATGTCGAGCTTGGGGTCGAGCGAACGCGCGACGCCCTCGACCACCACCATGGTCTTCTGCAGCAGCAGCAGCTCGGGCCGCGTGCGCATGTCGAACAGGCCGGTGATCTCGAACAGCAGGGTCAGAAGCTTCGCCATCGAGATGTCTTCGGCGCTACGGCTGTGGATCGGCTCGCCGATCGCGCGGATCGCCTGCGCGAAGCTTTCGACCGAATGGTGCGGCGGCACGTAGCCGGCTTCGAAATGCACCTCGGCGGTGCGGCGATAGTTGCGGGTGATGAAGCCGTAGAGAATCTCCGCCAGGAACCGGCGCTCCTTCGGGCCGAGCCGGCCCATGATGCCGAAGTCGACCGCGACCAGCCGCCCGCCGTCGTCGACGAACAGGTTGCCGGGATGCATGTCGGCATGGAAGAAGCCGTCGCGCAGGGCGTGGCGCAGGAACGTCTGCATCACCGCGCGGCCCAGATGCTCGAGATCGAAGCCTTTCGCCTGCAGCGCGGCGCGGTCGGAGAGCGCGGTGGCGTCGATCCATTCCAGCGTCAGCACGTCGCGGGCGGTGCGGTCCCAGTCCACGTGCGGCACCCGAAAATCGGGATCATCGCGGGTATTCTCGGCCATCTCCGAGAGCGCCGCCGCCTCCAGGCGGAAATCCATCTCGATCGCGACCGAGCGCGCCAGCGTGTCGACCACTTCGGTGAGGCGGAGCCGCTCCGCCTCCGGCGATTGCCGCTCGGCGTTGCGGGCGGCGAAATGGAAGGCGTCGAGGTCGGCCCGGAAGCGGTGCGCGATGCCCGGGCGCAGCACCTTGACGGCGACCGGCCGCGCGCCCTCCGGCGTCATGATCTCGGCGCGGTGCACCTGCGCGATCGACGCGGCCGCGACCGCCGGACCGAACGACGAAAAGCTCGCGGACAGCGGCCGTCCCAGGGCCCGCGCCACCGCGGCCTCGGCCTCGGCCTGCGGGAACGGCGCCATCTTGTCCTGCAGCGTCTCGAGGTCGCGCGCGAGCACCGTGCCGACGATATCGGGGCGCGTCGCCAGGAACTGGCCGAGCTTGACATAGGTCGGCCCGAGCCGGGTGAGCGCGGCCGCCAGCCGCACCGCGGCGCCGTTTCCGGTCGGCCGCTCGATCAACCGCGCGAGCCGCAGCGCCGCGCGCGCGCCGGCCGGCAGGGGGCCGGCATCGACCAGGCCGAGCACACCCTCGCGGGCGAACACGAAACCGGCGCGGCCGAGGCGAGGGAGGTGGGCAAAGGCGGAGATCACGAACGCGGCCACGGGACGACAGCTAGAGGCGCCAGCCGGAGTGCAATGCCACGATGCCGCCGGTCATCGCCGACCAAGATACGCGCCGGAAGCCGGCGCGGCGCATCAGGTCGGCAAACGCCTGCGGCTTGGGAAAGCGGCGGATCGATTCGACCAGGTAGCGATACGGCTCGGCATCGCCTGCGACCACGCGCCCGAGCATCGGGATGACGTTGAACGAGTAAAGCTCGTAGAGCGCGTCGAGGCCGGGCACGTCGGGGGTCGAGAATTCGAGGCAGGCGAAACGTCCGCCCGGCTTGAGC
>Ga0111539_10000370_pt1 | contig 55548 bp, 53 predicted proteins | sample RhiMethybrSRZTD1_FD_79667 | JGI IMG/M metagenome (GOLD analysis project Ga0111539, IMG submission 79667) | Populus rhizosphere microbial communities from Tennessee, USA - Rhizosphere MetaG P. TD hybrid SRZTD1 (version 2) (version 2) | ecosystem: Host-associated > Plants > Roots > Rhizosphere >...
GGAGGCGTCCGCCGTCATGATCCCGCAGTCCACCGTGCGCGTGGAGGGCAAGGACGCCGCGGCGGTGCTGCGGCTCATCGAGGCCCTCGAGGAGCAGGACGACGTCCAGGCCGTCTACTCGAACTACGACATTCCCGACGAGGTTCTCGACGCCATCTCCGCGGCCTAGTGCGCTGCGGGTCATGGGGGTCGACCCGGGCCTGGTGGATACCGGGTTCGGCGTCCTCGAGGCGGGGCCCGGACGGCTCGTCGTCGTCGACGCGGGAGTCGTCAGCAGCGCGGCCGGCCATCCGTTGGAAGCCCGGCTCAACGCGATTCACGACGCGGTCCGCCGCCTCATCCAAGCGTGCGAGCCAGGACTCCTCGTCGTCGAGGATCTCTACACCGAGTATCGGTTTCCCCGGACCGCCATCCTCATGGGTCATGCCCGCGGCGTGATCTATCTCGCCGCGCGCCAGTGCGGAGTGTCGGTGCTGGCTCTCACCGCCTCCGAGGTGAAGCGCGCGGTCACGGGCAACGGCGCGGCCGGGAAGAGCCAGATGCAGCGCGGCGTGCAGACGCTGCTGGGCCTCGCCGAGCTGCCCCGGCCATCCCACGTCGCCGACGCCCTCGGCCTCGCCCTCACCGGCATGTCGAGAGTCACGGGTCGCCTCCCGGGTCCGCGAGGCGCGTCCGCGGCAGTGGCTTGGCGAGCCGCAGCCGAAGGCGAGGCGAGCGGATACATGGGGTCCCGAGCGGAGCGAGGACGGTCATGATCGCGTCGCTCCGGGGCTGCGTGCGCGCGAAGCTCGAGGATCGGGTGATCCTGGAGGCCGCGGGCGTGGGCTACGAGGTCTTCCTGCCGCCGGTGACCCAGCGGGCGCTGGTGGATGTGAAGCCGGAGCAGGGAGCGGACGGCCCCGAGGTCGTGCTCGCCATCCACTATCACGCCACGCAGAATCAGCCGCGCCCCGTGCTCATCGGCTTCACCTCCGAGCTCGACAAGGAGTTCTTCGAGAAGCTGATCACGGTGAAGGACGTGGGGCCGCTCGTCGCCGCGCGCGCGCTCGCCGCGCCGGTGGGCGAGATCGCCGCCGCCATCGCGCGCCAGGACGAGGGCTATCTCCGCCGGCTGCCCGGCATCGGGCCCCAGAAGGCCAAGAACATCGTGGCGCAGCTGTCGAGCAAGGTCGCCAAGTTCGCGCTCATGGCGGAGGCCGCCGAGGCGACGCCGGCCCGGCGGCCGGCGCGCGCGCTCGACGAGGACGGCCTCCGCGCCATGGTCTTCGAGGTTCTCGTGAAGCAGCTCGGCCACCGACCCAGCGAGGCGGCGGCCCTGATCGACCGGGCGCTCGAGCGTCACCCGGATCTGGCCACCCCCGAGGAGCTCTTCGAGGAGATCTACCGGAGCGCCGGGGCCCCCGCGGCCGGCGTGCGCGGCGGAGAGGCGCGGTGACCGACGAGGCCCGGGTGATGAGCCGCGTGGCGCTGCCCGAAGAGGCGCAGCTCGAGCGCCAGCTCCGGCCGCAGCGCCTCGACGAGTACGTGGGCCAGCGCGCCGCAGTGGAGAGCCTCCGTATCTCGGTAGAAGCGGCGCGCCGGCGCGGTGAGCCGCTGGACCACGTGCTCCTCTCCGGTCCGCCGGGACTGGGCAAGACGACGCTGGCCACCATCATGGCCAATGAGATGGGCGCGGTGCTCGTCACCACCGCCGGACCGTCCCTGGACCGCGGCGCCGACCTCATGGGGATCCTCACCAACCTCGGCGAGCGCGACGTGCTGTTCATCGACGAGATCCACCGGCTGCCCCGCGTGGTCGAGGAGCTGCTCTATCCCGCGATGGAAGACTTCGCGGTGAACTTCGTGATGGACAAGGGGTTGAACGCCCGGACCATGCGCATCCCCCTGCGTCCGTTCACCCTGGTCGCGGCCACCACGCGGCCGGGGCTCTTGACTTCACCCCTCCGTGAGCGCTTCGGCATCTTCCACCATCTCGATTTCTACGAGCACGACGAGCTGAGCGCGATCGTGACGCGCTCCGCGGCGATCCTGGAGGCGCCGCTCGAAGGCGACGGCGCCGGCGCCATCGCGCAGCGCTCCCGCGGCACGCCGCGCATCGCCAACCGGCTGCTGCGGCGTGTTCGCGACTATGCCCAGGTCAAGGCCCACGGGGTGGTGACCGCCGCCATCGCGCGCGATGCTCTGGATCGGGAGGGGGTGGACGAGGCGGGCCTGGACCGTCTCGATCGCCGCTTCCTCACCGCGCTCATCGAGCAATACGGCGGCGGGCCGGCCGGGCTGGAGGCGATCGCCGCCACCATCAATGACGAGGCGGAGACGCTCGTGGAGGTCGTCGAACCGTTCCTCCTGAAGATCGGCTTCCTCGTGCGCACGCCCTCCGGGCGTCGGGCCACGCCCGCCGCCTACGCGCATCTCGGCATCGCTCGCCCCGCGCCCGCCACCGGGCAGGGCGAGCTCCCGCTCTGACCGGCGCGGACCGCGTCTGGCGGTGGTCGCATGACCGACCTCGGCAAAATCCTCCTTGGCGTCGGGGTCGTCATGGTAATCGTGGGAGCAGCCCTGTGGCTCGCGGGCAGTTTTCTGGGAAAGGTGCCATGGATCGGACGACTGCCCGGCGACATCTACATCGAGCGCGGCAATTTCCGCTTCTACTTTCCTCTCGCGACCTCGATTCTGGTCTCCATCGTGCTGACCCTGCTGTTCATGCTCATCGGGCGACGGTGAGGCGCCCGCGGGCGCTGGCCCTGGCTGCGCTCCTCGCGCTCCTCGCCGCGGTGGGGGCCGCGCCGGCGTGGGCGAACGGTGACATCCGCGTGGCCCTCGTCGAAGGCGCGCGCGCGGTCGAGCTTGGTGGCGGGCCGCTGACGGTGCGCGATCTGGTGGGACGCTCGCTCACTCGGCTCAAGCCGACGTGGATCCGGGTCGTGGAGCGTGGTGAGGGCCTCGAGGTGCGCGGGCTCCGCGGCGCCGTCCTGCGGCTGGACGCCCTGCGCGTGACCCCCGCGCCGGGCAGTGCGGTGCGCGTCAACGCGCTCGACTATCCCGGTGCGATCGAGATCCGACGCGCGGCCGAGGGCCTGCTCGTCGTCAACACGCTGCCCCTCGAGGAGTACCTGGTGGGCAGCGTGAAGGCCGAGGCGGGCGATTCCATGCCGCTCGAGATGCTCAAGGCCCAGGCCATCGTCGCGCGCACCTACGCCGCCTATCACCGCCGCCTCAATGCCGGCAAGCCCTACGAGATCGTGGCGACCACCGCGCATCAGCAGTACGTCGGTCGCGTGGCCGCGACTTCGCCGGTCTGGACGGCGGTGCGCGAGACGCGGGGACAGGTGCTGCTGTGGGAGGGCGAGCTGTTCCCGGCGTTCTACCACACGGATAGCGGGGGACACACCGAGGACCCGCGGGTAGTATTCGCCGCTACCAACATGCCGGCGCTGCGCGGCGTGCGGGTCGACTTCCCGTCGGATTCTCCCCACCATCTCTGGAATCTCGACGTGCCGCTCGCCGACCTCTCGAGCGCGCTCCAGCGCGCGGGCGTCGGGGTGGGGCGCATCACCGGGCTCGAGGTGCTCGAGCGGAGCGCGTCCCTCCGCGTCACCCGCATCGAGATCCTGGGGACAAGCGGCCGCGTAGCCCTCCGCGGGAATGATTTTCGGAGAATAATCGGCTACGACACCCTCAAGAGCACGCTCTTCGCGGTGGCGGTCGACGAGACGACCGCGCGGTTCGCCGGGCGAGGCTACGGCCACGGGGTCGGCATGGACCAGGCCGGCGCCAAGACGATGGGGCAGCTCGGCTACTCCGCGCGCCAGATCCTCGAGTACTACTATCCGGGCGCCGAGTTCGCCTCCCTCCCGTAGCCCGGCACGGATGAGGCTGTCCTGGGCGGAGTTCGAGAAAGTCGACATGCGCGTCGGCCTCGTGGTGGACGCGCAGCCGTTTCCGGAGGCGCTTCGCCCCGCGTACAAGCTCTGGGTGGACTTCGGGCCGCTCGGCGTGAAGCGGTCCAGCGCGCAGATCACCCACCGTTACGCCCCGGGCGACCTCGTCGGCCGGCGCGTGATCGCCGTGGTCAACTTTCCTCCCAAGCAGATCGGCCCGTTCGTCTCGGAAGTCCTCGTGCTGGGCGCGTACGACGAGCGCGGCGAGGTCATCCTGCTGCGGCCGGACTTCGAGGTGGCCCCGGGCGCGCGCATCGGTTGATTTGCTAGACTCGAATTCCGGATGGACCTCGCGCAGTTCGACTACGATCTCCCGCCTTCGGCCATCGCGCAGGAGCCGGTCACGCCGCGGGACGCCTCGCGCCTCCTCGTGCTCGATCGTGCGCGCGGCGCGTGGCACGATCGGCACTTCGCCGATCTGCCCGATCTCCTGCGCGCCGGTGATTGCCTGGTCGTCAACGAGAGCCGGGTGATTCCCGCTCGCCTGCTCGGCGCCCGGGAAGACGACGGCCGCCCGGTGGAGCTGCTCCTCGTTCGCGAGATCGGCCCGGCGCGCTGGGAGGCGTTGGCGCGGCCGGGCCGTCACTGCCGCCGGGGCGCCCGCATCGCGCTGGCCGGAGGGGCCGCGTCCGCCACCGTCATCGCGGAAGGCGAGCGCGGGCTCCGGGTGATCGCGCTCGAGGCCCCCGGGGGCGCGCGCGAACTGCTCGCCTGCCACGGACTCCCGCCGTTGCCGCCCTATATCGCGCGCCACCGTGCCCCCACGGCGGAGGATCGCGAGCGCTATCAGACCGTGTATGCGCGCGCGGAGGGCTCGGTCGCCGCGCCCACTGCGGGCCTGCACTTCACCGCCGCCCTGCTCGATGCCGTCCGCGCACGCGGAGCCGCGGTGCATGCGCTGACGCTCCACGTGGGTCCGGGCACCTTCCGACCCGTGAGCTCCACCACCGTCGAAGACCATCGGATGGAGGGGGAGGCGGTGGAGATTCCCGACGAGACCGCGGCGGCGGTGAACGCGGCGCGCGCGGGGGGCCGGCGCGTGATCGCGGTCGGCACAACCACGACGCGCGCCCTCGAGTGGTCGGCGGCGGAGACGGGGCAGGTGGCCGCGGGAAGGGGATGCGCCGACCTCTTCATCCATCCGCCGTACACCTTCCGGGCGGTGGACGCGCTGGTAACGAATTTCCACCTCCCGCGCTCCACCCTCCTCATGCTGGTGACGGCTCTCGCCGGGCGCGACCTCGTGCTCGCCGCGTACCGGCATGCGGTGACCGCGGGCTATCGCTTCTATTCCTACGGCGACGCGATGCTGGTCGTGTAAGGCGATGGGCGCATTCGCCTTCGAGCTCCTCGCGGTCGACGGCGCCGCGCGCCGCGGACGCATCCGCACCGCGCACGGCATGGTGGATACGCCCGCCTTCATGCCGGTGGCCACGCTCGGCTCGGTGAAGAGTCTCTCGCCCGGCGACGTTCGCGCCGCGGGCGCGCAGATCGTGCTGTCGAATACCTACCATCTCTTTCTCCGGCCGGGGCACGAGCTGGTGCGGGAGATGGGCGGCCTCCATCGCTTCATGGGCTGGGACGGGCCCATCCTCACGGACTCCGGCGGCTTCCAGGTGTGGAGCCTGGCCGCGCTCCGTCGCCTGGGCGAGGACGGCGTGGAATTCCGCTCGCACGTCGACGGCTCGCGCCGCGTCCTCACCCCCGAGCTCTCCATCGAGATCCAGCAGGCCCTCGGCGTCGACATCATTCATCCACTCGACGAGTGCCTGGGCCATCCCGCCACCGAGGCCGAGACCGAGCGCTCGCTCGCCCTGACCCAGCGCTGGTTGCGACGCTCGGCGGCGGCGCACGCCCGAGGACCCGGCGGGCAGGCGCTCTTCGGCATCGTGCAGGGAGGCGTCTATCCCGCGCTGCGCCGCCGCGCGGTGGAGGACGCCGCGGCCCTCGATCTTCCCGGCTACGCCATCGGCGGCCTCGCGGTGGGCGAGCCCAAGCCCGTGCTCCTCGACATCGCCGCCGTCACTACCGCGCTCCTGCCGAAGGACCGCCCGCGGTACCTGATGGGCGTGGGCAAGCCGCCCGACCTGGTGGAAGCGGTGGCGTGCGGCGTGGACTGCTACGACTGCGCGCTTCCCACCCGCAACGCGCGCAATGGGCAGGTGTTCACCGCCGATGGGCCTCTGGCGATCCGCAACGCCCGCTTCGCGCGCGACGCCGCGCCGCTCGAGGCCGAATGTCCCTGCGAGGCGTGCCGCGGCTTCTCGCGCGCGTATCTGCGCCACCTCTTCATGGCCCGCGAGCTCCTCGCATACCGGCTGCTCTCGTTGCACAACATCACTTTCTATCAGCGGCTCGTCGCGGCCATGCGCGTGGCGATTGCAGAGAGCCGCTTCGACCCATTCCGCACTCGGTTTCTGGATCGATATGGGGTAGAATCGCACGCTGGTCGCGACGGGGTTCCAAGTTCCGACGACATCTCGATGGACGGGGAGGTCTGAGCGTCAATGGTCGATCTCGCCTACGCGATGGCGCAGGCGCCGGGCGGGGGTGGTGCGAACGGGGGCGGCGGCATCCTGTCGATCCTGCCGCTCATGGTCGGTATGTTCGCCATCATGTACTTCATCGTCATCCGCCCGCAGCAGAAGCAGAAGCGTGACCGCGACGCGATGCTCGGCGCGATCAAGAAGGGCGATCGTGTGGTGACGACGAGCGGCATCCACGGCACCGTGGCGGGCATGGATGAGCAGACGATCACGCTTCGGGTGGGAGACCAGGTGAAGCTCACCTTCGACCGGGCCGCGGTGGGGCGGATCGTTCCCCCCCAGGGAGAGAAGGACGGGTCGAGCTGATGCGGCAACGGCTCGGCCTCCGCATCGCGATCGTCGCCGTCGTCATCCTCGGGTCGCTCGCCTACCTCTACCCGCCTCCGTTCCTGCGGACGTGGCTCTACGGTAACGTGGCGCCATCGAAGCGCGCCGGTCTCCTGCCGCCCACCATCAATCTCGGACTCGATCTGCAGGGCGGCATCCATCTCGTGCTCGGCGTAGATCTGGACAAGGCGATCGGGTCGCAGACCGAGCGGGCGGTCAGCTCGGTGCGGGGAGCTCTCGACAAGAAGGGCATCGCGGTGACACGGGTCCAGCGTCGCGGCACCACCGACATCGAGGTCCAGCTCGCCTCGCCGCAATCGTGGAGCGCCGCGCAGACGGCGGTGTCGGAGCTGGGCAACTTCGAGGTGAAGGAGCCCGATCAGGCGGCGGGCCGCTTCATCCTCGCCATGCGGGCGCGCGAGGTCAGCACGCTCAAGGACCTCTCGGTGCGGCAGGCCCTGGAGACCATTCGCAACCGCGTGGACCAGTTCGGCGTCGCCGAGCCGTCCATTCAGCAGCAGGGGGAGAACCGCATCCTCGTGCAGCTCCCCGGCGTACAGGAGCCCGAGCGGGCCAAGGCCCTCATCGGCAAGACGGCCCTGCTCGAGTTCAAGCTGGTCGACGAGCGCGCGGATCCCGAGCGGGCGGCACGGGAGAACGTGGTGCCGGAGGCCGACGAGCTCCTCATCCAGCGGCGAGTCGACAAGCAGACGCGGGAGGAGCGGCGCATCCCGTACGTGGTGGGCAAGAAAGCGGTCCTCACCGGGGCCGATCTGTCGACCGCGCGGGTGTCCATCGACCAGAACACCGGTGAGCCCTACGTGTCGGTGGAGTTCAATCCCGCGGGGGCCCGGGTGTTCTCCGAGCTGACCGAGGCCAACGTGGGCAAGCGGCTGGCCATCGTCCTCGACGGCAACGTCCACTCGGCGCCGGTCATCCGCGAGCGCATTCCATCCGGACAGGCGCAGATCACCGGAGGCTTCACCGCGGAGGAGGCCACCGACCTCGCCATCGTGCTGCGCGCGGGCGCGCTGCCTGCGCCGGTGCAGGTGCTCGAGGAGCGCACGGTGGGGCCCTCATTAGGCGTCGACTCGATCCAGAAGGGCGTCTGGTCCACCATCGCTGCGGCCGGCGCGGTGGTAGCGTTCATGATCATCTTCTACCGCCTGTCCGGCGTCATCGCCGACCTCGCCCTCGGCCTCAACCTGCTGATCTTACTCGCCGCCATGGCGGGCTTCCACGCGACGCTCACCCTGCCCGGCATCGCGGGCATCGTGCTCACCATCGGCATGGCGGTGGACACCAACATCCTCATCTTCGAGCGCATCCGCGAGGAGCTGCGGGCGGGGAAGACCGTGCGCGCGGCCATCGACGCCGGCTTCGCGCGCGCCTTCCGCACCGTCGTCGACACCCACGTGACCGTGCTCGTGTCTGCGGCTATCCTCTATGAGTTCGGCACGGGCCCCGTGAAGGGCTTCGCGGTCTCGCTCGCCATCGGCATCCTCGCCAGCCTCTTCACCGCGGTGTTCTTCACCCGGCTGATCTTCGATCTCTTGTACATGGGCCCGCGGCGCGTCGAGACGATCTCGATCTAGGACAACACGGAGCCGGCATGCTGCAGATCTTCGTCAACACCAACTACGATTTCGTGGGCAAGCGCCGCTGGTTCTACCTGGCGTCGCTGGGCGCCGTGATGATCTCCATCGTCTCCATCGTCGTGCACGGAGGGCTCGACTACGGCATCGACTTCACCGGGGGCACGCTGATCCAGGTGCGCTACGAGAAGCCGGTCACCGTGAACCACGTCCGCCGGGGACTGGATCGCATTCAGCTCGGTACCGCGGTAATCCAGCAGTTCGGCGATCCTCAGGAGTACCTGGTGAGGCTGCCTCAGAGCGAGCGGAAGTCGGACGAGCTCACCAAGGCGGTGCAGGGCGCCCTTTCTTCGACGGGTGACGGCGGGGTGGAAATCCGGAGGGTGGAGTTCGTGGGCCCCCAGGTGGGGCGCGACCTGCAGCTCCAGGCCCTCTACGCGGTCCTCGCCGGCATGGCGGGCATCCTGGTCTACGTCGCCATCCGGTTCGACTACCGCGGCGGCGTGGTCTCCGTGCTGGCGCTGGCCCACGACGTGATGGTGACGCTGGGCGCCCTGTCCATCTCCGGGCGCGAGATCTCGCTACCCGTTCTCGCCGCGCTCCTCACCATCGTGGGCTACTCGATCAACGACACCATCGTGGTGTTCGACCGTATCCGCGAGACCCGCGGGCGGGGGACGCGGCGGGGGCCCGGCCTGGCCGGCCTCATCAACGCCGCCATCAACCAGACCCTGTCCCGAACCCTCTTGACCTCGTTCACCACGTTCCTGTCCGCGTTCGTCCTCTTCCTCTTCGGGGGCGAGGTGCTCCGTGACTTCGCCTTCGCACTCGTCATCGGGGTGGTGACCGGGACTTACTCGTCGGTGGCGGCCGCGGCGATGATCCTCGACTGGGAGAACTGGAGCCGGGGAAAGGCCCGCGCCGGAGGCAAGGTTCCCGCGAAGGCCTGATCGCGATCGCGAAAAATGTCTGGCCTTCTGCCGACTTACGTGGCAACATTAGTGGTCAACCTAGGGAGGGCACGGGTTGACCCAGCTCCAGACGCTAATCGACGAGATCCCGAAGTATCAGCCCACGGCTGACCTGGGGCTCGTCGAACGCGCCTACCGCTTTTCCGAGCAATCCCACCTAGGCCAGCAGCGCGCCTCCGGTGAGCCCTATCTCTCGCATCCGCTCGAGGTCGCCGGTCTCCTCGTCGACTTCAAGATGGATGTGACGACCGTCACCGCTGGCCTCCTCCACGACGTCCTCGAGGACACCCAGACCACCAAGGACGACCTCGCTCGCGAGTTCGGCGCGGACATCGCCGAGCTGGTGGACGGGGTGACCAAGATCGGCAAGCTCGCCTTCTCCTCCCGCGAAGAGCGGCAGGCGGAGAACTTCCGCAAGATGGTGGTGGCGATGGCGCGCGACATCCGCGTGCTCATGATCAAGCTCGCCGACCGCCTCCACAACATGCGCACGCTCGGCTACCTGCCGCCCGAGAAGGCCAAGAAGATTGCCCAGGAGACGCTGGACATCTACGCGCCGCTCGCCCACCGCCTCGGCATGGCGAAGGTCAAGGCGGAGCTGGAGGACCTCGCCCTTCGCGTCATGCACCCCGACTCCTACCAGGAGCTGATGCGGCGGGTGGCCAAGCGGCGCCTCGAGCGCGAGGCCGAGATCAATCAGGTGATCGCCTTCCTGCAGGAGAAGCTGCGGGAGGTGGGCATCGAGGCGCGCATCAGCGGCCGGCCCAAGCACTTCTATTCGATCTGGAAGAAGATGCACGAGGGCGGGCGCGAGTTCGACGAGATCTACGATCTCACCGCGGTGCGCGTGATCACGAAGTCCGTGCGGGACTGCTACGGCGCCCTCGGGGTGATCCACTCCCTGTGGAAGCCGGTGCCGGGCCGCTTCAAGGATTTCATCGCGATGCCGAAGGTCAACATGTACCAGTCGCTCCACACCACCGTGATCGGGCCCAAGGGCGACCCGGTGGAGATCCAGATCCGCACCCTCGAGATGCACCGGATCGCGGAAGAGGGCATCGCCGCCCACTGGCTCTACAAGGAGCGCAAGAACGACCGCGACCGCTTCGACGACGCCTTCACGTGGCTCCGCCAGCTCATGGAGTCGCAGAAGGAGGTCAAGGACCCGAAGGAGTTCCTCGACACCGTCCGGCTCGACCTCTTCCCGGACGAGGTCTATGTCTTCACGCCGAAGGGCGACGTCAAGGCGCTTCCGGAGGGCGCCACGCCCATCGACTTCGCCTACACCGTGCACACCGACGTGGGCCATCACTGTGTCGGCGCGAAGGTCAACGGCAAGCTGGTCCCCCTCCGCTACACCCTCCGGCAGGGCGACATCGTCGAGGTGGTCACGTCCCCGGGGCAGCATCCCAGCCGCGACTGGCTCAAGATCGCCAAGTCCAACCGCGCCCGGGCCAAGATCAATCAGTGGCTCAAGGTCGAGGAGCGCGCGCGCTCTCTGGAGCTGGGGCGCGAGCTGTTCGAGCGGGAGGCGAAGAAGTACCGGCTCACGTCAGCGAGTCTCCTCGCCAGCGACGACATCCGCAAAGTCGGTGCCGAGCTCGGCTTCCCCACCGTGGACGACCTGCTGGCGTCGATGGGCTACGGCAAGACCTCCGTCCAGCAGGTCCTCGGCCGGGTCGCCCCCGGCGCGGTGCACGAGCAGGTCGAGCGAGTGCCCCAGAAGGCTCCGCGCAAGGGCGAAAACGCCGTGCGCATCCGCGGCGTTGACGACCTCATGGTGCGGTTCGGAAAGTGCTGCTCGCCGGTGCCGGGTGACAGCATCGTCGGGTTCATCACCCGCGGACGCGGTCTCACCGTGCACGCGCGCGACTGCCTGACCGTGGCCAAGAACGTGCTCGACAAGGAGCGGCTGGTGGCGGTGGAGTGGGAGGGCAGCGAGCCGGCCAAGCGGCCGGTTCGGATCGCCGTCTACATCGGGCGCGACCGTCCCGGCCTGCTCGCCGAGATCACCACCGCGATTTCCTCGGGCAAGGGTAACATCACCAAGGCGGACATCACGGTGACCGAGGACCGGAAGGGCATCAATAACTTCGTCGTCGAGGTCGAGGATCTCAAGCAGCTCCAGGCCATCATGCAGGCTATCCGTGAGGTCGAGGACGTCATCAACGTCGAGCGCGTGAGAGGCCTTTAGCCTCCCGCCCGCCCATGACGCGCGCCGAGTTCGAGGCCCTCGTCCACCGGGCCTTGCGCCGCCTGCCGCGTGACTTTCGCGATCGCATCCAGAACGTGGCCGTGGTCGTCGAGGACTGGGCCGACGCGGCTACCCTTGCCGAAATGGGCATCGAGCCGCCCGACACGCTCTACGGCCTCTATCGTGGCATCGATCTCACGCGGCGGGACTCCGGCTACGGCAACGTCCTGCCCGACACCATTCACATCTACCAGGGTCCTATCGAGGAGGACTGCGCCGACCAGCAGGAGATGGCCGAGCTGGTGCGGGATGTCGTGATCCACGAGGTCGGCCACTACTTCGGACTCGACGACGACACCATGGACGGGATCGAGCAGGGCGGCTAGCTGCGCCTCGCCGTTCCCAGCCAATTTCTCCGATTTTTGCTTGACAAGTGCTTTCGTTTGTTCGTATTGTTTCAGCAGACGCTGAAAGTGACGGAACAAGTGAAACGATGGCTAAGGCGCTGGACATTAGGCAGTTGGCGAGCCAAAGGCTCCATGAGCTCTTTCCGCGTGCGGCGGCATGGGAGGAGATCGAGGAATACCCTGTTGGCAGCCAACGTGCGGATCTTCTAGTCCGTTTCAAGATGGGACCGGTCGACTCGGCGCTGGTTCTGGAATTCACTTCCGTGGGACAACCCCGTCAGATCCGGGAGTCCATTGCGCGACTGGGGGAGATACGGCGGGACTTGCCGACCGCGTATCCCGTCGCAGTGGCCGAGTACGTCAGCCCCCAGAGCGCGGCCCTGCTGCGTCGCGCAGGCATGGGCTATCTCGATCTCTCGGGGAACTGTTATCTATCCTTCGAGCACGTGCAGATCGAAAAGGAGGGGCAGCCGAACCTCCGTCCCTCGACCCGCCCGCTGCGCTCGCTGTTCGCGCCGCGAGCCAGCCGGGTCGCGCGTGTGCTACTCGTCGATCCCCAGCATGCATGGCGGCTCGAGGAGCTCGCCAAGGCGGCCGACGTGAGCCTCGGCCACGCCCACAACGTCGTGAAGCGCATGGAGGAGCTGTCCTGGATCGAGCGGGGCGAGCATCAGCGCATCCGTCTGGCCAAGGCGGGCGAGCTCCTCGAGGCCTGGCGGGACGCATATACCTTCCGGCAGAATCGCGCCGAGAGCTGCTTCACGACCGAGCGGCTCACCCGGAAGCTGGTGGCCGAGCTCGCGCGGATCTGTCACGCCGAAGGCCGGCGTTACGCGTTCACGCTCCACGCTGGGGCGGCGCTGATCGCGCCGAGCGTGCGCTTCCCCGCCATTCACTGCTACGTCGAGGGTGATCCCGCGCCGATCATGGCAGGCCTCGGTCTGCGGCCCGCCGAGGGCGAAGGCAACGTCAATCTGCTCGAACCATACGACGACGGCGTGTTCTACGCGCCGGTGACCAAGGGGGGGCTTCCGGTCGTGTGCCTGCCCCAGCTGTACGTCGATCTCTATCGCTATGAGCGTCGCGGGCGGGAGCAAGCCGCTCACTTGCGGCGCGAGGCGATGGGGTACTGACGGGAAGGGAAGGGGGTGAGCCTGACATGGCGAAGCGTAGAGCCGCGAAGAAGGGCGGCAAGAAGAAGAAGGCAATGAAGAAGGGGAAGCGGAAGTAAACGGATCGACGATCGCACACGAAAGGAGGTGACGCTCCGATGGCGAAGAAGAAGGCGGCCAAGAAGAAGAAGAAGTAAGTTTCGCGATGTGCTGAGCGGTGGGGGGTGGCGGCCTCCCACCGGGACTCATACCTTACTTACGGAGAACGGGGGGCGGCCAGCCCCCCGTTCTCTTGCTCTAGACGACCTTCGTCACCTTGCCGGCCTTCAGGCACCGCGTGCACACCCGCAGGCGCTTGGGGCGGCCGCCGCCGACGCTGCCCCGCATCGAGACAAGATTGGGCATCCAGCGCCGGGCGGTGACATTGTGGGCATGGCTGATGCGGTGACCGACTGCGGGACCCTTCCCGCAGATGTCGCAGCGCTGAGGCATGGGGCTGGCTCCTTCGTGGTGGCGACCGAGATGTCCCGACGAGGTTGTCGGATGCGGCGCCCTTTTATAGCATGGGGTCCGAGGCCAGGCAACCGATTGGGGATCAAGCCGCAGCGCCAGAACGCCGCGCCATCCGTGTCGCTGGAGCGCCTCGACACGCCGCTGCAGTTCCTCCGGGGCGTGGGCCCGCAGCGGGCCAAGCTCTACGAGAAGCTGGGGCTCGAGACGGTCGGCGATGCCCTGCTGCACCTTCCGCGGCGCCACGAGGACCGGAGCCAGCTGACCCCGCTCGGGCGGCTCGCCGTCGGCCCCGAGCCGCGCACCTGCGCGGGCACGGTTGCCGGCGTCAGCCCCCCACCGCGCGGCCGGCGCCAAGTTCCGCTTTTCGTCACTCTCCGTGATGCGACGGGCTTTCTCCGGGCCGTCTGGTTCGGCCAGCCCTATCTCGCGCGCGTGTTCCAGCGCGGGCAGCGCCTCATCGTCCACGGCAAGATCCAGCCCCCCAATCGCGGGAGCGGCGCCCTCGAGATGCGTGTCGACGACTACGAGATCGTCGAGGACGCCGAGGACGAGCCGCTCCACACCGGGCGCCTCGTGCCCGTCTATCCGAGCACCGCCGGCCTCCAGCAGCGGCCTCTGCGGAGCTTGATGAAGCGCCTGGTCGACGCGCATGCCGCGTCCATGCCCGAGCCATTGCCCGCTGCCGTCCTCGCGCGGCGCCACCTGCTGCCCCTGGGCGAAGCTCTCCGTGTCGGGCACTTTCCCGCCACCGAGGCGGAGCGGACGGCCGGCATGCGGCGGCTCATCTTCGACGACTTCCTCATCCTGGAGGTCGGGCTCGCCATCCGGCGCAGCCGCGAAGGCCGTCGCCCCGGGCTGTCGCTGAATCCTCCCGGAGAGCTCGCGCGGCGGCTGCGCGCGGGCCTGCCGTTTGCACTCACCGCCGCGCAGGAGCGGGTGTGGAAGGAGATCCGCGCGGACATGGCGGCGCCCTATCCCATGAACCGCCTCCTGCAGGGCGACGTCGGGTCGGGCAAGACGCTGGTGGCTTGTCTCGCCATCGTCACCGCCGTCGAGGCGGGCTATCAGGCGGCGCTCATGGCGCCCACCGAGATCCTCGCCGAGCAGCATGCGCTGACGCTGGGCCGGCTGCTCACGCCGCTCGGCGTGGAGGTGACCGCGCTGACCAATGCGACGCGGGGCAAGGCCCGCCGCGAGCGCCTGGAAGCGCTGCGTGCCGGCGCGGTGGGCTGCGTGGTGGGGACGCACGCCCTCGTGCAGAAGTCGGTCGGGTTCAAGCGCCTCGGCCTTGCGGTGGTCGACGAGCAGCACCGATTCGGGGTCGTCCAGCGGGCGGTGCTACGGGGCAAGGGGGAGAGCCCGGACGTGCTCGTGATGACGGCCACGCCTATTCCACGCACGCTCGCCCTCACACTCTATGGCGACCTGGACGTGTCGATGCTCGATGAGCTGCCGCCGGGGCGCCAGCGCATCGTCACGGGTGTCCGCGACGAGAAGGGGCGTTCCCGCGTCTATGCGTTCGTGCGCGAGCAGATGCAGGCGGGCCGACAGATCTACGTCGTTTACCCTCTCGTCGAAGAATCCGAGGCGCTCGACCTGCGCGCGGCCACCGACATGGCGAGCCGGCTCCAGACTGAGATCTTCCCCGAGTTCCGCGTCGGGCTCCTGCACGGTCGCATGACGTTCGCGGAGAAGGACGCGGTGATGGGGGAGTTCCGAAGCGGGACCATCCAGCTCCTCGTCTCCACCACCGTCATCGAGGTCGGGATCGACGTGACCAACGCCACCGTGATGCTGGTGGAGCACGCGGAGCGCTTCGGACTCTCCCAGCTCCATCAGCTGCGCGGCCGCGTGGGACGTGGCAGCGAGAAGAGCTACTGCATCCTCATGAGTCAGGCCGTGTCCGAGGACGCGCGGCGCCGGCTGGCCGCCATGGAAGAGACGACCGACGGGTTCCGCATCGCCGAGGCCGACCTCGGCATCCGCGGGCCGGGGGACTTCATCGGGACCCGGCAGTCGGGCCTACCCTCGTTTCGCGTCGCTGATCTGGTACGCGACGCGGGCCTGCTGGAGGAGGCGCGGAAGGAAGCCTTCACCCTCGTGGCGGGAGACCCTGACCTCGCCCGTCCGGAGCACCGCGCCCTCCGCGCCGCCGTGCTCGCGCGGTGGCGCGGCAAGCTCGACCTCGCGAGTGTCGGCTGATGCGCGTGATCGCCGGCGCGCTCAAGGGTCAGCGGCTCGTCACGCCCCGTGGCACGACGACACGTCCCACCGCCGATCAGGTGCGCATCGCCTGTCTCGACACACTCATGCCGTATCTGGCCGCGGGTCCCTTTCTCGATCTCTTCGCCGGCGCAGGTGGAGTCGGCATCGAGGCCCTGTCGCGGGGCGCGCCGTCCGCGGTCTTCGTCGAGCAGGATGCGAAGGCCCTCCGCGCGCTCCGGGAGAACGTGGAGCGGCTGGGCCTCGGGGCCCGCGCGCGCGTCCTGCGGGACGACGCCGCGCGGGCCGTCGAGCGCTTCGCCGTGGATCCCGGGCGCTTCGCGATCGCGTTCGCCGATCCCCCGTACGATTCTCCGCGCGCCACGCCCGCCCTGAAAGCCCTCGCGGACGGCGCGTGTCTGCTTCCCGACGCGGTCGTGGTGCTCCAGCACGGCACGAAGACACCGCCGCCCGCCGCGCCCGGCGTGCTGAGCCTCTGGAAGACGCGGCGGTTTGGCGAGACCACCTTGACTTTCTTTCGAGCCCCTGCCTAAACTCAGCGAGCAATTCTCGATATTTCCACTCACTAGACGGGGGTGCCGGTGATGGGCAAGCGCGCGGTCTATCCCGGCATGTTCGACCCGATCCACAACGGGCATCTGGACCTCATCGAGCGCAGCCTCCGCATCTTCGACGACCTGATCGTGGCGGTGGTCGCCAATCCCTCCAAGGCGCCCCTGTTGAGCGTCAAGGAGCGGCTGGAGCTGATCGACGAGGCGACGCACGGGCTGACCCGCATGCGGATCACGTCGTTCGACGGGCTCCTGATCGATCTGGTGGATCGCGAGGGAGCGGACTGCATCGTGCGGGGCATCCGCGCGGTGTCGGACTTCGAGTACGAGTTCCAGATGGCGCTGATGAACCGGAAGCTCCGCGGGACGGTGGAGACCGTGTTCATGATGCCGCACGAGCGGTACACCTACATCTCATCCCGCCTCATCAAGGAGGTCGCCTCGCTGGGCTCACCCGTGACCGGCCTGGTTCCTCCCGCGGTGGAGGCGCGCCTGACCGAGAAATTCTCCAGAAAGCAGGGCTAGCCGATGCTCGCCGACCGCCTGAAGACGCTCGTCCCCTCCGCCACGCTCGCCATGAACGCCAAGGCCCGCGCCATGCGCGCAAAGGGTGTGGATGTGATCTCGTTCAGCGTGGGCGAGCCGGACTTCGACACCCCACGCCGCATCAAGGAAGCGGCGGTGCGGGCGCTCGAGAAGGGACAGACCAAGTACACCGAGGTCGGGGGCATCGCCGAGCTGCGCGCCGCGGTCTGCCACAAGCTCAAGCGCGATCACGGACTCGAGTACCAGCCCGACGAGGTCACGGTGTCGTGCGGGGCCAAGCACACGCTCTACAACATCGTGATGGCGCTGGTGAACGCGGGCGACGAGGTGCTGATACCGAGCCCGTACTGGGTCTCGTATCCCGAGCAGGTCCGGCTGCTCGGCGGCGTGCCGGTGCCCGTCGAGTGTCACGAGTCGACCGGGTTCGACCTCGACCCCGCCGCGGTGCGCCGGGCGGTGACGCCGAGGACCAAGCTCATCATCCTCGACAGCCCCGGCAATCCCACCGGCGCGGTGTTCTCCCCGGCCGCCCTCGAGGACGTGGGGCGCCTCGCGGTGGAGCGCGGCCTGTGGGTGGTATCGGACGAGTGCTACGAGGCGCTCACCTACGAGGGGCGCCACGTGTCGATCGCGTCGCTGTCGCCGGAGGTGAAGGCGCGCACGATCCTCGTGAACACCTGCTCGAAGGCCTACGCGATGACGGGCTGGCGCATCGGCTACGCCGCGGGGCCCAAGGCCCTCATCGGCGCCATGACCGACATCCAGAGTCAGGTGACGTCCAATCCCGCGTCGATCGCGCAGTGGGCGGCGGTGGAGGCGCTCACCGGTCCGCAGGACGAGATCGCCAAGATGGTGGGCGAGTTCGATCATCGTCGGCGGGCGATCATCGCCGCGCTCAACGTCATCCCGGGCGTCCGCTGCGCGACGCCCAAGGGCGCCTTCTACGCATTCCCCAACGTGTCGGGGCTCTTCGGGAAGAGCTGGAAGGGCGGCGTGCTCAATGGCTCGGTCGACGTGTGCACGTTCCTCCTCGAGGAGGCGCGCATCGCCTGCGTCGCCGGCCAGGACTTCGGCTCCGACGCGCACATCCGCATCTCATACGCCACCGGCATCGAGACCATCCGCGAGGGCATGCGGCGTATGGACGCCGCGGTCCGCGCGCTCGGGGCCTGAGCGCCGCTCCGCGAGGACGTCATGAAGATCGAAGGCTCGCACGACATACCCGCTCCGCAGGAGAAAGTCTGGGCCGCGTTCCTGGATCCCGCGACGCTCGCCAAGGCCATTCCCGGGTGCGAAGGCCTGGAGGAGATCGGGCCCGGTGAGTACAAGGCGGTGATGAAGGTCGGCGTGGCCGCCATCAAGGGCACGTTCGAGGGCCGCGTCCGGCTGATGGACCTCGACCCGCCGACGCGCTACCGGATGGCGGTGGACGGCAAGGGCGGCCCCGGCTTCGTGCGGGGCGAGGCCGCGATGTCGCTCGCGCCGATCGAGACGGGCACGAAGGTCAGCTATGACGCCGACGTGCAGGTCGGCGGCCTCATCGCGAGCGTCGGCCAGCGCATGCTGGGCGGGGTGTCCAAGATGATGCTCGATCAGTTCTTCAACCGGATGACCGAGCTCCTCGCCGAGCGGGCGTGAGGCCCCGCCCCGATTAACCTGCGTGTCCTCGCGCGGCTCTTGCCCGGCCTCGCCCTCCTCGTCGCGGCGCCCGCGTGGGGCGCCGACTGGGACGCGGGGGAGTGCGCGAGCGGCGGCGGCGCCGGTCCCGCGCGTTGCCTCTACCGCTCGCTCCTGCCGAGCTCGGGCATCGTCGCCGAGTGTGAGTCCGAGGTGCGCTGCCGGGTCGGCGCCTACTACGGCTCGCCGGACACGCCCACCTGGTTCGACGTCCCCCCGGGCATGAACGCCTTGCCACGCCCGCGGGTGCGCTGGCATACCGCGACCCTCGCCGAAGTACGCTTCGACTGCGGCCCCACCTGCACCATGAGCTATTTCTTCGAGGCGCGCCGGCGCCGGATCTCGCCGGCCCGGGCTGCCGTATTCGACGTCGACGTGCGCCGCTCCCTCGTCGCAACGGCGGAGGGGTCGGCGGTGATCGTGCTGCAGATCTTCGCGGGCCGGCCGGTCGCTCGGATCGAACGGCCGTGGTCGGCGGGCCTGTCCGCGCGCGAGGCGGTGACCGCGCTGCACTTCGATCCCGACGGCCGCGTGACGTTCACCTGGCTTGCCGGACCCGATCGCCGACCGATCACGGAGCGCGTCACGGTGCCGTCGGTGCCGCCGTCGAGCTAGCGTAACGCGGCAGCCGAGGGTCTTCGGTAGCCCTCTTGTTCGCCGGTTCCGCGGCGAGCACTATGTTGCCCCTACGGGCTCGTCGTCTACCTTCATGGTCAGGGAGGAGAGCGAACATGGATCTCGGACTCAGGGGCAAGCGGGCCGTCGTCACCGGAGGCAGCAAGGGCATTGGTCGGGCTGTCGCGGAGCGGTTTGCCGCCGAAGGCGCGGACGTGTCGATCTGCGCGCGCAACGCCGGCGAGGTCGCCGCGGCCGTCGTGTCGTTGAAGGCGAAGGGCGTCAAGGCATTCGGACAGGCGATCGACGTGGCCGAGGGGCCCGCGTTGACCGCCTGGATCACCGCGACCGCCGGCGAGCTGGGCGGCATCGATGCGCTCGTCTGCAATGTCAGCGCGCTCGCGGTCGGCGATTCGGCCGACACGTGGGAGAAGTCGTTCCGCACCGACATGATGCACACCGTCAACGCCGTTGCGGCCGCGGTGCCATTTCTCGAGAAGTCGACCGCTGGCTCGATCGTCCTGATCTCGAGTGTCTCTGGCTTCGAGGTGGATTTCGCCGCCGGCTCCTACGGGGCGATGAAGGCTGCGCTCATCCACTATGCGAAGGGATTGAGCCGGCAGCTCGTCGCGAAGGGCATCCGAGTGAACTGCGTGTCGCCCGGCAACACCTACTTCGACGGCGGCATCTGGCAGACGATCGAGAAGAACATGCCCGCCCTGTTCGAGTCGACGCTCAAGGTCAATCCGACCGGCAAGTTCGGGACACCCGCCGAAGTAGCGAACGGCGTGGTCTTCATGTCGAGTCCGATGGCGAGCCGCATTTCCGGCACGAATCTGGTCATTGACGGCGCGCTCACCGTGGCCGTGTAGGAGAGTTCTCATGCCCGACTCGGCCGGTCACACGATTCATAGAAAGCATGTGCACCACGGGTGGAACAACGCGTTTCCTCCGGCCCTGAACATCGCGCCGGGCGAGATCGTGCATTTCGAAACGCTCGACGCCTCGTCCGGGCAGCTCACGTCCACCTCGACGGCGGCCGACCTGGAAAAGCTCGACCTGGCTCGGGTCAACCCGGTCACGGGACCGGTGTACATCGACGGCGCCAAGCCGGGCGACGCGCTGAAGGTGAGCGTGCTGGCGTTTCGGCCGTCCGGCTGGGGCTGGACGGGGAACATCCCGGGATTCGGTCTGCTCAGCGATCAGTTTCCGAAGGCCAGGCTGCACCACTGGCGCTACGATCCGGGCCTCACTCCCGCGATGTACGGGCCAGGGGGCCGCGTACCCCTCCGACCTTTCACCGGGACCATCGGGGTCGCGCCCGCGGCCCCCGGCCTCCACAGCATCATTCCGCCCCGCAATGTCGGCGGGAATATGGATGCTCGTGACATCGCGGAGGGTGCCGAGCTCTACCTGCCGATCGAGGTCGCGGGTGCGATCTTCTCCGTTGGTGATACGCATGCGGCGCAGGGCGACGGCGAGGTGTGCGGCACCGCCATCGAAACGCCGATCGACGTCACGCTGAAGTTCGACCTGGTGAAGGCGGCGAATCTCCGCTCACCGCGGTATGTCACGCCCGGCCCCGTCACCAGGCACTTCGATGCGAAGGGCTACGAGGTGACGACGGGGATCGGACCGGACCTCATGGCGGGAGCGCGGATGGCAGTGTCGGAAATGATCGAGCTCCTCGCCCGGCGCTTCGGCTACGCACCCGTCGACGCGTACATGCTATGCAGCGTCTGCGCGGATCTGCGAATCAGCTCGATCGTGGACGTGCCGAACTGGGTCGTCTCGTTCTACTTCCCGCGCGTGGTCGTCGAATGACCGCGACCATGATGGCTCGTTCGATGTCGATGCGCGTGACTGGGCTGCTTCTCGCGCTGGGCATCGTCCAGGCGGCGCCGGCCCCGAGCGTGGCCCAGACCTCGACCCGCGTGTATCGCGTCGGGGTGCTCGCCATGGGCAGCCGGACCGCCGACGGTCGTCCGCCTGCGGCGCTCCGTGAGGGCCTCCAGGAGCTCGGCTACGTCGAAGGCAAGAATATCGTGTACGAGGCGCGCTGGGCGGAGGGGCGGGTCGACCGACTGCCCGCGCTCGCCGCGGAGCTCGTGAATGTGCGGGTGGACGTGATCGTGACTCAGGGTGGGCCGCCGACGCCGGCGGCAAAGGCGGCGACCTCGTCGATTCCCATCGTCATGTCCCAGGCCGCGGGGGACGCGGTGGAGCTGCGATGGATCGACAGCCTGGCCCGCCCGGGCGGGAACGTCACGGGGCTCACCGACGAATCCGTTCAGCTCAGCGCCAAGCGCATGGAGCTCTTGAAAGAGGCAATCCCGAAGGCGTCGGTGATCGCGGTGCTCTGGAACGCCAACGACCAGGGGATGACGCTCCGCTACCACAAGATCGAGGAGGCGGCCCGCGTTCTCGGCGTGAAGGTGCAGCCCATCGAGGTGCGGACGCCCGACGATTTCGACGCGGCGTTCGTCACCATGACGCGCCGGCGTCCTGACGCCATGTTCCTCGTGGCGGACGGGCTGACGACCATGCAGGGCAAGCGCGTGGTCGACTTCGCCAACGCTCAACGCATCCCCGCCATGTACGAGTGGAACTTCCTGGTCCGCGCCGGCGGACTGCTCTCCTACGGCGTCGTGCCCGCGGACGGCTTCCGCCGCGCGGCCGTGTACGTGGATCGCATCTTCAAGGGCGCCAAGCCGTCAGAGCTTCCCGCCGAGCAGCCGACGCGCTACGTACTCTCGGTGAACATGAAGACCGCGGCCGCGCTCGGTGTAACGTTCCCGCAGTCGTTGCGTCTCAGGGCCGACGACGTAGTCGAGTAGCGAAGCCGATTTCGGCTACGCGGCGGTGGCGGCGACGGGCGCGCGCAAGGCGAGGGTCAGGGGCAGGGTGGCGAAGACCACCACCCCGATCGTGGTCACGGTGAGGGCCACGCCGCCCCAGTCGCTGAGGAGCCCGTAGATGAACGGTGAGAGGGCAGACGCGGTGATGCCCACCGTGTAGAACACCGCGTAGCTCCGCGCGCGCTTGTCGCTCGTCACGAGGTCCGCCACCGTCCCGTAGAGCACCGACGAGGTCCCGTTCAGCGCGATGCCCAGCGGCACCAGCATGAGCAGACAGCCGCCCAGCGGCAGGGCGAGGAGCAGGAGAATGCCGAGGCCGGTGGCGGTCTCGGTGAGGATGACCGTCCGGATCACGCCGAGCCGGTCGGCGAGCGCACCGCAAGCGAGCTTCCCCGCGGCACCGCCCGCGAACACGAGCATGAGGGCCACGCCCACCGTCTGCACGCTCGATCCCTTGCCGATGAGGAGAAACGGCAGGAACGTGAGGAACGCGGTCCGCGTGGAGTTGTCGATGACGTGCACCGCGGACAGCGCGCGGAAGCCGCGCGCGTCGCGGATGCCCCAGCCCGCCGAGGCCGTGCCCGCCTCGCCCGGCTCGGGCGCGACCGCGCCGCCGACCCGCAGGCGCGCGAGCGCCGCGATGACGAGCGCAGCGGCCAGGAGGCCGAGCACGGCGTAGCCCCGGGTGGCCGCCCGCCAGCCCACCCAGGTAGCGAGGAGGGCGACCGCCGCGGGCACGGCGACCTTGCCGAGATCGCCGGAGAAGTTGTACGTGCCAAGCGCCATTCGACGCGCCCCCCCGTCGTAGGCCTTGGAGACGAGTGACGACGAGAGGGGATGCTGCACCGACGAGCCGAGCCCCCCGAACAGGAGGCACACGAGCAGCCCCACGAAGCCGCCGGCCAGTCCGGCGGCGATGAAGCCGAGGGCGGTGACCGCGGTGCCCGCGGCGAGAAGCCGCGCCTCGCCCCATCGCTCGGCGAGGAGGCCGGCGGGGATCTGGCCGCTCGCCATCCCGCCGCTGTAGGCGGTCTTGAGCAGGCCGACCTGAGCGAAGTTCAGCCCGAACTCCGCGCTCCAGAGGGGCAGGAGCACGTAGATGATGTCGGAAAAACCGTCGTGCACGAAGTGGGTCGCGCATGCCGTGCCCAGCACTGCGCGCGCCCGACGCATCATACGCGCGATTGTGACACGGCGACGCCGGCGCGGGCAAACCCACGGCGAATCAGTCGCGCAGTCGCGCCATGAAGTCGAGGACGGCGCGATTGAACGCGGCCGGCTGATCGCGGTTGCCGAAATGCCCCGCCGGCGACAGGAGCACGAACTCCGCGTGCTTGATCTTCTCGGCGATCACGCGCATTGGGCCCACCGACGGGTCCTCGTCGCCGCAGATCAGCAGCGTGGGGGCGGCGATCTCGGTCAGCCGCTCGGTAATGTAGTCCATCTGCAGCAGCGCGCGCAGGGCGTTGGCGTAGCCGATCGGCTTGAGCATGCGGTACATCGCGAAGACTTCCTCGCGCGCCTTGGGGTCCAGCTTTAGACGCCCGGACACGTTGGGATTCGACGCGATCGCGAAGTCGGCCATCGCGTCCATGCCGCCCTCCAGCACGACCTGGATGCTGCGCGCCCGCATCACCACGTTGTCCACGCTGAGCGGCATCCCCGCCGCCGAGGACGAGTCCACGATGATGAGGGCCCGGGCCCGCTCCGGATGCTTCAGGACGAAGCGCGTCGCGATGCCCCCGCCGAGGGACAGGCCGCCGACGACCGGCTGCTCGAGGGCGAGGTGGTCGAGGAGATCGTGGAGGTCCAGCACCCAGTGGCCGAAGGTCACCCGGGTGGGATCGGCGGGCGCCTCCGAGCGCGCGTGGCCTCGCGGCTCCCAGAGGATCACGCGGTGCCGGGCGGCGAGGGCAGCCACGTTCGGCTGCCACATGCCGGCATTGCCCCCGATCCCGTAGGCGAGCAGCAGGGGCTCTCCGGTCCCGTGCTCTTCGTAGTAGATCCGGACCCCGTCGGTCGTCGTGAAGTAGGCCATGAGCAGAGGCCTCCTGCGAGTGTGGTACAAGAAGGACACACTATGGAACGGTCCTTCGCGGCCGAAGTCAAGCAGCTTGCGCTCGGGGCCGGCGAGATCCTCCGCGGCGAGGGCATTCTCGCCATCACCAAGGCGCTCCTGCAGTCGGGAGTCTCCTACGTGGGCGGGTATCCGGGAGCGCCCGTCTCGCACCTGCTCGACGTGATGGCGGACGCCAACGAGAGCCTCCTGGCGCCGATGGGGGTGTATTTCGACGCCTCCGCCAACGAGGCGGCGGCCGCCGCTTTGCTGGGCGCCTCCATCAACTACCCGATGCGCGGTGCCGTGACGTGGAAGTCGGTGGTCGGCACCAATGTGGCGTCGGATGCGCTCTCGAACCTCGCCTCCGCCGGAGTCATCGGCGGCGCCCTCATCGTGGTGGGGGAGGACTACGGCGCGGGAGCGAGCGTCATCCAGGAGCGTACCCACGCCTTCGCCCTCAAGTCGTCGCTGCTGCTCTTCGACCCGCGCCCCGAGCTGCAGAACCTGGCCTACATGGTGGAAGAGGCCTTCGCGATGTCGGAAGTCTCGAATCTCCCCGCGGTGATCAGCCTGCGCATCCGCACCGCCCACATGCGCGGGACCATGGTCTGCCGCGAGAACGTCCGCCCCGCAGTCAGCATGCGCGACCGACTGGCCGTCCACTCGTTCGACTACGCACGGCTGAGCCATCCACCCTCCACCTACGCCCAGGAGGCACAGAAGTTCGAGCAGCGGCTTCCCGCGGCGCGGCGCTTCATTGCCGAGCGACGCCTCAACGAGATCGTGCCGGGCGAGCGCGCGGATGTGGGCATCGTCCTCCAGGGCGGACTCAACCCGACGACCTTGCGGGCGCTCTCGCTCCTGGGACTCGCCGATCCCTTCGGCCGGAGCCGCGTGCCGCTCCTCGTGCTGAACGTCATCCACCCGCTCGTGCCCGATGAGGTCATGCACTTCATCGCGGACAAGGAGCGCGTGCTCGTGATCGAGGAAGGCATGCCCGCCTTCATCGAGCAGGAGCTCAAGGCCTTGGCCTACGAGCGCCAGCTCGGCGTCCGCATTCACGGCAAGGACCTGGTGGCGGTGCAGGGCGAGTACGTGCCTGACGTCGTGCTGGGCGCGCTCGCGCGCTTCTTCGGGGGCGAGGCCGAGACCCGGCGGGCCGCCCTCACCGCACACGCCGGACGCGCCCGCGAGATCTTGCGAGCCCCACTGCCCAAGCGTCCGCCCGCGTTCTGCACGGGTTGCCCGGAGCGGCCAGTGTTCAGCGCGCTCAAGATCGCGCAACGCGAGCTGGGAGAGACGCACGTGGCCGCGGACATCGGCTGCCATGCCTTCGCCACCCTCCCCCCCTTCAACATGGGCAATACCATCCTCGGCTACGGCATGGGCCTCGCCTCGTCGAGCGCCGTTGCGCCCATGTTCGGCAAGCGCGTGGTCTCGATCCTCGGCGACGGCGGTTTCTGGCACTCGGGCCTCACCGCGGGGGTGGCCAATGCGGTGTTCAATCGTCAGGACTCGGTGCTGGTGATCCTCGAAAATGGTTACACGTCGGCCACCGGTCAGCAGGCCAATCCCTCCACCGGCAAGAACCCGCGCGGGCAGGCCGTGCGGATGTCGATCGCCGAGACCGTCAAGAGCCTCGGCGTGTCATGGCTCCGCGTCGTGAATCCGTATCGCGTTGGCGACACGCTCGCCACCATTCGCGAGGCCATGACGACCGCCGCGGGCGGCTTGAAGGTGATCATCGCGCGCGCAGAGTGCCAGCTCGAGCGGCAGCGTCGGGTGCGGCCGCAGATCGCCGCCCAGCTCAAGGCGGGCGCGCGGGTGGAGACCCCGCGCTTCGGGGTGGACCCCGAGGTGTGCACCGGCGACAAGTCGTGCATGCGCTTCAACGGCTGTCCGTCGCTTACCCTGGGAGAGAGCGGCGACCCGCTGCGGGACGATCCGGTGGCGCGCGTGGATCACACCTGCGTGGGCTGCGGCCTGTGCGGAGAGGTGGCCCACGCGGCCGTGCTGTGTCCCTCCTTCTACGAGGCGCGCGTCGTGCATCATCCGCGGTGGTGGGAGCGCGGGCTCGCGCGGCTCCGTGGCCGGCTCATCGGCCGCCTCCAGGGAGCCTGACGCGTGGCGCCCGAGATCCCGCGCCCTGTCTGCATCCTGATCGCCGCCCTCGGCGGGCAGGGCGGCGGCGTGCTCACCGACTGGATCGTCGGCGCGGCCGAGCATGCGGGGCTTCCCGCGCAGGCCACCTCGATTCCCGGCGTGGCCCAGCGGACGGGCGCCACCACTTACTACGTCGAGGTCTACCCGGTCGTGACCCCGCCCGGCGCCGCGCGCCCCGTGTTCTCCCTCTATCCGACGCCGGGCGACGTGGACGTCATCATCGCGTCCGAGTTCCTCGAGGCCGGACGCACGCTCGAGCTGGACTATGCGTCGCCCGGGCGAACCACCCTCGTCGCAAGCACGCACCGCCTCTTCGCCATCGGCGAGCGGTCGGCACTGGGCGACGGGATCTTTCCCGCTGAACGGCTACGTGAAGCGGCTCGCGCGCTGACTCGCCGTACCATTGCGTTCGATGCGCTCGACGCAGCGCGCAGCGCGGGCTCCGAGGTCAACGCCGTGCTCCTGGGCGCGTTCGCCGCCACCGGCGCCTTGCCGCTGCCCGACTCGGCGTTCGAGACCGCAATCCGCCAAGGGGTGGCCGCCGAGAAGAACCTGGCCGGCTTCCGAGCGGGCCGTGAGATCGCCGCGCTGGGGACGACCCTGGACCCGCCGCGGGCCGCCCCGCGCCCATGGGCGGAGACCCGAGCGGCGCGGGCGGCCGCCCTCGGGCGGCGGGGACCCGCCTTCCTCGCGCTCTGCGCGAAGGCCGAAGCGGAGCTCGATCCAGCCCTGCATCCGACATTCGGGGAGTCGCTGGCGCGCCTCGTCGACTATCAGGACGCCAGCTACGCGGAGCGGTGGCTCGCGCTCGTGCGCGAGGTCCGCGCGGTGAACCCGGATACGCGGCTCACCGAGCGCGTGGCGCGGCGGCTCGCGGTGTGGGCGACCTACGAGGACGCCATTCGCGTGGCCGATCTCAAGACACGCCGCTCCCGTTTCGACCGCATTCGCGCGGAGCAGGGCGCGCCCGCGGGCGCCGTGCTCGTCGTCACCGACTACCTCAAGCCCGATCTCGACGAGCTCTACGGCCTCCTGCCCGCGGCAATTGGCGGCCGCGTCGCCGCCTGGGCGGAAGGGCGCTGGCCCGACGAGCGGCCCACGCTGGGCCAGCACGTGCGGACGACCACCGTGCTCGGCTTCCTGCGCGTGTGGGGACTCGGACGACTGCGCTTCCTCCGGCCGCGATCGCTGCGCGCCGCGCGGGAGTGGGCGCTCATCGAGCGCTGGCGCCGGGCGGTGCTGGAGTGCGCGGTGCTCGATACCGAGCTGGCCATCGAGGTGGCGGAGACCGCCGCCGTGGTGCGGGGCTACGGCGGGGTGCGGCGTCGACTCGCCGCGGCCTTCAGCCGGCTCCTCGACGAGATCGTCGCCCCCGCGATGGCGCGCGACCGCGCGGCCGGAGGGGGCTACGCGCGCTCGCGCCGTCTCGTGGCGGAGGCCCGCCGCCTCCTCCTCGCCGATGAGCAGGGAATCGGCGCCGCGGTGACCTTCGTCGCGGGAGCCGTCTAAACCATGGCGGACAACGTCCGGCTCGAGCGCAAGGGGCCGATCGCCACCGTCACCCTCTCGCGTCCCGACCGCCGGAACTCGCTCAGCGACGAGATGCTCGTTGACCTCGTCACCGCCTTCTCCGCCCTGCGCGACGACGATTCGACGCGGGTGGTGATCGTCACCGGCGCTCCGCCGATTTTCTCCGCCGGCGCCGACGCGCCCTTCAAGAAGGGCATGTCGGAGGAGGAGCGGCGCCGCATGTTCACGTCGCGCAAGAGCCAGTTTCGCCGGCTCTTCGAGCGCGCCAACGTGCTTCTCGAAAATCTGGAGCAAGTGACGATCGGCGCGCTCAATGGGCATGCCGTCGGAGGTGGCTGGGGGCTGGCACTCGCGTGTGACTTCCGCATCGCCGCCGCCGAGGCCGAATTCTGGATCCCGGAGGTGGACCTCGGGGTGCCGCTCGGCGTGGCCACGACGACGCGCTTCGTGCGGTTGCTCGGTCCCGCCCTCGCCAAGGAAGTCATCATCGGCGGCCGCCGATATTCCGCCGCCGAGTGCCTCACCCTCGGGCTCGTGCACGCGGTCCACCCCGCCGCGGGCCTCGCCGGCGCCGTTCAGGCGTACGCCGAGCGGCTCGCCGCCAAGCCCTTCCGGCCCATGGCCGAGATGAAGGCGCGCATCAACGCGCTCGCGCGAACCGGCATCCCCGAGGTGAACGCGATGACCGAGGGCTTCCTCGACCGCGGGTGAGTCGTATCCGGTCAGATACGGATTGACAGTAGCGAAGGCGCGACGAGACTCGCACCGTGCCGACGATCCTTCCCGATGAGATGCCGCCCCGCTGGCTCGACCAGATTCGGACCATGATCCAGGACTCGGCAAGCGAGACGCGGCGTCACTTCGACGTGGTGGCCGAGGGTCGCCGATCCGACATCCAGGCAATGGCGGAAGGGCATGCGATGCTGAATGACAAGCTCGACGGCTTCCAGGCGGAGGTGCGGCTGGAGTTCCGCCGCGTCGATCGCCGGCTCGTGCGACTTGAGGCGCAGCGCTGAGCGCGGCCTAGCCTCCTCGCGAGGACGTTCCCCGCAGCTCCGCGTAGATGTTCCGGCAGCGCGTCTCCTTGACTGCGAGGCCGATCAGTACCGCCGCCAGCATGAATGCCGCGCAAACGAAGAAGGCCGCACGGTAGGCCTCCGAGGGATAGACTCGCGCCCCGTTCGCCATCGCGCCTGTCCAGCGCGCGTCCAGCACCGCGCCGATCGGTCCCTGAGTCACGGCAGCGGCGATGAAGCCGCCGAGGTTCACCACGGCCACGGCGCTGCCGGCGAGCGACGGGGGATTGACCTCGCGTCCGATGGGCCAGGTGAGCACGAAGGCGCTGCCCACGAGCCCCATGGCGAACAGGAGGGCGGCCACCGCGGTAAGGGAGAGCGTGCCCGCGGTCGACGCGAATGCCGACCAGAGCGCGAGCTGAGCCACGGCGAGCGCGACGAACGGTAGCTTGCGGCGGCGCAGCAGACGATCGGACACCCAGCCGGTGAGGGGGCCCGAAGCGAGCAAGGCCAGCGGCGTCGCGCTCGCGTAGAGCGCGGCGTGCGTCATGCCGAGGCCGTAGGCGTCGCGCAAGAACGGCACGCCCCAGAGCATGAGGTTCCCCATCGCGGCATAGAGGAAGAAGAACGAGAGGAACGGCGGCCAGGTGTGCGGATTCCGGAGCACGGCGAGCGTGCCGGCGGTAACCTCCGACAGGCGCGGCGCCGCTGGGGGCGGGGCGGCATCCCCGCCGTCCGGCGCATCGCGGACCAGGATGAAGCACGCGGCGGCCGCGATCAGCGTGAGCAGCGTGATCAGCCAGAGCGCCCCGCGCCAGCCGACCCAGGCGCTGAGGGCGGCCAGTGGCGCCGTGGCCACGAGGGAGCCGAGCACGCCGACGGAGGCGGTGAGAGCCGAGATGGTGCCGAATCGCTCGGTAGGGAACCACGCGGCACCGAGCTTCAGCGCGCCGATGAAGATGACGGTGGCGCCCGCGCCGATGACGAAGCGCCCCGCGAAGAGCACGGTCGACGTCTCAGCCATCGCCATCGCGAGGGTCCCCAGCCCCATGATCGCGCTGCCCCAGGCCAGCACCCGGCGCGCCCCGAATGCGTCGATCAGGAGGCCGCCCGGCAGCATGAAGCCCGCGTAGCTGTAGAAATAGGTGGCGGAGAGCAGGCCCACCATCGTCCCCGTCGCGTGGAAAGCCTGCATGAGATCTCTGGCCAGTACGCCGGGAGCCACGCGGTGCAAGAAGGCGATCAGGAACAGGAAGGACGCGATGCCCCACATGAGCCATCGCGTCCAGCTGCTCCCGGCCGTCGCGGTGGCGGAGGCGGGGACGGTGCGGAGTGCCATCAGCGGGTCCAGAAGCCGAGCGGATCACACGCGCGCACGATCGCGATCTCCTCGGCGGTCGGGGTGGGCGTCTCGCCCGCGCCGGGCGCCACCCGCAACGCCCAGCCGGTCGCCTGGCGCACGCGATCGACGCTCTGTCCCGGGTGGTAGGAGGCGAGCACCATCTCCGCGGTGTCGGGCTCGAAGCGGAATACCGCCAGCGTGGTGATCACCGCGGCGGGGCCGCCGCCGGGCAGCCCCACGCGCCGCCGCCAGTTCGGGCCGTCCCCGAATCCCGGGGAGGTGATGAAGTCCACCCGCTCGCGGAAGCGGTGCTTCTCCTGGGGCATGATGACCACGAAGCGCCTGGACAGCGCCGCGATGTCGCTGCCCCCACCCGAGCCGGGCAGGCGCACGCGCGGCCGGCGCCAGTCGCCCACGTAGCTGGTATTGAGGTTGCCATGTCGGTCGATCTCGGCGCCGCCGATGAAGCCCAGGTCCACCAGCCCTTGCTGCAGCAGGCCCATGATCTCGCGGGTGCCGGTCGACCAGACCGCGCCGGGCAGGTTCGGGGTGTCGCTCATGGTCATCAGCGTCTCGTCGGCGGGGCTGTCGCGCACGATGCCGTTCTCGAACAGCCCGACCGCGCGGGGAGCATGCGTGCGCTTCGCGAAGGCGAAGGCGAGGAGCGGCAGCCGCATACCGACGAAGACGGTCTCACCGTCGCGGATCTCGCGGCCCGCGGTGATAACCATGAGCTCCCGCTCGGTGTAGCCCGCGGGAACGGGCCGGGCGGCCGGGCTCATCCGCCGAGGTCCACGGGCAGGGAGGGCCGCGGTGCCTTCGCGCGGAGCGTGTCCAGCCGTGCCGCGCCCACCCGCGCGAGGAACCCTGGCCAGTCCGCCGGCTCGAGCACCCACTGGCGGAGCCAGTCGCGCGTCCCCTCGACCGTCCGCGTGTCGGTGTGGTAGCGGGCGAAGAAATCATGGTCGCGCGCGTAGCAGCCCTGTAGGGGAGAGGGGTAGGCGCCGAACGGCTCGTGGACCACCGCAGCGATCTTGCCGGGTGGCGCCAGCACGAGATTCGGATCGCTCAGGATCTCGTCGCTGGTCCGGATCTCCTCGGCGACGACGATCACGCGACGGGCGGCGAGAACGGCTTCGCGGGTGACGCCGAGCGTGCCCCACGCGTGGGCGTGGCCCTCCGCATCCGCGCGCTGGACGTGGACAATGGCCACGTCCGGCGCGAGGGCGGGAATCAGCGCGACCGGCGCGCCCGACCAGGGGTCGGAGGCGGTGCGGAATCGCGGGTTGGAGTCGAGCAGCCCCGTTCCGAGCAGGCTGTGGGTCGGGATGTAGGGCGCGCCGATCGACCCGGCGAGCAGCGCCATGGCCAAGCTCAGGTTCGTATGGTCCTCGACCACCAGCGGCGCGGGCACGGCTTGCTCGCAGGCGCGCCGGTAATTGTGACCCAGTCCCTCGCTCACGTTGCCCACCCACGCGGCGATGACCCGGCTCGCGCAGCCGGCCCCCACGAGCTGATCGAACAGGATGTCGGAGATGGGGCCGACCAGCGTGAGGTCTCGCCGGCCCTGTCGGATGATCTCGTGCCCTGCCGCGTAGGGAATGGCGGCTTCGAGTGCCGTGCCCATGCACACCGAGGAGCCGTCCGGGACAAAGCGGGCGATCGCCTCCCTCAGCGTGACGACCTTGGACGCGGACACCCGGTCATCTTACCCCGCTTCGCCGACCGGTCTGTGGTGCCGTGCGCGCATTTCTCATCTGTGGCTCATCGTCCTCTCATCTGCGGTTGCTAGGGTAGCCGCGGGGGCCTCTACGCCAATACTCAGATCGCGGAGTCGCGAAGAAAAGGACGCGATCGCCCAGTACCTGTTCGAGATCGATCGCATCCCGCGCCTCACCCCGGCCGGCGAGGCGGCGGCCGGGCGCCGGATCGAATGCGCGCGCGCCGCCGGTCTGCGGGCCCTGTCCGAGCTTCCGGCAGGGGTGGTCTCGCGGGCCAAGCACGAGCTCCGAAGGGGAGGCCGGCCTCTCTATCCCACCCAGGTCGATCGTCTCCTGGCGACCGTCCGGGCATGCGCCATAGCTGCGTCCGGCCGTCACGCGACGACGTACGCTGCCCTCGAGCGTTGCGAGGCTCGGCTCCGTGACGCCAAGCGCGCCCTCATGGAAGCCAACCTGCGGCTGGTGGTGTCGATCGCCAAGCGTTACGCTGGGGGTAGCATGAGCCTCCTGGATCTGATCCAGGAGGGGAACATCGGCCTCATGAAGGCAGTTGAACGCTTCGACTATCGTCGCGGCTTCCGGTTCTCGACGTACGCAACCTGGTGGATTCGCCAATGTATCGTGCGGGCTCTCGCCGATCAGTCGCGGCTCATCCGGACGCCCGCGCATGTGGTGCAGAGCGCTTGCCGCTTGAATCGGGTCCGTCACGCCCTGCGCGCGGACCTGGGGCGGGAGCCGACGACCGAGGAGCTGGCGCGCAGAGCCGGGATGTCGGAGGACGCCGTCCGCTTCGTCGGGGGCGCCGCGCGCTCGACGGTGTCGCTGGGAACACCGGTGGGGGAGACCTCGGTGCTCGGGGACTTCCTGGAAGACCAGACGACTCCCAGGCCGCTGGAGCCGGTGCTCCGCGACGACCTTGCGGAGGTGGTGCGGCGGGGCGTGGATGGACTACCGCCGCGGGAGCAGGAGGTCCTGCGGCTGCGGTTCGGCCTGGACGGCGAGAAGGAGCACACGCTCGAGGCGATCGGGGTGCGTCTGTCGGTGACCCGTGAGCGTATTCGGCAAATACAAACCCGCGCGCTGCAGAGACTGGCGTGCGCGATCAATGGAGACGGCACATGGCGGAGACCGGAATGACGGGACGATGCTCGCGACGGGCAATGATCGGGTGGGGGGCGCTGGGACTGCTCGCCACGGCATGGCCGCGGCGGGCGGAGGCGCAGCAGAAGATCGCGCCCAATCTCGTGCAGTATCAGCAGAAGCCCAAAGGAACCCAGGAGTGCGACCAGTGCCTGCACTTCGTGGCGCCCAACCAGTGCAAAGTGGTCTCGGGGACGATCAATCCCAAGGGCTGGTGCGCCCTCTTCGCCGCCAAGCCGAAATAGGAGCGCTCGGCTACTTTTTCATCTTGCTCAGCTTGGACCCCTGCAGACCGAGACCGCCCATCAGCCCCTTTTGATCGAAGAACATGGCGGCGATGTCCTTCTGTGCCGTCGAGCTCGAGAACGACTTCGCAGTACCGCTGTCCAGCACGACGATGCTCGGGCCCGAGCCCAGCTCGAACCCGCCGGACTCCTCCAGGTACTTCACCGCGTGGTCGGTGAGAAAGAAGAGAATATATCCGAAGGTCTGCGCCCCGGCCTGGAACCCGTAGGACGCGGCGACCGAATTGTAGTAGCCGACGGTCTTGCCCTTCTTCCTCATCGCGCCCTCGCCGTACTGGGCGCCGAACATGAACCCCGCCTTGTAGATCCTGGGGAAGATGAGGACCGCTTTCGACTTCGCGACCATGTCCCGCGTCTCGGGCACGGCCTGAACTGCCTTCTTGACCGCCTCGTCCACTTGGCGGTCGATCTCCGCCGCCGAGGCCGCCAGGGCCGGGGCGGCCCGCATCGCCAGCGCGGGGATCAGAGCCAGCGCCCCCTGGAGCACCGCCCGCCTTCCCACGAGCTTCATCGCGCCTCCGGTTCGGGATCCCATGGCTACTTGATGAGGGGAATGGACTGCGCGAGGTCGTAGTCGACCACTGCGCGGAGCTTGTTCTCGATCTGGTAGAGCTGCGCGACTTTCTTGGCCGGCAGCACCTGCAGGAACTGAGGCGCGTACTTCTTGAGAAGGGCCGGATGGTTGGTCTGGAGCGCCAGGAAGTCCGAGATCAGCTTGCGGGCGGCCTCGTCGCTGAGGCTCTGGTAATTCTGCGCGAAAGCGTCGATCAGAGCGAGCACCCGGTCGTAGTGCTGGACCATGTCGCTCTGATAGGCGTTGTAGACCGGCCAGAACGCCTTGCCCTCGGTATCGGTCAGTTGGAGCGCCGAGGCGAGGACCAGCTTCTTGTCCGCGCGCAGCTTCTCGCGAAGAATCTCCATGTCGTCGGTGGGGCGGGTCTGCGCCGCCGTCTGCGCCGCCGCCACTCCGGCGGTCAGACAGGCCAGAGCCGTCGTGAGGGTCACGACGACGAGCATCATGCTTCGCATATCGGCACGCTCCTTTGGCGAGAGGTCGGCTCGCGAGCCATCCGAGTCTAGGTCGACGGCCTCGGGCCCAGCAAGTAGGACCTTCGGGCATTGGGCGGACGGGAACTCGCATGCTCCGGCGCGGCGCTTGACACCCGAGCGCGGAGTTCAGTTATACTTAATCGTGCTTTCGGCATCCGGTAAGTCCTCATTGGGAGCTCCGCGGCTGCGCCTGGCCCTGAGGGTCAACGGCGAACCGCGAGAGCTGATCGCCCCCGCCCACAAGACCCTGCTCGAAGTGCTCCGGGAAGACCTGGATCTCACCGGCACCAAGCACGGCTGCGAGCTCGGCGAGTGCGGCACGTGCACGGTGCTCGTCGACGGCGAGCCGGTGCTTTCCTGCCTGGCCCTGCCGGTGGAGTGCCAGGGCCGCCGGATCGAGACCGTGGAGGGCATGGCGGAGCACGGGCGCCTGCATCCGCTCCAGCAGGCGTTCGCGGAGCTCGGGGCGGCGCAATGCGGATACTGCACACCCGGTATCCTCGTGACGGCGAAGGCGCTCTTGGCCGACACGCCCGTGCCCACCCGCGAGGAGATCCGCCACGCCCTCGCCGGCAATCTGTGCCGCTGCACCGGCTATACGAAGATCCTGGACGCGGTCGAGCTGGCCGCGCTCCGGATGCGGGGAGGAACCCGCTCATGAGCAAGCGCTTCTCCGTGATCGGACAGTCCCGGCCCAAGATCGACGCCTGGGCCAAGGTCACCGGCGAGACCAAGTACGCCGATGACCTCGTGTTGCCCCGCATGGCCTACGGCAAACTCCTGCGCAGCCCGCATCCCCACGCGCGCATCGTGCGCATCGACACCACGCGCGCGGCGGCCCTGCCCGGCGTGTATGCGGTCATTACCGGCTACGATCTGCCACGAGTCAAATTCGGCATCCTGCCGGTGTCGCAGGACGAGGAGGCGCTCTGCACCGACAAGGTGCGCATGGTGGGTGATCCGGTGGCGGCGGTGGCGGCGCTGGACGAGGAAACGGCGGAGCGCGCCACCGAGCTGATCGAGGTCGAGTACGCGACCCTGCCCGCGCTGATGTCGATCGAGGATGCCCTCAAGCACCCGGACGTCCGTATCCACGAATACGGGGACGGCCCGAACATCCACAAGGCGGTGGCCTTGCAGTTCGGCGACGTGGACGCCGCCTTCGCGGCGTCGGATCTGGTCCGCGAGGACGTCTTCTTCTTCGAGGGGAACACGCATCTGCCCCTGGAGCAGCACGCGGCAGTGGCGCACTGGGGGCCCGACGGCAAGCTGACCCTCTGGTCTTCGACCCAGACGCCGCACTACGTGCATCGCCTGCTGGGCAAGATCCTCGACATGCCCCAGGCGCATATCCGGGTGATCGCGGCGCCCGTCGGCGGCGGCTTCGGCGGCAAGCTCGATCCCTTCGCGCACGAGATCGCGGCGTGCAAGCTGTCTCAGGTCACCGGGCGGCCGGTGAAGATCGCGCTCACTCGTGAAGAAGTCTTCTACGTGCATCGCGGCCGGCACCCCGTGCTGATGTGGGTGAAGACGGGGTTCCGCAAGGACGGCGCCATCACCGGGATGCACTTCCGCACCTGGCTCGACGGCGGCGCGTACGGCTCCTACGGCGTGGCCTCGACGTTCTACACGGGCGCACTGCAGACGGTCACGTACAAGGTGCCGGTGTACAAGTTCGAGGGCGCGCGGATCTTCACCAACAAGCCTCCGTGCGGCCCCAAGCGCGGCCACGGCACGCCCCAGCCGCGCTTCGCGCTCGAGTGCCAGCTCGACAAGGCGGCCGAGCAGCTCGGTCTCGACCCCGTCGACATGCGGCGCCGGAACCTCGCCGAGCCGTTCACCAAGACCGCGAACCATCTGACCGTCACGACGATCGGGCTGGGGGAATGCATCGATCGCGTGGTGGAGGCGTCGGGCTGGCGACGGAAGTGGAACGCGCTCCCGCGCGGGAAGGGCATCGGGATCGCGTGCTCCTCCTATCTCACCGGCGCGGGCACCGCCATCTACTGGAACGACATGCCGCACTCCGGCGTCGTCGTTCGGGCCGACCGGAGCGGCGGGGTGTCGATTCTCTGCGGGGCCACCGACATCGGACAGGGCTCGGACTCGGTGCTGGCCTACCTCGTGGCCGAAGTGCTCGGCATCGAGCCCAAGGACATCCGCGTGCACGTGGCCGACACCGACCTCACCCCCGTGGACCTCGGCTCGTACTCCTCGCGCGTGACGCTCATGGCGGGGAACGCCGCCATCCAGGCTTCCGAGCGGCTCCGCGCGACGATCTTCGAGGCCGTCGCGCACAAGCTCGAGGTGGACGCGAGCCGGCTCGTGGCGCGCGACCGGCGGGTCTTTCTCGCGGACGACGAGGACCGGGGGGTGTCCTTCCCGGACGCGGTCGTGCTGGCGGAGAGCCGGCACGGCGTGCTCGCGTTCCCCGGCTCGTACGCGCCGCCCAAGCGGGCGGGGAAGTACAAGGGAGGTGGCGTCGGGCCCTCGCCCTGCTACTCCTACTCGGCCTGCGTGGTCGAGGTGGACGTCGACGAGGAGACTGGGGAGGTCAAGCCCACTGAGGTGTGGATCGCGCACGATATCGGCCGGGCGCTGAACCCCCTGCTCGTGGAAGGCCAGGTCGAGGGCTCCGTCTACATGGGCCTCGGCGAGGCGCTGATGGAGGAGCAGGTCTTCCGCAAGGGCGTGCACAAGATCCCGTCGATGCTCGAGTACAAGAGCCCCACCACGCTCGAGACGCCGGATATCCACACGATCCTGGTGGAGACGGACGACCCCGACGGGCCGTTCGGCGCCAAGGAAGCGGGGCAGGGCCCGCTGCTCCCGGTGATCCCGGCGGTGGCGAACGCGGTGTGGAATGCGGTGGGCGTCCGCGTGGACGAAATTCCCATCACGCCGGACAAGGTGCTCAAGGGGCTGGAGCTCCGGCGCCAGGGTAAGCCGCCGCGGGTGGGACCCGAGCGGTTGCCGCTGTTCACCTTCCCGGTGCCGCGCGCCGTGGAGTCCGCGTTCGGCCAGCCGGCCGACGATATCACGGTGAGGCCCTTCGCATCATGATGCGGCTGCCGCCCTTTCGCTATCTCGCTCCTGTCTCCGTGGCGGATGCGGCGAACCTCATGGCCGACCACGGTCCCGCCGCGATGCTGGTCGCGGGCGGCACCGATCTCTTCCCCAACATGAAGCGCCGCCAGTTCGAGCCGTCGGTGCTGGTCGGGCTGCGTGGAATCCGTGATCTCGTCGGGGTGAAGGAGGAGCCGGCAGGCGGGCTCCGCATCGGTGCCGGCACCACCCTGACCGCGGTGGCCCGGCATCCCGATGTCGCCAGGGCGTATCCGGCGCTCGCCACCGCTGCGGGCGTCGTCTCGACACCACAGCTCCGCGCCATGGGCACCCTCGGCGGCAATGTCTGCGTCGACACGCGTTGCAATTACTACAACCAGTCCTACCAGTGGCGGAAGGCCGTCAACTTCTGCATGAAGAAGGACGGCGAGATCTGCCTGGTGGCGCCCGGGAGCCCCCGCTGCTGGGCCGTCTCTTCCTCGGACACCGCCCCCGTGCTCTGGAGCCTCGGCGCGACGGTGCGGCTGATCGGGCCGAGCAGCGAGCGCACCATGCCCATCGCCGCGCTGTACCGCGACGATGGCATCGAGTATCTCGCCAAGCGGCCGGACGAGGTGCTCGCCGACATCCTGCTGCCGCCCGCCAACGGGATCCGCAGCGTGTACCTGAAGCTCCGGCGCCGCGGCGCGTTCGATTTCCCCGTCCTCGGAGTCGCCGCGGCCCTGCAGTTGCACGGGGACCGCATCGCGTCCGCGCGGATCGTGCTCGGCGCGGTGGCCTCGCTCCCGCGTGAAGCCGTGGAGGCGGCCGCGATGCTCGTCGGGCAGCGGCTCCAGCCGGACCTGATCACTGCGGTCGCCGAACGCGCAGCGCGACCGGCCAAGCCCCTGGACAACACCGACCTCACGCATCCCTACCGGAAGAAAATGACCCGCGTCTACGTGGAGCGGGCCCTGCGACGGCTCGCGGGGCTGGCGGACGGCGGGCGTCCCGATCCCTTCATCGAGGAGGCGAGACCGTGACCTCACTGGGCGAGCGGATCAAGGCCCTTCGGGCGGAGCGCGCGCTCCAGCAGCGTCAGCTCGCGGAAAAAGCGGGCCTCACGCCGAGTATGCTGTCGCAGATCGAGTCGGGCCGCCTCACGCCCTCGCTCCACACCCTGGGGCGGCTCGCCGGCGCCCTCGGCATCCCGATCGCGTCGCTGTTCGAGCAGGCCCCGCAGGGGCGGCTGCACCTGACGCGCAAGAGCGAGTACCCGGTGGTCTCGTTCGATGGCAGCTCCGAGAAGTGGCACGTGCTCGGCGCCGGCCTCTTCCAGGGCAAGATCCGCGCGGTGGTGAGCAGCCTCGGCCCCCGCGCCAAAGGCGTGAAAACCGAGAAAGTCATCCTCGATGCGGGCCAGATGAAGCTCTTCTACGTCCTCGAAGGGAAGGTCGCGTTGCACTACAATGGCGGCACCCATCCCCTCGAGGTGGGCGATAGTGCCTATCTGGATGGCGGCAGCCCGCACGGGTGGGAGAACCTCGGGCCCAAGACGGCCAAGGTGCTCTGGGTCATTCTCGGCTGATGGAGAGGGAACGATGACGGAGCCGACGCGGACGATCGTGGACTTCCGGACCGAGCCGGCCCGGTACCGGCACTGGAGGCTCTCGATCGACGGCCGGATCGCGACCCTCAAGATGGACGTCGACGAGGCCGGGGGGCTCGTGCCCGGCTACGAGCTCAAGCTCAACTCGTACGACCTTGGCGTGGACATCGAGCTTCACGACGCGATCCAGCGCGTGCGCTTCGAGCATCCCGAGGTCGGCGCGGTGATCCTGACGTCCGGCAAGGAGCGGATCTTCTGCGCGGGCGCGAACATTCGCATGCTGAATCAGTCCGCGCACGGGTGGAAGGTCAACTTCTGCAAGTTCACCAACGAGACGCGCAACGGGATCGAGGAGGCCACTGCCGAGTCGAAGCAGACCTGGATCTGCGCGGTGAACGGGCCCTGCGCGGGAGGCGGCTACGAGCTCGCGCTGGCCTGCGATCACATCGTCATGGCCGACGACGCCTCCACCACGGTGGCGCTGCCCGAAGTGCCGCTGCTCGCGGTTCTGCCGGGCACCGGTGGGCTGACGCGGCTCGTCGACAAGCGCCGCGTCCGGCGTGATCGCGCGGATTTCTTCTGCACGCTGGAGGAGGGGATCAAAGGCCAGCGGGCGGTGGAGTGGCGGCTGGTGGACGAGGTGGTGCCTCGCTCGCGCCTGGAGGAGACCGTGAAGGCCCGCGCCGCCACTCTGGCGGCCCGGACCGATCGGCCGACGGACGCCCGTGGCATCGCGCTCACGCCGCTTGCCCGGACCATCGAGGGCGACCGGATCGCCTACCGCCACGTGCGCGGCGCGCTCGACCGGCAGCGCGGCATCGCCGAGATCACGATCTCCGCACCACCCTCCACCGCACCTGCCGGACTCGCCGCCATTCACGCCGCCGGGGCCGACTTCTGGCCGCTTGCGCTGGCGCGGGAGCTCGACGACCTGATCCTGCACCTCCGCAGCAACGAGGAGGAGATCGGCGTCTGGGTGCTCCGCACCGAGGGCGGCGCGGACGCCGTCGAGGCCCATGACCGGCTGCTCCTCGACCATCAGAGCGACTGGCTCGTTCGCGAGGTGCGCCTTTTCCTCAAGCGCACCCTCAAGCGGCTCGACGTGACCTCCCGTTCCCTCTTTGCCCTGATCGAGCCGGGCTCGTGCTTCGCCGGCACGCTCCTCGAGCTCGTCCTCGCCGCCGACCGCGCCTACATGCTCGACGGGCCGCGCGAGGGCGACGACCGGCCGGCGCCCACGCTACGCCTCACCGCCGCGAATTTCGGGCCCTACCCGATGGTCAACGGGCTGTCCCGCCTCGCCAGCCGGTTCCTCGACGAGCCGGCCCGGGCCGATGACCTCAAGGGCCGGATCGGCCAGGACCTGGATGCGGGCGCCGCGCTGGAGGCGGGGCTGGTCACGTTCGCGCCCGACGACATCGACTGGGAAGACGAGGTGCGCATCGCGCTGGAGGAGCGCGCCGCCTTTTCGCCCGACGCCCTCACGGGCATGGAGGCGTCGCTCCGCTTCGGCGGGCCCGAGACGCTCGAGAGCAAGATCTTCGCCCGGCTCACCGCGTGGCAGAACTGGATCTTCCAGCGGCCCAACGCGGTCGGGCCCAAGGGTGCGCTCAAGGTGTACGGCACGGGCGAGCGCGCCGATTTCGACCGAAGGAGAGTGTGATGCCGGGCATCGATTACTCCGAGCGGATCCCGAACAACGTCAACCTCACCGAGAACCGGCGCCTCCAGCGCGCCCTCGAGGAGTGGCAGCCGAAGTTCCTCGAGTGGTGGCACGACATGGGACCGGTGGGATTCCAGGGTAACGAGGTCTACCTCCGCACCGCAGTGAGCGTGGACGCGCAGGGATGGGCCCACTTCGACTGGGTGCGCATGCCCGAGTACCGCTGGGGGATCTTCCTCGCCGAGCCAGAGCCGAACCGGCTCATCAACTTCGGGGACCACAAGGGTGCGCCCGCCTGGCAGGAGGTGCCTGGCGAATATCGCGGCGTCCTGCGGCGCCTCATCGTCACCCAGGGCGACACCGAGCCCGCGTCGGTCGAGCAGCAGCGCCACCTCGGCAAGACCTGCCCGTCGCTCTACGACCTCCGCAATCTCTTTCAGGTCAACGTAGAGGAGGGGCGGCACCTCTGGGCCATGGTGTACCTCCTCGACGCGCACTTCGGACGCGACGGCCGCGAGGAGTCCGAGGCGCTCCTCCAGCGCCGCTCGGGCGACGCCGACAAGCCGCGGATCCTCGGCGCATTCAACGAGCGCACCCCCGACTGGCTTTCCTACCTCATGTTCTGCTTCTTCACCGATCGCGACGGCAAGTATCAGCTCGCGAGTCTCGCCGAAAGCGGCTTCGATCCGCTGTCGCGCACCTGCCGCTTCATGCTCACCGAGGAGGCCCATCACATGTTCGTGGGCGAGTCGGGGGTGCAGCGGGTCGTCCAGCGGACGTGTGAGCTGATGCGCGAGCATCGGACGGACGACGTGCGAAAGCATGGGGGCATCGACCTCGCGACGATCCAGAAGTACATCAATTTTCACTGCTCGGTTTCCCTGGACCTCTTCGGCTCCGAGGTCTCCACCAACGCCGCCAACTTCTACACGATGGGGCTCAAGGGGCGCTTCGAAGAAACCAAGAAGGACGACGACCACCGCCTCAAGGACGCCGCCTACACCATCGCCGACGTCCAGGGCGACCGTCTCGTGACGCGCTCCGAGGCGGCGCTCGTCTCGCTCAACGAGCGCCTGCGCGATGATTACGTGGCCGACTGCGCCCGTGGGGTGGCGCGGTGGAACCAGGTGATCAAGCAGCACGGCATCGAGGCCGAGTTTCGGCTGCCCCATCGCGCCTTCCACCGCGCCATCGGCGCCTTCGCCGACGTGAAGGTGTCCCCGGATGGCCGGGTGCTCAGCGAGGCGGAGTGGGACGCGAAGCACCAGGCGTGGCTGCCCACCGCCGAGGATCAGGCCTTCGTGGGGAGTCTCATGCAGGGCGTGACGGAGCCGGGCAAGTTCGCCAGCTGGATCGCGCCGCCCCCGCGGGGGATCAACAGCAAGCCCATCGAATTCGAGTACGTCCGGCTCCCCTGAGGAGGTCGCCATGTCGCCGCGCGCCGTCACCGGAAAGACGCTGGGTCCGCCGCTGGGCATGTACTCGCACGGCATGATTGCGGGGCCGGGCGAGCTCGTCGTGGTTGCGGGGCAGGTGGGGATGCGGGATGGGGAAGTGGTGGGGGCGGGTGACGTGGGGGCACAGACGCGCCAAGCCCTCGCCAACGTGGACGCGGTGCTGAAGGCGGCGGGCGTCTCCATGAGGGACGTGGTGCGCCTTCAGACCTTCCTCACCAGCGCCGCCGACATCGACGGCTTCATGACCGCCCGTCGCGCCGCCTTCCCCGCTTATTTCCCGGACGGCGTATTCCCCCCGAACACCCTGTTGGTGATCTCGCGCCTCGTGCATCCGGAGCTGCTCGTCGAGATCGAGGCGATGGCGGTGAAGCCGGCCGCCGCGGCGCCGGCGGCGCGCGCGGCCGCGGCCGTCCGCGCGATCTCGCGGAAGGCGAAGCCTACGGGGCGGCGCCCGGCCCGGCGACACAAGTGAGCGCGGGGGTCGAGGGCACGCCGACGCTCATTCCCGAGCGTTTCAACGCGGCGTCCTTCTTCGTTGACCGGCACGTCGCGGAGGGGCGCGGCGAGCGCGTGGCCTTCCACCACGAGGGCGGCACCCTCACCTACGCGGGGCTCCAGGAGCGGGCCAACCGCGCGGGCAACGCCCTTCAGGCGCTCGGGGTGGAGCGCGAGCAGCGCGTGCTGTGCCTCCTGCTCGACACGCCGGACTTTCTCGCCGCCTTCTGGGGCGCCCTCAAGATCGGGGCGATCCCGGTGCCGCTCAACACGATGCTGCGCGCGCCCGATTACCTCTACTTCCTCAACGACAGCCGGGCCACCGTGCTGGTCGTCTCGGAGCCGCTATTTGCGGTGGTGGAGCCCGTGCTAGGCGAGGCGCGCTTCCTCCGTCACGTGATCGTCACCGGGCCGGCCAAGGGCCGGGCGCAGAGCTTCGAGGCCCTGCTCGACAAGGCGAGCGCGCGTCTCGACGCCGTGGAGACCTCGCGCGACGACGCCGCGTTCTGGCTGTACTCCTCGGGCTCGACCGGCTTCCCGAAGGGCGCGGTGCATCTCCAGCACGACATGGTGGTGTGCCTGGACACCTATGCGCGGCAAGTCCTCCACATGACCGAGGCCGATCGCACGGTGTCGGCGGCCAAGCTCTTCTTCGCCTACGGGATGGGCAACAACATGTACTTCCCGATGGGCGTGGGCGGACAGGGCGTGCTCTATCCGGGCCGGCCGTTGCCCGAGGCCATGTTCGAGCTGATCACCACGACGCGGCCCACGCTGTTCTTCGGGATCCCCACCCTGTACGCGGCGATGTTGCAGGTGAAGGACGCCGACGCGAAGTACGATCTCTCCTCGCTGCGCCTCTGCGTGTCGGCCGGGGAAGCGCTGCCCGAGGACCTCTTCACACGCTGGGGCGAGCGCTTCGGCATCGAGATCCTCGACGGGATCGGGACCACGGAGATCCTCCACATCTTTCTCTCGAACCGGCCGGGCCGTACCCGTCCGGGCGCGACCGGCCTGCCGGTGCCCGGCTACGAGGCGCGAATCGTGGACGACGAGGGACAGCCGGTGCCGCGGGGGGAGATCGGCAATCTGCGCGTCAAAGGCGACTCCACGATGGCGTACTACTGGAATCAGCACGAGAAGACCAAGAACACGCTGCAGGGCCACTGGATCAACACCGGTGACAAGTACTACGAGGACGAGGACGGCTTCTTCTGGTACTGCGGGCGGGGCGACGACATGCTGAAAGTCGGGGGCATCTGGGTTTCGCCGATCGAGGTGGAGAACACCATGATCAGCCATCCCGCGGTGCTCGAGGTGGCCGTGGTGGGGCAGGAGGACGACGAGCACCTCGTGAAGCCCAAGGCCTACGTGGTGCTCAAGGACGGCCACATCCCCAGCCCCGCCCTCGATGCCGAGATCAAGCAGTTCGTGAAGGACAAGATCGCGCCGTACAAGTATCCGCGCTGGATCGAGTTCGTGAGCGAGCTGCCCAAGACCGCCACCGGGAAGATTCAGCGGTTCAGGCTCCGCCAGTAGCGGCCGTCACACCCTCCCAGCCTTCCTACGCGCGGCGCCGGGGCGGCGGATCTCGGCCGGGGAAGTTGTCAGAGCCTAGCGCCTCTGATACTCATGAACGCCAGGATGCGCGAGGGCAATCGGGTCTCGGCCGCCGCCGATCTCATCGCGGCCATCGCTCGCGGCGATCGCGGCGCCTTCGAGCGCTTCTACGACGCGCACGCCGCCCTGGCGTTCGGCCTGATCCGCCGCATCCTCCGGGATCCCGAGGCGGCGAAGGAGGTGCTGCAGGAGGTGTTCTGGCAGGTATGGCAGGACGCGCCCAGCTACGATCCCTCGCGCGGCAGCCCCGAAGCGTGGCTCGTGATGCGAGCGAAGACCCGAGCAATCGACAGGCTGCGGTCCATCCGTAGAAGAGAGCAGACGTTCGTGGCCCCGGTGGACGAGCGCGTGGCTGCCGCGACGACCACCCGGGCCGACGATCCGGGCCTCGCCGCGGAGGACCGCGGGCTCGCGCAGGGAGCCCTCGAGCAGCTCCCGGGTCCACAGCGGCGGGCCATCGAGCTGGCGTTCCTCGAGGGGCTCACGCAGTCGGAGATCGCCGCGAAGCTGGGGGAGCCGCTGGGGACGGTGAAGACACGGATCCGCCTCGGGCTCGAGCGCCTGCGGGCGGCCTTCAAGGTGGACGACGCGTGAGCGCTGAGATGAGTCGGGACGAGCTGGACGAGCTCGCGGCGGGGTACGCCGTCGGCGCGCTCGATGCCGAGGACCGCGCGCGCTTCGAGACGTTGCTGCGCGGCGACGAGGCGGCGCGCCGCGCCCTCCGTCGCTTCGAGGAGACACTCGTCCGCGTGGCGGCGGAGCGCCCGGAGCCGCCACCTGCGGAGGTGAAGGCCGCGCTCATGGCGCGCATCCCGGCTTCTCCACGCGTGGGCAATGGCGCGCGCGCGGTGGCGCTCCGCCCCCGGCGCTCCGTGTGGACGGTGGTGCTCGCGGGGGCCATGGCCGCCGGTGTCGCCGCGATCGCGGTCGGCCTCGCGGTGTCCAGCCGCTATGAGCAGCGCCTCGAGGCGCTCGGCGGGGAAGCCCGGACCTTGAAGGCCCAGCTCGATCGTCAGGCCTCGGTGCTGGCCATCCTCCGCGACCCCGCCACCCAGATGGTCGCGCTCGGTGGGCAGAGCCCGAGTCCCGGCGCGCACGCCCGCATGCTGTGGCACGAGAAGGCAGGGGGCCTGCTCGTGGCCGCGGGTCTACCGGCGCCGCCGCCCGGCAAGGCCTATCAGCTCTGGGCCATCGCGGGGACGAGCGCGCCCGTCTCCGCGGGCGTGTTCACCGTGGATCCAAAGGGAACGGGGAGTCTCCGGGTCCCGCCATTGCCGGGCGTGAGCCGCGTGGACGTTTTCGCGGTCACGCTGGAGCCCGAGGGGGGCGCGCCGGCGCCCACCGGGGCGATGTATCTCGCGGGCAAGGCGGCCTGAGCGACCGCGGGCTGCGCGTCAGGGCGCGCCGCGCAGGCGCGCCATCCGCAGGACCGCGACGATCGTCATCGCGTCCTTGATCTCGCCGCACTCGACCATCGCGAGGGTCTCGGCGAAGGAAAACGTCCGCCGCTCGATGAACTCCGTATGATCGGGGGGCCGCGAGGCCGGGCGCAGCTCCTCGGCGACGTAGAGATGCGCAACTTCGCGGAGGATGCTCTTCGACGTGTGGAAGTTGCCGAGTGGCACCAGGCGCCCGGCCTCGTAACCGGCCTCCTCGGCGAGCTCCCGCTGGGCGGTGGCCTCCAGGGATTCGCCCACGTGCTGGGCTCCCGTCGGCATCTCCCAGTAGAACCCGCGGGCCACGTAGCGGTACTGGCCCACCAGGAGTACGGTGTCGCGATCCACGAACGGAAGCACGCCCACCGCCTCGCCGCACTCGACGACCCCGTAGATGGTGGCGCGGCCATCGGGGAGGCGGGCGACGTCTTCGCGGACGCGGATCCACGGGTTGGCGTAGACGGGACGCGTCGACTCCGTGGTCCACGGAGTGCGCGCGTGATGGGCACGGCCGTGCGGCGCGAGATCGTCCGGCGTGGGCATGGCGACGACCTCTTGTAGCACGCGCGCGGTATAATCGCAGCCTGATGAAGGTGACCCTCCGTTATCCCAAGCGCCAGGTAGAGATCGCGGGCAAGCGGCGTGTGAAGGACCTCTTGCGGGAGCTGGACGTGCTGCCTGAGACCGTCCTGGTGATCCGCGGCTCGGAGCTGCTCACCGCCGACACGGTGGTGGGCGAGGACGACGAGATCGAGCTGCGGCCCGTCATCTCGGGAGGGCGCGCATGAAGTGCCGCAAGTGCGGCGACACGGCGGCGCTCGAGCTGCGGCGGCACAACGCGGCGTTCTGCTCGCCCCACTTCCTGGAATTCTTCCAGAAGCAGGTGCGCGAGGCCATCCGCCACCACCGCATGTTCCCGCCCGGCACGCCGATCCTGGTGGCGGTCTCCGGGGGCAAGGACTCGCTCGCCCTCTGGGACGTGCTGCTCGGCGAGGGATACGAGACGGCCGGCCTCTACCTCGATCTGGGAATCTCCGAGTACTCGGTCGAGTCCAAGGCCAAGTGCGAGGCGTTCGCGGCGGCGCGGGGGCAGAAGCTGATCGTGGAGCGCGTGGTGGACGCGGTGGGCGCGCCCATCCCGGAAGTCCAGAAGGTCACCCGACGGCCAACGTGCTCGGCGTGCGGCCTCTCCAAGCGCTATCTCATCAATCGCGCCGCCCTCGACCACGGCTATCGCGTGGTGGCCACCGGCCACAATCTCGACGACGAGGCGGCGACGCTCTTCGGCTCCGTCTTGCATTGGCAGACGGAGGCGCTCGCACGCCAGTCGCCGATGCTTGAGTCCACCCACCCCAAGCTCGTGCGCCGGGTGAAGCCCCTCTACCGGCTGTCCGAGCGCGAGACGGCCGCCTACGCCTTCCTGCGCGGCATCGACTACATCGTAGAAGAATGCCCGTTCTCGCGGGGCGCGACCTCGCTGGCCCACAAGGAGGTGCTGAACCGCCTGGAGGCCGTCTCGCCGGGAGCGAAGCACAACTTCCTCTTCGGCTTCCTCGACAAGGCTCGTCCGGCATTCGAGCGGGCGCAGGACGTGACCCTCATGGAGTGCGTGCGCTGCGGCCAGGTGACCACCGGCGAGCTCTGCGCGTTCTGCAAGCTCTCCGATCAGGTGCGCCGCCGCTCCGGTCCCCACGCCTGAGTCGCCGGCCGGGACCGTGATGAGCCGGAATCTCCATCGGGGCGCCGAGGACGCGGCCAATCCGGCGGCCAATCCAACGTTCAGCGAGGTGCTGCTGTCGCGGCGGTCGCTCTTGACGACCGGGCTGGGCGGGGTTGCCTTCGCCGCCCTCGGTGGCTGCGGGATGCTGACGGGCCGCCCGGACATCGGCTTCACCGCCGTACCCGTGTCGTCGGACGATCTCCTCCGGGTGCCGGCCGAGTACGACGCCCAGGTCCTCTACCGGTGGGGTGATTCCGTCGGCGTGCCGGAGGCGATGCCCCCATTCAAATCGGATGCGTCGAACACCGCGGCGGAGCAGGCGGTGCAGGCGGGCATGCACCACGACGGCATGCATTTCTTCCCGCTTCCCCGGGGCTCGCGCGACTCCACCCATGGGCTGCTCGCGATGAACCACGAGTACCTCGACGAGGGCCTGCTCTTTCCGGACGGACAGAAGACATGGAGCGTCGAGAAAGTCCTCAAGGCCCAGCACGCGGTGGGGGTGTCCGTCATCGAGATCCGTCTGGAAAGTGGACAGTGGACGGTGGTCCGGCCGTCACGCTACGCGCGCCGCATCACCGCGCGGAGCGAATGCGCGCTCGCCGGCCCCGCCGCGACCCACCCCCTCATGCGCACCGCCGCCGATCCGGTGGGTCGCATCGTGCGCGGGACGCACAGCTGCTGCGCGCACGGCTGGACCCCATGGGGCACGTACCTCACGTGCGAGGAAAACTGGCATGTCTACTTCGTCAACACCGGCGCGCTGACCGACGACCAGCAGCGCTACCGTCTCTCCGCGAAGGGGAGGGGCGTCCGCTGGGAGGAGCACGACGAGCGCTTCGACGCCGGCCGCCATCCCAACGAGTTCCACCGGTTCGGCTGGGTCGTGGAGATCGACCCCTATGACCCCCTCACCGTCCCGATCAAGCGCACCGCGCTGGGGCGCTTCGCCCATGAGGGAGCGGCCTGCCTCGTGGGGAGGGACCGGCGCTTCGCCTTCTACATGGGCGATGATGCGGCCTTCGAGTACATCTACAAGTTCGTGCCCGCGAAGCCGTGGCAGCCGGGCAACCGTGACGGGAACCGCAATCTCCTGGACGCGGGCACGCTCTACGTCGCGCGCTTCAGCGCCGACGGGACGGGGACGTGGCTCCCGCTCGTGCACGGCACGGGCCCCCTCACCGCGGCCAATGGCTTCCACGACCAGGGCGAGGTGGTCGTACGAACCCGGCAGGCCGCGGATGCCCTGAGCGCCACCAAGATGGACCGCACGGAGTGGATCGTGCCGCATCCAGCGACGGGCGAGGTGTACTGCTCGTGCACCAACAACGCCGAGCGGGGCCGCGAGGGCAACGAGGGCCCCAACCCCGCGAACCGCCGCGCGCCGAATCCCTACGGGCACATCATCCGCTGGCGCGAGGACAAGGGTAGTCCCGCGGCGACGCGCTTCACGTGGGACGTGTTCGTGGAGGCGGGTCCGGACGGCGGCGGCACGGTGAAAGGCGATCCATTTGCCTGCCCCGATGGCCTCTGGATCGACGGCAGGGGCACCCTGTGGGTGGAGACCGATATCTCGCCCACCTCACTGCTCCGGGGACGCTTCGCCCCGCTCGGCAACAATCAGCTGCTGGCCGTCGACCCCTCCACGGGGGTGTTCCGGCGCTTCCTCACGGGGCCGCGCGGGTGCGAGATCACCGGCTTCCACACGACTCCGGATACCCGCACCGCGTTCGTGAACATCCAGCATCCGGGAGAAGCGCCGGGCGATCGCTCCGATCCCGGGCGTCCCCGGGCTCTGTCCAACTGGCCGGACTTCGCCGCAGACGGGCGTCCGCGCTCGGCGACGGTGGTGATCCGGCGGCGCGATGGAGGCGTGATCGGGACCTGACGACCGGGGCGGGCCACGCTAGGCGCGGGCGGCGTGCTCGGCGAGGGTGCCCTGGATCGTCCGGTGGAGCTCGGCGGGCCCCACCGGTTTGAACAGCACGTGGTGGATCCCAAGGTGCCGACAGCGCTCCTGGTCCTCTTCGTGCAGCCCCCATCCCGTGATGAAGGCCACGGGGATGTTACGGTCGTGCGCCCGGATCCGCTGCGCGACTTCCCAGCCCGTCATCCCCACCATCCCGATGTTCGTGAGCACGACGTCGAAGGTGCCGGGGCGGAACACGTCCATGGCGGCGGCGCCGCTGGACACCGCGATGACGTCGTGTCCCGCCTCCTTCAGCATCTCGGTGAGGATGGCGAGTACCTGAGCATCGTTGTCCACGACGAGGATGCGACCCCTCCGGCTGCCCGGGGCGTCGGCGTCGAGGGCGGCCTCGGCCGACGACGCGACGGCCACCGGCAGCACGATCGTGAACGTGGTGCCGCGGCCGAGGAGACTGTCCACCCGCATCTCCCCGTTGTGGCGCTTCACGATCGAGTAAGACACCGAGAGACCGAGGCCCGTGCCGGCCTCGCCCTTCGTCGTGAAGAAGGGGTCGAACACGCGCTTGCGCACCGCCTCCGGCATGCCCGTGCCCGTGTCCGACACGGTGAGGACCACGACGTCGCCCCGCTCTACGTGGGTGCGGATGGTGAGGGTGCCACCCGCCGGCATGGCGTCGATCGCGTTCAGAATGAGATTCGTCACGACCTCGTTCAGCTCCGAAGGCCGCCCCATCACCGCGGGAATCGGGGGTAGCTTGAGCTCCATGCGCAAGGGCAGGCCGCCCTTGGCCGAGCGCTCCTCCCAGCGGGGCTGGGTGATGGCCACCGCGTCGTTGACCACCGCGTTGAGATCGAGGGAGACGAAGGGCTCATCCGGCCGGAGGCGCGCGAACTTCTGGATGCGCCGCACCGTCTCCGCGCCGCCGGTGGCGGCAGCCTCGATGACATCGAGTCCGCGGCGGACCACGTCCACGTTGGCAGGGTTCTTCCCCATCAGCTGCGCGTAGCCGAGGATGGCCTGGAGCAGGTTGTTGAAATCGTGCGCGATGCCGCCGGCCATCTGACCCAGCGCGGTCAGCTTCTCCGACTGGAGCATCTGCGCCTCGAGCTCGCGCTGCGCGGTGGTGTCGTGAACGATCGCGAGCATGCCCTCGATCTGCCCATCGCGCCCGGTGAGGGCGGACAGCGTCACCGCCAGATTGAGCCCCGTCCCGTCGTCGCGACGCGAGGACACCTCGAAGACGCGCACGGGGGACTCCGGCGAGAGGGCGCCGCGGGCGGCCACGTATTGCTCGAGCGGGAGGATCTCGGTGATGGGCCGGGCGACGGCGATCGGGGCGGGGATGCCGAAGATGCGCTCGGCCGCGGGATTCCAGCCCGCGACGCGGTCGTCGCGATCCAGAGAGATGATGCCGTCGCCCGCCGACTGGATGAGCTGCTCGAGCGAGCGCTTGGTGTCGGCGACCTGGCCGTAGAGTCGAGAGTTGCGGATGGCGACCGCGAGATAGTCCGACAGCATCTCCAGCAGCTCGCGCTCTCGCGGGTCGATGGGACGGGCACTCGCCTGGTTCGCGGCGGCGAGATAGCCGAGCGTGCTCCCGTCGTCCCGGATGGGGCACACGACCCCGTGGGCGCCGGTCAGGCTCTCGTCGGGCGCGGAGCCGAGGTGGATCCGTACGTCGTCGTACCCGAGGGCCGCGCGGAGCTGGTCCGTGATGGTCGCGATGAGCTGGGCGAGGTCGAGCTGGCCCAGCAGGCCGCGCGAGATTTCCCGGAGGATCGAGAGCTGTGTGACCCGTAGCGACTGCTCGGCCTGCTCTCGCCGCGCCTCCTCTTCGAGGTCACGCGTCTTGCCCGCGAGGGCGCGCATCTCGTCGACCAAGGAGGTGAGCTGATTGCGCGTGCCGACCTCGGTTTGCCGGCGGGCGAGGGCACGGCGCACCGTCTCCTCGAGGTCCTGCCGGCTGAACGGCTTGATGAGGTATTCGAACGCGCCGTGGGTGAGGGCGTTCTTCACCGTCTCCAGCGAGGCATATGCCGTGATCATCACCACCTCGATACTCCCGTCGATGGCCTTGATCCGGCGCAACAGCTCGATGCCGTCCATCTGCGGCATCTTGATGTCCATGAAGATGAGGTCGGGATGGAACGTCCGAAGCGTTCGCAGCGCCGCCTCGCCGCTGTCCGCGGTGGCGATGTCGTGCCGCGGCTTCAGGATCATGCGGAGGGACTCCCGGGGCCCCATCTCGTCGTCCACCACGAGGATCCGCGCGCGATCGGTCATGCGGTGATCCCGGGCACGCCGGGCAGCAGGGCGGTGAAGGTCACCTCGGCCCGGCCCTGCCGCACCTCGAGCCGGCCGCCCTGCGCCTCGATGATGCGCTGGCTCACGCACGGCCCCACGTCGATCAGGTTCTCCTGGACCACCTGGATCGGGTCGAAGATGCGGTGGAGCTCGTCCGACCGGACGTCGGCGGTGCGCGACGCGACGGTGATTCGCACACGGTCCTCCTTGTCGAGACGGGACACGGAGACGGAGAGCTTGGCGTCCTGCCCGGGGGTCTTGCGCAGGAGGAACCACACCAGGTACGCGACGGCCTTCTTGAGCATGGAGCGGTCGCCCCGCACGAGAAAGGTCCGGCCCTCGTACGAGTAGGTCGCGGACACGTGCTTCTGGGTGGACTCGTCCACGAAGGCGAGGAGACGCGCTTCCGCGCTCGCGGCGGGCACCGCCTGGGCGCCCAGCTCCTGCAGGCACTCCTCGACCGCGAGGCGGGTATCCACGACCTCGAGCTTGTAGTCGCCCTCGTTCACGAGGGCGGCCAGCTTCTCGAACATCTGGACGAGGCGCCGGACGTCGCGGCCCACCACCGAGGCGAAGTGATTGCGGAAGGCAGCGTCGTCGTAGCGCTCCTCGAGCAGCTCCATGAACGTCCGGATGGAGACGAGCGGATTCTTGATCTCGTCGGCGATGCGCGCCACGACGCGGGTGAGGAGCTCGAGCTGCTCGGCCTCCCGTCGCTCGCGGGCGGCCTGACGCTGCTGGGTGAGATCCTCGAACACGAGCACGGCGCCCAGCGTCGACGCGCCCTCGCCGGTCACGGGGTACGTCGACACCTCGAGGGGAAGCCCGCGCAGCGCGAGCTGCACCTCTTCGCGGTGAATGGCGCGCCCGCGGGTGAGCGTCTCGAAGAGCAGATCGCCGAGAGGCGAGGGGAGCACACGCAGGTCCCGGTTGAGCGCGTCGCGCGCGGCCATCCCGAGGATCTCCTCGGCACGGCGGTTGATGATCACCACCCGCTCATCTGGCCCGATCGTGATGACGCCGTTCGACATGTGCGCGAGAATGCGCTCGGTGAACTGCTTCTGGTACTCGAGCAAATGGTGGACCCGGATGTCTCGGATCGCCGTGGCGAGATGGCTCGCCAGATTGTAGATGATCTCGGTCTCGCGCCGGCTGTACGCGCCGCCCGTAACCCGCTGGCCCAGGGTGAGGACCGCCACGAGCTCGCTGTGGGAGATCAGCGGCACCGCGATCACGGACTGGAGGACCGCCATCTCCTTGGCGATCTCGCGTGCCGTGGGGTCGGTGGCGCGGGCCTGAGCCTCTTCGATGTGGATGAGGCGGCCCTCGGCGGCCAGCCAGAGCGGCAGCCCCCCGTCGGCCGAGAGCACCACCGACTCCACCACGTGGGGCGGCAGTCCCCGCTGAGCGGCGATGCGATAGTGCCGCGCGGTCTGATCGGCGGCGAGGATGGCGCTCCGCGTGGGCCGGGCGAGCTCCCCCACGGCGTCCAGAAAGAGATCCAGCACCCGCGAGATGTCGAAACCGGCCGAGAGCGCCTTGGCGAATTCCCGCACCATGCGCGTCAGGACGTCGGAGGGAAGGTCGAGCGCGGGCCCCGGATCGTTCATCGCCACCACGGTCTCGACCGGTCTAGGCGCGGAGCGCAGGGCCGACACCTCCTGCACGAGGCGAAGCTTCTCTTCCGCTTGCCGCAGCACGCCGTGGAGATGGCTGGTGGTGAACGGCTGGAGGAGCACGAAGTCCGCGTGGTCGATGGCCGGCTCGTCCTCCGGCTGGGTACCCTGGGCAGGCAGTACGCACACGATCACCGCGGTGGGGCAGAGCTGGCGGGCGCGCTCGACGAAGGCCGGCACGTCCCGGGCCGGCGAGGCATCCTTCACGATCAGGTCGACCGCGGTAAAGCGGAGGGTCCGCAGGCCCTCCTCATCGGAATTCGCGGTGAACACCGCCCGGCCGTCCAGGCCGCGGCGAAGACGGGTCCGCAGTGTCTCGTCGGACGAGACCAGGAGGGCCGTTCTCATGTCCGAGTGGTCGCTGGGCGCTCGCTCGAGGCGGGAAACTCGATGGTAAAGGTGCAGCCGGGTCTGCCCGTGTGGTTTCGGACCCGCAGGGTGGCTCTGTGAGCATCGGCGATGCTGCTGCAGATGGCCAGCCCCAGCCCCGAGCCGCGGGCTTTCGAGGTTACGAATGGGGTGAAGACCTTATCGAGGATCTCCGGGGGGATACCTGGTCCGGTGTCGGAAATTTCGATGAGGAGGTAGTTTCCCCCCGCCTCGCGCAGATCGGCCACCCTCACGGTGAGCTCCCCACCCTGGCTCATGGCTTCTAGAGAATTTAAGCATAAGTTGTGGATAAGTTGCTCCATTTGCGAGGCATTGCCAGGAATAGTGGGTATGGGAGCCGGACCGACCCGGCGCACTTTGATGCTGCGTGCCTCGAATTCCGGGCCGAGAAGCTCGAGGGCCGCCTGGATGGGGTCCATCACGTCGACGGGCACCATCGGTTGTGTGTGGGCGGAAGAAAGGGTCCGGAACCGCCCGAGCAGCCCGTCGATCCTCGAGATCTCCCGGTCAGCCACCCGGACCAGACGTGTCCGGAATTCGGCGTCGTCGAATCGGGTGGGCACGAGCTGCGTGAAGGCCTTCAGGGAGACCAGGGGGTTCCGGATCTCGTGCACCAGCCCCGAGGCGATCGCCTCGAGCGAGGCCAACCGCTCGGCCCGTCGCTTCTCCTGTTCGAGCTCCTTGAGGCGGCTCAGGTCACTGAACACCGCGACCGCCCCCAGACGCGTGCCCTGCAGCCCGACCAGCGGCGAGGTGGAGCACATCAGGGGGATCAGCTGCCCCGCCGAGTTCGGGAGCGCGAATTCGATCTGCGAGCGGGACTCCCCATCCGCTGCGGTGGACTCGAGCAAGCGGGCGAGCGGGCCCGGCAGATGGCCCACCGGCTGCCCCAGGAGGGCCTGGGCGGAGACACTGGCCAGGCTCTCGGCCGCCCGATTGAAGAGGGTGATCCGGCCGCGCGCCCCCACCGCGGCCACCCCGCTCTCGATTGTGGCGAGGATGCGCTGGATGTGCTCGTTGACGAGCAGGACCTGGTGGTGGACCTGCGCGTTGCGGACGGCGACGGCGGACTGATTCGCGAGAGTCGCGAGGAGGTCGGCATCATCGCTGAAGAAGGGGTCGCCGGACCGCTTCGCGCCGACCGCAAGGAAACCGATCACCCGATCGCTGTCGACGAGCGGCGCCAGCACCTCGCTGCCCAGCCGGGCGAAGCCGTCCAGCATGACAGCGGGCTCCGGGCCTCCCGGCTGCCGCCCCACCTCGTCGAGGAAGAACAGGCGCCGTTCGTGTTCCAGCTCGACCAGAAGAGGCAGCGTGGGAGCGACCGACGGCGGGAACGGGCCCTGCCCGAAGAGGTGGGCGCGCTCGAACCGGCCCTCCTCCTCGTCGAGCAGGTAGATCGCCAGCCCCTCGGGCCGCAGCGTAGCGGCCACCGTGCGCGCGAAGTGCCCGAGAAGGGTGGGCAGGTCGATGGTGGTGCTCAACGCCCGGCTCGTCTCGCGGATCGTTCTCTGGTAGTCGTAGGGCTCGCGATAGAGATAGCGATCGAATGCACGCTGGATCTGCCCCTTGAGCGGAGCGAACAGGACCGCCACGAGCAGTGCGAGGAGAATCTCGCGCACGGGCGCCTGGTGCTCGTCGTGGAAGAACGTGTTAGAGACCACCAGCAGCATCAGCAACGCGAGTCCGGCTACGAGGACGGCGGCGAGATACACCACACCGCGGCGGACCTTCACGCGAATGTCCATCAACCGATGACGAATGATCGCGTGGCCGATCATTGCGATCATGACGAGGGAGA
>Ga0111539_10000371_pt1 | contig 55543 bp, 55 predicted proteins | sample RhiMethybrSRZTD1_FD_79667 | JGI IMG/M metagenome (GOLD analysis project Ga0111539, IMG submission 79667) | Populus rhizosphere microbial communities from Tennessee, USA - Rhizosphere MetaG P. TD hybrid SRZTD1 (version 2) (version 2) | ecosystem: Host-associated > Plants > Roots > Rhizosphere >...
GCCGCCACTGAGTCCAAGGCGTCCTTCGAGCTGCGCGGCATTGGCTTCGGCTTCTTCCGCCTGCGCCTGCGCTTCGGCTGGTGAAATGCGTATCAGATCGGCGCCGTTGGCGACGCGCGTGCCGGGCTCGACCGGCGTCGCGATCACACGACCTTGAATCTCGGCCGCGACTTCCGCCTGTTCCTGCGCTGCCAGCGTGCCGGTCACTTTCAGGAATCGTGTGATCGGCTGCTCCGTCGCCGCCGCCACGGAGACCCTCGCCGCCGCCGGCGCGACATCCTTCGACCCTGACTCGCCCTTTGCGGTGCCGCACGCCGACGTGAGGCCGGCTACGAGCACGAGCGCAGCAACGGTTTGCGCAATCGCAGCAGGAACGCGCCGCGCCTTCGCGGGTGCACCAGCCCGGATTCCAGCGATCGTCGTCTCGATTGCGGCGCTCGCCAGCGCGTCCGCATCGACGTCGGGCTGCATGCGGTTCGACACACGCAAGGCGGCAATGCCGATGACCGGCGCAAACAGCAGGCGCAGCGCGGTCTCCGGATCCGTGGCCGCGGGAAAGATGCCGCCGGCGATGCAGCGCTCCACCTGCGCCAGCGCGCGGCCACGCATGGCGGAGATGAACGAGAAGCGCTCGTACTCCTTGCTCACACGTGGCACGTGACGATCGAGGAACACCAGCGCGAAGTAGCGCGGCTGGTCTTTGCTGAACTCGTAGAGCCGCCAGACGACGGTACGCACATCGTCGAGCGGGTCGTCGCTCGGCGTGCCGGCGAACTGCCGCTCGCCGATCGCGCGGAACCCTTCCTCGGCGAGGGCGAAGAAGATCTCGTCCTTCGACGGGAAGTAGCTGTAGATCGCGCCGGGACTGTATTCGACCTTCGCGGCGATGTTGCGAATGGAGACCTGGGGGTAGCCATCGGCAATGAAGAGTTCGAGGGCGGCATCAAGAATGGCGCGACGTGTGAGCTCACGCGCGTGTTGCTGTCGTTCTTCTCGGCGCATTTTTCCTATTGTTTCCCACTAATTGAACAACGTTCAATAGCCTAAACGCTGTTCAAAACGTGACAAGTGGCCTGGGGAACATTACCGGGGGGGCGCGAAGTAATCCGCGGCTTCAACATGAGACCTCAGGAAAACGTTCGAAAAAGGATTGATGGCAGGGGGTACCGGGGTTGCTCTGGTCTCCGGCATGACCACCGAATATCCGGCCGTCGTTTACTGGCATCGCGAGCTGCCGCCTCTCGATGGCAACGTGCTCGGCGAGCACGTCATCGAGGCCACGAGCCGTCGCGTTCCGTACACGCTGGCACATCGCGATGAGTTGTGGAATGAGTGCTACAGGGATCTGATGGATGAGACCAACCGGCGCATCGAACAGGAGGTCTCGCGTCTATCGGGACGCTACGCGCACGTGTTGAACGAAACGATCGACAGCCGTCACGACGATGCGAGCGGTGAGAGCTGGCTGCGAGGCCGCTTCACCTACACGCTGCTCGGGTAGTTGTGGTCCTTGGTCCTTGGTCCTTGGTCCTTGGTCCGTGGTCCGTCCTATTCCCGCTTGCGGTCGTTCTTCTTATCTTTCTCGTCTTTGCCCACACCAAAAACGCGCGACCAGAAGCCCTTCTTCTTCGGCTCTGGCTTCGCCTCGACCCTCGGCGGCGGCGGCGCTTCGGTGACCGCGGACTGCTGCGGGGGCGCCGGAGCCGGAGCGTGCGCGCCACCAGCGGACTTCGGCGCAAAGAGGGCGGCGAGCGCGCGGAATGGCTTGGCGAGCACCGGATTGTGAATCGGGCACGTCTCGGTCGGCTCGGTGCCGGCGACGAAGTTCTCGTAGTAGGCCAGCGATTTCTGATCGTCGTGACATGAGTCGGTCGCCAGCTTGCCACTGAGGCGGCAGATGCGAGCCGTCGTCATGCCGCGCGGGCGGGCGAACCAGTCCGGCTTGTCGTTGCGCGTCGCTTCCTTCATGAACCGCGCCCACATCGGCACGGCAAGTTCGGCGGCATAGCCGCGGCCGATGATCGTCCGCGGCTGGTCGTAGCCGACCCAGACGCCGGTGGTCAGATGCGGCGTGAAGCCGATGAACCACGCGTCGTGATAGTCGTTGGTCGTCCCGGTCTTGCCTGCGGCAGGGAGCATGAATCCCTCGCGCCGCGCCGGCCATGCCGTGCCGGAGTTCACAACGTCGGCGAGCATCTCCGACATCTGAAACGCGGTCGTCTCGGTGATCGCGCGCTCCTGCACCTGATCGTTGAGATACAGCACCTCACCGTCGTTTCCCTCGACCTTGCGGACCAGTATCGGAGTCGGCACCAGACCATCGTTGGCGAACGTGGAAAATGCCGACGTCATCGAGAGAAGAGTCACCTCACCCGATCCCAGCGCCAGCGATGGCACGCTCGGCACTGAGCCGACGCCCATGCGCTCGGCGTACTGCACGGTGATCGGAATGCCGACCTGATCGAGCATCTGCACCGCCGCGCGATTGCTCGACGTCCGCAGCGCCATCCGCATCGTGATCGACGGGCTGTCGAGATGCTCGTCCTCCGGCACCCACGCGCCCTGCAGCGTCATGATCGGCGCATCGAGGTTTTCGATCAGCGTGGCCGGCGAGAAGCCGCGCTCGAGCGCCGCGGCGTAGACAAACGGCTTGAAGGCCGAGCCGGGCTGACGCTTGGCCTGCGTGGCGCGGTTGAACGAGCTCTGTTCGAAATCGCGGCCGCCAACCATGGCGCGCACTTCGCCGCTATGCGGATCCATCGCAACCAACGCGGCCTGGAGCGCGTCTGTGCCGTCGGTCTTGCGCGCGCCCTGGCGCTTCTCAATCTCGGCAATCGCACGGGTGACCTCGGCTTCCGCGGCTTTCTGCATGTCGAGATCGACCGTCGTGTAGACCTTCAGTCCACCCTGATAGACGCGCTCCCAGCCGAAGCGCTGCACCAGGAAGCGACGTACCTCTTCTTTGAAGTACTGACCGTAGGCCTCACCGCGCCGTAGCGCATCGTCGAGCACGATCGGCTCGCGCGCGGCGGCATCGTAGGTCGGGCGGTCGATCATCTTCTCGTCGCGCATCGCTTGCAGCACGAGATTGCGGCGCGCTTTCGCCCGATCCATGCTGACCGTCGGCGCATATGACGAGGGCGCCTTCACAAGTCCGGCGAGGAGCGCGGCCTCGGCCACCGACACGTCCGCCGCGTGCTTGCCGAAGTAGCCGAGTGAGGCAGCCTCGACGCCGTAGAGCCCGTCGCCGAAGTACACCTTGTTCAGATACATCGCAAGGATCTCGTCCTTGGTGAACTGGCGCTCGAGACGCGCCGCGACGAAGATCTCGGTGACCTTGCGTCGAAGCGTCTTGTCAGGCGTGAGGAAACTCTGTCGCGCCAACTGCTGCGTCAGCGTGCTGCCGCCCTGCGCCAGACGGCCTTCCAGCACGTTGTTCATCGCCGCGCCTGCCACGCGGACGACGTCGATGCCTCGGTGATCGTAAAAGCGCTGATCTTCGATGGCGAGGATGGCCTGCACCAGGTTGCGAGAGACGCCGGAGAGCGGCACGTCAATGCGCTGCTCGCGGAAGATCGTGAACGCGTGTTGATTCTTGGCGTCGAGCAGCGTCGTCGCCTGGGCCATCGTGCTGATGCCGCGCAGCGCGTCCTTGTCGGGGACATCGCGCATGACGCTCACCACGAACCAGACGGTTGCGCTGATGGCCATGAGCATCGCCACGGCGAGCGCGTACGAGACGCGGCGTTTCGCGCGATACAGCGCCTGCAGCTTCGCGCGATCGAGAGCCCTCAGCCAGGCGTACGCCTCCGCCAGCCGGGCTTGCACGTTCAGTGACCGCTTCTCATGCATGGGTTAGCTCGACGCCAGCGCCTTGGCAATTGCGGCACGCAGCGCCGGGTCTTCAGGCGTGACGCTGCTTTCGAAGAAAGCAACAATCCTGCCCTGCTTGTCCACGACGTATTTGCTGAAGTTCCACGCAGGCAGCTTCCCTGAATTGCCCAGGAACGTGTAAATCGGCGACTGAGCCGTACCTTTCCTGGTCACGACTTTCTCGAACATCGGGAACGTGACGTCGTAGGTGAGCTTGCAGAACGTGGCAATCTCCTGAGCCGTGCCCGGCTCCTGACCACCGAAATCGTTGCTCGGGAAGCCAAGGACGTTGAACCCCTTGGCCTTCATCTCGCGCTGCAGCTTCTCGAGACCTTCGTACTGCGGCGTGTACCCGCACTTACTCGCCACGTTCACGACCAGGCTCACCTTTCCTTTGTACTGCGCGAGGTCGGCTGGCTTGCCGTCGAGGGTCGTGGTTTTCAGATCGTAGAAAGACATGGCCTGTTGCGCGGGAAGTGTCGCCACCACCGCGATGGCTGCAAGGACTGAGAGCGCGAACGTTCTAGTCATGAGGACGATTCTATGCTCGAAGCGTCACAGCGATTCCACGTTTTTGAACCCGGTTCCAGCGGTGTGGATCACGCATTTGCGATCGCCCGTAATCAGGCCCAATTCCCGATGACGCCCCGCTCACGGTGCAGGTCAGCCGTTTGCTTTGCGGGGGAGTCTTACCAGGAGTAGTGGAGAAACGAGGATGCTATGACTCGAGCGCTGCTCGTGATCGCGATAGGTGTGTGCGCGTTATGTGTCCCGGCGCACACGATGGCACAGACGCCGGCCACATCAGATGGCTGGGTCGTGCTGCCAGTGGATGAATACAAGGCGCTGCGCGAACGCGCCAACCCTCAACCGCCCCAGCCTTCACCGCCACCCGTTGACGCCACCCTCACCCGCATCGATTACGACCTGCACATCGAGAACGACGCCGTTGCCGGCCGCGCGCTCATCACGATTGACGTGATGCGCGACGGCTGGACGCGCGTGCAGATTCCCGCTGGTCTGATGGTGCGCGACGCGAGACTCGATGGGCAGCCGGTGTCGCTCGTCGAAGGACCGCCGCCGCATGTGCTGCTGTCACGCATCGGGCGCGTCGTGTTGACGCTCGACATCGCGCTGCCGCTGACGGCATCAGCCGGCAGCGAGTCGATTGCGCTTCCCGCGTCGGCAGCGCCGATCTCTCGCGCTGTCCTCACGCTGCCGCGGAGCGGCATCGATTTATCAGTCTCGGGCGGGTTCGTCGCCGATCGCGCCGAGTCGCCGGGCGAGAGCCGGTGGACGTCGTTTGGCCGGCCGAACCAGCCGCTGACGCTTTCGTGGAAGCGCAAGGCCGACGATCGGCGCGCCGAACAACCGCTGCGCACACGCGCGCGTATCACCTCGATGATCGGCCTCGGCGAGGACGTCTCGCAGATTGCGACTGCCGTACGCGTCGAGGTCCTGCAGGGACTGGCGCGCGAAGTCGTGCTGGCGATTCCGCAAGGCATGGCCGTCAACCAGGTGAACGGGGCGACCGTTGGCGAATGGACGGTCAGCAACGGACAGCTGCGCGTGCGCCTGCTGGATCCGGTGAGCAGCGAGACGTCGTTCGTCGTGCAGGGCGACATGCGCACACCGCGCGACGGCGTTGTGCCGGTACCACTCCTACGCGTGCCGGCCGCCGAGCGAGAAAGCGGCGGCGTCGCCGTGGACGTCGTCGGCGCGGGAGAAGTCGCCGAACGCGCGACGCGCGGCCTCGAGCCTACCGATCCGTCCGAGCTTGGCGAGATCGTCGCCGGACGCGAGTCGCCGTCGATGATCGCGTTTCGGCTGCGGCCACTCGCGGGGAGCGAGACGCGATCGCTGGCGGTCACCGTGGTCCGCTTCATCCCACAGGCCGTGCTGATTGCCAATGTCGAGGAAGCGCGCTATCGCGCGCTCGCCGCTGAAGACGGCAGCATGCTCGTCGAAGCGCGGTTCGCCGTGCGCAACAACCAGCGCAGTTTTCTGAAGGTGACGATGCCCGAGGCCGCCACGGTGTGGAGCGCGAAAATCAGCGGCCGGCCGATTCGACCGGGCGTCGCTGAACGCGGTGCCGTGCTGCTCCCTCTCGAGAAGGGACGCGCCGGCGAAGAAGCACCGACCTTCGTCGTCGAGATGGTGTATCTGCAGCGGATTCCTGAGTGGACCGAGAAGGGCATCGCGCAGCTGGAGCTGCCAGCCCTCGACCTGCCAGTGTCGCGCACCGGCGTCGAGCTCCATCACTCACCGCGCTTCCGCGTGTCATTGAGGCCGGGCACGTTCCGCATGGAAGACGATCCCGGTCCGTTCGCAGCGGCGCTGCGATTCCCGAGCGGTGCCCCTGTCTCGGCGGTGCAGGCGGGCACGGCAGCCCGCGAGTCACAGGACAGCAACAAGCTTCAGGCGCTCGTCGATCGGTTCAGGAACGAAGCCGGCGGCCGCACCGTCGTCGGCGCGCTTCCAGTTCATGTGACGTTCCCACAGTTCGGGCCATCCGTGTTCCTGGCGTCCGAGCTCACGGCGGAATCGAACGCGCCCTCGATCGAGCTCGCGTTCCGACGGAGATAACCATGACAACCAAAACGATGATCCTGGCCGCGATCGTGTTGACCGCCGCGCATGCGGCGTCCGCGCAGCAGCCGCCGCGTCCCAATGAAACCCCGAGAGCGGTGACACTCACCCTGGCCGAATACAACCGGCTGATCGATCTCGCCAATCGACCCACACAAACCCCGAACGCTGCGCCAGTCGCCGCCGTGCTCGCCAGCGCGGACCTTCGCGTGCGCGTCGATCGCGACACGGCGCGCGGTGTGTTCTCCATCACGGGCGACGCGCTGCGCGGCGGCCTCAGCCGCGTCAGCCTCATCTCTGGCGCGACGTTGATCGATGCGTCGGCGGGCGGACGCCCGCTGCCGCTCGTCGCCGACGGCGCCGCGCACACCGCGCTCGTCCCCGGACCCGGTCCGTTCGCGCTGACGCTCGAGTGGGGCGCGCCGCTCACCTTCCGGCCGGGCCGCGCCGCATTCGTGCTGCCGGTGCCGAAGTCCGGTACGGCGCGCGCGACGTTCGATGTACCCGGCGATCAAGCTGACGTGCGTCTGTCGTCCGGACTGGTCACGCGTCGCACCGCCGTCGATGGCCGGACGATTGTCGAGGCCACACTCGATCCCGGTTCGTCGGTCGAAGTGTCGTGGTCCATGCGCGACAGCGCGCCGACGGCCGCCGCGCGCGAGCTACGTACGTTGTCGGAGGTGATGACGCTCGTCACGCTCGGCGACTCCGATGTGCGAATGGTGGCGCTGATCGATCTCACGGTGCTGCAGGGTGAGTTACGAACGCTCAGCGTACGGCTGCCCACGGGCTATGAGTTGACCGGCGTCTCCGGCAGCTCGCTCGAGAACAGCGAACCGAGCGATGGCAGCGTCACGCTGACCGTTGCCAATCCCGCGGCCCGCAGCCATCAGTTCCTGATCAGTCTCGAGCGGCCGCACGACGATGGATCCTTCAGCTTTGACACCGGCTTCGTCGCCGTGCGCGACGTGCAGCGCGAGCGTGGCGAAGTGGCCATCGAGGGCGTCGGCACACTGGAGCTCGAGACAGCCGAGCGCGAGCCGATGCACCGCATCGACGTGCGCGAGCTGAATCGTGCGCTGCAGTCGCTGGCGCGTCTGCCACTGCTCTCGGCATTCCGGTATCAGCGCGCGGCCGGCGCCGATCCATCGCTGGCCTTCGGCGTGAAGCGGTTCGCCGACGCCGGCGTGCTGGCGGCTGTCGCCGATCGCGCGGTCGCCACCACGCTCGTGACCAGTGAAGGACGGGCGCTGACCGAAGTGATCCTCACGGTGCAGAATCGCGCGCAGCCGTTCCTCAAAGTGTCGCTGCCGCAGGGCGCGACGATGGTCTCGGTGGACGTCGCCGGACAGCCGGCCAAGCCTGTGCTCGGCACCGACGGCACGCGTGTGCCGCTGCTGCGTCAGGGATTCCGCCCCAGCGGCCCATACCAGGTGTCCTTCGTCTATCTCCATGCCGGTACGCCCTTCGACAAGAAAGGTGACATCGAGATGACGTTGCCGCGTATGGACATGCCAGTCAGCATCGTCGAATGGGAGCTCTTCGCGCCGGAGCGCTACTCGATGAAGCCGATCGGCGGGAACGCCATCGAGACGAGCATGATGCGCGTCAACGAGGGAAGCCGTAGTTCCGCGGGGCCTCCGGGCCGCATTAGCGAGCAGAGCGTAGACGTGGGTACGGCCGGCCAGATCCTTGGCATCGTCCGGGATTCCTCCGGTGCGGTGCTGCCGGGCGTGACGATCGACGTGAGTTCGCCAGCATTCAGCGAACGAACCAGAACAGCCACCAGCGACGAGAACGGGCGTTTCACGTTCACGAATCTGCCTGCCGGTCACTTGACGGTGAGGGCCACGTTGACTGGGTTCACAACCGCGACGCACGAACTCGAGTTCGATCGCCGACCGCGCCAGCTGACCATCGAGATGCGCGTCGGCGGCGTGACGGAAACGATCACAGTGACCGCTGAGGCACCGGTTGTGGACACCATGAACGCGACCAGACAGGTCGTCATCAGGGACTCGGATGAACCGCGCAGACCGCGCTCCGAACCAGCGCCGATCGTTCCGCCGTCGCAAAACGTCGTCGAACTCCAACGCCGCACGACCGGCGTGCTCCCGGTACGTATCGACATCCCGCGAGCGGGGACCTCCCATCAGTTCGTCAAGCCGCTTGTGGTAGATCAGGAGACGACAGTGAAATTGAGGTACAAACGTCGGTAATTGTCGTGGATGTCTGAGGAGGACGGAGCGTGAAATCATTGTTCGATCCGGGAGTGTTCGAGCACGCGGTCAATCGGGTGCAGGCGCTTCAACCGTCTGCACCCAGGCAATGGGGAAAGATGACGCCGGCGCAGATGCTCGAGCACACGGCGCGCGTGCTGGAGATGGCATGCGGTAAAGGTCCCCAGAAACAGATTTGGCCGGGCAAGCTCTTTAGCTGGACGTTCCGCAGGACTTTCCTCGGCGAGAAGCCGTTCGGGAAGAACGCGCCGACCGGCCGCGACTTCGTGATCCAGGACGAGCCCGACTTCGCCGCGGTGAAGAACCGCCTGCTCGCCGTGATGCAGGAGCTCCAGTCACAGGGAGAACACGGTTGCGACGGCCATGTCCATACCTTCTTCGGACGCTTGTCTGGCGCGCAGTGGGGTGAGACGCAGTACAAGCATCTCGATCACCATTTGCGGCAGTTCGGCGCGTGAGGAAACGGAGGCAGCGGAGGGAACGGAGGGAATCGACACGGAGAAACGGAGGAACGGAGGATCTTTTTCACGGATCTCCGGCCCCGGTTTCTTCTTTCGCTTCCCGGCGCAGACCTCTGGTCCATTCGTGACCTGGTAGCACCAATCGCTTCACGCCGTCCATCAACTTGGCAACGTTGAAGTTGATCAACAAGCCAAAGCGACAGTTGGTCAGTTTCATGTACGTGAGCACCTGCGCACTATGCACCGGCAACAAGGTCGCGACACACTTCGTTTCTACAATGATCGAGCCTTCCACTATCAAGTCGACGCGGTACGTCGGGCCGAAATGCATTCCCTTGTAGAGGGTCGGAACCACGCGCTGTGTTTCGAATTGCAGCTTCCGGACGCCAAGCTCGTAGTGAAAACACGGTTCATACACCCGCTCGAACAAGCCGGGGCCGAGGATTCGGTGCACTTCGATAGCTGCCGACAGGACTTCGTGCGTGATTCTGTTAACAGAAGTTTCAATCAGCATGGCTCGCAGATGGAGCAACATGCGGGCCGTCACAGAACCGCTCGAGTGGCCGAGAGCGTTGTGGCATGAGTTGCACTTCCTGCACGCTCGTCATCGACGAAGTACGCATGAACTGCGGACGAATCAGGTCGATGACTGGACGAGACGAGCATAGGCTCCCGTCTTCGAGCATTAAACATCGGCGTGTCGTGCCAACGCAGCTTCTTGCAACGGGAACTCGTAGATGAAGCCAATCAGCTCGAGACGTTCGATTGGTCCATCATCCACCGTACATCACGACTTCGGACTTCTGCGCTCGCCGAGGAGGCCATTGAACCGGATGATGGTGCGTCTTGGGATTGCGCTCAGATGCTCCAACGCACACTTCTGGAAGGTCGAACGGCGCGAGGGCAGATCGTCCCGTTGTGCAGAATTCGCGCGAGCGGGTCCGTGGGAGCGGCAACGCTCCACCAAAAGGGCGCACACTTCTGAGCTAACTCGCTGACGAGAGGAAGGTAAAGCTGTTTGAATCGAGGATTGCCGCGTTCGCCCTATTTTCCTCCGTTTCTCCGTTCCTCCTTGTAATCCGTTCTCTCCCTTCCGCCTTTCCTCGTTTCCTCCGCCTCTTCCGTTCACATTAGTACGTTCCCGCTATTGAGAGGGGCTCGGCCCATCCATAGACTCTGCCGGTGCGAATTCGACGTTGCCTGCTCCCCGCAATCGGCGCCCTTGCGCTGGTGATGACCACCTCCGATGCCTTCGCACAGGGCTGCATCCTGCTGCGACAGACCTCACCCATGTTCGGCACGACCGGGACGCTCGACCAGGAGGTCGGCACCTGGAACGTGACCATTACCGGCCGCAATTCGACCGCCGACATCCACTACAACGGCACCGAGCGGCAGCTGCAGCGCGAAACGGAACAGACCTACGTCGTGAACCGGCAGAACTCGATCACGACGACGGTCTCGTATCAGTTGTCGCCGCGGATCAGCCTCAATGCCGGCATCCCGTTCGTCGAGGCGTCGTGGGGCATCCCCTCGCCGCGGGCCGGCGGACCAGCGGCTCGGGCCAACGAGAACGCGCGCGGCATTGGCGACATCACTACGCTGGCCCGTGTCTCGCTGCTCAGCCCGTCGTCGCATCGCTCGTGGAATGTCAGTCTCGGCGGCGGCGTGAAGCTCCCGACTGGCAACAACAGTTCTACCGATGTGTTCCCCGACAACAACGGCAACAACAATTTCGAGCGCTACGTGGACATCTCGGTGAATCCCGGCGACGGCGGCTGGGGCCTGATCTCCGACCTGCAGGCCTACAAGATGATGGGCCGCTTCACGACGTTCGGCTCGGGCACGTGGCTGATGAATCCGCGCAACACCGGCGCACCCTCACGCGGCAATCTGGTCACCAACACCACCCCAAGCAACATCAACACCGTCTCGGATCAGTTCATCTTCCGCGCCGGCACGTCGGTCGCGGTCACGCGGCGCATCGCGGCGACAATCGCGTGGCGCATGGAAGGCGTGCCGCGCTACGATCTGATCGGCCGTTCCGACGGTTTCCGGCGTCCGGGCGTCGAGATGTATTGGGAGCCGGGCGTTACGGTGATGAGCGGCCGTCACGCGGTGTCGTTCAACATGCCGATCGGCTACTACTTCAACCGTTTCCGCAATCCGAACACCGCGACCCGCGGCGATTCGACGTTCCCGGAATACGTGGCGATCGCGACGTATTCGATGCGGCTGGGCCGCGCGTCGAAAGCGCCGACGGTAACCGATCAGCCGGCGACGCGTCCGTTCCCGGGCGCGCGAGAAGAGCAGGACTGAGAAATGAAGAACGTAGTGTCCGGCTTCAGCCGGACAGTCGCTGTGCTTCTCGCACTGTCGATCGCACTGGCGCCGCGCGCCGCCCTGGCCGAGAACTTCAAGTCATTCAAGCTGAAGACGCTCGAGGGCGACGAGCGATCGCTCCAGCAAGTGCTCGGGAGCAAGGCGACCCTGGTCGCCTTCTTCTTCCCCACGTGTCAGTACTGCAATGCCGCGTTCCCGCTGGTGCAGAAGATCTACGATGCCAACAAGGACCGCGGTCTGGCGATGGTGTGGATCAATGTGCTGCCTGACGAGCAGCGCCTCATCGCCGACTGGCGCGCGAGCCACGGCTACACGGCGACGATCCTGCTCGGCTCCCGATCGGTCGCCGAAGACTACGACCTGCGCATGACGCCGACGCACGTCCTGCTCGACGCAAAGGGCAAGGTGCTCTGGAAGCACGCTGGCTACAAGCCCGGCGACGAGAAGGACATCGAGCGCCAGGTGCAACAGGCACTCTCGAAGGGTTGATCATCCGCTCACTCGCCTGCTCGATCGCACTGCTCGTCGCGGCGTCAGGCGTGTGGCCCGGCGCCGCCGCCGGGCGCGTGCTGTCGAAAGCCACCCGTCATCTCGCCGTCACCGCCACACTCACGCCTGACATCGTCACGGCTGGAACCAGGATGTCTCTGGTCTTCGATGTCACGCCGAAGACCGGCATGCACGTCTACGCCCCGGGCACGAAGTACCGCGCCGTCGCCATTGCGCTCGAGTCGAACCCGGCGCTGCACGTGCACGAGACGATCTATCCTCCGCCAACCCCGTACCTCTTCAAACCGCTCAACGAGAACGTCCTCGTTTACGAACGGCCGTTCCGGCTGATGTTGGACGTGACCGCCGGCGGCACAACAGCCCAGCAGGCCGCCCTCGGCACGCGATCGCGCCTGACGATCAAGGGACAGCTCACCTATCAGGCCTGTGACGAGAGAGTCTGCTACCTGCCCGCGGCGGTCCCTTTCGACTGGAACATCAAGATCGCGCGCTAGACGCCGCGCACGCGCGGGTTACAATGCCGTCTCGTTACGTCACGAGGGCTACACCTATGAAGGTTGCGTGCGCACTTGCCTTCGGCCTCCTCGTCGGGACAGCCTCGCTGTCCGCCCATCACTCGTTTGCGGCTGAGTACGACGGAGAGAAGCCGGTCACCATCTCTGGCAAGGTCGCCAAGATCGACTGGCTGAATCCGCACATGTACTTCTACGTGGATGTGAAGGACGACAAGGGCGCCGTCGCGCAGTGGAAGATCGAGGGGTATCCGCCGAACATGCTGGTTCGGCAAGGCTGGAGGAAGGACGTCACGATGAAGGTCGGCGACACCGTGAAGGTCTTCGGCTGGCGCGCGCGCGTCAACCCGACGCAGGCCGCCGGACGCGATGTCACGTTCGCCGACGGCAAGAAGCTGAACTGCGGCCCGCCGGCCGGCACCGGCGGTCAATAGTCATCAAGGAGCGGATGCCGTGAATCGTCTCCTCGCATCGCTCGCCGCGATCGGCGTCGCCGTGTTGCTCGCCGCGCCCGCCATCGCACAGCAGAAGCCGGCATTGAAGCCGGTTCCACGTACTGCCGATGGCAAGCCGGATCTCTCTGGCGTATGGGTCGGCGGCGGCTTCGCGCTGCTGTTTGGCGAAGCCGAGCTCGAGGCGATGAAGCAGTACGACGCGGCCGCTGGGCGCAAGCCGCTTCCGCCGCCGGAGCCTCCGCCCTACAAACCCGAGGCTGAGAAGAAGCGGCAGGAGTACCTCGCGCGGCGCGGCATTGACGACCCGATGGCGCGGTGTCTGCTCTCAGGCGTGCCGCGCATCACCGTGCGGCCGCTGCCCTTCGAGATCATTCAGCAGCCGACTCGCGTGGTGATCCTCTACGAAGTTCACCACGCGTTCCGCTTCATCCCGACCGACGGCCGCGGTCACCCCGACGACATCGAGCCGTCCTATCTCGGCGACTCGATTGGCCACTGGGAAGGCGACACGCTCGTCGTCGATGTGACGGGATTCAACACCAACACCTGGCTGGTCGGCGTCGGCACGTTCCACAGCGAGAAGCTGCGCGTGACCGAGCGCTACACGCGCGACACGCACGACACGATCATCTACGAAGCGACGATGGAAGATCCCGAGGTGTTGACGAAACCGTGGAAGCAATACGCCACGTTGAGGCTGAAGCCGGGCGAGCGCATTCGTGAGTACGAATGCATCGAGAACAACGAGGATATTCAGCGCTTCGAGAAGCTATTGCAGACCGAGTTCAAGAAGTAGTGTCCGGCTTCAGCCGGACGAGTCAGTGCGCGTATCTCAATCCGGCTTGAACTCGGCGTCCAACATCACGTGGCGCGCCGCCTGCTTGTGCCCGGTGTTCTCGAACACGAAGGTGTGCCGGCCGGCCGCGTTGACTTTCACCTGGAAGCTGCCCGACGAAGACCGCTTGAAGGACGAGTCCAGCACGGCATCGCTCGGGTCAGTCAGTGTGAAACCTGACAGCGTGTCGTTGCCGCCCTTGCCCGTCGAGTGCCACTTGCCCGACAGCGTGCCTGGCACACGTGGCGCCTCAAACGACACGCTCTGCACGGCGCCGCCGGCGATGTCGAATTCCTTGTTGATCCGAGTCGTCTTCACTTCCGCAGTCTGCTTCGAGTCCGGCCGCGCGCTTTCGCGCGACGTCAGCAGCGTGGCGACTGCCACCGCCACGACCACAGCCCCACCGAGGAGGAGAACGGATTTCTTCATTTGGCTACCCTCTGCGCGGTCTTGCACGTCGCGAACACCTCGTGATTAAGGTATCGGTCAGAGGCAGCCGTTTCGCTATTCGTGGCGGAGCACGAGCATCGGGTTTGTCTTGGACGCTTTCCACGCCGGGATTGAGAACGCGGCAAGGGCGACCGCCACCATGAAAGTGAACGCGCCAACCATGATCAAGAGCTCCGGCGCCGGAAGATTCGGCATGACCGATGACAGCACTCGACCCAGTCCAAGCCCGCCGGCAAGTCCGACGCCCGAGCCAATCATCGTGAGGGCGACGCCCTGCCTGAGCACCAGCCACAACACCACGGATTGTCGCGCGCCCAAGGCCATGCGCATGCCCAACTCGCCGGCGCGTTGCGCGGTCGAGTACGAGACGACGCCGAAGATCCCGACCGCGGCGAGCACGAGACCGAGCAGCGCGAAGCCTCCGAGCACGTTCGCGAGCAAGCGCAGGTTGGCCGTCTGCCGCTCCTCGGCGGCTCGACCCGTGATGAGACCGTAGACCGGGACGTCTCGATCGAGCGTCGCAACCACACGTTGCAGATCCGATGCGACGGCATCGGCCTCTCTCGTCGTGCGGAGCAGGATGTTGGCGCCGCCGATCACCGTCTGCGCCAGCGGCTGATAGACCTCGAATGCGGTGTCAACGCTCAAGGACGCCGCGAACGACGGGAACGTGACGTCGCCGACCACACCGACCACCTCACGCCAGTTCGGGTTTGTTCCCCGAAAGCCGATGCGCTTGCCGATCGGATCGTCATGGGGGAACAGCGTGCGAGCCATGGTCTCGTTGATGACCATCACCGGCGTGCGTCCGGCCCGATCGTCGGCCGTGAACAGCCGGCCGCGGCGGAGCGGGATCCCGAGCGTGTCGAAATACTGCGGGGTGACGCGCTCGTTGTAGGCAAGCACCGGTTCCTCGCGGCCCTCCACACGAAACGTCGTGCTCGAGTTGAATGGCATCGTCGGCACGCTGGAGCTCGCGACGGCGACGCGGCTCATCCCGGGAAGCTCCGCGACGCGATCGCGCAGCGTCTCGAAGAACGCCCGACGCGTCTCGAGGCGCGAATAGTTCGGGCCATCGAGACTCACCCGCGCGGTGAGGACTCCGTCAGGGCGCCAGCCCGGATCGACAGCCGTGATCCGCTGCAGGCCACGGACGAGCGACACGGCGCCGGCAAGGATGATCAGCGCAAAGGCGATTTCCGCCACGATGAGTCCCTGACGGAAGCGCTGCGGTCCGCGACCGGCCGTCATGCTCTGCGGGTTCTGCTTCAGTACGTCGTTGAGATCGGCGCGCGACGCGAGCCAGGCAGGCACGGCACCGAAGATCAGACCGGTGACCACTGCGCAGACAAACGCAAAGGCGAGTGTGATCGGCTCCAGCGTGACGCGAACACCGGGTAGATCGGCGAACTGCTGGGTGGCGATCAACCGGGTGCACCAGAACGACAGTGGAATCGCGATCGATCCGCCGATGACCGATAACACGAGACTGTCGGTCAGCGACTGTCGGAGCAACCGGCCTTTGCCACCGCCAATCGCGCCACGGATCGCAAACTCGCGCGCGCGTGCCGCCGTGCGTGCCAGTTGCAGGTTGGCCAGGTTCACGCACGCAATCAACAACACGAGGAAGGTCAGGCCGAACGCGAACATCGAGATGCGTCGCATCGCGGGATTCACGATGTGGAGCGACTCGATCCGCATGCTTTCACGCTGATCGAGAGTCGTGTTCTCGGCGAGGATTTGTTTGCCGATGGCCTTCATCACGTCGTCCGCCTGGTCGGCAGTGACGCCAGGCTTGAGACGACCGAACTCGCGAAGATAGTTGTTGCCGCGGTTCTGTCGCAGTTCCGCCGACGCGGCAAACGGCCGCCACACATCGATGCTTCCCCAGAAGAGCGGATACTCGAAGTCCCGAGGCATGACGCCGATGACCGTGGCAGTGCGGCCGTCGAGCCGCATCGACCGTCCGACGATGCCTGGATCGCCGTTGAATCGCCGCTGCCAGAATCCGTACGACAGCACCACGACCGGCTCGGCGCCGTCGTGATCGTCGGCGTCGGTGAAGGCACGCCCCATCAGCGGCGCAACGCCGAACAGCGCGAAGAAGTTGCCCGTGGTGCGCAGCTCGAAGAGCCGTTCGGCCGGCTGTCCAGGATCGGCAAAGCTGGCGTTCTCCCACATGAGCGCCGCGAGGTGCTCGAAGACCGTGTTCCTGGCGCGATGATCCAGATAGTTGGCCATCGAGTGCGGCCAGCGATCGGACTGCGGCGACGTGCGGAAGACGTTGACGATGCGATCGGGCTCGGGATATGGGAGCGGCTTGAAGAGCAGCGGATTCAGGACGCTGAAGATCGTCGCGTTGGCGCCGACACCGAGCACGACAGTCAGGACGGCGGCGATCGTGAAGCGCGGCGTCTTGCGCAGACCGCGCAATCCGTATCTGACGTCCTGCATCGCGTCGCGCGCCCAGCGCAGCGGACGGACGTCGCGCGAGCGCTCCTTGACCTGCTCGACGCCGCCGATCTCCACACGCGCCTGGCGGTAGGCTTCGCCCTCGGTCATGCCTTCCTGCGCGTTCGCTCGCGTTTGCATGGCCACATGAAACGCGAGCTCGTCGTCGAGGTCTTCTTCCACGCGCCGGGTGCGGAAGATAGCTTTCAACCGGGCAGGGATCGCGTAGATCCAGCGACGCCATGTGGTTCGTATATCCCGAGGAGTGCCACTCACAACGAGCCTCCGAGTGTAAATGTCCCGGCCGCGACAACGGAGCGGCCGGTCGTATCGCGCGAAGGACGCACCATTAACTCTCCTCGAGTGCGAGCACCCGGCTGATGGCGGACGTCAATCGCTGCCAGTGGGCCGTCTCCTGATCGAGATAGCGTCGTCCGGCGCGGGTCAGCGAATAGAACTTGGCTCGTCGCCCCAGCTCACTCGTCTTCCACTCCGCGGTGATCCATCCGGCGAGCTCGAGTTTGTGGAGTGCGGGATACAGGGAGCCATCGCTGACCTGCAGCTCGTCGCCGGAGACTTGCTTGAGCCGCTGGGCAATGGCCCAGCCGTGCAACGGCTCGAGCGCCAGGATCTTCAGCAGCAGGAGGTCCAGGGTTCCCTGGACGAGATCGGGTGGTTTGCTCATGGTCGGTAGTGTCCGGCTTCAGCCGGACGCATGGTCTCGGTTACCGATGTATCCCAACGGACCCTTTGACGAGGGAACGGCGTCACAGGTTGGCTCGGAAACCGAGAGTAGGAAGGTTCCGAAGGTTCCGGAGATTCCGAGGGTTCCGAGGGTTCAGGCGACGCAGCGACCCGACGGACATTCATCTGTCGGCCTGTCAGGAGAGAACATGCCCCGGGGGCACCACGCCGATGATGGCGGGACCGCCGGGTCGTTGCTGTCTTCATAGACGGGTGGCACGTGAAAAAGGATCATCGCTGGTCGAGGGCCGCGATCTCCTGTTCGAGCGTGCGGGTCCGTCGAGCGATGACCCATAACACGGCGGCGAACAGTAACAGCGCGAGGACGATCAGGAGCGCGACCTGTCCTGCCGGACGACCTTGCATGGCGCGGCCGAACACGATGAGCGCCACACCGGGCACGAACGGCAGGATGTACTTCCAGCCCTCGCTCGAAAGATCGCGCTGGCGCACCAGCCGCGCCCGGTAGTACTCGGAGCAGCTGGCCTGTCCCCGCGCGGCGGGCGAGGTCTCGGCGCGCGCGTAGCGAACGAACTGGTAGATGACATAGACAAGCGCGAGAAACATCAACGTATCGCCGCCGCGCTCGAGCAGATCGGTGTCCACCCAGATCTCCCACGCGTTCTTGACCAGCAACAGCGCAACCATGAGTCCACCCACCTGGTTCCACTGCTTCACTTTCGCGTCGAGATCCTTCGCCTTTGTCCGGATCTCCTCCATCGACATTCTGTGTTCCGCCTGCGGCTGCTGCCGCCACATCTGCCCGATACCCGGCGCGTCTTCATGAGCCATGATGACTACCCTCGTGAAACTGCCGGACCAGGATCTGTTTGATCCGGCGAACTTTTGTCGAGACGTTGGCGGCCGAGAGACCTGTGATCTCGGCGATCGATGCGGCGTCCTCTTCCTCGAGGTAGAGCAACATCACTTGTCGATCGATGGGACGCAGACGATGAATCAACGCGTAGAGTCGATCGAGCGCGCGCTGCCGATCGAAGCTGCCCTCACGATCGATCGCGTCAGCGACGGAATCGAGATCGTCTTCCATCGCCACGAGCGTCGGCGCCGCGGCGCGCGGTCTCACGATCCGCGAAATGGCCGTGTTGTGCGCGACTCGGTAGACCCACGTGCGCAACGAGCACCGGCGGTCCCATCGCGCGAGACTCCGCCACAGCGCCACGTGAATGTCCTGCAGCAGATCGCGACGCGCGTCCGGGTCTCGTTCGTAGCCGGCGGCGAGCCGCTCGAGCGCCGCGCCAAACGTGCGCGCTACCTCGGCGTAACGGTCCTCCATTCACCACAGATAGTCGCAGCGATTCGGAACTTCTGACAGTTCAGACGTACGCAGTTTTTGCCATCTCGTTTCCTGAGCAAAAAGGGTCGATAATTTCTGAATGACGACGATGTCCAGGCGGTTGACGGCACTCGCTGTGGTGGTCCTCATCTCCGGCGCCGGCTCCATGATGCTGGCGCGTCAGGCGAACAAAGTAGACGTGACCGGCGTCTGGATCTTCAGCGTCGAGTCAGCCGCCGGCAAGAGCAATCCAACGGTGACGTTCAAGCAAGAAGGCGAGAAGCTCACCGGGCAGTACTCGTCGCAGCTGATGGGACAAGCCGACCTCACCGGCACGGTCAAAGGCGCTGCGGTCGAGTTCCTCGTCTCCGCGAACGTGCAGGGAACACCGATCGAATTGAAATACACGGGCTCGGTGGACAGCAAAGACTCAATGAAGGGCACGCTGTCGGCGGGCGACTTGGGCGGTGGAACCTTCACTGCCGCGCGAAAGCAGAATTGAGCGTATGAAGAAGCGCGTTGTCGTGTGTCTGGGAGTGGCCCTGGCGGTCGCCGGTGCGAGCGCGTTCGCACAATCACAATCGCCGGCGGCGGCACCGGCCTTCGAGGTGGCGTCGGTCAAGCCCAGCGACCCCAACGCCTCGTCCGGCGTGCTCGGCTCAATACCGTCGATGAGGCCGCAGGGCGCAGGCGGGATCGCGGTCACGAACATGCCACTTCGCTTGCTCGTCCGCATGGCCTATGGCGTACAGGATTTTCAACTCGTGGGCGGTCCGTCGTGGCAGATGTCGAGCAAGTTCGACATCACCGCCAAGGCTCCTGAAGGATCCACAAAAACTACGCAGGACCTCATCCCGATGATGAAGACGCTCCTGACGGATCGCTTCAAGCTGAAGACACACACCGAAACGCGGGAGCTGCCGGTCTACGCGCTGGTCCTCTCGCGCAACGACGGCAAGCTTGGTCCAGACATGAAACCGTCCTCGTCTGATTGCTCGGACCCAGCCGCCGCTCAGAAGCGCACCGAAGAGCTCGCCAAGGGCGGAGGCGCCGCTCTCATCCAGATGATGGCGAAGGGCGAAACGATTCCGTGCATGATCATGCCGGCCATCAATCCGTCCAACCCCGCTGGCGGCTTCGGTCTCCGCGGCAATGGGCAGGGGATGAACCAGCTCACCCAATTCCTGACGCAAGTCACCGGCCGGATGGTGCAGGACAAGACCGGCCTCACCGGCTTGTACGACTTCGAACTGAAATTCGATCCGCAAGTCCTCATGGGAATGCTGCCGCAGCTCGGTATCAACATCCCCGCCGCTGCCGGCGCCAATCTGCCACCATCCGACAGCCCGGCGCTGCTCGACGCGCTCCAGCAGCAGCTCGGTCTCAAGCTCGACTCGCAACGCGGGCCAGTCGAGGTCGTGGTGATCGACAGCGCTGAAATGCCACAACCCGATTAGTGAGCTAACGGAGGCCTCGGAGGCAACGGAATCACACGGAGCATCGGAGGAACGGAGAATTTCTTTCAAAAAGATCCTCCGTTTCTCCGTTGCTCCGTGTTGATCCGTTAGCTCCGTAACCTCCGCTTCCTCACAGTCGCGGAACTCCCATTGACATCCCTCCGTATGGCGAATATATTCGCCGTGGGCGAAAAAATTCGCCATCCGGGAGACCAGCGTGAAGAAACGCCACATCCACCTGACCCGCCGCGAGAGCCAGATCATGGAGATCCTGCATCGCCGCCAGCGGGCCGCCATCGAAGACCTCCGCGCCGAGCTGCCTGACGCGCCATCGCCGTCCAGCGTCCGCAAACTGCTCGACATCATGATCGACCGCGGACTGCTGCGTCGCGAGTACGACGGCCCGCGGTACGTGTACTTCCCCGCCGCCAGGCCCGAGGACGCCAGCCGCTCCGCGCTCCAGCAGGTCGTGCGCACGTTCTTCAACGACTCGCCGGGATCGGCGATGGCCGCCTTGCTCGACATCACCGATCAGCCGCTCTCCGACGCCGAATATCAGCGCCTGACCAAGCTGCTCAAACAGGTCCGCGAACACGGAGACAAGTCATGACCGCTTTCCTCACCGCCATCGTCCTCAAGGGATCGATCCTGATGATCGCGGCCGCTGCCCTGGTCGCGCTGATGTTCCGCACCTCGGCGGCGACGAGACATTTCGTATGGACGCTCGTGGTCGCTGGCCTCCTGCTGCTGCCGGTCCTCTCGACCGCGCTTCCGGCGTGGAGGGTCGTCGTGCCGATGGCCAGGTCCGAGACGATCTCAGCGAGCATCCCGGTTCGCGCGATGAGCGCCGCTGGTGTGGCGTCCGCAGCGATGAGAGCCTCAGATGGAGACAGGCTGACCGATAACGCGCCGCGCCGTGCGCCCGGCGATGTCATTCCGTGGGCGGCGTTGCCAGCTGCGTATGTCCTGGGAGTGCTCATTCTTCTCGGACGCCTGGCCGTGCAGCGAGCGTCAGCGCGTCGCATCGTGCGCGAAGCGGCCATCGTCAGCGATCGTGAATGGATACACCTGTTGAACGACTGCGCCGCGCGCATCGGCATGTCGCGTCCGGTTGCGCTGCGGCGGAGCCGAGTGCAGGTGATGCCGATGACCACCGGCACGATCGCTCCGTCGATTGTCATCCCCGCAGATGCTGACACCTGGGACGAGGATCGCCGCCGCGCCGTGCTGCTCCACGAGCTGGCGCACATCGCGCGGCAGGATTGCCTCACGCAGCTGATCGCAGCGGTTGCCTCGGCGCTGTACTGGTGTCACCCGGGCGTGTGGTACGTCGCCCGCCGGCTGCGCATCGAACGCGAGGTCGCCTGTGACGACCGCGTGCTCGCGGCCGGCGCCGGGGCACGTGAGTACGCCGGCCATCTGCTCGAAATCGCCTACACCTGGAGCGGCCGCCGCGCGCCGGCGCTCGCGGTCGGCATGGCCAGCTCGCGCAAGCTCGAAGAACGCCTGCGCGCAGTGCTGGATCCGGCGCGCAACCGCGCGACGCCGACGCGTCGAGTGTGGCTCGCAGGTACCGCGATCGGAGCCCTCGTGCTGTTGCCGCTCGCAGCGGTGACGATGACCGCCGTCGCCGCGGATGTGCGCAGCGAGCTAATGAGCGCGTCAGCCGAGCGCAACACGCAAAGCGACGTGCAGATCGTGCACACACAGTCTCAGGACCGCTCCGCTGCGTCTCAGAACACCGTGACTGGAACGTGGGAAGTGCGGCGATCGAGCAGATCCGACCGCGTGCGGCTGACCGTCAGCGGAGGCGGAGTCTCAATGAACGCTGACATCGATGAGCGCGAGCTGGAAGCACTGACCTCGCAGTCGCTGTCGAACGCCAACGGACCTATCCGCTTCAGCGTCAGGCGTGCCGCAGGCGTGTTCGAGATCGAGGGGACGGTGCGCGCTGGCACGGGCTCGGGCACTTTCACGTTCGTTCCGAACCAGGCATTCATTGCCGGTCTTGTGAGCCGGCAGTTTCCGCGGCCGACCGCGCTGCAGCTCTTCTCGCTGGCGCAGGCCGATATCGGCCTGGAGTTCGTCGACGTCCTCTCGGAGCAGAAGTATGCGCGCCCGGGGCTCGACGATCTGGTGCGTGCAGCCCACCATGGCGTTGACGCGGAGTATGTCAAAGAGATGGCCAACACGGGCTATCGCGTCGGCACGCTCGATGCCCTGATTCGCTTCCGCGATCACGGCGTGGACCCTGAGTTCGTCCGCGGGCTGCGCGCGAACGGCGTGAGCGATCTCTCACCCGACGATCTCGTGCGCTTCCGCGATCACGGCGTCGATCCGGATTACCTGAGCGGAATGCGGCAGGCCGGCTATCGTGAGACGCTCGACTTGGTCAGGGCCCGCGATCACGGCGTCGATCCCGAATACGTTGCCGTGCTGCGCGGGTTGGGCTACTCCTCTATGGATCTGGAAGACGTGATCCGTGCGAGAGATCACGGCCTCGACGCGGATTACCTCCACGGCATGCGGGACGCAGGTTACAAGCTTCCGCTGGCCGATCTGATCAGGGCACGCGACCACGGCGTGACGCCCGATTACATCGTCGCTCTGGCCGTCCACGGGTACAAGGAACTGCCCATCGAGACCTTGATCCGCATGCGCGACCACGGTGTCTCACCCGAGTTTGTGCTTTACGTGCAGAAGCTGCAGAACAAGAAGCCGGACCCTGAGGAGCTCATTCGCATGCGCGACCGTGGCCAAGCGAGTTACGAGCAGGAAATCACGAATGCGCTGGCGAGGCTACGCGCTCAATTCGAGCGTCTCCTGAGCCAGTATGTCGACGCGCAAAAGGCGGCCGCCGACGCTCGATAGACGCTGTAGGGCGATGCATGCGGCCTGCCTCGCCGGAGCCTTGGCGAAGGAGGGTCGCCCCTACTCTGCTCTCAGTGCCACGAGCGGATCGACAGTGGTGGCGCGACGCGCCGGAACCAACGAGGCGATCAGGCAAATCGCCACGAGCAAACCAGCCACCGCCGTATAAGTGAGCGGATCGAAGGGACTGACGCCGACCAGCAGTCCCTCGAGCAGCCGCGCGACGCCCGCGGCGAGCACGATCCCGAGCGCGATCCCGATCACCGCAAAGCGTCCGCCCCGCGCCAGGACGTCCCGCATGATGTCTCCGGCCCGCGCGCCGAGCGCCATGCGCACGCCGATCTCCCGGATACGCTGGCTGACGTGATACGCAATCATCCCGTAGAGGCCGATGGACGCGAGCAGCGCTCCCATACTCCCGAACAGGCCGGTCAGAAACGCGGCCACCCTGAACGGGAAGAACGCGTTCCCGTTGTCGAGATGCTCCGTCATCGGCCGCACGTCGTAGACCGCCACCTCGGGATCGGCCAGCGCGAGGACCTGTCGAACCTCGCGCGCCAGATCGACGGATGAACGGGACGACCTGATCGCGATGCTCGCCGACACTGGCGACGTTTGCTCGACCGGACGGAAGATCGCACCGAGCGGTGATTCAGCCACGTTCTGGTATTTCCCGTTTTGCACGACACCGACGACCTCGACGCGATCGCCGTCGGCTATCAACGCGCGTCCGATTGGACTCTGACCGGGCCAGAACCGACCGGCCAGTGTCTGGTTGATGATAACGACCGGTGTGCTGCCGGCCCGGTCACGCTCGTCGAAGAATCGCCCCTCGACAAGCCGCACCCGCGCCGTCTCGAAGTACTCAGGGCTGATGTCGGCCTCGGACGCCATCGGTGCTCGCCAGTCGGGATCCGATGGCCGCGGCTCGGGAGTGACTGCTGCAGCCTCGCCGATGATGCCGAGCGGAGGGAACTGAATCCAGGCTGCATGCTCGACGCCGGGAATGCCGGCGATGCGCTCGCGCCCCGCTCTGTAGAAGGCGAGGCGCTTCTCAAAGTCGTACCCCTGTAGCGCAGGGGCCGTCGTCGCGACCAACATGCCCTCGGGCTCAAAGCCCAAATCGATGTGGCGGGCGCGGTCGAGACTGCGAATGAACAGACCACCGCTCACGAGCAGCGTCAATGAGAGCGCGACCTGGACGACGACAAGTGCGCTCCGCATCCGGCCACCCGTTCGGTGCTCAGTCTCGCGAGCACCGCTCTTGAGCCGTGCACCGAGATCGGCTCGGCATGCCGCCAATGCCGGTGCGAGTCCGGCCACGACACCAGCACTGATTGCGATCGCAAGCATCGTGGTGAGCACGCGGACGTCGAGGCTGAAGTCCGCGTCGAAGGCGACGGCGGAGGTTGTGTTCGACACAAAGTTGCGCAGCGCCGTCATGGCGAGCATCACAAACGGAATGGCCACGACGCTCCCGAGCAGCGCCAGCGTAAGCCCCTCGGTCAGAAACTGTCTGGCCAGGCGCCCACGCCGCGCGCCGAGTGCCGCCCGCAGGGCAACCTCACGAGAGCGGCTGACCGCCCGCGCCATCAGCAGATTGGCGACGTTCGCGCTGGTAATCAGGACCAGCAGGGCGGCGAGCCCCGCCAGGACCGTCGCGGCCACGCGCACCACTGCCCCCAGTTGCGGATTCGGGCGCGCCTGCGTTTCGGGAATTACGCGCAACCTGACGTCCTTGTGTGTCTCGGGATAATCGCGTGCCAGGAGCGAGGCGCGAACGACGAGCGCCGCGCGCGCCTGCTCGAGCGAGACACCCGGCCTCAAGCGTCCGAGCATCGAGAACGTACGCAGCGAGCGGTCTTCGAACGTCCCCTGCTGGGACGCCCAGCTCATGAAGGTCTCGATCATCCAGGCCGGCACATACGCCGAAACCCGCAGCAGCGACTCGGTGCCGCGAAAGGAACGCGATGACACGCCGATGACGGTGAAGGGCTGACCGCCCAGCCGAACCGACCGGCCGACGATGGACGGATCGCCGCCAAAGCGTGACAACCAGTAATCGTAAGAAAGCACCACGACCGGAGCTTCTCGCGCCGCGCGGCCTTCATTCGGCCGGATCAGCCGCCCCAGCGCTGGCTGTACGCCCAGCATCGAGAAGTAGTTGTCGGTGACCAGCTCGAAGGTGATGCGCTCGGTGCTTCCGTTCACACTCACTGTCGCCACGCGCGGCACGTAGCCGATCGCGTCGGACAGGACCGCGGTTTCCGCCCGATAGTCCTGGAGGTCCTTGTACGACACGTAGGCGTTCATTCCGTTCTGATTGCTGATCGAAATGAGTTGGTCGGGACGATCGACGGCCAGCGGTCTGAACATCACCGTGTTCAGCACAGCGACCATACCGGTCATTGCGCCTATTCCGATGGCGAGCGTGAGCACGGCGGAGATCGCAAAGACGGGCGCACGGCGCAGCGAGCGCAGCGCGTAGCCCACGTCCTGCTTCACCACGGCGAGGTGCTCGCGCGGCGCAGTGGTGAAGACATCTCGAGCCACGTCGAGCCACAGCCGGGTGAGCGCGCGCATGCTCCCCGCGCGGCGCGCCTCGCTGTGCTGCGCGCGCAACGTCTGCTCCAAGTCGCGGCCGTGATCGGCCCTGAAGTCGAACGGAAAGAGCCGCACCAGCGCGTGGAAGACCCGCTCGGCGAACGACGGGCGGCGCGCGGGGCTCATACCGACCTTGGACGCGGCACGAGCTTTTTCTCGCGCGCCATCTCGACGATCGCTTCGAGACGATCGATTTCGGCCGCAGCTACCTTCCGGCCGAGCGGCGTTAGCCGGTAATACCGCCGCCGTTCATCGTCGAGGGAGATATCTGGGCGTTCATCGCTCTCGATGATCAGGCCGTCGGCTTCGGCGCGCCGTATTAGCGCGTACAACGTGCCAGCGCTCAGGCGGACGGACTCGTCTGTGCGGCGAGCGATTTCCTTGAGAATGGCGTAGCCGTGCTTGTCGCCGTCGGCCAGGGCGACGAGCGTGTGCAGCATGGGCGGGGTCAGCGGGAGGAACGATTCGGCGCGGGTGCGTGGTGCCATGAATGCCTCTTGTGGCGGCATACTATATCGTACGCCGCTATAGACGGCATTCTGGCCGACCAGGTTCCAGACCGACGCACCGAGTCCTTCGGAACCTGCCTAAGACGCGCGGCGCCGTTGAGCCCGCACGCGGGTGCGGGTCGTGCGGGCCGCCCGTTTGGCCGTCCGGCGCGTCGTCCGGCTTCGGGCACCGCCGGCAGCCGCGCGCCGCCCGCCTCGCTTACCGGACGCATCGAGGCTCTGACGCAGCCGTTCCATCAGATCGATGACCTTGGCGTCGCGCGGCGGCTCCTCAGAGACGAGGTCCGCGTGCTTCCCTTTCATCTTGGCTTTGATCACTCGCATCAGGTTCTCGCGATAGTCGTCGGTGTACTTCTCGGGGTTCCACTCGGAGGCGAGGCTCTCGACGAGCGACGTCGCCATCTCGAGCTCTTTCTTCCTCGCCGGCGTGCGCGTGGGCACATTGAGCGTGTCAGCATCGACGAGCTCGTCGGCGAAGCGCAGCGTGGACAGCACCAACGCCTCGTCCACCACTTCGACCGCAGCGAGATGCTGCACGTCACGCATGATGAACTTGGCGATGCCGATGCGGCCGGATTCGCGGATCGCTTCACGCAGCAGCCCGTAGGCCATGTCGCCGCCCTTGCCGGGCGTCAGGTAGTAGGGCTTATCGAAGAACCGGTCATCGATCTCCTCGGCCTTCACGAAATCGAGAATATCGATGCGCCTCGTCTTCTCGACCGCCGCTTCCGCGAAGTCCTCCTTCGTGAGCACGACGAATCGTCCCTTCTCGTACTCGTAGCCTTTGACCAGGTCGTCCCACGCGACGGCCTTCCCGTCCTTTTGACAGATGCGCTCGTAGTTGATCGGCGAGCGATCCTTCGCATGCAGCAGCCGGAAGTGCGGTCGTGTCTCGCGCACCGCTGTGTGTACTTCGACCGGAATGTTCACGAGTCCGAACGACAACGCACCGGTCCAGATTCCCCGAGCCATTTGGAACAGTCGTGCAAGCGCAACGCCATCTCAGAGCTCAACACAAGACTCAATGCCGAATGCTCAATGCCCAATGCTCAACCGTGCCCGTGGCATGACGCGTGCTCCGAACTGACACAAACGTCGGAGGAGGACCAATGAACGAAGACACTTTCAAGGGACAGTGGATGCAGCTGAAGGGCAAGATTCGCGAGCAGTGGGGCAAGCTCACTGATGACGACGTGGATCAGATTCAGGGCCGCAGCGAGCAGTTGATCGGCAAACTGCAGAATCGCTATGGCATTGCCCGCGATGAGGCGCAGCGGCAGGTGGATGCGTGGATGCGCAACGCCGGCCCCGAGCCGACACCGTTACGCTAGGACGTTTCTGAATGCTCCGATGGGCCGTCTGGCCCATCGGAGTTGCTGGTAGGGAGCTGTGCGCTAGCCAACCACACGCACTGGCGTATCCATGCGGATGCGAACGATCGATCCCGCCGGCAATGAGATGTCCTTGCCGTCGGTGGCCGCGATCGCACCGCCGGCGCCAATCGCCGCGCCGATGATCGCGCCCTTCACGCCGCCGATGAGACCCCCGACAACGCCGCCGGCAGCGGCCCCGACACCGGCCGTCCCCGCCTCCGCGCGGATACCTTTACTCTCGAACACCTGCGTCGCGCTGGCGCGCATGTCGTGCTCGCGGCCACGCACGCGGATGCGATCGAAGGCCAGCGTCAACGAGCCATCACGATCGACGCGTCCGGCTTTGTCCACGTCACTGACGATGCCTTCCACCACGGAGCCGGCCGGAACCAGCACGCGGCCGTCCTGCATGAGATCGACGACCGTCGTGGCCTGGAACCGCTGCTCCACTTTCGCCGTTTCAGAGCTGAGGCTGTTGCTCAAACGGACGTCCATTTCCTGTCCAACGGGGATCTGGCCGCGAGTAGAGCTCGGCACTGTTTCCGGCTGTGTGGGTGCCTGCGATGTAACCTCCGACGTACGCGGCGGCGTCGTCACGGAGCTGGTATCACGCGTCGCGCACGCGTATCCGCCAGCAAACAAGACGGGGAGCATCACCGCCGCACAGGTGAGCGAATGTTTCATGTCTTCGTGCCTCCTCACGGTCAGTTCGTGCAACGGTTTGCCCCGTCACACCACGCGTCGCCCCTGGATGACCCTGAGCAGCAGCACGACGATCGCGATCACCAGCAGAATGTGAATGAACCCGCCCAGGGTATACGAGCTGACCATCCCCAGCAGCCAGAGGATGACTAGCACAACGATAATGGTCTCGAGCATGTGTCATGACCTCCAAGGCCGACTGTGCCGGCCACGTGGAATAGAAGAGCACCATTCGTACCAACCGGCGCTGAACCGTGATGCAGCCCAGCCTCAGCGGCTCGTCAGTCTTCGCTCGCGCTTTGCGCCTTGATGAGATCTGGCTTCTCGATGCCTGGTCGAGTGATCCGTTGTCGTCCAGTCGGACGAGTGCGCTTGGTGAACGGCGGAACTTGCACCACTTTTCCGGTATCAGCTGACTCATAGAGAGCTTGCACGATGCGGACGTCCTGCAGACCCTCTTCGCCGGACGGCTCTGGATCGCGATTCTTCAGAATGCAATCGGAGAAGTAGAGCAGCTCTGGGGCGAACTGATCGCGCTTGCCGGTGCGCCGCTTTCGGGTCGTGCCGTTCACCGTCAGCTCGTAGGCAAGACCCTCGGCGTACTCGTACGCGGGATTCACCAGCAACTGCCCTTTTGTTCCCACGATTCGGTACGACGCGACATCATCGGCGTTGAAGCTGGTAACGAAGGACGCCACGCGCTCGCCGTCAAATCGCAGGACGGAGGCGGTGGACTCATCGATTTCGTTGAGCTTGTCCGGTCCGCTATTGACAGAGAGCGCGATGACCTCTTTGGGCTCGGCGCGAAAGAGGGCGCGTGCCGCGTTGATGCAGTAGACGCCGATGTCGTACAACGTCCCGCCGCCGAGTGCACGCTTCGTGCGGATGTCGCCCCGTCGGACCGTCATCGAGAAGGACGAATTGAAGTACTTGGGCTCGCCGATGCGTCCGCGCCGAACGAGATCGGCGGCGTTGAGATTGATCTCTTCGAAATGCAGCCGGTAGGCGACCATCAACTTCACGCCCTGTGAGGCGCAGGCGTCGATCATTTCCTCGCACTGATCCGCGGTGACCGCCATCGGCTTCTCGCACAGCACGTGCGCGCCAGCGCGAGCGGCGCGGATGGTGTACTCGGCGTGCATCGAGTTCGGCAGCGCGATATAGACCGCGTCCACATCCGCGAGGCATTCCTCGTACTGTTCGTACGAAAAGCCGGGCACACGATACTTCTTCGACAGAAGCCGCCGCTTCGTGGGGTCATCGCTGACCAGCGCGGCGAGGACCGAGTTGCGCCGCGCGTGGGCAAAAGCCGGCAGCACCGCCACCTGAGCGATGTGGCCGAGCCCAACGACCGCGTAGCGAATCTTCTTCTGTGGTTTCTGCCGTGCCATGAGGCCTCCGCGTGATGGCTGCAAGGCGCGTGCTGCCCCTCGCGGAGCACAGCGTTACGCGCAGCGGTGCGCGCCGAACCCTGAGTCGAAGCGGGCCTGTGTGTTGCACGGCGTCTCGCGGCCGGATGACATCCCAAACGAGAGGAACAGACCAATGGCTGACATGGGAACGTTGCATGAGGCGTTCGTAGAAGAGCTGCGCGACATCTACGACGGCGAGAAACAGCTGACCAAGGCATTGCCGAAGATGGCCAAGGCGGCGAACTCGCCTGAACTGCGCGAGGCAATCGAAGCTCACCTGGAGGAAACGCGGCAGCAAATCCAACGGCTCGAGCAGGTGTTTGCGGCGGTCGAGGAGAAGCCGCGCGGAAAGCATTGCGACGGTATCGCCGGCATCATCGAAGAAGGCCAGGCGATCATGGAAGAGAATTTCGACGAGGCCACTGCCGACGCGTGTCTCATCGCCGCGGCACAGCGGGCCGAGCACTACGAGATGGCGACTTACGGAACGCTCGTCGCGTGGGCCCGTGTCATGGGCCATGACGACGCCGCTGACCTGCTGCAGGAAACGCTCGACGAGGAAACCGCCGCCGACGAGAAGCTCAACGCGCTCGCCGAGGGCGGCATCAACGAGCAGGCGGCCGAAGGTGCGCACCAGGGGGAGGGCGAAGAGGAGGAGGAGGAAGAAGAGGAAACCACTCCCACTCGCCGCCGGTAGCACGCGCCCGACGCGACACGGGCTACTTCACCGTCACGATTTCGACGTCGCCGTCACGGCGAATGATGGTGGCGCCGAGATCGTGCGGATGCCGCTCGAGCTGCAGATCGACGGTGGCATCGCCGACTTTCAAATCAGTCAAACGGATCCAGTCGATCGCCTCCGGCAGCCGTCCTCGCGAGAACGAGATACGGCGCGCCGGCGCGTCGATATGGATACCCAGCGACGCGGCGAGCATCAGGAACACGGCTCCCGCCGCCCATGCCTGCGGCGCGCAGGCGACCGGATACAGCGTCGGCTCGCGGCCACGGCGCGTGAAACCGCAAATCAGCTCCGGAAGCCGATGGAGATCGACGGCTTCGCTCAATTCGAGCGTCGCGTTGAGAATTCGTGTCGCCACGCCAGTGAACCCGTAGCGCGATGCACCAGCAGCGATGAGGGCGTTGTCGTGCGGCCAGATCGATCCGTTGTGATAGGACTGCGGGTTGTAGCGCCGCTCCCCCGCTGCGACCGTACGGACGCCCCAGCCGTTGAACGACGCATCGGCCATCAAGGTGTCGCAGACGCGTTTGGCGCGCTCGGGCGTGACGATGCCGGCGAACAGACAGTGGCCAGGATTCGACGTGCGAACGCGGCACGGCCGACGGCGACCGTCGAGCGCCAGCGCGTAGGTATCGAGGTCCTCGCACCAGTACTCGAGTTCGAACCGCTCGCGCAGCCGCTCGGCCCGTCCGGACCATTCATCGGCGCGCGCCGTGTCGCCGCGCAGAGCCGCCAGCCGCGACGCACCTGTCCACGCGCCGTAGGCGTAGCCCTGCACTTCGCTGAGCGCAATCGGCGGTTCGGCCGTGGTGCCGTCGCTGTGGAAGATCGAGTCGTGTGAATCCTTCCACCCCTGGTTGATGAGACCGGCATCGGTCTTCCGCGCATAGTCGATGAATCCGTCGCTGTCGGGATCACCGCTCGTCTCCATCCACTGCAGCGCCGCACCGATGTGGGGCCAGATCCGATCGATGAACTCGCGATCGGCGGTGCGCTCGTAGTAGGCATGAGCCAGCATCACGAACAGCGGCGTCGCGTCGCAACTGCCGTAGTAGCGGCCGAACGGCACCTCGCCCAGCGCCGCCATCTCACCGCCGCGCATCTCGTGCAGGATCTTGCCCGGCTGTGCGTCCTGCGCGTCATCGAAGCCGGTCGCCTGGGTCTCGGCGAGAAACGACAGAACGCCGCGAGCGATGCCGGGATTGAGCCACAGCAGTTCGAAGGCTGTTATCAACCCGTCACGGCCGAACGGTGTGCTGAACCAGGGAATGCCCGCGTACGGATACGAGCCGTACTGCGTGTCGGTCAGCATGATCTGCAGGTCGGCGGTCGAGCGATCGAGCCACCGGTTGAACATCGCGCTGGAGCTGAGCACGCGGCAGCACGACGCACTCTGCGTCGCGCGCTTGGCGCGCGTGGACGACAACGCGTGGTCGAAGGCCTTCTCCACTGGCGCAACCGAAGTCGACATCGAGTCGGTTTCGTACGAGACGCTCATCACAATCGTCGCTGTTTCCTTCGGCTCGAGGCGAAGCAGAAATCCCGCGCGGCGGGCATCAACCTTGTCGGGCGGCCGGCTCCACCGCACGCGCGACCGGCGCTCGCGCTGGTCGAGGCCGCGATAGCGCATCACGTAGTCGTCGCCGTTCACGTCCTGCAGCCGCTCGCCGCGCTTGGCGCGCTCCGTGCCACGCACTTCGAAGACGTCGGCAAAGTCCGCGTCGAAGCGAATGGCGAGCGGCACGTCAATCCGATTCAGCCGGAAATTGGTCACGCGGATCCGCTCGACGCACGAGGCCTCCCACAACACACGCGATCGATGCACGTTGATCTCGCCGCGGGAGATCGAGATGTGCCCGTCTTTCAGCACGTCCGGATTGGTGAGATCCGCGTCGAACACCGCGTCGTCCACGCTGACCGTCGAGCTGAGGAGCATCGGCGAGTTGCCAAACAGGAGCAGCTCGAACCACGACAGGAAACGGGTTCCATCGTGGTAGATGCCTTCCTCGCTGGCGTCTCCGGGCACGATGTTGCCGCGTGGATCGAAGACGCCGAAGCAGTCGCCGTGCTTGAGCACGCAAAGCGGTACGACCGGCCGCTCGGGGCCGGCGATGATGGGAAACTGCTCGTCGAGCATTGAGGCCTTAATCCGCGAAGAGGTCGGCGTCTGCCGCGAGCCGCCGATAGAGCTGGCTGTACTCCTCGGCCATGCGCGCCGCGGTAAAGCGCCGTTCGAAGGCCTTTCGGCACGTGCGCCGGTCGAGCGTGTGCACGCGCCTGGTGGCATCGATCGCCTGGTCGAGATTGTCGCAGATGTAGCCCGTGACGCCGTGTTCAAGAATCTCAGGCACAGAGCCGCCACGAATAGCGACGACAGGCGTGCCGCACGCCATCGATTCGATCATCACCAGACCGAACGGCTCGGGCCAGTCGATCGGAAACAGCAGCGCCAGCGCATTGCCGAGGAAGTCGCCTTTCTGCGCTTCGGTGATCTCACCGACATACTCGACCAGCGGATGATCGAGCAGCGGCTGAATGCACTGATCGAAGTAGACCTGGTCGGCGGGGTCCACCTTCGCAGCGATCTTCAGCGGCCAGCCGCAGGCTTTCGCAATGTCGATCGCGCGATCGACGCGCTTCTCAGGGGAGATCCGACCGAGGAACGCCAGGTACCTCCCCTTCGCCGCTTTGAACTGCAGGTCGCGATTGGGGAGACCGTGATAGACGGTGGCGACCCAGTTCAGCTCGGGCAGCGGCTCGCGTTGCGCGTCTGACACGGAGACGAGGGGTAGATCGGAGAACTCGCCATACAGCGTGATCACCTCAGGCAGATCCAGACGCCCGTGCAGTGTCGTGACGTGCGGCGTGGTGAGACGCCGGGCGAGGGAGAAGTGGAGAGGCGCGGTGTGAAAGTGAATGATGTCGAACTCGGACGCGCGTTGCGCGACGTGCTCGACCATGAGCAGGTGAAGCGCCAGCGGATCGGCGCTCTTGGCCAGACGCAGCGCTCGTGGGACAGGCGCGACCAGAGTTGCATCGGTCTCTGAGTCGCCGCTCGCGAAGAGCGTCACCTCATGACCTTGCCGTACGAGCTCGTCGGTGAGCGTCGCGACCACGCGTTCCGTCCCGCCGTAGAGCTTTGGTGGAACGCTTTCACTGAGCGGTGCGACCTGCGCAATGCGCAGTGTGTTAGACCTCTTCAAGAACGCCGGGGAAATCACGTCCGCCGATTGGATCGATGCCACCTCTTGTACCTTTCGTGACTCGAATAGGGCTCGTCCGTACACAACTTGACGAGCTTGCTCGCTGCGTTGGGCTTGTGAAGTTGCAACAGCCGTGCCTCAGACGCCGGTCTTCCTTTTGCACTTCGCCACTCGAACGAGTGCACGAGAGGTGCAGATGTCACTGAAAGACAAGTTGGAAATCGGATTGAAACCCGACGCGCCGTTCCGGAAGGACAACCTGCCCGACTTTCAGCAAGACGATCCGGCGTGCGACGAGGGCGCCACGCCGGCCGATACGCCGAGCGTCGAGCGCGCGCGGAAGGAATGCACGATGCCGCCGGTCAAGCAGCAGCAGCTCGCCACGGAGCGTGAGCTGACCAGGCGACGTCAGGTCACGCCGCCCGTCGCGCGGCGACGAACAAGTACCGGCCGGTAGCCACGAAGGTCTTTGTGATCTTCGTGGCTATTCGGCACGCAATCCGTCTACAGGATCGACGCGTAGCGCGCGGAGCGCCGGCGGCACGCACGCGATCAGCGCGACGGCAATGAGCAACGCGCAGGCGGCGACGAGTGATGCCGGGTCGCGCGGCGACATATCGAAAAGCACTCGCCGCAGCGCGGTCTCGGCGAGGCGACTGATCGCCAGCCCGGCGATCAGTCCCGCCGCGATCAACGACACACTCTGGCGAATCACGCGAACGCCGACGCTCAGCGGCTTGGCGCCGAGCGTCAGCCGAATTGCCAGCTCGCGCGTGCGCAACGCCACCGACCACGAGAACAACCCGTAGACACCCAACGCGGCCAGCAAGCCTGCCGCAGCGCCAAAGACGACGAGCAGCGTCATGAGCAGGCGTTGCTCCGCCGTATGCGCGGCCATGCGGTCGCCCCACGTCTGCACGTTGCCCATCGGTGTGTTCGGCGTCACAGCTCTCAACGCACTGCGGACCGCCTCGACGCCGGTCGCCGTGTCAGACGCACGCACCGTCAGGAACAACTCGCCGAAGGGAAACTGCCGCGCGGTGAAATAGATCGTTGGTTCCACCGCCTGACCGAGCGGCACATTTCGCACGTCCTTGACCACGCCGATGATCTCGAACGCAACCGCCGGCGGCGGAACGTTCGGTTGCGTCGGGAACGCGACCATCAGGTTTCTTCCGAGCGGGCCAATCGAACCCTGATTCGTCAGTAGACGGCGACCAAGTACCGGACGTCCGCTGTCGCGATGACGATTCATGAAGCTCTCGTTGACGATGGCGACGGGGGCGGATGTGTAGGTGTCGAACGGCGAGAATGCGCGGCCAAGAACGAGCGATGCTTTCATCGATTCGAAGTAGCCTTCCGACACGGTCTGGTACTGGCCGATCACGCGATCGTCGGCACGCCGCGGCGCATCGCCGTCGACCTCATACGGCATGCGCCAGCCAATCTGCAACGGAAGCACACTCGTTGCGCCGGCCACGGACACACCAGGCTGGCGGCGTATCTGCTCGAGGATCATGGCGTGCTGATCGGCAAAGGCACGCCACTGTGATTCGGTGAGGGGCCGCCCGCCCTGCGTGGCACCCGCGGTGAGCTGCACACTGGTGGTCACCACATCGTCGGCCTCCACGCCGATCGGCGTGTTCACCATGCGCATGACCGTTCGGACGAGGAGGGCCGAGCTCACGAGCAAGGTGCACGCGAGGGCGACCTGCCCCGCGACGAGCATGGTGTAGATCCGGCGTGTACCACGGCTGCTTCCGCGCTCGCCGGATCGCAGCTCGACGACCATCTTGCGTCGCAGCAGCACCAGCGCCGGCACCAGACAGAAGACGATTGTCGTCACGACGACGATCGCCGACGCCACGCCCAGTGCGCGGAGATCCACGCTCGCTTCGGCCAGCCGCGGAATGGTGACCGGCGTCAGCGCAACGAGTGCGGGCAACGCGACGACCGACGCCAGCACGCCGACCACGGCGCCAGCAACGGCGAGCACCAGGCCTTCGGCAAAGAGCTGTGCGATCAGCTGGCGTGGCGATGCCCCCATCGCCAGACGCAGGGCGACTTCACGCTCGCGGGAGAGCGCACGCGTCAGGAGGAGCGAGGCCACGTTGAGGCATCCGATCAGCAGGACCAGCCCGACGGCGCCGACCAGTACCAGCAACGCCGGTCGGTAGTATCCGAGCTGCTGGTCGAGGAGCGGGATCAATCGCGGAACCCACGCGCCGTTGCTCTGCGGAAAGTCCTTGGCCAGCCGCAGGCGCAACGTGTCCACGGCCGCCGTGGCCTGCTCGAGCGTCGTGCCTTCCTTCAGGCGCACCACCGATTCCATGAAATGAGCGAACCGAGAGTGACGAGTCAAGTCCCACCGCAGTCGCTGCCACACGTCGATGTCATCGGGATAGTTGAAGCGCGGCGGCATCACACCCGCGACCGTATGAGGTGAGCCGTTCAGGAGGAGTTGCCGGCCAACAATCGAGCGGTCGGCGTGATAGCGCGTGCGCCACACCCGATCGCTGATCACTATCAGCGGCTCGTTGCCGGAGAAGAATGGCCCGCCGACTGGAAACCCTTCGCCGAGCTGCGGGCGCACACCCAGCACGTCGAACAGGTTGCCGCTGACTTCGATGGTGTTCACGCGAAGCGGATCGAGACCGGGATCGACGAGATTCACGCTCGGCCGCCACCAGGCCGCCGCTCCTTCGAACTCGGGAAGCGTGCGGTAGTCCATGAACGTGACCGGCGAGAAGGGCTCCTTGCGCAGACCGGTCGTTGGATTCGAATCCCACAACGTGACGAGGCGATCGGGATCGTCGTACGGGAGCGGCCGCAGCAGCACCGAGTCCACCACCGTGAAGACCGTCGTGCTGGCGCCGATGCCAAGCGCGAGGACGAGGATGGTGATTGACGCAAACCCCGGGCGCAGGCGTAGTTGTCGTATCGCAAGCCGAATCGCACCTGCGAAATTCAGATGTGCGCCGCCACTCGACGCGGGAGCGACAAACGGAGAGGGCGAGGGCCTGGCCGTCCGCGCCGACCTCACGCGAAGAACGTCCAGCGCCGACTCGTCGAGCGCCGCTCGCGCTCGTCTCTGCGCGTCGTGGTCGCTGGATCCGTCGCGAATAGCCGCCGTGTAGATCTCGTCGAGATGCTCGGCCATCTCCTCGACGGTCGCCTCGGAAAGCGTGACACCGGCCGCCTGTGCCCGCGCGGTGATGTCGTGACGCCAATCGATGTTGCTTGCCATGATTGCAACTCCTGGCTCTCGTAGTGTCCGGCTTCAGCCGGACTAGGCCGGACGCAGTCCCGCCACCTGCGTGACGGCAGCAATGAAGCGGTTCCAGTCGTCGCGCTGCGACGCCAGCGCAGTTCGTCCCTTGCTGGTGATCCGGTAATAGCGGCGGCGACGCTGTCCCGCGCGCTCGACCCACCGGCCGCGGATGAGGTCGCGCTCCTCCAGACGGTAGAGCGTGGCGTAGAGCGACGCCAGGGTGAAGCGGAGCGTCCCATCCGATCGCGTTTCGATGCGGCCGGCGATGTCATAGCCGTGCAGCGGCTCGTGTTCGACCAGCGCGAGGATGAGCAGGTCGGCGCTGCCTTTCTTGGCGGCGTCGATGGTGGAATCGAGCGGCATCACCATATGCAGGTATCCGTCATATAGGACAGCTGAAGTTCCAGACGCCAGCTTGGACGGAAGCCGCCGCCGGAAGGTTGGCGGTCGGTAGGGCCGGTCCTTGGGGACCGGCCAGGAAAAAGCGGAGAATAGGTGCCTCTCGACCTTGACGAGGTTTTGACGTGAAGACGATTGCCCGACTCCTCCTGTTCTGCTCAGCGCTTGGACTGGCCTCTCCGGCGCTGGCACACCACAGCGCCGCCGCGTACGACACCCAGAAGCAAGTGAAGGTCAGCGGAACCGTCGTTCAGTACAAGTTCGCGAACCCGCACGTCTATCTGACGCTGCAGGTGAAAAAGGACGATGGGTCCACAGCGACGATCGAAGTCGAGGCGGGTGCCGCCGCGGTGCTGAACGGACTCGGGTTCACGAAGGATTCGGTCAAGAACGGCGACGTCGTGACCGTCGTCGGCAACCCCGGTCGCGCCAAGCCGGAGGCATTTGTCCTGGGACGCGAGCTCTACAAGAGCGACGGCACCTATGTCCCGCTGAATATCGCGTCGCGCAGCGTCTACGAGGGAAAGACGGCGACGGCGACCACCATCGCCGGCACGTGGTTCTCCCCGCGTACCGAGTTCGGCTCCTTCCTGGGCAGCGCCGGACGCTGGACGTTGACCGAGAAGGGCCGTGCCGCCGCTACCGGTGCGGACGAGCGAACGAAGAACGCACTCAAGGACTGCATCCCCGTCGGCGCACCGGCGCTGATGTTCTACCCCGTCGCCAACACGATCACCGTTCAGCGCGACCGCGTCGTGATGAAGGTGGATTGGATGGATTCCGAGCGGACGATCTATCTGGATGGCCGCGCCCATCCGCCCGCGACGCAGACCTCGCTGCAAGGCCATTCAGTCGGCCGCTGGGATGGCAAGACCCTCGTCGTCGAGACGACCAATTTCAAGGACCATCCGATGGGGCTGTCACTCTCCATGCCGTCGAGCACGCAGAAGAAGCTGACGGAACGATTCGCGCTCAGCGAGGACGCCAAAACCCTGATCTATTCAGGCACCGTCGAGGATTCTGTCTATCTCGCCAAGCCGGTCGAGTGGTCCGGCAAGTGGGAGTACCGCCCGACGATGAGGGCCTCGGGCCAGAAGTGCGACGTCGAGGTGGCGAGTAAGTTCCTGCGAACCGAGAAGTAGCGGGAGCGGCTCGACGCCGCCCCCGGTCGTTGGCGTCAGAACGTGAAACGTGCACCGAGCTGGATGCGTCGCGCGCTCAGCGTATTGTTCGTCAGCCTGCCGAACACGTTCGCATTCGTCAGCGCGCCGGTCGTGTAGTCGAACGTCGCGTTCGTGTTGGTCGCGGTCCACTGATCGGAGTTGAACGCGTTATACAGCTCCACACGGAACTGCAGCTGACGTGTTCCGCCGATCGGCACGTTCTTGAAGACCGACAGGTCCCAATTCACGTAGCCGGGACCGAGATACTCATCCTGTCGTGCGGTCCCGAGACGGAACTGATCCGTCGGTGGCGCGATGCATTCAGTCCGGAACTGACGCTCAAAGGTGCGCTCGCCCCGCGGCAGGTTCGTGTCGCACGTGATCACGACGCGGCTCGCGACGACGCCACCAAGTGCACCCGTCGTGGCGCCACCATTGATGGCGCCGGTGCCTGACAGCGCCCCGGTTGGCACGTTGGCGTAGTTGTAGGTGAACCCGCCGTAGGTGCCGGTTGTGAATGTCGTCACACCCGAGAACTGCCAGTTGTCGAACACGGCCTTGGTCAGGAGGTTGTTCCACCGCCGACTCAGATCCGGCACGTCGTACGAGTAGTTGAGAACGAGGACATGCGGGCGTCGTCCGTTGGACGTATAGTTCCTGGCCCGGTTGTCCTCGACGAAGGGATCGATCGCGCCGAGCGTCTTGTTCGAAATCTGGTACGTGTAGGCGGCCCCCAGCGCGAGACCATCAGACGACCGCCTCCGATTCACAGACAGTTGCAGGGCGTGATAGTCGGCATAGCCAACGAATCGACGCTCCTGGATACGGCCGAACCCCTGGTACGGTCGGAGGAAGTCGTCACTGAACGGCTGCGCCTGCCCCCCCACAACCACTGTCTGATCGAGGCTCGACGGCAGATAGGCGTAGCCGTAGGGCCGGCCATTGAGGTCCACCGTGACTTGCTGATTGCGTGCCGCGTTGCCGACGTATGCCACGTCTGCGATCACCTTGAACCCGACGTCACGCTGCACACCGAGGCTCCAGTTGTAGACCACTGGCGGTTTGAACGGCTCGACCCGGCGCACTGCGCTCGGCGTCGCGGTCAACGGGCTGTTCAGCAGCTCGCCGATCGTCGTGTAGTTGGTTCGATAGGTGTTGAGAACCGGCGCGAGTGCGTTGGGCACGGAGAGTCGATGCGCACGGCCGTGAGCATTGCGCGCGCCGGCGGTGCCGTCGGCCGCGTTGGGGTTCCTCAGGAGACAACGATCCCGAATGCCGAGCCGACGTTCTACGCCAACATCACCATCGCCGGCGGCCCGGCGCCGGTTCGTGCTTACGTGCACGAGCTCATGCCCGACGTACTAGAAGGCCGAATCGAGCCGGGCCACGTGTTCGATCGCGTCACGAACATCGATGGTGTCCCCGAAGGCTATCGTGCGATGAATGACCGTGAAGCGATCAAGGTGATGATCGAGTTTTGAAAACGTGAACATCAGATAGTGGTTTCAGAAGAAGCACTAGCATGGAGAGCGGGTCTCGAGTAGCGCGGCGTGCGACTAGAAGGAGACGACGCCGCAACCACGAAGCACGACAGCCAGGAGCAAGGTCGCCACGATCGACACGACGATCGAACCTACGCACCCTAACCGATTGGGTCGCCCGCGGACGTCGCGATGACGAGCTGGGTGCCTCGCTCGAGTAGATACTCGAGCAGCGGCCTGGCGCCTGGCGTCGGCTGAAGAGATGGCAGAAACCCCTCGAAGATTGCCTTCTTCCGTCGTCCCATGGCCTGTCCCCACGTCGAGTCCTCGCTGACACTGGCAACCGCGGGGAGAAGCTTGTCTGCGCCCATGCCGATCAATGGTCGTATCTGACCGATATCGACCATCACTCCATGTTCACGCAGCGCCTGAGTCCATGCTTCCGCGTGCGCCGCGTTGCTGCCGATCAGCGTCCCATCGACATCCTCTCCTCTTCGCCCTGCGCGAGAGAAATGCAGAGCACTCTACCCCGACAGAGTGCGATTGCAGCGGCGTCGGGCGCGCGTCATGCAAGGCATGGCTATGCGTTTTGAACAGGAGCACACGATGTCAGACAGAAATCCCTTGGATCAGTCGTTGAAGAACTCGGTGGAAGGGGTTGCAGAACGGGCCGGTACCCGCGCAAACGACCTCAAGGAATCGATCTCGGACATGGCGAGAACCGCCAGTCAGACCGTCGATGATGGTCGAAAGACCGCCGCGGAACGACTGGGAAGTGCGGCGTCAGCGGTTCGCGATCGCGCGGAACAACTTCCCGGCGGGCCGAAGGTCCAGCAGTTCGCGCATGCGGCCGCGGAACGGTTGAGCAGAACTGCCGACTACGTGCGCAGCCATGATGCGAAGCACATGCTGTCGGACGTCGAACGCGTGGTCAAGAACAACCCGGGTCCGTCGCTGGTCATCGCCGCGGCGTTCGGGTTCGTGCTCGGCCGAGCGCTCACTCGCGAGTAGCCCGTCAGGAGGTGCCCCGTGAACCAAGAGCGAGCCTTCTCTGACGTCCTACACGACATCGTGCGAAATCTACAGGACATCGTTCGTTCTGAGATTCGCCTCGCCACGGTCGAGATTCGCGACGACGCCAGGCAGGCGGCGGCGTCGGCGGTATGGATCGCCGCGGGAACCATCGGCGCGTTGAGCGCGTGGGCGTTTCTCCTGTGGACGATCACCTTTGCGCTCTCGACACGGATGTCGATGTGGGCCGCCACACTGGTTGTCGCCGTCGTCTTGGCCAGCGCGGCCAGCGTGCTGATTGTCGGCGGCATCCGGAGAGTGAAGCGCATTCATCCCGTCCCGGAGCGAACGATCGCGTCGATCAAGGAGAACGTCGAATGGATCAGACACCCCGCGAAATAGAAGAGCACATCGAACGCACCCGCGAACGCCTCGGCTCACACCTGGTGGAGCTGGAACAGAAGGTTGAAGCGGCGACCGACTGGCGCGAGCACTTTCGGACGAGGCCGCACGTGTTTCTTGGCGCAGCACTAGTGGGCGGTGCGACGCTCGCGTTCGTGCTGCACGCGCGGCATCCGCGGACGGTTTCAGATGACGCCGAGATCAGGCGTTTCGCGGATGACCCCAGTTCGGCGCGGGCGCAGGTGATGGAACTCTGGAGCAATCTCAAGGGCGCGCTGATCGGCGTCGCCAGTGCCCGCCTCAAGGGCTACCTGGGTGAGTTCATGCCCGGCTTCGACGAGCACTATCGGCGCGCGGAACAACGGTCTGAGACCCATCATTCCGCGAGAAGCATCGGGCGATGACGGCCGCTCTTCTGATGTCGTACGCGCGGTTGAGCGCACCAACGACCGAGACCAGTGCCGCAGAACTGCTCCACAACGCACCCGCGACACCAAACGTGAGCAGTCCACCGCTCTCGTTGTTGGCGAGCCGTCGCATGTGCTCCTGGATCAGTTCGAGGACCTGCGGCGATACGAACGGACTGAGTGAGCGACCGACATCGTCGGTGATGTTGGAGAGAAAGAAGCTCGCCAGTGCGAGGAGAAACAAGACGCTGAACCGCACGCCTCGCGCGTTGGTACGCAAGATGCTGCCGCTGACATAGTCAATGCACGCCGATCCTCTGTAAAGCGAACGACATCTCCGAGCGACGCTGAACACAGCGGCGCGGTGAGATACGCGGCAGCGGCGACCCATCTAGTAGGAGACCCGACCATGGCTGAAACAGGAACGCTCCACGACGCTTTCATCGATGAATTGCGCGACACGTACGACGCAGAGAAGCAGTTGACGAAAGCCCTGCCGAAGTTGGCAAAGGCAGCATCTAATCCCAAGCTGCGCCAGGCATTCGAGACGCACCTGCAGGAGACCCAGGGACAAATCGAGCGTCTCGAACGGGTGTTCGAGGGCCTGGACGAAAAGGTCCGGGGCAAACATTGCGACGGCATCGCCGGCATCATCGAAGAAGGCAAGTCGATCATGGAAGAGGACTTCGATGACATCACGATGGATGCGTGCTTGATCGCCGCGGGGCAGCGCGCCGAGCACTACGAGATGGCGGCGTACGGGACGTTGGTCGCCTGGGCCGAGGCCATGGGGCATAGCGAGGCCGCCAAGCTCCTGCAGCAGACGCTCGATGAGGAGAAGGCCGCCGACAAGAAGCTGTCTGGCCTGGCCGAAGGCGGCATCAATCGGAGTGCAGCCGATACCGCGCACGCTGAAGATGAGGAGGAACCGGTAGGCGCCGGCGCCGGCAATGCGAGGAAGAGTCCGGCGAAATCGGGTCGACGGTAGCGTCGTGCGGCGAGCGCGCCGTGGTGAAGCGGACCTTCTCCGCGACGGCTCCCCGCGCGCAGTGACGGCGATGGCGTGGATTCGAGATCGAGCGCTGACGCTGACCTTGATGGCGATGTTTCTGCTGTTTCTTGCGGGACAGCTGATCACGGGATTCGCGGAGTACAACAGCGAAGAAGAACAGCATGGACACGCAACCGTCGCGATGACCAACTATCTCGCGACGGGCCACCCCTGGGAGGCCCTTTTCGAGAACTGGGAAAGCGAGTTCTTGCAGATGGCCGTGTTCGTGTTGTTGACGACGTTCCTGATTCAGAAGGGGTCACCAGAATCGCGACGACCAGGTGTCACGGAACTGGTCGATACCGATCCTCGGGACTTCGCCGACGCTCCAGACGCACCCTGGCCGGTCAGGCGCGGCGGCTGGATCCTGCGGCTCTATGAGCACTCGCTCGGCCTGGCATTCGTGCTCCTCTTCCTCATCGCGTGGGTGGGCCACGCGATCGGTGGGTTTGCGGTGTTTGCGGCGGAACAGGTGACTCATCGCCAGCCGCGGCCCACCTTCACCGACTACCTGATGTCGGCTCGATTCTGGTTCGAATCGTTTCAGAACTGGCAGAGCGAGTTTCTGGCCATCGCCTCGATGGTCTGGCTGGCGGTGTACCTCCGACAACGCTGGTCGCCGGAATCGAAACCCGTGCATGCGCCGCATGCCGAGACTGGGCACTGAAGAAGTAATTCTGCGGCCGCCCGCGACCTCCCCGGCGGCGAGGCGGCTACGATGAGCCCTGTCGATGCTCCGCGAGCCCTGCCGCCGTCGCAGGCAGGGAGTACTCTGGCCAGACGGCGGGAATGCAGGGGTTCACGCTCAGGGTCGCGCCGTTGCGCCGGAGTCCAAGGAGGGACTGAACAGCGGCCTGAGCCCACGAGCCTGCGCAACATGGAGAACCTCCTCATCAAGTCGAGTGCGCGAACGCGAGACGGCCGATCGTCTGCGCGGCCGTGGGGGCCGTTGTAGGCCGTCGTTCGAGGAGGGTCAAAGCGTTTCTCTCCGTGAAATGACGTTTGGAGGACCAAACGCCGGGACTGCCGAGTGCGGCGGGGCTAAGTCGTATTCACTGCAATCGTTATCGCTGGTCGGTGGCGAGTGGCTGGCGCAATCGGCCTCAGGCTGCGAACCGGCACCGTTGCGCTCTCTGCAACGGTGGATGGACACATGAAAGGGTGCGCGAGTTGTCGCGGGCCAGCACGGCCCTCCACTGAGGCAGAACAGTTTCGCACTGCGAGACCGTTTCCACCTGATGAATCCATCTCACGATCTGCGTATGCTTGCCGCGTCGCTTATTCGTGATTGCGGCGATGGAGGGATCCCCCGCTATGTTGAATCGTCGTCACTTTCTGAGAGTTGTCGGAGCGTCGCTGTCGTTACCGGCGACGCTGCGTGCCGCGCAGGCGAGCGAGTGGGGATCGCCGGTCTTCGATCTCCACTTTCATATGCGTGGACAACCCGCCGCCAACCTCGCGCATCTCGATGGCGCCGGTATCGCGAAGGCGAACCTGCTCACGCGGACCACGGCGAGCGATCAAGTCCGGTCGGTGCAGGCCGCGGCGCCCGGCCGTTTCACCTGGTTCTGCAGCGCCGACCCTTCCGCGCCTGAAAGCATCGACGCGCTCACGTCGAGCGTGAAATCAGGTGCCCGGGGATTCGGCGAGATGAAGTACCACCTCGCCGCCGACGCTTCTGAATTCCGTCGGGCGTACGCGCTCGCCGCCGAGCTGAACGTGCCGATTCTGATCCATTTCCAGGAGGTCGATCACTTCGAGAACGAAGGCACCTGGGGCTCGGGATTCGCCAGGAGCTTCGAGCGAATCCTGAAGGCGTATCCCAAGACGACGTTCATCGGCCATGCCGATGCCTTCTGGGCCAATGTGAGCGCCGACTATCGAAACGAAGCCGCGTATCCATCGGGGCCCGTGGTTCGCGGCGGGATTACGGACAAACTGCTCGGCGACTATCCAAACCTCTACGGCGATCTGTCGGCGAATTCGGGCAACAACATGCTCGCGCGGGATGCGGAATTTACCGCCGATTTCCTTCGCCGCCATCAGAACAAGCTGCTGTTCGGCAGCGATTGTAGTTGCGCCGACGGACGGGGCGGCGGCGTCAGCCAGGGGAACAACCCGGCAGCGGCGCGGATGGCCGGTAAGTGCGTCGCACGCGAGACGTTGACGGTCTTGAAGCGCTCTGCGTCCGCAGATGTCTTCAGGAAGATCGTGTGGGACAACGCGCACAAGCTGCTGAGGATTTCATGAGAATACGCGTCGCCTGCCTGACGCGTGCCCTCCTGCCGCAGCCTCGGCGCGTCCGGCTCTACTCTCCCGTTTCCATCGGAAGTTCCGGCTCCCGGGACCACTCGTCAAGACCGCCGTCGTACACGGCGACACTGGGATGTCCGAGCAAAACGATCGCAAAGGCGTTCAGTGTCGCCGCGATGCCACCGCCGCAATAGGTGACGGCGCGCGCCGTGTTGAGGACTCCCGTCGTCGCGAAGTGCAGGCGCAGATCGTCTGCCGAACGGAACACCCCGCTCTCGGGCATGAGCAGGGCAGGAAATGGGACGTTGAGACTGCCCTTGATATGACCCGCCCGTGCATAACCGAGCCCGGCTTTCCCAGTGTGCACGTCTCGAGGCAGGGCATTTATCGTGCAGACGCTACCGTCTTCGATGGCCTGAAGCACGTCCTGCTTCGTGGCCCACATCTCCTCGCGCAGCCGTGCCTGGAACACCGTTTCGGGGTAAGTGCACCGCTCGTTGCAGAGCGAACAGCCCGCCGACTGCCACGTGTCAAATCCTCCGTCGAGCACCGCGACCGAGTCCAGTCCGACAGAGCGCAGTATCCACCAGGCCCTCGTGGCCCACATGACATGCGTCCTGCTGTAGACAACGACGTGGTGGTCATTGGACACCCCCGCGCTCGATAAGACCCTTTCGAGCTGCGACGCAGGTGGTCGCGTGAATGGGAGCGGGCTGTCGGGATCGGAAAGATCAGTGATGTCGAGGAATCCGGCGCCGGGAATGTGCGCGGCTTCGTAGTCCGACCGACCGCTGCGCGCTCTGAGACCCGCGGGCGTGCGATCCAGGTAAGTTGTCGCATCGAACACACGGAGACGCGGATCGCGCAGGCGATCCTGTAGCTCGTGCGCGCTCACGAGCATGTGATCGTAGTGACTCATCTAGTATGAGCGAGCCTTTCGACTCGCCGCCGAAGACGAAAATGGCTTGCGGCCGGTTCGGCAGGCTTCTATGTGACCCACCCGCCAAAATCACGCACTCGGATGACGAGGCCGAACAAGGTGACATAGCGCGTGCGGGTACCCCACCCGTCTAGAGGTGCGGCAACAAACCCCCAGCGCACATCCACCAGAAAAGGGTAAACCACCTTGCCATTGGCGACGCCCGCCCAAGGAAAGCACGAAAACTCTTGTGGCGACGAATTGCAGGCCCGAACGTTGAATCCGCTTCGGCGGAGGATGGCTTCGCTTCCGGGGTACTCGATCGAGGCAGATTCGACGGGCAATACGAACACATCGCGATCGCCGAGTTCGTCAGCCACGCGGCCCGCCGCCGCCACTTCACACTGACCCACGCTGATCAGAGCCGACGCGTAACCCAGGACGACCCCGGCCGCCACGCCCACGAGGCCCCGTCGCACCCACATCAGGTTGCGGGAGGTCATCACGAACGTTTAGACCCCGTCGCTCGCAATCTGCTCTGCCCGCCAGCGAAACGATGTTGGGACTCGCTGAACTGAAGGCTTCAGCGGCGTGACCGAGAACGTCCAGCCCGACGAGACCGAGCGAAGCGAGGGATTGTGGCGGGGTGTCCGGGACGACTTTCGCAACTGCTTGCTCACGCCGAAGGACGCGGGAGTCGAACCCTTCAGGCGTGCGTTTTTGTAAAGTGCAAGTAATGGTCCCGGACAAATGTCTCCAGGCCCGGGTTGACCCGCGAGCAGGGTAGTAAAGCGAGATAAGCCGATAAGAATGTCGTGAGACGATCAACGAGACGAGCCGGCGCGCGAATCATCCGCGCGGCGCGTGTTGGATTGATGGCCGCATCACTCTGGCTGGTCGGAGAAGTTCCCACACAAGCCCAGGGTTGGGAAGGCTTCGTCTCCTCCGGGGTGGCCGCCACTTCCGGAGCGAATTCTTTGGACGAAAAGGGAACCGACTATCCGATCAGCGTCGGCGTCCTGCATTCATTGTTCAATCCTCGGTTGTCTGGGGGAGTCCAGCTCGACGTGTTCCCCCGGAACTTGCTCTATGGAGGGGCGCGCCTCGGGCTCGTAGGCCAGTATCGAGTTCTCGGACCGGGGAGACGCGTCCAGCCGTTCGTCGACGCCGGAGCCTTCGCGACCACCGGCCAGCCGATCGAGATCGGTGCGGGCCTGGATCTCTTTGTCGCGAGGTCGATCGGTTTCCGCGTGATGGTGCAGGATTTCTTCGGATACGTCGTCTACGAGCCCTTCGACTGCGTTTACTTCGGGTACGGCCCCGACTGCCGCAGTCGGGGTATCGGCGCCAGACGAGCCGGCTGGGTTCACGACCCAGCGCTGCAGCTCGGCATCACCTGGAAATAGCTGGAGAACTTGAGGACGTTATCTACCGAAACTACGAAGTTGTGGCGGGACGAAGGCCACTCACTTCTTTCGGAGTCCTCTCGAATCGACCGGGTTCGTGGAGACATTCTGGAGACGGTGACGGGTCGCTGATCTCTCAGCATGGACCACTGCGCAATCGAATGCGGGCGCTGCTCTTCGTCACCCGAGTTCCAGGACCGTGATTTCGACCTGACCGCCAAACTGCTCGATGTCGATCGCGTGGCGGCGCAACAACTCCGCGACTTCGTCGGTTGTGCAGTTACCAAGCCGTAACCAAATCACTTTCGGCGGCGCGCCTCGCAGCACGCTTAGCCGATGAAAGTCCTCGTCCTTGGTGACGAGGATACAGTCGCACGACTCAGGCCGCCGGAATACCCTGGGTCCGGCGTTCGCGTTCTTGCTGACGGACCCGGCCTCAAAGATCGTGTTATCAGAGATCGGTGCTTTGGTCTCGACATTGGCGACTCCGTACGAGCGTCCCCGAATACCTGGACACGCGCGTTCCGGAGCTGTTAGCGGACACCAAGGTGCCGGGGTTGTCCATAGCAATTGTGAAGGACTCGGCGCTCGCGTGGCGAACAACTTCCTCGGCAGCTCGCGCCTCTTCTGACCGGGCACGACGTTCGAACGGTCCAGCAGCAATCGTGGGCCGGGCTGAAGAACGGACAGCTGCTCGACGCGGCCGAAGCCGCGGGCTTCACCGTCCTCGTGACGGGAGATCGCAATCTTCAATTCCAACAGAATCTCGTCAAATGGCAACTGGGATTCGTCGCTCTTCGGCGCGAGCAACGCTCTCGAGGACCTCGTGCCGCTCGTCTCGGCTGCGATCAACGCGATTGACGTTGTTCGACCTGGCCAAGTGCTTCGAGTTGAGGCCTAACGTCCACGTTTCAGCCGCGGCGGCTCATGATCGCACCGGCCGCCGTCGGCTGCAAACGATGTTAGACCGCGTGTTCTTCCTTCGTTTCTGCCCGGTCAGAGGAGAACAAGATGCTGCGATTCTCCACGTCGAACACCCAAACCCGGGCAAACTGGGATCCAGGCAGCCTGTTCATTACGAAAGCCTCAACTTCGGGCACCCTCATCTTGGCCATCGGCGTGGATTGCAGTTCATAGAAGACGAGGAGCTCGAGACGGTGCGGCACTTGGTACGCCTTGGTGAACTTCCGCTCGATGCACTCGATGATCGGGTCAGAGATGAACCCTCCGCCTTCCACTTGAAAGACTGGCCCAACAAAAGTGCCCCTCGTTACGCGGACTGCGCGCACGAGGGAGCTGAGAGGAGCACCTGGTGGCACGACATGATCGCCCTTGAACCCTGAAGGCAGAGTGCCAAGATAGTCGAGCAGTCTCTCGACCGCCCTGACTCTCTGCTTGATGAGCGTATCGCGCACGTACCTGACGAACACCAGGGCGTCGCCAAAGCCGTCGAGCACCTCACTCGCCCGCTCACGAAGCGATTCCTGCAGCCGTATCTGCGCAGCAACACTCTGGGCCAATCTAGGATCTATGGTTTCGACCAGTTCGAAAGACGTCTGACCATAACCCGGGACCTCGCAGCAGATGTCTGGTTCAGGCGGCTCGCGCTTCTGAATACTGTCCTTCGGGATCGAGAGGCCGGCGGATTCGGCGAACAACCGAAATACACGAAGTTCATCCGAACCTTGCCCATCTTGCATGTAGATCGTTCAGCGGTCTAACCTCCGGCGCTCAGCCGCGAGCCGCGCTGGATCGCTTTCGCGCCTTACGTTTCGGTCGCGCGCGGCTCGTCGGCTGCAGCGCCTTGTTAGGCCGACGTGTCGGCGACGCATGCGCCTTAGCCAACTTCACGAGCTGCCGCAACGCCTGATTCACTGCCGCTGAATCGGTGAACACCTCCGCAACGTCTGGGTCGAGAAACACCACGTTGGTGCCAGCTCGGTAGGCCTGGGAGTGCGTGCCACGAATTCCGTTGGTGAAGTCGTACTCCGACCGCATCTCGTCACTGCTTGGCTGGGGACTCATACTGTTTTCGTTCCTGGCTCGTCGCCTCGCGCGCGTTGATGATCCGAATCCGGCCTGCACGTTCAGTGTACGCCACGACGAGTAGACGACCGGCGGCCGACAGACCCAGACTGAGGAAACGAAACTCGCCTTTGGAGTGATCCGGGTCCGGGATCGTCACTTCGAGGGGATCCCCGAAGACTGTCATTGCCTCGGCGAATTCAACGCGGTGTATCTTGACGTTCGTCGCTGCCTTGTCTGGATCCCACTCGAACTCCACCGGTCGAGTCTATTCGTTTTGTCCAAAAGCGGTTCGGCCTAACGGATAGCGTTCACCAGCGGCCGCTTATGATTGCACCGGCGGCCGTCTGGTGCAACGCGTGTTAGCCGGACAATCAATCCTGTCGAATCAGTGGAACCCAACACTCAGGACTCCCTGCACGACCGCTACACCGTCCGCACCGACTACGTACTCGACTTGCGCCTCGGTTGGTACCTTGTCAACCGCGCCGCGCCATTCGATTCTGGCAATCTCGCGATTCGTGCCGGGATGAACCACTACATCGGTCGTACCCGCGAACTTGTACCGTCGCGACGCTTCACCCTGTGGCAGAAGCGGAAGTCCGTGCTGACGAGTGGTGCCATCCAACCCGTGTTGGGAAAGCATGAACGGACCACGCGGCTCCAGTTCGAGATACGGCGCGCGTGCGACGCCAGAGCCAGCCGCGTTTGAAATGGATACTATGAAGACGCCTTGCTGCATCGGCCAGACTCGCGCTTGAACCGACAGCTGCGGCGGCGACTCTTTTCGCGTGGCGACTGCCATCCTCGCGATTTCGTCTGGATCTGCGGTGTTTGTCGAACTGCCGTGGCGTAAGTACACCGTGTCCTTCTTCACGCGCCCGAAGTCCTTCTTCAGAAAGAACGGGCGATCTTGAACAGGTACGCGTATCACTCCAATCTCGGTTCCGTCGATTCGCTGCACTTCGTAGGCGAATTGCAGCGGCTTCTGGACCTTCGAATTTACAAATTGTTGAAGCTTTGCATCGTCAAGGTGGGCCGCGACGCCAACCGGACGGCTGCGAGAGCCACGAATCTCCTCGACCCCGACGAGGATGTACGCCTCTTCGCGCCGCCATGAGTTCGCAAACGCCAGCAAGTCCTTCAAGAGTTCGCTCTTGTCGTCCTCAGACGCGCCCTCGAACGGATACTGATCGCGCTTGAAGTCGAGAGACGAACTCTCGTCTTCATTGAGCAGTGCTTCAAGGAGTGCCGAGTCCATTCATGCACGTTCCGGCTAACGTCCGCAATTGAGCCGCGGCGGCTTGTGCGCGCGGATTCTGCCACAGCACTTGCCGCCGTCGGCTCCAATTGCTTGTTAGCCCGCCACCAGAGGCTCTTGCGGGCGAAGCAACCCAGAAAACGAACGCTGACTCATGCCCTCACAGTACCAACGAACATCGATCCGCAGCGGCGCTCCCACTAGCATCCTCTTGATTGTCACTGCACCGAGCCCCGTCTGGATCGGCACGGAGTGAATGACTCGGATATCGTCCTGATACGACACGATTGGCCGACCATTGTTGATGTTGCTGTTGTTGTTGAGTCCTCGCGCAACGTTCTCGATCGAGACATCTGGCGAGAACTCCAGGGTGAGCCCAGGGTACTTGGCGATCCCGCGGCCCTCATTCAGCAGAGCCAGATGTACGTCTTCAAACGGATCATCGCCAGGCCGAACCACGAGGGTAGCGATGAACTTCAGAACGGGCTGGGGCCGTCGACCGAAGGCGTCCTCAAGGTCGAAGTGCTCCATTTTGTAGAATCCTTCAGTACTCCGGCGAAAGTACTCACGATCGGCACGGAGCGCACGATGCGGCGTCTTTTCGCTCCGAGGAACGAGCACCTTGATGTAGCCGTCTCCGTTGGCTCCCTCTTCTGGAATGGTCACAATCTGGACACCGTCAACGAATGGTTGAACAGAATTGATCAGAGACTTCTTCAGTCGTGACTCGAACTCGGCGACCGACTGGATCGGCTTCAGTTTGGCGGCGCGCTCCTCCTTGTCGGTCTCAACGCCCCACACCAGTACTCCCCCGTCTGAGTTCGCGAAACCAGAAAGAGCTCGCGAAAACTGCCATGCGTCCGACTCGTCCAGATCAGGGCGACTTCGATCCCTCTTTGTCTTCAGCTCGAGATACAAGTTCTCCTGCACTCTGTCCACGATCAGTTGTTTGATGGCCTCTAGACCAGAGAGCGAATCGAACAGGATTGTCGCTTGTTCCATTCTCTTGCGAAGGCTGGATGATGAACCAGGTTTGTCGGGCTAACGATGGGCATCAGCCGCGGCGCGGGGAAATGGCGGCGCCGCGGCTGCATGCTCAGTTAGGCATCCATTCTCGCAGTGCAACAACCTAGGCTGGAGGGATATTCGCATTCAAGCGGAACAGATTCGTCGGGTCGTACATCGTCTTCACCTGTCGAAGACGTGCGTAGTTCTCGCCGAAGGACGCCCGGACGGTCTCAGGGCGATCATCGGCGGCGAGGTGGTTGACATACGCCTTGCCGAGCAAGTGCGGCTCGCATCGGGGCCAGAGCGCCCGCACCCACGCGACATGCTGGTCGGACGTGGCCGCGTCTGCCCACTGACCGATCGCGTCGAAGTCCCATTGCGCCCGGCGGGCGGCAAATGCCGTCTCAGTGGGCAGTGGACGCGTTGCGGCGCCGTGCATGTAGAAAAAGATCAGAGCACTGAGCGGCGAAGTAAAGCTCGCCGCACCTTCCACGGCAGCATCGATCAATCCGTCCGAGATCTGCTCAGTAAACGCGGAGCGCCAGTAACGGTGCAGGCCGTGCTCGGCGTTGGGCGCATCCAACATCGTCTGACGTGCCGTGTACGACACCGGGCCGACGAGGTCGGCGATCGGTGTGCCGAAGCGGCGCGCCGGCCCAAGGATCTTTTCGCCTTCCTCGAGCGATCCGTTGTACCCAAGCAGCAACGCGACGACCGGCATCCCTTGCGGAGCGGTCAGCAGTGCCGCGAACGCTTCGGCCTCGTTGGGCAGCGATGGACAGAAGTCCCGGTAGAACCGAAGTACCGCATGGGCGTGTTCCAGTGGGTACAACACGAGGCCGCCCAGCACCTGTGTCACTGGATGAAGGCGATACTCAAGGGAGGTCACGACGCCGAAATTGCCACCGCCGCCGCGGAGCGCCCAGAACAGATCCGGATTGTCGGTGGCAGTGGCCTGGCGGAACGTGCCGTCCGCTGTGACGACATCGGCCGAGATCAGGTTGTCGACCGTGAGCCCGTGCTTTCCCATCAACCAGCCCAACCCGCCCCCGAGCGTGAGACCAGCGATTCCCGTGTTGGAGACAGTGCCTCCCGTCGTGGCAAGTCCGAACACCTGTGTTTCGCGGTCAAGTTCGCGCCACAGAACACCGCCCTCGGCCCGCACCGTTCGCCTCCGCGGGTCCACATGGATGCCTTTCATCGGCGACATGTCAATCACGAGGCCGCCGTCGTTGGTCCCGTAACCTGGCGCACTGTGGCCGCCGCCGCGCACCGAGACTCGGAGACCGTGCCGGCTGGCGAGCTCCACCGCACGCTGAACGTCGGCAACGCCGGTGCAGCGCGCAATCAGCGCTGGCCGTCGATCGATATTCCCGTTCCACACTCGTCGGGCTGCGTCGTAGCCGGCATGCCCACTCTGGATCAACTCGCCGCGAAAGGATTGTCGGAGACTCTCAAGGTGTGTGGCGTCAAGCAGATCGCCATCTGCATCGAGGCCCCCAGGAGTAAGCATCGTCATGTCCGTACCTCTTATTCCGAGTCGCAGGCCTAACGGCCCAAATGAGCCGCGCGCCGCGGCGACAGGATCGCACGGACCGGTTGGCGCGTCGGCTCCATTTGGTGGTTATGCGGCATTTGATGTCGCGGCGTCTCTGCGCTGCGCCTACCTGACTCGTCTCCATACGGCTTCGACGCTCGCACCGAGCGTCGTTTCAGGATTCGCGTACCTGAGTTCATCCGCCGTTAGCCTCGTGATCATTCGTTTCTGTTCCTCGCCCTCCGAGTTCGGGAAGGTGGCACCCTCAATGCGAGAGATGAGAGTCTTGTCTGCCTCGTTAACCGAATATGTGCCGAAATAAGCGAGGCTTCCCTGCATGATGCCCTTGTTTTCGTCTGGCGCTGCGTTTCTGCGGTCGTTCGATGCCACGTGCGGCCGATCCGAACGAAAGACCTGCCAAGAAAAGCGGCCGTTGTCTGTGAAGATGAGAAGGCTCTTTGGATTGGGCCCCCATAGCGGGCTCCCATCTGGCAGCTTGGCTGTAGACGAGACGTATGTCCAGGTTCCCACGAGCTGCGCCTTTAACGACCTCTGTTGGGCCGCCGCGTGGCCTTGCGGCGAGCCAAGTCCCAACACCATGAGTACAAGAAGCTTGAGAATGTTGCGCCGAATCATTTCGGTCTCCATTGATTTGTCAGGCTGAAAGGGCAATCTCCGCCCGTCATTAGCAGGCTTCAACGGGCACTGGATCGGGGACTCTTCCCTCTCGGCGACTTCTTCAAGCAGCCGCATAACGTCAGGCTTCAGCCGCGGCGGCTCATTCTCATGCCAGCCGCCGTCGGCTGCAAGCCGTGTTAGACCGCTCGTCCATGTTGAGCTCCGCCACTACTAGATCCGCTTGTAGCGGCCGGGCCACGCCAAGGATGTTCCCGTGTTTGTCGACGATTCCTGAGGATCCGTGGGACACAAGACCGGGTGTCCGGCCCGCGACGTCGGCCCGTATCACGAACACCCCATGCTCGATGGCTGTGGCGATGTCACTAGCTCGTGCTTCTGCCACCAACTCTGGACCGCCTTTCGAAGGTGGCATGCCGTTGTTCGTGGGTACAAAGAGGGCCCTCGCCCCACGCGAAACCATGACTGCAGTCGGTTCAGAAAAGCTCGAGTCCCGGCAGATGACCACGCCGAAAGTCAGTTGACCAACGGTGAACACCGGCATTTCGGAACCCGCCCGATACACCGAACGGTTGATGGCTGGATGATGCTTCCGGTACACCCCGACAACAGCGCCTCGCGACAAGATAGCCGCGGAATTGAACAGTCGCCCTCTGCGATCAACCTCGGTGAATCCAACAATTGTGGTGACAGAGTCGCTTGCGAGCAGCCGCGCCGTCGGCTGGAATCCGCCTCGCTCAAGATCGATGGCGATGTCCTCTGGTCGCTCCACACAGTCGGCTAGGCCACCGAGCATGGCTTCTGGACAACAGAGGATGTCCACCCCGAGAGCCTCGCAGCGTTCGATCTGGTTGCGGACGAGAGCAAGCGCCTCATTCGTGCGGCAGTATGCGAGAGGCGCCTGATATGTGGCTACCTTCATGTCCGATGCGAGTCAGAGCGAGAGTACATACTGCGCGACTGGGCCGAGTCGCGCGCGGGTGTCGCGAGTCATACGGGCCGCGAAGTCGGTCCAGGCACGTCCTCCGCGAGGGATAAACGCACCTTGGAGCGACCGGCGCGGCCCGCTCGAGACGTTTGCAGTATGGCTATGCCATACAGAGCCGTTGAAAACGAGAAGCGAGCCTGCGGCAGCGCACGCCAACACTTGCCCCACATGATCGGCTCGAAGATCTGCCAAGTTGCCCGCTGGCGTGCCCGTCCAACAGTGCGAGCCCGGCACGAAACGGGTCGCGCCGTTGTCTGGCCGAAACTCATCAATCATCAGGATGAAGCCGAGCAGCGGCCAGTCGGCGGAGTCTCGCCGAACATCGACGTGCAGTTCCTCAGTTGGTGTGTGAGGCCGTAGCGTACGCGCGTGAAACGAACTGAGTTTTAACGGCCGGCCGATGACCCGACAGCACGCCTCGATCAGGGGCCGGAAATATATAGAGGTCATCGAACGCCGACCCACGATTCACGAAGTCGTTCACGCGCGTCGAAGCGCTACCAATCTTGATGTCGTCGTCTGTCGCCGATGCGTTGGCATCAGTGTAGGCATTGGCGAGTCGTTCCATCCGATCGGACGCCACTGCATCGCGAAGTACGACGAAGCCTCGCTCCCGCAACTCCGAGGCGGCGTCCATCGGGAGCTCGCTCCCTGCGGCCAACCTACTGAGCCAGTCCGACATTCAAATGAGCGGTCTA
>Ga0111539_10000374_pt1 | contig 55355 bp, 41 predicted proteins | sample RhiMethybrSRZTD1_FD_79667 | JGI IMG/M metagenome (GOLD analysis project Ga0111539, IMG submission 79667) | Populus rhizosphere microbial communities from Tennessee, USA - Rhizosphere MetaG P. TD hybrid SRZTD1 (version 2) (version 2) | ecosystem: Host-associated > Plants > Roots > Rhizosphere >...
GCGAGGTGACGACGCGGCCGGCCGGCCCGGGGCCGCGCCCGCGCCTCCGCCTGGTCGACCTCCGCGGACTCGGCGACGACTTTCGCCGACTCCTCCTCGCGCTCGTCACCTTCGCGCTGGCCAGCTCGACCGACGCGTTTCTCCTCTACCGCATGAGCGAGGCCGGCATCGGCACCTCCGGGCTCGCTCTCATCTGGTCACTCCACCACGTGGTGAAGGTGGCGGCGGCGTACCTCGGCGGCACCGCCTCCGACCGCTGGGGGAAACGCCGAGCGCTCCTCACCGCCAGCTGGATCGGTTACGCGGCGGTGTACGCCGCCTTCGCGGCGGTCTCGTCGGCCGCCGCGCTGATCGCCGTCTTTCTGGTCTACGGCCTGTTCATCGCCGCGCCCGAGCCGGTCGAGAAGGCCTGGGTGACCGACCTGGTCCCCGCCGACCGGCGCGGCGCCGCGTTCGGCTGGATGCAGGCGGGCATCGGTCTTGCCGCGCTCCCGGCCAGCCTCCTCTTCGGCGTGGTCTGGTGGGGGATCGGACCGTCGGCGGCGTTCCTCTCCGGCTCCGCCCTGGCGATCCTCGCCGCGCTGCTGGTGACCCGGGTAGGGCAAGGCACCAAAAGACAACAGTGACCGGCCACAAACGCAGACCGCCCGCGTCTCGCGCCGACGGACGACAAGCGCTCGGCTCCTTTGCACGCCGAGAGCTGGCTCCGAACCCAGGCGTTTGCGTTTAAGATGCGCCGCCCATGCGCGTCGACCTCGTCCTCACCGTCATCGGCCCGGACCGCCCCGGACTCGTCGAGCTGGTCTCCAAGACGGTGACCAACCACCAGGGCAACTGGGAGGCAAGCCGCATGGCTCGCATGGCGGGCCGCTTCGCCGGCATTCTCCAGGTGACCGTGCCGGCCGAGCGGGCCGACGCGCTCGCGACCGCGCTCGCCGCGCTCGACGCGCACGGGCTTCGCGTCGTGGTGGATCGCGCGGCCAGCGCGCCGGACGCCGCGGTGCCGAGCACCTCGACCCGGCTGCTTCGCCTCGAGCTGGTCGGCAACGACCGGCCGGGCGTGGTGCGCGATGTCTCGGCCGCGCTCGCCGACAAGGGGATCAACGTCGAGGAGCTGGCGACCGAGTGCGCGAGCGCGCCGATGTCGGGCGGCTCGCTGCTCAGGATGTCCGCCCAGGTGCGCGCCGCGCGCGACCTCTCGCCCGACGCGCTGCGCCAGCTCATCGAGACCCGCGCGCCCGACTTCATGGTGGACGTGGCCGAGCTGGGCGATCCGGCCGACGCCAACTAGGGTGCCAAACGCGCGGAAAACAGCGCCTAACGCCCGGGAGTAAGCGGCGATTTTCAGATTGGCGGCGCAAGCGAATCGACAAATCAATCGGGTTTGTCTAGCCTGCGCGCGGTAACGGGAGAGGGGATCGATCATGAGGACGAAGACACCGCGTCTCGCGTTCCTCGGTTTCTCGCTGGCGGCGCTGATGGCCGCGTGCGGCTCCGAGAGCAAAGGTCAGGCGACCACTCCGGTCACCAGCTCGACCGAGCCGACCGAGCCGACCGAGCCGTCCGGCACCAAGCCGATGGAACCGCCGCAGACGTCAGAGCCGGTCAAGCCGACCGAGCCGCCGGCGCCGACCTACCTGCACGGCAAGCTGGTCTGGTACGAGCTGGTCTCGAGCGATCCGGCCAAGTCGAAGGCCTTCCACGCCGACCTGCTCGGCTGGACGATCGAGCCGCAGGAGACGGCCGGCATGAAGTACGAGCTGGCCAAGGCCGGCGGCAAGGACGTCGCCACCATCCGGCCGGGCGACGACAAGAAGACCAAGAGCCACTGGGTTCCCTTCGTCTCGGTGCCGGACGTCGACGCGGCGGTCGCTGCAGCGGAGCAGAACAAGGGCAAGGTGGTCAAGGCGGCGATGGACGTGCCCGACATCGGCCGCTTCGCCATCGTGAACGATCCCAACGGCGCCTCGTTCGCGCTCTTCAAGGGGGCGCGCAGCGACGGTCCGGACACCGATCAGGCCAAGCAGGGTGAGTTCGTCTGGGCCGAGAACCTGACCAAGAACAAGAAGGCGCAGGCGGCCGCGCTGGCGTTCTACCCGGCGGCGGTCGGCTACACCGTCTCGTCGATGGACGTCGGCGAGGGCAAGGCGAAGTCGAAGTACGACATGCTGTCGATGGCGAGCGGTGACAAGCCGAAGCACCGCGCCGGCATCGTGCCCGCCAAGCCGGCCAGCATGGGCGGCCACTGGCTGCCCTGGGTGTCGGTCGACGACGTCGACGGCACCGTCGCCAAGGTGAAGGGCCTCAAGGGCAAGGTGGTGACCAAGCCGCACGACATCCCCGGTGTCGGGCGCGCCGCGCTGGTGACAGACCCGACCGGAGCGCCGATCGGGCTCTTGAAGTCGCTCTCGCCCGAGGAGCAGAAGGCGGCGATGGAGAAGGCGGCCGCCGAGAAGACCGCGCCGCCGCCGGCCGAGAAGAAGGAGAAGGCGCCGGCGAAGGAGAAGAAGGCGCCGGAGCCGACCCCGGCACCGAACCCGTAGCAGACTCTGCGAGGAAGAGGGAGCAGCAGCAGCGCTCCTCCTCGCTCAGGCCCCGGACCGCCACGGCGGCCGGGGCCTTTTTTCTCTCCATGGCGCCCCCACGCGATCGCGCGATCGAGGTCGAGCCCGGCCAGGCTGGCCAGGCGCTCGCCGCCTTCCTGCGCGGCGCGCTCGGCGGCTCGTGGAGCCAGGTCCGCGCCCTCATCGAGACGGGCAAGGTCTTCGTCGACGGGCGGCGCGCGGAGCAGGCGGGCGAGCGGCTCGCCGCCGGCCAGCGGATCGAGGTGAGGATGCGGGCGCCGCGCCCGCGCGACGCCGCGGTGGAGGTGCGCATCGTCCACGAGGATGCTCATCTCGTGGTCATCGACAAGCCGGCCGGTATCTCGACGGTGCCCTACGAGGCGCGCGAGAGCGGGACCGCGATGGACCGGCTGCGCGAGGCGTGGCGGCGGCAGGGGAAGGCGGCCAGCAAGATCGCGCTCTTCATCGTCCACCGGATCGATCGCGACACCTCGGGCCTGGTGGTGTTCGCCAAGAGCAAGCGGGCGGAGCAGGCGCTGGCCGCCCAGTTCCGCGCCCACACCATCGAGCGGCGCTACCGGTGCGTGGCGCATGGCCAGGTGGAGTTCCGCCGGGTGGAGTCGCGCCTGGTGCGCGATCGCGGCGACGGGCTGCGCGGCTCGACCCGCGTCCCCCGACAGGGCAAGGCGTCGATCACCCACGTGGAGGTGGTGGAGCGGCGCACGCGCGGCACGGTGTGCGCGGTGCGGCTGGAGACCGGACGGACGCACCAGATCCGGATCCACTTCGCCGAGATGGGCCACCCGCTCATCGGCGAGACGGTGTACATCCGCGACTACCTCAAGGCCGGCAAGCAGCCGATCGAATCGGCCCGACTGATGCTGCACGCCGAGGTGCTCGGCTTCGCCCATCCGATCTCTGGCGAGCTCCTCCGCTTCGAGAGTCAGGGCGGCGGCACCTCGTTCGGCGCCGCCGACATCGAGCGGGTGGCCGGACCTATGCGGCCTGCTTGAGCGGAACCGGCGCGACGGCGATGGGGGCGACCCGGCGCCCGGCGGCCACCCGGTAGGCGGCGCGGTACCAGCCCGACACGACCTTGCGGAGCTCGGCGGCGCGCGGGTGCGCCGGCTGGCGGCGGAACGCGACGGCAAGGTGGCGCTCGGCCTTCCGCAGGTCGCCTCGGCGCAACTCGATCTCGGCGTGGAGGACGAAGGCGTCGACGCAGCCGGGCGCGATCGCGCAGGCGCGCTCGACGTCGGCGACGGCCTCGGCGTCGCGGTGCATGGCGAGCAGGGCGCGGGCGCGGCGCAGCCGGAGGCCAGGATCGTCCCCTTCTTCTGCCAGCGCCTGGGAGCACAGGCCGAGGACGGCGCGGTAGTGGCGGCCGGTCAGAAGGCGGTCGATGTACCAGCACGCCTCCCGGATCCGGTCGCTCCGCCCATTCATCGCCCCACGCTCGTAGATCCGGCCGGAGAAAAAGAAAAGCGATTTCTCGCGACCGGGGGGCAAGCCTGGCTAATCGGTAGGCGCCGGACCGCCAAATTTGGGTAGGATGGCCGTGGATGCGCGGACTCGGCCGATGGGTGTCGCTGGCCGCCCTGGGGCTCTTCCTGGTGGTGGGCACCGGCCGCTCGGCCCGGGCTGGCGACGGCGACGACGACCAGGGGAGCGAGGTCGAGAAGCGCAAGCGCGCCGGCAAGCACGTGGAGGAGGGGGACAAGTACAAGGAGGCCGGCGAGTACGACAAGGCGGCGGCCGAGTACGAGAAGGCCTACGAGCTGGTGCCGCATCCGGAGCTGTTCTTCAACCTGGCCCAGGTCTACCGCCTCGGCGGCAAGAAGGAGAAGGCGCTCGAGTACTACGAGCGATACCTGGCGGTGCAGCCGAACGGGCGCGCCGCCGCGCAGGCCAAGAAGTTCGCCAAGCAGCTCCGCAAGCAGCTCGACAAGGCAAGGGCGAAGGAGGGAGCCGGGCCGGCCACGGGATCGGGAGCAGGGTCGGGATCGGGATCGGGATCGGGATCGGGGTCGGGATCGGGGGTGGCAGCGGGAGGCGACGGCGGCGTGTCCGGTGGTGTCGACCCGGACCGACCGGGCCGCGTGCTGCGCATCGCCGGACTGGCCACCGCGGGGGCCGGGCTCGTCGCGCTCGGCATCGGCGTCAAGTACGGGCTCGACGCCCGCCGCATCTCGAACGACCTCTCCGATCACGACCAGGGGATGTGGACGAAGGCGGAGCTTGACAGCCAGGCGGTCGGCAAGCGGGCCGAGAAGCGCATGTTCATCGCGACCGGCCTCGGCGCCGCGTTCATCGCCGGTGGCGCCGTCCTCTATTACTTCGGTCACGCGGCTCGCGCCCGGGCCGAGTCGACCCCGGACGAAGGCATCTCCGCGCTTCCCACCATCGACGCCGACTCGGTCGGCGTCGCGGTCAGCGGCCGCTTCTGAGATTGTCGTTTTTTCGGGGTGGGTGCTACCCCGAGAAGGGCGCGCGCTTCGCGCGCGCTTGCCCCACCCCTCAGGGGCAGACGAGGTCGTAGGCGTCGGCCGCTCCGGCCTCGCCGAGGGCGGGCTCGCCGTCGCGCAGCGGAAGGCCGACCGCGAGCTGGTCGCCGGCCAGGGCGACCGAAGCGCCGAAGGTGTCGAAGTCGACCGGCGTGTCGTCGCGCACCGACCCGATCTCGACCCAGTCGCCGCCGTTCGAGGCGAACAGCGAGACCGAACCGGCGCTGGTGCCGCCCTGGTCGTCGCCCGGCACGCCGACGGCGAGGAACGCCCCGTCGCTGGCGACCGCGCGGCCGAAGGCGTCGTTGGCCGCCTCGTCGGTGCGCGTCACGATGATCTCGCCGCCGGTGCCGGTCTCGTAGACGTACACCGCGCCGGTCTCGTTGCGGTACGGCGCGCCGACCGCCAGGCGGGCACCGGCCAGCGCCACCGCGGACCCGAACTGATCGTTGGCGCCGGCGTCGCTCGCCGTGACCTTGGGGGCGGACACCCAGTCCTCGCTGTCGAGCGTGAGCCGGAAGACCGAGCCGGAGGCGGTGCCGGTGTCGTCGTCGAGCGGCGCGCCGATCGCCAGCGTGTCGTCGCTCATCGCGAGCGCGGCGCCGAAGCTCTCGGCCGCGTCGCCGGGCAGGAAGGAGCCGTCGTCGTTCCAGGTGGCGCCGCCGCCGCGGAACATGTGGACGGCGCCGGTGCCGGCGTCGGCGCCCGGAGCCCCGACACCGATGCGATCGCCGCGCACGGCCACCGCCCGTCCGAACAGATCGTCCACTTCCGGGGTGCCCGGCGCGATGAGTCGCGCCTGCTGGCTCCAGGTGCCGCCGGCCAGCGTGAAGACATAGGCGGCGCCGGCGGCCGGGGCTCCCGCGCTCGGCGCCCCGATCACCAGCACGTCGCCGTCGAGCGCGACCGCGGCGCCGAAGCCATCCTGCATGTCGCCGTCGCTCGCGGTCAGCTTCTGCCGCTCGACCCAGCTCTGGCCGTCGCGTTCGAAGAGGTAGACCGCGCCGGCGTCGTCGCCGCGGTCGTCGTCGAGATCGGCGCCGATCGCCATCCAGCTGCCCGCCAGTGCGATGGCGCCGCCCAGCTGATCTCCCTCGCCGGCGTCGCTGGCGGCCAGGCGGCCGAGCGGGCTCGCCTGGCGCTGGCTGGCCGTGCAGGCACCGTCGCCGGTCACGCCGCCGTCGCTGCCCGACACCAGGCAGATGTTCTCGATGCACATCTGCCCCTCGGGGCAGTTCATCTCGGGGCTGCACGGGAGACCCTCGCGAAACTTCGGCGAGTAGCATGCTGCCGCGTGGCCGATCGCAACGGCGATCGCGGCTCGGGTCCTCCAGCCCATCGAGCCACACTCTACCCGAAAGACCCACCCGGTCCGAAGCCGCGGAGATCACTCGGCTAAGACGCGAGATAAACGGCCAGACCTGAATCAAACCGGTTGGTTGTATGATCCGACGAGGTTTGCTTCGGATGCGCGAAAGGCTCGCTCTCGGCCTCATGGTCGCGGTGGTCGCCAGCGGCGCGGTGGACGCGCACGCGCAGCTGGTCATCTACCTCAACCGCGACGGCGGGACCTACAGCCCGGGCGAGCCGAACGACTCGCGCACGAACGTGTCGAGCGTGCCGGACACGCCGGTCTCGATCCCCGCGTGGGAGGTCGACGACACCTCCTGGGCCGCCATCCTCACCTGCGCGGAGGATCTCTTCTCTCCCTTCGGCGCCGTCATCACCGACGTCGATCCGGTCGACCAGGATCACGTCGAGGCGGTGCTGGGCGGCCAGCCCGGCCAGCTCGGCCTCGACCCCAACGCGGCGGGCGTCTCGCCCTTCCGCACCGACTGTTCGGTCATCGACAACTCGATCGTCTTCATCTTCCCCGACACGCTGGGCGGCGGCACCCGGCAGGTGTGCGAGGCGCTGGCGCAGGAGGTCGCCCATTCGATCGGGCTCGACCATCAGTACCTGTGCGAGGACCCGATGACCTACTTGACCGGCTGCGGCGACAAGAAGTTCCGCTTCCGCGAGTCGGTGTGCGGCGAGCTCGAGCCGCGCGACTGCAAGTGCACCCGCACGCAGAACTCGGCGCGCCTCCTGCTCGACCGGCTCGGCGCCAGTGACCGGCCCAACCTGTGGATCAACGCCCCGACCGGCGAGGAGCCGGTGGCGAGCGACGCGCTGGTCCGTGTCGCGGTGACCAACCAGCCGAACTGGATCGAGCTCTACGTCGACGGCGACATCATCGACAACGCTCCGGCGGTCACGGCGCCCGACCCCTACACGCTGGTCGAGCTCACCACCTTCGACAGCATGTCGGCCGGCAGCCACGAGCTCACCGTGCGCTCCTACTGGGACGACGGCACCGACTCGACCGAGTCGGTCCAGGTCCAGGTCCTCGACGGCGAGAGCGGGCGCATCCTCGGCGGTTGCCGCGCGGCCGGCGGGCAGGGCGGGGGAGCGGGCCTGGCGCTCGCCGCGCTCACTCTGCTGGCGGCGGGGCGTCGGCGCCGCCGCCCGCGCGCTCGCCGCTGAGCGGTTTTTTCAGCTCAGCCAGATAACTGGCCAGATCGGGCTCGTCGGCCGGCTGGCAGGCGCGCGCCCCGGCCAGCGCGGCGTCGACCGCCGTCGCTTGTCCGGCCTTCGCCAGCGTGAGGAGGCGGCCTGCCACCTCGTGCCGGTGCCAGGGGCGGCCGTGGGCGCCGCACACCAGGAGCTCGGCCCACACCCGGGCGGCGCCCGGCGCGTCGCCGCCACCGGCCAGCCGGTCGCCGAGCAGGAAGGCGAGCCGCCCGTCACCGGGGCGCGCCGCGCGCGCCTCCCGCGCCAGCGCGATCGCCTCGCCGCCGTCGCCGGCGGCGGCCGCCGCGGCCGACGCGGTGACCAGCGTCTCGACGTCGCCCGACGCGCGCGCCGCCTGGGCGACCGCGGCGGCACGCACCCGGGCGCGGGCGCCGTCGCCCACCGCGACCAGGGCGCGGATCGGGGCCAGCCGGTAGATCGGCTGGGCAGGCGCCGCCGCCGCTGCGCGGTCCCAGGCGACCAGCGCGTCGTCGATCCGTCCGGCGCTGGCGCGCGCGCGTCCCAGCGCGTCCCACGACTCGGCCCGATCGGACGAAGCGGCCGCAGCTCGCTCGCGGGCGGAGAGCGCGGCGGCAGAACCGCGCTCGCGCTCGATGCGATCCGCCACCGCGGTCAGGAGATCTGCGTCGCCCGCCGCGCGCGCCAGCTCGTCGAGCCGAGCGCCCGGGCAGGTCGCGGCCACCGCCTCGGCCAGCGCCGGCCGCGCGTCGAGCGGCGCCGCCGCCACCGCGCCGGCCGCCTCGGCGACCCGGCCGCTTCGCGCCATCTCCTCGGGCGAGGAGCGCGGCCGCTCGCGCGTGCGGCCGCAGGCGCCGAGCACCCACACGGCCGCCGCCAGGCATGCGAGGCCGCGTGAGTACATCGCCCGGTTGTACCGCGGCGAGAAGGCAAGATCGGTACGGACCCGGCGCGCTTCGAGGACCGGGCTCCCCTGCTGCTCACGGTCGTATACGACCTGAAATGAGCAATTCGATCGCAACTGCGCGATCGGGCAGGCGGGATCGAGGGCACGTCCATTGCACAGCGATCGCGCGTGCGCACGATCCTCTGCTCTCTGGTTGCAGTTGCCGGCATCGCCTCTCTCGCCGGCGTCGCGCGCGGCGAGCGGCTGGTCGAGGTCCGGCAGGTCGCCCGCGGCGGCTACGTCGCGCCCCGCTTCGCGCCCGATGGAGGCGCGCTCCTGGTGTCGGGCCCCAAGCTGCGCGGCCTGTACCTGGCCGACCTCGGCGGCGGCAGCGTCAAGCAGCTCAGCGGCGACGAGGCTGCCGGCGTCCACGCCCGCTTCACCGCCGGCGGCCGGATCGCCTTCAGCGCGATGCAGGGCGGTACCCGGAGCGAGCTCGTCATCGAGCGCGACGGCTCGATCCGCGCGGCCGCGGCCACTCCGGCGGTCGCCTACACCCGCGACGACCGGATGTACGCCATCGGCAAGGACGGCCAGCTGGTGCGGATCGGCTCGGGTGATCGCTTCTACGGCGAGGTGGTGGCGCCCGACGGCGACAAGGTCGCCTTCCTCGGCCTGACCACCGGCATCTACGTCTACACCCGCTCGACCGGGGCGCTGGTCCACGTCGGCCGCGGCACGGCGCCGGCATGGTCGCCCGACAGCGCCCGGCTGGTCTTCGAGCGGACCGAGGACGACGGCCACGACATCCTCGCCTCCGACCTCTACATCTACGACCTGGCGGCGGCGCGCGCCGCCCCGGTCACCGCGACGGATCGCGTCATCGAGCGCCGCCCGAGCTTCTCGCCCGACGGCACTCGCATCGCCTACGACGACAGCGAGGGCGCCATCTACGTCGGCCGCCTGGAGGTGTCGCCGTGACCGCAGCCCGGACCATCGTCGCCGCCCTGCTCGTGGTCGGCGCGACGGCCGCTCCGGCGGCGGCGCAGAAGAAGATCGTCATCGACCCGGGGCACGGCGGGGCCGATCCCGGCGGGGTCGGGACCGGCATGCAGGAGAAGAACGTCGTCCTCGACACCTGCAAGCGGTTCAAGGCGCTCCTCGAGGCCGACACCGCCGACGCCGGCGGCGGCGGTTCGTGGACCGTGTTCTTGACACGGAGCGACGACACCTTCGTCGAGCTGTCGGCCCGGGCGAACTACGCCAACAGCAAGGGAGCGGATCGCTTCATGTCGATCCACTCCAACGCGTTCGGCGACGCGAGCGCCAACGGCACCGAGACCTTCTCGTACACCTCCGGCGGCGAGGGCGCCGCGCTTCGCAACCTGGTCCAGGACGAGATGATCAAGGCCTGGGGCCTCACCAACCGCGGCAACAAGACCGCCAACTTCGCGGTGCTGCGCGAGACCTCGATGCCGGCCGAGCTCCACGAGCTCGCCTTCATCACCAACGCCAGCGACGCCCAGAAGCTCGCCTCCGAGAGCGAGCGGCAGAAGGCGGCCGAGGCCCACCTCAAGGCGATCCAGCGCCACTACGACATCCCGCCGTACATACCGGGCGGCGGCGGCGGCGGCGAGACCGGCCGCATCGCCGGTGTGGTGCGCGACGACGTCGGACCGGTCGAGGGCGCGACGGTCAGCGTCGACAGCGGACAGTCGGTGGTGACCCCGGCCGACGGCACCTTCGAGGTCACCGACGTCCCGGCCGGCACCCGCGGCCTGACCGTGAGCGCACCCGGTCACGAGGAGACCGTGGTGCAGGTCGAGGTCAACGCCGGTGATCAGTCCGACACCGAGATTCACCTCGACCTGACCGACGACGGCGGCGGCGGCGGTGGCGGCAGCGGCGACGCCGGGATCGGCGAGGATCCGGGCGCCGACGGCGACGACATCCAGGCGGGCTGCGGCTGCCGCGCCGGGTCGCAGCGCGGACCCACCACGCCGCTCGCGCTCCTCGCGCTGGGGCTGCTGGCCTCCCTGGTGCGCCGGCGCCGCCGCTCCACGTGAACGGCCCTACGACATCCACCCACCCCGGCGGCGGCCAGCGCCAGCCGCGCCCGCTGGGGTAGAATCATTCGATCGTGGCGGACGGTGCTCCGCAAGCCGCGGTGAAGAAGCGAATGCTTCGCATCGCGTCGGGCTGCGCGACACGCGAGGCGTTCATCTCCGTGTTTCGCCGCTTCTGCGACCGCGAGTCGATCTTCATCGCCACGCGCACGCCGAAGGAGGCGGGCTCCGACCTCCAGTTCTCCATCACGCTGGCCGACGGAGCGCCGCTGATCGGCGGGACCGGCACCGTGCTCGATTCGTGGACCGATGAGACCAGCCCGTACGGGCGGGCCGGGATGCGCATCCGGTTCGACGACGTCAGCCCGGCCGGCCGGGCGCTCATCGACGAGCTGGTCGCGGCGCGCAAGGCGGACGAGCAGACCAGGCCGGCGGTGCCGCTGTCGGGCGCCGCCGCCGCGCTGGCCGCGCTGGCCAAGGTGGGACCGCCGCCGGCCACGCCGCCTCCGCGGCCGACCACCCCGGTCAAGCCGCTGCCCTCGGTCATCCCCAAGCCTCCGGTCCATCAGAAGACCATGCTGGGGATGACGCCGCTCGTGCGACCGGCCAAGCTCGAGGCGACTCCGGCTCCGGTCATCGTGCCGCAGGTCGTGCAGGCGGCGCAGGTCGCGCGCGACGTCGAGATGAAGCTGCCGCCGCCGCCGCGCCCGGGCCGGCTGACGCCTGACGCCGACGACAGCGACGAGCAGCCGACCGGCGTCGCCGCCAAGTTCACCCCGGACACCGCCTTCCCCGACGAGGCGAGCTGGGACGAGGCGGCCAACCACGTGCTCGGCAGCACGCGGGCGAAGGGCTCGGACCTGGTGTTGCCGGCCAACCCGCTGGGCGGCGTCGAGAGCGAGTCGCTCGATGCCTTCGTCGAGTGCACCCTGTACGAGGAGACCGGCAGCTTCGCGGTCGATGTCGAGGCGACCACCCCGGGCGGCCCGGCGGTCGACGACTGGCAGCAGGACGACCTCACCATCCCGCCCTGGCTGCAGGGACCGGTGGCCGACTCGCCGTTCGCCGCTGACTCGATGGCGGTGCCGCCGCCGCTGCTTCCGCTCAGCTCTCACTCGAGTGGGCCGGTCGGTGGAGAGGCGGATGCGCGGCCGAGCGAGAAGCAGGCCCCGATCCAGCAGCAGCTCATCAAGGCGGGCAAGGCCTTCGATCCCGCCCGGGTCACCGCGACCCAGCCGGCCATCCCGATCCTCCGCAGCCGGCGCAACCACTGGCCGCTCACCATCGTGATCGCCGCGGCGACCGGGCTGGCCGGCGTCGCGATCGGGATGTTCGCGCTCGGTCGCGGCGAGGGCGACGAGCCGGCCGCCAGCGACCCGGCCGCGCCCCGTGTGGCGAGCGCCGACCAGCCGGCCGCCGGCCGGACGCCGGGTGCCAGCGGGGCACCGGTCGCCGGCGGCGAGAAGGCCGCGCAGGCGGCGGCCACCGCCGAGCCCCCGGCCGACCCGATCGCGCAGCCCGACTCGCCTGCCGCCGCCGGCACGAAGGCGGGCAGCGCCGAGAATCCCGAGAACGCCGACGACGCGGACAAGTCCGACGAGGCTGCGGCCGGCGCCGGCGCCGACGAGGCGGACGAGGCTCCGGCCGGCGGCGCGGACGACAAGAGGGACGAGCACCCGGCCGCCGCCGCTGGAGCGCCGGTCGAGTTCTCCCGCCTGAGCGGCAAGCTCGGCAAGGACCGCTGCGGCGTCGAGATCGCGAGCCGGCCCGACAAGGCGGATGTCTACATCGGCTCGACCCGCATCGGCACGACGCCGCTCAAGGTCGTCCTGTCCTGCGGCGAGCACGCGCTCGAGCTCCGGCGCCCGCGCTACCAGGGGGCGAGCAAGAGCATCGCCCTCGACCCGGGCAAGCTCGACAAGCTCGACGTCAACCTGTCGCGCCCGGAGCACAGGCTGCGCATCACCTCGGTGCCGGCCGGCGCGGCGGTGAAGGTGAACGGCCGCTCGGCCGGAACCACCCCGGCCACCGTCACGGTCAACGGGTTCGAGACGGCGCGCGTCAACCTCGAGCTGTCGGGCTACCGGAGCTGGTCGACCCGCCTCTACGTCCGCGAATCGACCACCAGCGTCAGCGCCAAGCTCGCCGCCGGCAAGTCGAGCGCGAAGTCGCCAGGCAGTCCGGCCGCGCGCGGCAGCAAGACGTCGGGCAGCCGCGCGGCCGACTCGTCGCCTCGCCGCGGCAACTGAGCCCGGAGTCGACTCCCTGGTCGACTCCTCGGTCTACTCGTCCGTCGACTCCCCGGTCGACTCCTCGGTCTACTCTTCGATCGCGTCGATCGAGAGGACGAGGTGGAAATCGGGGAAGCCGACCGAGGCGGCGTCCTCCGGCTGGTTGGAGCCGCACTCGGAGCGGACGTAGGTCGGGCCGGTCTGCCCGTCGTTGTTGGCGCCCGGGAACAGGAAGTCGCCATCGAACAGGCCCTGGCCGTTCGGTACCATCATCTCGGCGACCAGCGTGATGCCGGCCGGCACCGACGCGGTCAGCGGGACCTCGAAGATCTGGAGGGTGGTGTCGGGGATGTTGATCTTCTTGTGGCCGAGCTCGGTCAGGTTGGCGACGACGAAGTCGCCGTCGAGCCGGTAGAGCTTGACGGTCAGCGGCTGGATGTCGTCACCGTCGGCGTCGGCTTCCTGGACGCCGATCGTTACCTTGCTGACCTCGAGCGCGCCGGTGATGCCCATCGCCGGGAGGTCGAACACCCGATACCAGCTGTTGCGCGCGTTGCCGACGTCGCTCGAGCACGAGATGCCGGTCCCCGCCTCGAGCGACATCGTGTTCGAGTGGGTGATGGTGACCGGGCCGCCGCCGCCGCCGCCCGCATCGGGCGGATCGACGTGGCCGCCGGCGTCCGGCAGGTCGCCGCCGCCCGCGTCCGGCGTGCCGGTATCGTCGCCGCTGTCGTCGCCGGTATCGCCGTCGCCGGTGTCGTCGCCGTCACCGCTGGCCTTTCCCTTGGCGCATCCGGCGTGCAGTGCGAGCAGAGAGGCGAACGCGATCACACCGCGGCAGACATGCATCGGACAGCTCCTACCACGTGCCCGGCCCATTCGAGCACGCGCGCAGACTACTCCTAGCCCCGTTCAGCTGTCCATCCATTTCACGGAAAGAACAAGTAAATCAAGGCGTTTACGAGACTCTGATCACATTTGCCCGGCGCCGCCCGGTTGCGTCAGCTGGGACGCAGGACGTCCTCGACCGCCAGCGCCAGCGTGAGGATGCCGGTCCTCAGGGTCGCGCGCGCCGCCGGGGCGAAGCGCGGCGAGTGGAGACCGGGGAGCTCGTGCAGCCGCTGGCCGTCGAACCGCTTGGGATCCACAGCGCCGAGCTTCCACATCACACCCGGGATGCCGAGCGTCTGGGAGTAGCGGCCGAAGTCCTCGCCGCCGAGCGAGGGCTCGTGGGTGGCGACCCGCTCCGCTCCCAGGGCGTGGCGGAAGAGGGCGGCGAGCCGCGCGGTCCACACCGGATCGTTGTAGGCCGCCGGGGTGTTCGCGTCGCTCACCACGATGGCCGGGTCGCGCGGCGCGTCGTGGGCGCGCGCCACGTGGCGCGCGATGCGCGCGATCTCGTCGAGCAGCCGGCGCCGGGTCTGCTCGCTGTAGGAGCGCACGGTGATGAGCAGCGTGGCGTGGTCGGGAATGACGTTGTGCTGGTGTCCCGACGAGAACTGTCCGACGGTGACGACCGCCCGCTCACCGGCCGGCAGCCGGCGCGACACGATGGTCTGGAGCGCGAGCACGACCTCGGCGCCCAGCACGATGGGATCGCACGCCAGGTGCGGCTTGGCCGCGTGGCCGCCGCGGCCGTAGATCGTGAGGTCGACGGTGTCGATGTTGGCGTGCGCGTAGCCGCCGAGCAGCGAGACCATCCCGGCCGGCAGGTCGGCGGCGTCGTGCAGCGCCAGCGCCACCACCGGAGTGCCGGTGCGCCCGAGGATCTGGCGAAACGAGCGGTCGTCGAGCACGGCGCGCGCGCCTATCCCGGTCTCCTCGGCCGGCTGGCCGACGAAGAGGATCCGGCCGCGCAGCAGCGGCTGGCGGCCGGCGAGAACGCGCAGGGCGCCGATCGCGCAGGCCATGTGGACGTCGTGCCCGCAGGCGTGCATCACGCCGCGGTTGGCGCTGGCGTAGGGCAGCCCGGTCTCCTCGGTGACCGGCAGCGCATCCATGTCGGCGCGCACCAGCACGGTGGGGCCGTCGCCGCCGCCACCCTCGAGGACGCCGACCACGCCGGTGCCGCCGATGTGCTCGCTCACCTCGAGGCCGAGCACGCGGAGCTCGTTGGCCAGGTGGCGCGCCGTCTCGACCTCGGCACCCGACAGCTCCGGATGGCGGTGGAACCAGCGGTAGGCCCGGGTGGCGGCGGGCAGAGCTTCGTCGACCGCCACCGCCAGCGTCGGCACGGCGTCGGCGGCGTCGACCGGTGGCGCGGTCAGCTCGTCGTCCGCCGTGGCCGCGACCGGTGCCGGCTCCTCCGCCACGACCGGCGGTGGGGAGCGGGGCGGCTCGCGTCGCTTCGGCCGCCTTCGGCTCTTTCCCGATGGTTCTCGAACCGCCACCGCCGCCAGTGTATCAGCTACCGCTCGCGCCGAAGTCCTGGCTGCCGCGGTAGACCATCACGCCCCGCACCAGCGGGAAGGCCAGCACCTGGCCGCCCACCGCCCACAGCCCGCCCGACGGGTCGACCCAGCAGGAGTGCAGCGTCTCGCTGGTGGGGGGCGTGTCGTCCTCCACCCAGGTGCCGTCCTCCTCCCGGCGGTAGACGGCGCCGAACTGGCCGGTGGCGTAGACCTTTCCGTCCCCGGCGCAGACGCCGTTGAAGCCGGGCGCCCCCTCGGGGCTCACGTCCGTCCAGCCGTCGCCGCAGTCCTCGAGGATGATCCCCGAGATGCCGCCGACCGCGTAGTAGCACTCGCCGTCGAACGCGTCGGTGAACAGCGACTCGCCGACGCCGGTCGACTCCGGGGTGAAGCCGCTGCCGTCCCAGGAGAACGACAGGCCGCCCTCGCCGACGAAGCGGACGTCGTCGCAGCTCTTGCCGACCACCTTCCACACCGGACGCACCTCGCCCTCCGGCAGGTCGTGCGGTGTCCAGGCGCCGCCCTCGAGGTGCCAGGCAAAGCCGCCGCTGCCGCCGCCGAGATTGCCGCCGACCGCCCAGACATCGCTCTCGCTACAGCCCCAGATGCCGAACACCGCCGGCGTCGCGCTCGGCGTCTCCATCGACTCGAAGCTCCCGCCCTCGTAGCGCAGGACGTGCCCGGCCGCGCCGCCCAGGTAGACCGGTCCGCCATCGAAGCCGAACACCCACCAGAGGTCTCCCTCGCTCTCGCTGTCCTTCTCCTCCCACGCGCTCCCGTTCCAGTGGAGGATGGTCGGACCGCCGCCGGGGTCACCGCCGACCGACCAGACGTCGTCCTCGGCAGACGCCCAGACCGAGAGCAGGGCGCCGTCGAGCTCTTCGTGGACCAGCTGCCATGCCGGCGGCGGTCCATCGCCATCGTCGTCGCCGCACGCCCACAGCCCGGCCAGCGCCAGCGCGATGGAAAGCCGCGCGGCCCATCCGCATCCCCGTCGCATGGGCATCACCCTACCAAAGTTCGTTCCGCTTCGGTTAGTGTCCATGCCCGAGGGAGATGCAAGTGACAGACCGCGCGATCGCCGAGCTCTCGATCAACACGCTGCGCACCCTGGCCATGGATGCGGTGCAGAAGGCCAATTCCGGCCACCCAGGCCTGCCGATGGGCGCTGCGCCGATGGCGTACGTCCTCTGGGCGCGCCACCTGCGCCACGATCCCCACGACCCGTCGTGGCTCGACCGCGACCGCTTCGTCTTGTCGGCCGGCCACGGCAGTATGCTCATCTATTCGCTCCTGCACCTGTTCGGCTATCCGATGTCGATCGACGACCTGAAGTCGTTCCGGCAGTGGGAGAGCAAGACGCCGGGCCACCCGGAGTGCTTCATGACGCCGGGGGTGGAGGCGACCACCGGGCCGCTCGGCCAGGGCGCGGCCAACGCGGTCGGCATGGCCATGGCCGAGCGCTTCCTGGCCAACCGATTCAACCGCCCCGGCCACGCCATCATCGATCACACCACCTACGCCCTGGTGTCGGACGGTGATCTCATGGAGGGGGTGTCGGCCGAGGCGGCATCGCTCGCCGGACACCTCGGGCTCGGCAAGCTCATCTATCTCTACGACGCCAACGACGTCACGCTCGATGGCCCGACCTCGATGAGCTTCACCGGCGAGGACGTCTGCGCCCGCTACGCCGCCTACGGCTGGCACGTCCAGCGGGTCGAGGACGGCAACCACGACCTCGACGGCATCGACCGCGCCATCCGCGCCGCGCGCGCCGAGACCAGCCGCCCGTCGCTCGTCTTCGTGCACACCACGATCGGCTTCGGCTCGCCGAAGAAGGCCGGTACCTCCGAGGCGCACGGCGCGCCGCTCGGGGTCGACGAGGTGGCCGCCAGCAAGCGTGCGCTCGGCTGGGATCCCGCCGCGCAGTTCTACGTGCCGGCCGAGGTGCGGGCGCACATCGGCGCTGCGGCGGAGCGCGCGCACGGCGAGCGGACCGCCTGGGACCAGAAGATGGCGGCCTATCGCGCCGCCCACCCGGACGAGGCCCGCGAGCTCGACAGCTGGCTGGCCGGTGAGCTGCCGAGCGGCTGGGACCAGGACCTGCCGCGCTTCGCCGCCGGCGAGAAGATCGCGACCCGGACGGCGGGCGGCAAGGCAGAGGCCGCCATCGCCAAGCACGTGCAGAACCTCCTCGGCGGCGACGCCGACCTCGGCGGCTCGACCAAGACCGTCCTGCCGGGCGCCGGATCCTTCGACGGCCACACCGGCGCGGGGCGCAACATCCACTTCGGCGTGCGCGAGCACGCGATGGGATCGATCTGCAACGGGCTCGACTACCACGGCGGCGTGCGCCCGTTCGCCGCCACCTTCTTCTGCTTCTCGGACTACATGCGGCCGGCCGTGCGGCTCGCCGCGCTCAACAAGCAGCCGGTCATCTACGTCTGGACCCACGACTCGATCGGGCTGGGCGAGGACGGCCCGACCCATCAACCGGTCGAGCACCTGATGGCGCTCCGCGCCGTGCCCAACCTGTGGGTGGTGCGGCCGGCCGACGCCTGCGAGACGGTGGCGGCCTGGCGGCTGGCGATGGTGCGGCGCCACGGCCCGACCGCCCTGGTCCTGACCCGGCAGAACGTCCCGGTCCTCGACCCGGCGCGCGCCGGCAAGCTCGAGCGCGGCGCCTACGTCCTGGCGGGCGACGAGCATCCCGACGTCATCCTCATCGCCACCGGCTCGGAGGTCTCGGTGGCGCTCGAGGCGCGCGGCGCGCTCACCGCCGACGGCCTGGCCTGCCGGGTGGTCTCGATGCCCTGCTGGGAGGCCTTCATCGCCCAGCCGCAGAGCTACCGCGACGAGGTGCTGCCGCCGGACGTGCGCGCCCGGGTGTCGGTGGAGGCCGGTGTCACTCTCGGCTGGCGCGAGTGGATCGGCAATGACGGCGAGGCGGTCGGCATCGACCGCTTCGGCGCCTCGGCGCCGGCCGAGGTCCTGATGGAGCGCTACGGCATGACCGCGGCCAGCGCGGTCGCAGCGGCGCGCCGGACGCTCGAGCGAGTCCGGCGCGGCGGCGCCTGATCTCTCCTCTCAGCGGGTTCGCAGCTTGGTCGTCGCCAGGACGACTTCCCTGCCCCTCACCTCGGCGGTGAGCTTGACGATGTAGCTCTTGTTGGCCGAGAGGCCGTCGTCCTCGCTGAGGTCGACCTGCGCGTCGAGCAGGGTGAGGTCCTTGTCGATGCCGGCCAGCCGCTCCTGTGCGACGAAGGCGTGGGTCTTGTCGTCGGTGTAGAAGTCGAGGGCGACCTGGCTGACGCCCGGCTTCTTGCTCATGAAGGCGAGCACGTGGAAGCGCCAGACCGGAACGCCGTCGGCGGTCGAGTGCTTGAGCTCGGGGCGGTTGGCCTTCTTGAGCGCCTTGACCAGGCCGGCGTCGCTGTCAGCCGACTGCGGCAGCGGCTCGGGTGAGACGAACATCTGCCCCTTGAGCTGCTTCTGCACCGCGATCGGGACGTCGGCCCGGCTGGTGCGACCGGCGAGAGAGAAGGCGACCACACAGAGGATGGAAATGACGGCAGGCCTCATGACTCTACCTCCGAGTTTTCAGTGTGAGACGCTCGCTCCCGGCCCGCAACGTCGAACTGAATCGTATAGAAGCCCGCAGAAGCCGCCCGTTAGCCCTCTGATTCCTTGATCTCCTCGTCGGGCGAGGAGGTCGGCTCGGCAGGCGGCGGCGGCGGCGCGGCCGCGTGTTCGGTCTCGCCGCCGGCCTCGTGCGGGCCCGCGCTCTGCGGCGAGGGCTGCCCGAGCGGGGGTGCCCCCTCGGGTCGCGGTCCGCCGCCGCCCCCGCGCCGGCGTCCGCGCCGCCGGCGCCTGCCCGGATCGCCGGGCGGGGCGTCACCCACCCGCACCTCGGCCTTGGGACCGAGCGGAATGGCCGGCGCCTCGCCGGGCGCGCCGGCGCCGGCATGGGCAGCAGTCCCGCCCTCGTGGGGCCGGGGCGGGCGGCCGCGCGGCGGCCCGCGCCGGTCGCCGCCGGGGCCGCGATCGCGCCGCTCGCCGGGCGGCCGGTCGCGCCGCGGTCCGCGTCGCGGTCCACGCCGATCGTCGTCAGGATCCCGCGGGGCCCGCGTCATCATCCATCCGGCGCCGGCGACCGGCACCTCGCGCGGGTTGACCCGCTCGCCGCGGTCGCCGCCGAATCCCTCGCGTCCGCGCGCGCCGCCGGGTCCGCCGCGCCCGCCGCCCGGGCCGCCGGGTCCGCCGCGCCCGCCGCCCGGGCCGCCGGGTCCGCCGCCTCCCGGTCGGTCGCGCCGGCCACCCGGACCACCGCGTCCGCCGCGCCGGTCGTCGCGATCGCCGCGGTCGGGGCGCGGTGGCGCCGCCATCCGGTCGAGCACGTAGTGGAACTCGCCCACGCTCATCGCGCCCGACGGGGCGGTCTCGCCCTGGAAGACCCGCACCAGGCGCACGTTGCCGAGCCGCTCGCCGGCGACGTCGACCAGCTCGAGCAGCCTGGCGAGCCGGTCGCCCGACACCCCGACCTCGGCGCCGATCGCTTCGGCCAGCGCGTCTCCCTCGACGCCTTCGGCCGCCTTCGCCGCTCGCACCTCGAGCGCACGTCTGGCGACCACACCGGAAAACTCGGTCAATGTTCTCACGGGAAACTCACGACCAATGGAAATGAAAAAGGCCGTCGCCCGGGAAGCGGACGACGGCCGGACTCTACTTTATCTGGCCCTCGAGGGGGCCAGGAACGACGGAGATCAGCCGGCGGAGCCGCTGGCCGAGCCCGACACCGAGACCGACGCCTCGACCGAGACGCTCATCGAACCCTGGATCTCGCCCAGCATCCCGAAGGCTCCGGCGATCTGACCGCCGACGCACAGGCCGGCGCTCGACACGGCGCCCTTGAGGCCCTTCACCGTCTTCGCCCAGGTCTTGAACGCGAGCGCCACCGGGCCCTCGAGCTTCGCCTTGACCTTGATGAGCTTGGGCAGGCCGACCTTGAGCGCCTCGACGGTCGCTTCCACCTTCGGCTTGTCGACGACGACCTTGGAGTCGAAGCTGATGTTGAGCTCCGGCTCGGTGCACTCGGCCTCGACGTTGGCGGTCACCTCGGCCTTCGCCTCGCACTCCGCGCTCGCCTCGACGTCAGCCGAGCCGGAGCAGCCGCCCGAGCAGCTGCCCTCGCAGGTGCCGTTGCACTTGCCGCCGCACTCGCCGCGCGCCGCCGCGCCCGCGCCGCCGCCGCCGGCCTTGCCCTCGCCCGATGCCTCGCACTTGCCGCTGCACTTGCCGCTGCAGGTGCCTTCGCACTGGCCGGTGCACTGGACCTTCACGTCGGCGCTGGCCTTGGCCTCGCACTTGGCGGCCGCCTCGGCAGCGATGTCGGCCTTGACCGTGCAGACGGCCGGCTTGTAGTCGATCTTGAGCTTGGCCTCGCCCTTGATCCCGGCCGACAGGTTGGCCTTGATGGCGGCGGCCACGGCGCCGCACACCTTCTTGGTGTCGCCCTCGGCCTTGAGGCCCAGCTTCTCGGCCATCGCGCCGCAGCTGGTCTTGACCTCGGCCTCCATGCCGGCAACCGCCTCGTTCAAGGTGACCGTCGCCTCGAGGAAGCTCTTCACCTTCACGCTGGCGTCGCCGCACGCATTCGGATCGACCTTGCCGCCCCCACCGGGACCGCCAGGAATACCGGGCGCGCCGCCGCCGCAGCTGGCGGAAAGCGCGAGCACCGCGAGAAGTCCAACCAGGCTGGCTGATACGCGTCGCATCGAAGTTCTCCTTGTGGTTCTTTCCGCACGCGGCGGGGCAGATTGACAAGACTCGAAAGGGCAGGGCCCTTGACCGGAAATACCCCCGCGCGGAGGATCAGTCGAATATCACACCCGGGACCGCATTGGAATGGGGGCAGGCATGAGGTGCACGAGGGGTGCAACGCTCATGCTGGTGTTCGCTTACGCGGCCGCGGGGCCGGGGGCGGCGCTGGCGCAGACCTCGACGACCGGATCGATCGCGGGGCGGATTACTGACGCCGCCACAGGTGAAGCGCTGACAGGAGTCACGGTGGTCGCCACCGCACCGGTCCTCCAGGGATCTCAGGCGGCGGTGACCGACGCGAGCGGGCGGTACCGCATCGATACCCTGCCGCCCGGCACGTACCTGGTCACCTTCTACTACGCCAACCTCGAGGTCCAGCGGCGGGGCGTGACGGTCCCTCTCGGCCAGGTGACCCATGTCCACCAGAAACTCGACCTCACGCAGCAGGCCGGCGAGGTGATCGAGGTTCGCGGCCAGGGCTCCACCATCGATCCGACCAGCACCAACCAGGGGACGCGCATCACGCAGGACCAGATGCAGAACGTGCCGATCCCTGGGCGCACCTTCTCGAGCACGCTCGGCGCCGCCGCCGGCTCGCAGGGCGACACCGCCGGGATCGCCTTCTCCGGCTCCACCTCGCTCGAGAACCAGTACGTCATCGACGGGGTCAACACCACCGGCCTCACCTTCGGCACGGTCGGCTCGCCGCTCATCAACGAGTTCATCGAGGAGATCCAGGTCATCACCGGCGGCTACCAGGCCGAGTACGGCCGCGCGACCGGCGCGGTGGTCAACGTGGTGACCAAGCAGGGCTCGAACGAGTTCCACGGCTCGGCCTTCGCCACCATCGTCCCCTACCAGGTGGACCGGACGCCGGTGCGCCAGGTGCAGACCTCGATCGACGGCACGGTGGATCTCGACTACTCGGCCGACTTCGGCTTCGAGCTCGGCGGCCCGATCCTCAAGGACCGGGTCTGGTTCTACGTCGGCTTCTCGCCCCAGCTCCTGCAGAACAACGTCAGGCGCACGGTGCAGCGGCAGAAGGACTGCCACGGCATCCTGCCCGACGGCACGCTCTCGGAGTGCGATCCGGCGATGTACGCCGACGGCGCGCCCGACGAGGACCCGGACACCGGCGACCTCATCTTCGAGCCGGTCGACCGCCGCCGCTACAAGACCACCCAGCAGACCTACCAGTGGGTGTCGAAGATCAACGTGGCGGTGTCGCCCGACCAGCAGGGCCAGTTCAGCCTGGTCGGCACGCCGGTGGCCGGCCAGGGCCTCTTCGGGGTGACCGGCGCCGATCCGGCGATGCGCGCCGACTACTACGGACTCACGACCGACGTCGCCGCCAAGTGGACCTCCAAGTTCAACGACAACAAGACCGAGGTCGAGGGAGTGGTCGGCTGGCACCGCGACAAGTACGACCAGGACGCGCTCGACGACTCGGTGCTCGATACGCCGTCGACCCGCGCCTACCTCTTCACGCTCGGGCGGGTGGGAGCGGCCGGCGGCGAGAGCATGCGCGCGATGGTCGGCTGCACCGACTCGGGCGCCGGCGCCGGCGATCCCTACCCGGGCATCGACAACTGTCCCGTCTTCCAGTACTGGCTCGACTCGCCCGGCTTCACCATCGACAACCTCGAGGACCGCCGGACCGCGCTCGGCAAGGTCACCCAGCGGCTGAACGCCGCCGGCAGCCACATCGCCAAGGCCGGGCTGGACGTCGAGGACAACCGCACGACCGATGTCCGCCACTTCACCGGCGGCCGCTTCTTCCAGCTCATCAACGAGCTCGACCAGGTGCGGGTCTACCGCTACGTGACGCCGGACGACGAGACGGCGACCGACGTCTGCATCGGAGCCGACGGGATGGCGCACCGCTGCGACTACCTCGATCGCTCGGGGGTGACCGGCCACACGTTCAACTGGGCCGCCTTCGCGCAGGACTCCTGGCAGATCCAGCCCAACCTGACCTTGAACGCCGGGGTCAGGTACGAGGAACAGCGGCTGCGCTACGCCGACGAGATCCGCGGCACCACCGACCCGTTCACGATGGAGCCGGTCGGCAAGAACGCCATCCTCCTGCGCAACATGTGGGCGCCGCGCGTCGGGCTGCTCTACGACTTCACCAAGGAGGGCCGCTCGAAGGTCTACACCAGCTACGGGCGCTTCTACGAGTCGATCCCGATGGCGCTGAACGACTTCTCCTTCAGCGGCACCACCCTGTACGGCGCCTTCTTCGACTGGGGGCAGTGCACCGGGGGCGGCGAGTCGCCCGACGCGACCGGCACCGCGCCCAGCCCGTACGGCTGCCCGACCAGCGTCTCGCCCGATGACCCGCCGGCGGCCGGGAACCTCTACCGGGGCGGCACCACGCTGGTCACGCCCGGGACCAAGGCGCAGTTCATGGACGAGATCATCGTGGGCGGCGAGTACGAAGCGCTCGAGGATCTCACGCTCGGCCTGGCCTACAAGAACCGGCGGCTCGGTCGCGTGCTCGAGGACGTCTCTGTCGACAACGCCACCACCTACATCATCGGCAACCCGGGCAGCTTCGACGAGGACGAGGAGGCGGCGATCGAGGAGCAGATCGACGCGCTGCCCGACGGCGACCCCGACCGCGAGCTGCTCGAGTCGCGCCTCGAGGGTTTTCGCGCGCTGCGCCGGTTCGACACCCCGAAGCGCAACTACGACGCGGTCGAGCTCACCGCGGTCAAGCGGGTGTCGAAGAACTTCTTCGTCCAGGGCTCGTACACCTGGTCGAGCACGCGCGGCAATTACCCGGGCCTGCTCAACGCCGACACCGGCGACGCGCTGCCCAACGTCAGCACCCAGTACGACCTGGCCGAGCTCCTGGCCAACCGCGACGGACCGCTGCCGCAGGACCGCCCTCACTACCTCAAGATCGACGGCTACTACGTCTTCGACTTCGAGGACCAGGGCGCGCTCACCTGCGGCCTGCGCTACCGCGCCTTCTCCGGCACCCCGAAGGACGCGCTCGGCGCCCACTACCTCTACGGCTTCGGCGAGTCGTACATCCTGCCGCGCGGCAGCGAGGGCCGGAGCCCCGCGGTCCACGGCACCGACCTCCACGTCGGCTACAGCCGCAAGCTCGCGCGCGGCTACGAGCTGTCCGGCTTCGTCGACGTCATCAACTTCTTCAACCAGGAACAGGTCTTCGCCAGCGACGAGCTCTACACCTTCGACAACACCAACCCGATCGTCGGCGGCGACGAGTCGGACCTCATCTGGGCCAAGGCGCAGAACGACGACGGCGCCGAGACCAGCCAGCCGATCGGCCGCAACATCGCCTACGGCACCCCGCTCGCCCGCTACACCCCGCTCTTCCTCCGCCTCGGCATGCGCCTCTCATTCTGATTCCGGCTCCCGCTCGACCACCAGGTCGAGGTCGAGCGAGCCGCTGGCGGTCACGGTGAGCGGGATCTGCTCGCGGCCGTCGGCGAGGCGCCAGCGCCAGTGGTTGACCTCGAGCCAGTAGCGACCCGGAGCCGGCGCCAGCTGGAAGAATCCGTGGCCGTCGGTGCGGGCCTCGGCGTGCGGAACCGGTCCGGTCGGCGATCGATACAGCAGGACTTTCTGTCCAGTGACGGCGGTCCCGTCCTCGAGGTGGAGCGAGCCCTGGATAGAAGTCGGTCCGCCCATGTCGAGATCGATCCGGGCGCCGGACGAGCCGGTGGCAAGGACCACGCGGCGTTCGGGAGACGCCGTCCTGATTCCACCAGGGCCCTCCGCCGAGATGAAGATCGCGCCGGCGGGGACCTGGACCGCGTAGGAGCCGTCGACTCCGGACGCCGTGGTGCTCGGAGGCTCGATGGACTTCTCACGGCCGATGCGAACGGTCGCGCCGCGCACTGGTTGGCCCGCAAGCGTCACTCGCCCGCGGATCCAGGGAGACGGACTCGCGTCGAGCTGGAGGAAGTCGTCCTGGCCGTCGTCCTCGAGATACGGCGCATCTGCTACATCATGGCCGCGGATCTCGACGAAGCCATACGCGCAGGCAATTGCGAACCCGCCGGACGCGTCCGTCAGGTCTTGCTGTTCGCCGATGGAGATGACGAGCCCGGCGCGCGGCTTGCCACCGACCCGCACCACGCCGCGCGCCGTGCTCTTGCATCGCTCGAGCACGATGGGCGGAGCCACCACGGTGTCGCCGGCTTCGCCGCAGACCTCGTGCGGAGGCGGGCCGTGATGACTGTCGGGTTCGGCCGGGTCGTTCAGGCGAGCGTATCGCCCGCGGTGCCGGGCCGCGAGCACTGCGCAGCCGGTCGCGATCTCGACCGACCATTCGCCTCTCCGAGCGGTACGGGCGGTCACCTCGGCTGCGTCGTCCGCCGGATCGACCTCCACGAGGGCGGCCTCGACCGGTTCGCCGTCGCTCCAGATCACGCGGCCGCGCACGGTGAACGGCGGCCCCAGCACGACGTCACCCGCCTCGCGTGTACGCACCACGACCTGCGCGAGAGAGCCGCCGCCGGCGACCGCGGCCTTGCCGCAGAGCGAGAATGTTCCATCCGCGCCCGAGTGACCTGCGTGCACCAGAGTCGGCTCCCACTCGTCGATGCTCTCCTGCAGCGGGACGCCGGCGAGCGGACGCTTCTCGCGGTCGACCAGGCGGCCGCTCACCCGGTCTTCGCACGGCTTCACGGTGACGATCAGCCAGACTCGGCCGGCGGCGACGTGCTCGGCGAGATCGATCTCGCGGATCCCGCGTGCGCTGCCGGTGCGCGCCACGACATGTGTCGGCAGCGGGGCCTGGTATCCTAGATCGAACCGGCCGTGCTCGTCGGTGACGACAGTCGTGACCTCGGGCCAGTCCGGGGTCGCTGCCACACTCACGTCGGCCCCGGCGACCGGCTCGCCGTCGAGCAGCACCTCGCCGGCGACGCGCACCGATGGCAGGTCGCCGATCCTCCAGTCGACCGCGCGCCGGCTCCACTGGATCACGGCGAGGCGAGCGAGCGCGGCCATTCGATCGACTCGTATCGGGCGCGCTGCCTGGCTGGCGGTAGCGCCGCCGCTCGGCGTGTCAGCGCCACGCACGCATCGACCGATGATCGCGATCCCCAGGACGGCGCAGGCCACGAGCGCGCCCAGGTTCCGGGCGCGCACGAATGCGCCCATCATCGATGCCCTCCGAGCGGAACGAGGGAGCTCGCGCTCACTCCTCACGGTATCACTTAGGACATCGCCTGGCCGCCGCGGTTCCCGTATTGGGCGATGCCTACCTCGTCACCTCCACGTGGTTTGGCCGAGCCGTCCGGTACATGTGCGCGGAACGGGCGGGCTCTCGGCAGTGCGCCCCATCGCCGCGACGTTGGTAGAGGCTCCTGAGCGTGGCGAGAGCGGCCCGCATCCGCTCCTCGACTGCGCCGGCGCCGCGGCTCTCGGCCACTGCCTGCCGCGCATCGGTCGCCGTCACCCCCATGCGCCTGAGGCCTGCGATCAAGTCGGCCTCCATCGCCTTCGCCGCCGTGCCGGCCGCAATCGTCTCGGGGCCGAGGATCCGCTCGGCTTCGTACTGGTTGTGTGCCCGGCACAGGACCCTGACGCTCTCCACGCTGGCCTCTCCGCCCCGTGCCACAGGCACCACGTGATCGAGCTCGAGGAACCCTGTCTCTTCGCACCGCCTGCCGTCCTCGGCCACGAATGAGCAGCGAGGGCCATCGCGCTCGGCGACCTCGCGCTTCACCGCGCGCGGCACGTAACGCTGCCGCCGCCTCGCCTTGCCCGCGCGCGGCGCTTGCTCCTTCGCCACGCGCGGCGCTTGCTCCTTCGCCACGCGCGGCGCTTGCTCCTTCGCAACGCGCGGCGCCTTCGCCTTGCCGAACTTCTTCCCTTCGACCTCAGCGAGAAGCGCATCGAGCGCGCGGTCGATCACCTCGGCCAGATCACCTGATGGCACCCGGTGGCGGAGGAGAGCCTGCGCCCGCAGAAGCTTTCGCTGGGTCGCCTCGCTGATCGTGACCTGGAGCGCGAACCGCTCGGGCGCAAGCGGCGCCACCCTGGCCGCGACCGGCCCCGGGGCCACCACCTGACCAGGTGGTCCGTGGGCCACCACCTGACCAGGTGGTTCCGGAGCCACCTGCCCCGCCGGCGGCGCCACCAGACGGGCCTGCTCGGCAACCCGCTCGAGCCGCTCCGGCACATCCGGTCTCGGTGCCCGCCGCGCCAGCACGACCTCGATCTCCACCTTGCTCTTGCCACTCGCCTCGGCGACCAGCTCTTCCGCATTCTCCTCCGAGAGGTGCGGCGCGAGCAGCACCACCCCGATGAGGTGAAGCCGCCCCTCCGCCACGGCCGCCGCGACCACGGGATATCGCCTGACCGCGCGCGCCGCCCGGATCCGCTTGAACGCCTGGTCCTCCGACATGCCGAGCACCCTCGTGCAGTAGACGAACATCGACGGGCACGCCGCGGGCAGGTAGAGGCGCCTCGCTTCCACCTCGGCGAGATGGACGAGTACCGCCGCCGTGAGCCGTCGCTCTTCCCGCAGAAGCTCCACCAGCCGCGCCGTCAGCTCCCTGTCGGACATCGTCTCGAAGCAAACCTCTTCCATTCTTCTTCCCTACCGCACACGTCGACGCTGCGCTGCACTTCCTTGCAAATCTTCGTAACGATCCGGCGACAATCTATGCCCCGATTCATCTCACCGACGGTGCGTTGTCAGACCTCTCTGCTACGGTGGTTCTCGATCGATGGTGGAGGTGACGACAGAGCATCAAGCGACGAAATAACCGCGACGCAATTCGGGCTCCGTCTCTGTGACACTGCCCCTGCGGGCTGCGGTTCCGGGCAGAGCTTGCCTGACTTCTCCGGTTCGGTGGCAAACTGCGGACCGTGGCGGAACGAGGTCTTCCACGCGCGGTGGTGCTGGTGGAGGGGGAGAGCGACCAGCGGGCGATGGAGGCACTGGCGCGTCGCCGCGGCCGGGACCTGCAGGCCGAAGGGGTCGCGGTCGTGTCGATGGGCGGCGCCTCGCGGATAGGCGAGTTCCTCACCCGCTACGGACCCGGCGGCGAGGGGCTCGGGCTGGCGGGGCTGTGCGACGCGGGGGAGGAGAGGGCGTTCCGGCGCGGCCTCGAGCGAGCCGGGCTCGGCAGCGACCTGACTCGCGCGGGCATGGAGCGGCTGGGATTCTTCGTCTGCGAGGCCGACCTCGAGGATGAGCTCATCCGCGCTCTCGGGACCGCGCGCGTCGAGCAGCTGATCGATGAGCAGGGAGAGCTCGCCATCTTCCGCACCTTCCAGCGGCAGCCGGCGCAGCGCGGGCGGTCGGTCGCAGGGCAGCTCCAGCGCTTCATGGGGACCCTGGCCGGCCGGAAGATCAGGTACGCGCCGCTCCTGGTGGGCGCGCTCGACCTCGATCGAGTGCCTTCACCCCTCGATGGGGTGCTCGACCACGTCTGACCCGGCGGTCACGGGTCCCAGCCGTCGTCGGGGGCGCGCCGGCTCGACTCGTCGATGCGGCGGGCGCCCTCCATCAGGAGGTGGGTGGTGGTGACGTGTATCTGCGGCGCTTCCGCCACCTCGCCGGCGTTGAACTCGAAGCTGCCGGTCGACCACTCGAGGAGGAGATAGACGCACTCCTCGTTGACCGGCTCCTGGGCGCCGTCGACCCGGGCGGCGATGACGCGGCCGCCGCGCAGGTAGATGCGCCCGGTCGGGTTCGGGTTGCCGCCGGGATCGGTCTTCTCCTTCTTCCGGCGCTCGCCGCGATCGTGGACCACCACCAGGACGCCGGTCTTCCGCTCGATCTCGAGCAGCGCCAGGATGGCAGACAGGCCGACCTGCTCGAGCCGTCCGAGCAGGCCGAACTGGACCTCGCTGTGCTCGGGGTCGACCGCCACCGGTACGGCGTCCGGCGCCGGCGCGGCGCCGATGCGCTCGCGGGCGACCTGGTGGACCATCCGCGTGCGGTTGAGGGTGCGCTCGACGCGGAGGTCCAGCTCCTCGAAGCGGAACGGCTTGGCCATGTAGTCGTCGGCGCCCAGCCGGAAGCCGCGGATGCGGTCGTCGTCCGACGACAGCCCGGTCAAGAACACGACCGGCAGGAAGGCCATCTCCGGCCGGGCGCGCAGCGCCTTGACCAGCGTCCAGCCGTCCATCTTCGGCATCATCACGTCGGTGATGAGCAGATCGGGAGCCTGCGCGACCGCCTTGGCCAGCGCGTCCTCGCCGTCGCTCGCCACCTCGACCTGGTAGCCCCGCTTGCCGAGGACATTGGCGACCATGCGCAGGATCCAGGGGTCGTCATCGGCCACCAGGATACGGACCGGCATGGTCAGGCGAGCGTATCGGGCCGCTCGTGGGTGGTCAAACGGGGCGCGCTTCGCCGCGGCGGCCTGCGCTCGGCTAACGCGAGCGCGCGGGGCCGGATCGCCGCGGCTTGCCGGCCGGGGCCGGGAGATCGCCGGCCACACGCCCCTCGCTCCACGCGCCGGCGCCGGTCGCCGCGCGCACACGCACCGACCCGGAGCGGCTCGCGACCAGGAGCTCGCCCCCGCCGGCGTGGATGACGGCAAACCGGTCGCCGTCGGCCAGGGCCCAGAGATCGTCCCCGGGGACGATCTTGTTCGCCTGGACGCGCGCCAGAAGCGGCTTCTTCGCGCCGCCCGGCGCCGGCGCGGTCCCGGCCAGAAGGAGCGCGCCGTCCGAGCCGATCCCGGCGGCCTGCTCCTCGAAGCCGTCGAGCTCGCGCGCGAGCGCCAGGTTGGCGACCGATCCGCCGCTCACCCGGATCCAGCGGCCGCTTCGGCTCTTGCCGAAGACCAGCTTGGGCTGCGCGCCGACCAGGAGGACGATCGAGTCGCCCGCCGCCAGACCGGTCTTCATCGGCGCCAGGCGCTTGCCGTCCCAGCGGGCCAGGGCGCCGTCGCTGGTGGCGACCAGGATCGCGGTCGGGCTGGCCGCCCACACCGCGGTGGCGATCTTGCCGGCCGAGGTGCGCCGCACCCAGGCGTCCTTCTCGAGCGTGTAGACGTGGCGCCCGATCGAGAGCGCCGGCACGCCGCCGCCGCGCGCCAGGGTGGCCGACCCGCGGTTGCCCAAAAGCTCGGCGCGCCAGGTGCCGCCGGAGAAGCGGAAGGGCGGGGCGTCGTCGCCCACCGCGAAGATCTCGCCCGGGCGGGACGGGCTGCGGGCAGCCGCGCGCACGTCGGCCGATACGCCGCCGGCGCTCTTGCGCCGCCACACCCGGTCGGCGCCCGCCGCGTAGAGCTGGCCGGATCGCCCGACCAGCACCGGGCTGCCCTTGCCGCCCTCGGCCGCCACCGCCGCCACGATCTCGACCGGGAACCCGGCCGCCGCCTGCGCCTTCTGCGCCGGCGCCTGGGCGCGCGCCGTCCCCGGCAGAGCGGCGGCGAGAGCGAACCCGGCCACCGCCGTCGCCAGCGCCTTCACGGACCCTTGCCCGGCTCCTTCGGCGGCTCGGTCGGAGGAGGTGTGGCCGCTCCGCCCGCCGCTGCGCCGCCGCCCGCCGCTGCGCCGCCGCCGCCCGCCTTCTTCTGACTTTCGACGAACTTCTTCACTTCCTCGGCCATCTTGCCGCCGCAGGCAAACAGCTCCTGCGACGTGCGCGCCTCCGCCATGCACTCGACGGTGTCCTTGCTCGACTGCGCGCGGCAGGAACGGATGGCGGCCCGCTTGTCGGCGCCGACGTCGGTGTGGCTCTGCCCGGTCAGCTTGCGGATGTTGTTGACCGCCTTCTCGCAGGCTTCCTCGCTCGGCTTGGTGCTGCAGGCGCCGGCTCCGATGAAGAGCCCGATTCCCACGACAACCGCGCCGACTCGTGTCATCGCCATGGTGTGGCCTCCCGACCGGCTGAATCTAGCATCGCGCGCGCTCGCTCGAGGTCCTGCACCGTGTCGATCTCGCGCCACTCGCCGTCGATGGCGACCGGCACGACCGGCCGCCCGGCGTCGATCAGGTGCTGGAGCATGTCGGTCAGGTAGGCGGCGCGGAAGCTGGGCGCCCGCTGGAACGGCTCCGACTCCCGGCCCCGGTAGGCCGCCGCCAGCTCGCGCCACGCCTCGCGCATCCAGCGCGCTCCCTCGGCCGACAGCTTGCAGAGGCCGATGAACTCGCCGTAGGCCTCGTCGGGCGGCAGGGCGCGCTTGCCGACCCGCCGGACCTGGCCGCGGGCGTCGAGGTCGCTCACCTCCGCCTCCGGCAGCGGATGGTCGCTCCGCCCCTCATAGATGTCGCGGAAGGCGCGGTCGATGATGAGGCAGACGTCCCCCTCGGCCGCCACCAGCCGCCGCACCACCTCGGGCGTGAAGATGATGTCGCTGTAGGTCATGAGCAGCGGCCCGGTGATGTCCGCTTCGGCGCAGAACAGGGACTCGAGGATGTTGTTGTGCTCCCAGTCGCGGTTCTCGACGAAGCGCACGTCCGGCCCCAGGTCGCGCGCTCCGAGCACGTCGCCGAGGTAGCCGCGGATGATGACCACCTCGTCGACTCCGTGCGCGCGGAAGGCCTCGAGCTGGATGTCGAGGATGGTGCGGTGGTCGACCGGCACCAGACACTTCGGCATCTGGTCGGTGTACGGCATCAGGCGCCGCCCGCGCCCCGCCGCGATGATGATCGCCTTCACGGTGTCGCCTCCCGCGGCGCGAACCGCCCGAGCCGGAGGAAGATCGCCAGGAGACAGCGCGCCAGGTAGAGCGCGTTGACCCCGGCGTAGGCCCAGAAGTAGATGTCGATCCGGTTCACCGCCGCGCACAGCCAGATGTAGCTCGGATAGTGGACCACGGTGCGCGCCGCATGCTCGAGCAGGGTCACCGCCAGACCGATCGGCCCGCGCCGGCGCGCGATGACCGCCGGCTGCCCGTCGGCGGTCGGCGGCGGGGCGCCGTACTCCGGCCGCCGCATGAACGAGGTCAAGGTGAGTCCCGACGCCAGCGCGAACAGCCCGCCCAGGCCGACGACCAGGTACATCTCGTCGCCGGCGCCGGCGAAGAGCCGGTAGGCGACGCAGCCGAAGATGAACATCGCCTTGAGCTCGTCCATCAGGAAGTCGAGCAGGTGGCCGAGCGGCGAGGCCATCTTGCGCAGGCGGGCGAGCTGGCCGTCCGCGCAGTCGAGGACGAAGGAGAACTCGAAGACGAGCACCGCGGCGATGAGCCAGAGGTGGCCGGGGAGGAGGGCGAACATCGCGCCCGCGCCGGCCGCCACCAGCGCGGACAGGAAGGTCACCTGGTTGGGCGTGATGGGCGTGCCCTTGAGCGCGTAGACCACGACGGCGGCCGGCGGGCGGCACACCCACTCGGTCCACCAGTTGATGTCCTTCTTCTTCTTCGACGTCCGGTAGATCGCCGCGATATCGCTCAGCACGCCGCGCCCTTATACATCGCGGCGCCCACGGAGGTCTCCCGGCGAAACCCCTTGCGCCGCCCTGTCTCGAGGAGTACGGTGCGCGTTTCCCAAAAACCCAGCAATAACGCAAAGGAGGGGGTTCAGGATGCCCGAGCACACGATCCCCGAGTCGCTCATCGAGAACATTCGCTCCGGTCGCGCCGTCCTGGTTGTCGGCGTCGGGATCGGAATCCCTTCGTGGAAGCAGATCCTCGAGCGAATGAACCAGGCCCTGCGCGAGCGCGGCGGGGCCGGAGACGAGGCCGCCTCACGCGACGTCGAGAAGCTGCTCCACAAGGGCAGCCTCCTGCGCGCCGCCGGCTTCCTCGGCCGCGCGCTCGGCGAGCAGGCCTGCGATCGCACCGTCGTGCAGTCGTGGAGTCAGCTCACCGACCTCACCCCGATGACCCGCGCGCTGGCGCGGCTCCCGTTCCGCCAGGTCTGGACCACCTTCCCCGGCGACCTCATCGAGCGCGCCATGGAAGAGGAGCTGCCCGACGGCTGGTCGCCGCCGCGCGTCCTCACCTGGGAGCGGGCCAAGGACATCGACAAGCGCCGGCGCACGGTCTTGAAGGTGTTCGGCGACTTCAACTCCTTCGTCATCACACCGCGCTCGACCCGCGTGATGCTCGCCAAGGCCGAGCCGCTCCGCGCCCACGTGCGCCAGCTCTACGCCGAGGGCACCCTGGTGTTCGTCGGCTTCCGCTACGGCGATCCGGATCTCTCCTCGCTGCTCGACCGGGTGCTCGGCCAGTTCGAGCCGCCGCGGAGTCAGCACTACCTCATCGGCTCGGGGGTCGGGCCGGTCACCATCGACGAGCTCAAGGCCGACCACCAGATCGAGGTGGTCAACCTGCCCGGCAAGGGGAGTGACGAGCGCGCTGTCGAGGCGCTGCTCGAGTACCTCGGCGAGCTGCGCGCCGCCTGCGAGGCGGCCGGCATCGATCTCCGCCAGACCCGCCCGGACGAGGACGACCTCGAGGGCTGGCTGCAGGTCCTGCAGGAGGACCCGTTCGACGAGGAGGCGGCCGAGCGGCTGGCCGCCATCGAGGCGCGGGCCAGCCAGTCGGAGGACTGGGAGCGCCTGGTCGAGGTGCTGATGGCGCGCATCGAGATCGAGGGTTCGGCGCCCGGGCGCGCCGCGCTGCTGCGCCAGGTGGCCGAGGTGTTCGAGGGGCGCATCGGCGATCTGCCGCGCGCCTTCACCGCGCTGACCGCGGCGCTGCGCGAGGACCCGGCCGACACCGGCGCCCTAGACCGCGCCGAGAAGCTCGCCGAGGACACCGGCGCCTGGGCCGAGCTGGTCGGCGACATGGCCGAGGTGGCCGGCGAGATCGAGGACAAGGAGATCGCCGCCGGCTACTGGACCAGGCTGGGCCGCTGGTACCACAAGAACCTCGATCACCTCGACTACGCGGTGGCCTCCTACCGCGAGGCGCTCAAGCTGGATCCCGCGCGGGTCGAGGCGATGCGCGGCCTGGGCGATGTGTTCCGGGTCCAGCAGCGCTGGGCCGAGCTGGCCGACGCGCTGAGCGCGCTGGCCGAGCGCGAACCGGACCGCTCGCAGCTGCTCGACCTCCTCTTGCAGCTGGGCGATCTCAACGAGACCCAGCTGGCCTCCACCGCCCGGGCGATCGACGCCTACCAGCGCGCGTTCGATCTCGACCCGGACTGCGACGACGCGCTCGCCGCGCTCGAGCGGCTGTACCGGCGCGACGAGCGCTGGGGCAAGCTGGCCCGCGTCCTCGAGCGGCGCGCCGAGATCTACGAGGAGGAGGGCGAGGCGGCCACCGCCGCCGCCACCCGCCGCGAGCTCGCCACCCTGCGCGCCGACAAGCTCGGCGACATGGAGGGCGCCATCGCGAAGTACGAGGCGGCGCTCAAGATCGACCCGCGCGACGTCGCAGCGCTGCACTCGCTCGAGGAGCTCTACGACAAGGTCGGCCGCACGGCCGAGTACCTGCGCACGCTCGAGCGCCTGTGCGAGGTGGCACCGGCCGGCGAGAAGACCAAGCTGCTGCGCCGGCTGGCGGTCGAGAGCGAGGAGCGCGAGGGCGGCACCGAGCGCGCCATCCGCTGCTACGAGGAGGTCAGCCAGATCGAGCCGCAGAGCGAGGACGCCCTGCGCGCCCTCGAGCGGCTCTACCGCAGCGTCGAGCGCTGGGACGACCTCTTGAACGTGCTGGCTCGCCACGCCGAGGCCAGCCGCGCGCCGGCCACCCGCGCCGAGCTGTGGGCGAGCGCGGCCGACGTCTACGAGAAGGAGCTGGAAGACCCGCACCGCGCGGTCGAGGCGCACCAGAACGCGATGGCGGCCCAGGCCGAAAGGCGCGAGTCGCTGGCGGCGCTGGCACGCCTGTACCGGCGCATCGACGCCAGCGCGCGCGCGCTCGAGGTCCTGGTCCAGCACGCGAAGCTGGAGGGCGACCGGGGCGCCGATCTCTGGGTCGAGGCGGGCGAGGTCGCCGCCGAGCTGGGCGATCCGGAAGTCGGCCAGCGGCACCTCGAGCGGGCGCTGTCGATCGATCCGCGCCACCAGCGGGCGCTGGTCGCTCTGGCCCGCCTGCACCAGGGGGGCGGCCAGTGGGCCAACGCAGCCTCGCGTCTGGTCGACGCGGCCGAGTGCACGGCGAGCCGGCGCGACAAGATCGATCTCCTGCTCGAGGCCGCCGGCGTCTACGACGAGCGGCTCGACCAGGGAGACCGCGCGCTCGCCGTCTGGCTCAAGGTCCTCGAGCTCGACCCGGAGCACGAGGTGGCGGGGCGCTCGGCGGCCGAGCGCCTGAGCGCCGCGGCGCGCTGGCAGGAGGCGCTGCCGATCTGCGAGATGCTGGTCAGGAACGCGCCGCCCGGTACCGGCGCCGACCGGCTCGACCGGGCGCGCCGCGAGGTGGAGCTGGCGCGGGTCTGCGCCGCGACCGGTATGCTGCAGAAGGCGGTCAAGCACTACCGCGCCGCCCAGTCGGCCGACCCGGGCAAGGTGGAGGCGGGGCTCGGACTGTCCTCGGCCCTGCACGAGCTGGCGCGGGAGCAGCCCGGCCCCGAGAAGTGGCGCGAGGCGCAGCAGGCGCACAAGGAGCTGCTCGCCCGCCACCAGGTGGCGCTGGCCGACGGCCAGCTGGTCTCGCTCTGGTACCGGATCGGGGCCGCCGCCCGCGAGCTGGGCGAGAACCCGAAGGCCGAGGACGCCTACAAGCGGGCGCTCGAGCGCGATCCGCTGCACGTCCCCTCGCTCGAGGGGCTGGTGGCGCTCGCCTCGGCGCGCGGCGACTGGCGCACCGTGGTGGCCGCCAAGCGCGACCTCATGGAGGCGGCCGAGGGAGAGGCGCGGGTGGCGCTGCTCGAGGAGATCGGCGACCTCTGCCGCGAGAAGCTGCAGGACCCGGTGGCGGCCCTCGGCGCCTACCTCGAGGCCATCAAGCTCAACCCGGCCTCGCACGTGCTCCTGCACAAGGCGCTCGAGCTCTACACCGAGACCCGCCAGTGGCGGCGGGCCATCGACATGCTGGCCGCGCTGGCCGGCACCGAGACCGAGGCCTCGCGCCGGCGCGCCAAGTACCACTACGCCGCCGCGGTGATCGCGCGCGACGAGCTCAAGGACGCCGATCTCTCGATCGAGCAGTTCCAGCTGGCGCTCGAGGACGACCCCAACAACGCGAAGACGTTCGACGCCATCGACCAGCTCCTGCGCGAGCGCGGCGACTTCAAGAACCTGGCGCGCGCCTACCGCCGGATGCTCAAGCGGCTCGGCGAGGAGGCGTCGGCCGACATCCTCCTGCCGCTGTGGACCAAGCTCGGCACCATCTGCCTCGACGAGCTGGAGGACACCGAATCGGCCATCGCCGCCTTCGAGGTCGCCTGCTCGCTCGATCCGGACAACCGCGAGCGGCACGAGCAGCTGGCCGAGCTCTACCTCGAGGTGGGCGAGCCGCGCCGGCAGGACGCCATCGAGGAGCTGCAGTTCCTGGTCCAGGCGGATCCCGATCGGGTCGAGCTCTACCGGGCGCTGTCGAACCTCTACCGGGAGGAGGGCGAGCTCGACAAGGCGTTCTGTCTGGCCCAGGCGCTGGTCTTCCTCAAGGCCGCCAGCCCGGAGGAGGTCGAGCTCTACCAGAAGGTCCGCCCGCCGCACTTCATGCTGTCCAAGCGGCGCCTGACCGAGGAGCTGTGGCAGAAGGCGATCCTGCACGGCCGCGAGGACCGGCACGTCAACGCCATCTTCGCCTCGCTGATCGGCGAGATCGCGACCAGCTCGGCGCAGCCGGCCAGCGCGTATCACCTGACCAGCAAGGACAGGGTCGATGTGGCCCACGAGCCGCGGCCGGTGGCGCGGATGGTCAAGTACGCGGCCAACGTGCTCGGGGTCGATCTCGACCCGCAGCTGTACGTGCTCGCCGAGGGAGCCGAGGGCGGCATCCGGGTGGCCAACACGATCGATCGCGGCAAGCTGGCGCCGGCCCTCCTGGTCGGCGAGTCGCACGTCGAGCGGATGGACGAGCGCGAGCTGGCCTTCGAGCTCGGCAAGCGCATGGCCTACCTGCGTCCCGATCGCTACGTGAGCTACGCGATGACGACGCTGCCCACCCTGGAGGCGGCCTTCACCGCCGCGCTGGCGGCGGCCGGGCTGCGTCCGGTGGACGGCGTGGCGCCGGAGGCGGCGCGGCTGGCCGACCGGCTGAGCAAGGCGGTGCCGCAGCAGGTGCTGGTGCAGGTGGCCGCGATCGCGCGCAAGATGAACAGCGATTTCAAGAACGGCGCGATCGCTTCGTGGCGGACGGCGACCGATTTGACCGCCAACCGGGTCGGGCTCATCCTGTGCAATGACCTGGAGACGGCGGCGCGGCGGGTCGCGGTGGAGACCGGCGGGGTGTCGACGCTGTCGGCCAAGGACCGCCTGCGTGATCTCCTGTCGTACTCGGTCTCTGAGGGATACTTCGCGGTTCGCCGCCACCTCGGGCTGGCGCAGGAGGGCCGCCGCTCGGTATCGTAGCTCGGTGATCTCGGTGCGGGAGCGCGCGCGCGGCGGGGCCCTGGCGATCGCGCTCCTCTTGCTCGCCGGCGCCGCCGCCTGCGCGGGCGGAAGCGGGAACGGCGCCGGTGAGGGAGATCACCCGGTCGGGCCCGGAGGCGGCGGCAGCGGGCGGACCGAGCCGCTCGGCGATCCGCCGCCGGGCGACGCGGCGGCCCCGGGCGCCTCCTACATCGACGCGGTGCACGGCCGCTTCCGTCCCGCCTGGTGGGCGTTCCTCGAGGATTGCCGGCTGCGCCTGCCGCGCGACCACGTGCTCAACGATTCGTCGCTCGAGGCGATGCTCGCCATCTCGATCGATCGCCGCGGCCAGGTGGTCGAGGTCTCGCTGACGAAGCGAAGCGGCGTGGCCGCCTTCGACGAGGCGGCGGTCGAGGTGGTTCGCGAGGCCAGGCCGCTGCCGGCGCCGCCGCGCGATCTGGTCTCCGACGACGAGCGCGTCCACCTCGACTGGCTGTTCGCCCGCGACCGCCGGCAGGCGGGCCCGGCGACCGCGGCGCTGCGCCGGGTCGAGTGGCCGCTCGAGCGGGCGGTGCCGATGCTGGTCAAGGCCGGCCGGATCGCCGACGCCGCGCTCCGGGTCGCGGCCGCGGTCGATCGCACTCCGGGAGACGAGCTCCTGGCTCGCTTCCGCGACGTCTGCGCCGGGGCGCTGGCGCGCGCGCTCGGCGGGGTGGAGAGCGCAGCTCAGCTGGCGGCCATCGAGGCGGCGGCGGCCGCCCGGCTGGCGACGCTGGCGCCCGCGCTGCGCGAGCTGGCGAAGACATCGGTCGAGCCGCAGGTGCGGCGGGCCGCGCTGCGTGCGCTCGGCCAGGTCGGCGACCGCGAGGCGGTCTCGCTCCTGCGCGAGACCGCGCTCGGTTCGTCGAGCCCGGAGGACCGCGGGGCCGCCGCCTCGGCGCTGGTCGCGCTCGGCGCGGGTGCCGAGATCGAGAAGGCCGCCCTGGCCGGCCTCAAGGCGTCCGACGAGAGCGCCCGCTGGAGCGCGCTGGTGGTGATGGCGCACGTCCCGGTGCCGGCCGCGGTTCCCGATCTGCGGGCACTGCTCGGCGGCAGCTCGCGCGCGGCGCGAGCCGAGCGGATGGCCTCGGCGGTCGCGCTCGGCACGGTGGCCGGCTCGAGCGGCGAGCCGGCCCGGACCGCGATGGCCGCGCTGGTCGATTGTCTCGGGGTGAGCGACGCCGCCCAGCGGGCCGCCTGCGCCCAGGCGATCGCGGTCGCCGCGCAGAACGGGGCCAAGAGCCGCCCCGCCTATACCCGGCTGATCGCGCTCCTGCGCGACCGCGACGAGCAGGTGCGGGCGGCGGCGGCGCTGTCGGCCGCGCGCCTCGAGCCGGCCCGCTTCGTCCGTGACATGGCGGTGCTCGGCCGCGAGAAGAGCGACCCGGTGCTGGTCGCGATGGCCGAAGGGCTCGGCGGAGTGCCGGGCGGCGAGGCGCTCACCCGCCTCGGCAAGCTGGCGGCGAGCAGCAGCGGGCCGGTCAGGCTGGCGGCCGCCGCCTCGCTCGCGCGCCGCAGCGACGCCGGGCAGGTCCTGGCCGGCCTGGTCGATCACCAGGACGCGGCCGTCCGCGCCATCGCGGTCAGGACCGAGCGCCGCCCCGACGTGCTGCGCGCCCAGCTCGCCGCCGAGTCGCCGGAGGTGCGGGCCGCGGCGCTCGCCGGGCTGGTCGCGCTGGAGGGGGCCATCAAGCTGGTCCCCGACGCCGCTCGCATGCTCGCCAAGTCCGGAGATGGCACCGCCGAGAGCGCCGCCATCGCGCGCAGCTGGCTGGCGCCTTGAGGCAGCACGGCTGGATCGGATTTCACAAGGAGGGGGGGAGAGGGGGAGAGGGGGAGAAAAGACCTTTTGGTTTCTGGTCTCCCGATCTCCCACTCTCCCTGTGAAATCTTTTTTCTGCCCCGTGATCCTGCGCCCCAGGGTCGCGGAATGAAGAACAGCCAGCCACCTGGCTCGCTGCTGGAACTGGCGCTAGGCTGGTTGGGTGCGCCGGTTCGCCACCATCGCCCTCCTGATTGGTGTCGCCGGGTCGGCGGCGTGGGCGGGGGAGGAGGACGGGCCGCGGCGGGGCGGGCGGTTCGAGGTGGTCGCGCACCGGAAATCGGAGATGGTCCGCGTGCCGGCCGGCTCGTTCGTGATGGGCTTCCCGGACGAGAAGGACGGCGGCGCGGCCGCCGAGCGGTCGCGCGGCGAGTGCGAGAAGGCGGTCGGAGCCGGCTACAACCTGTGGTGCACCATCTACATGCTGGCCAACCTCTTCCCGCAGGACGAGTACCCGCTGCTCTACCTCATGCCGGCGAACAACGCGGTCCCCGAGCGCGACGTCTTCCTGCCCGCCTACGATATCGATCGCTTCGAGGTCACGGTGGCGCAGTATCGGCGCTGCGTCGCCGACGGCTCCTGCGACGCCGGCACCCTCCTGCAGGGGGACCAGCGCTACCACCGGAACCCGGCCAACCCGGTGGTCAACGTGACCTGGCGCGACGCCAGCGACTACTGCGGCTGGGCCGGCAAGCGGCTGCCGACCGAGGCCGAGTGGGAGAAGGCGGCGCGCTCCACCGACGGCCGCCGCTGGCCATGGGGCAACCAGGACCGGCGCGACGGCGGCAACCACGGGCGCATGGAGGCCGAGTCGCTCCGGCGCACCCGGCTGATGAAGCCGAACCGACTGTCGAGCGGGGACGAGGCCTCGTTCGAGCTGGCCCCCGACGACAGCGACGGCGCCGCCTATCCGGTCCCGCCCGGCACGCTGCGCTGGAGCGAGGGCCGCTACGGCACCTACGACATGGCCGGCAACGTCGCCGAGTGGGTCCTCGACTACTACTCGTCCAGCGGCTACGGCGACCTGGCGAAGGACGCGCCGGTCCGCCGGGTTCCGCTCGACCGCGACACCCGCCGCGTCGTCCGCGGCGGTTCCTGGCTCGATCTGCGCCTGTCCGGCCGCACCTACGCGCGCAGCGCCCACAGCCCGGTGGTGCGCTCACCGCTCATCGGGTTCCGCTGCGCCCGCGACGCCGGCTAGCCGGGCGGCTACTTCATCGGGTCGCCGCTGGCCACCGCGCTCGCGGCGCCGAATGACTCGCCGTCGCGTGTGCCGTTGCTGCCGGCGCCGCCGTTCGAGCGGCTGACCACCGCGGTGCCGGCGGCGGAGGCGCCGCGCGGGCCGCGGCCCGAGTAGTCGCGCAGCCGGTACTGGATCTTGCGCGGCGAGATGCCGAGCATCTGCGCGGCGCGCGAGGTCGAGCCGCCGGTGTGCTCCAGCGTCTTGAGGATGGCGTACTTCTCCAGATCGGCCAGCGTGGCTCCCGGCACCACCGGCATGTGGTCGTGGGCGGCGTCCTGGCCGGCCCCGATGGAGATGGCGGGGGCCAGGTCGTCGAGCCCGACCTCGTCAGACCGGCAGACCACCACCGCCCGCTCGACCGCGTTCTCCAGCTCGCGGACGTTGCCCGGCCAGTCGTGGCGCTGGATGCGGCCCAGCGCCTCGGCCGAGAATCCGCGGATCGTCTTGCCGTTCTCGGCGCTGTACTTGCGCAGAAAGTGGCCGGCCAGGAGCGGGATGTCGCTCGCTCGCGCCCGCAGCGGCGGCACTTCGATGGAGACGACGTTCAGGCGGTAATAGAGGTCCTCGCGGAACTTGCCCTCGCGCACCAGCTGCGCGAGGTCGCGGTTGGTCGCCGCCACGATGCGGACGTCCACCTTGATGGTCTGGTTGCCGCCGACCCGCTCGAACTCGCGCTCCTGGAGGAAGCGGAGCAGCTTGATCTGGGTCGATGCCGGAATCTCCCCGATCTCGTCGAGGAACAGGGTGCCGCCGTCGGCCTGGTGGAAGCGGCCGTCGCGCCGCCCGGCCGCGCCGGTGAAGGCGCCGCGCTCGTGGCCGAACAGCTCGCTCTCGAGGAGCGAATCGGCCAGCGCCGCGCAGTGCAGCTTGACGAACGGCCCGCCGCTGCGGGGCGAGTGCTCGTGGATGGCGGCCGCGACCAGCTCCTTGCCGGTACCGCTCTCGCCGGTGATGAGCACCGAGGCGCGCGACGGCGCCACCTGGAGCACCGTCTCGAGCACCTGGTGCATGGCGCCGCAGGCCCCGACGATGTTGTGGACCCGGTGCCGCTCGCTCAGCCGCTCGCGCAGGATGCTGCTCTCGCGCTGGAGCCGCCGCCGGTCGAGCACGCGATCCAGCACGATGAGGAGCTCGTCGAAGTTGATCGGCTTGGTCAGGTAATCGGCTGCGCCCTGGCGCATCGCCGCCACCGCGGTGTCGATGGCGCCGTGGGCGGTCATGACGACCGCGGCCATGTCCGGGTCGGCCTCGCGCGCCTTGTGCATGAGCTCGAGCCCGTCGAGGCCCGGCATCTTGAGATCGGTCAGAAGCAGGTCAGGGCCGAACTCCTCGATCTTGGGGAGTGCCTTGAATCCATCCGCCGCCGTTTCCACCTGGAAACCCTCGCCGCGGAGGAGCTCGGCGAGGGCAGTCCTGGCGTTCGGTTCGTCGTCGACAATCAAAATGCGTCCGCGATGAGTCATTTGCCTCGTATACGCAAAGAGTGCGTCGGTTGAAGAAGGGGCGCGCGCGTGCGCGCACTGTTTGCGGGAAATTTGCTGGCCTTCGCTCACCAAAAGAGATCTAGGCAGTTACTGTACCAGCGCCTCTTTTGGTGTGTCCGATAGGTAACACTATCCAAAATTTCGTCGTGTTACCAGAGTGACGTCGCCCCCGAGAATGCGGGCAGGTCCGTGAGATCGCGGAGTCCCGCCGCCATTCCTGCAATACGCGAGAACGGTTGTTGTTTCGGACCATCCATCCGGTCTCTGACTGCCGCCGGGAGCGACCCCCCGGATCTGCTGGGGTCCAGCGCAATGCCTGCGGCCGGGAGAGATCTCTCCGCGCGGGTGCGCCCGGGACCGGCCGCGTGGCGCCGCGCCGACGACGGTGCAGGGCGTGCGACGAGCTGGCTCGCGAGCTCGCGCGACACCACGGACCGCGGCGGCGCCGCGCACGCGGCGGCTCGAGGCACGGGCCTTCTTCGATGAAGGCCTCGCGCCAGCGCGAGCCCGCGCGCGATCTCCATGGCGAGCTTCTCGCGCCGCGCGCAGCCGTCTCCGCGACGCAGCGGCGGGCGCGGCAGAGCGCCCAGCCCGCGGGCAACCCTCGGGCCGGGTCGGCTGGTCAGAGTGGCGGCCCTGTGATATTCACGCCGCGGATGAAGTCCCGACTCGGAGCATTTATCGGCTCGGCATTGCTCGCCGTCTCGCTCGCATCGTGCAAGCAGGGCGAGGGCGAGGTGTGCCAGATCGACGACGACTGCGAGAGCGGGCTCGAGTGCAACGCCGGGACCATGCGCTGCCAGAGCCCGGGCGCCGACCGCGCCGACGCGTCGCCGCGAGTGGACGCTGGCCCGCCCGACGCCGGCACTCCGGACGCCGGCTTCGATGCCGGCTTCGACGCCTCGACGACCTGACAGACCCGGTCGCCCGTCCAGGTAGTAGCGCCCGGACGGGCAGGGCAAGACCGCGCGTCAGGGCGTCGCGATGCGCAGGAACGAGCTCGGCTGCCCGGTCACCACGCCGACCTGACCGGCGAACGCGCCGCCGCCGATGGGCGCCATGTCGGTGATGCCGAAGATGGTGTCGGTCCGGTACGAGCGGACCGGGGTTCCGCCGCGGGTCGTGACCATGAGCCGCACCACGCCGTCGACGTCGGTGCCGAGCAGCAGGATCTCGTCAGTCGCCGGCAGGTAGTTGAGGTCGAGGATGCGGTGGACGCCCCAGGCCGACAGGTTGATCACGGCCGCCAGCGAGCCGTCGAGGTTGTTGACGAAGATCGTCCCGTCGAGGGCGGGGTCGACCACGCCACCCGGCCGCCGGTGGTGGCTCGCGACCTGGCCTGCCCCGAGATAGGCCAGCGTCCGCGGCCTGACGTCGGCCGGGACGCCGTCCAGCTGGGTCGAGCTCGCCAGGGCGCCGGTGGTGAGATTGTAGGCGTCGATCGTCGCGGTCCTGAGGCCGGTGCCGGCATCGATCGGCGGGAAGCGATCGATGAGGAGGAGCTCGCCGCTGTCGCTGTTCACGTCGATGCCGCTCACGGCGATGTATCCGCTGGCGTTGATCGGGGTCGGCGACCCGGCGGTGAAGGTCTCGTTGGCGAACGAGAGCTGGTTGGTGCCGTGCAGCACGACGAAGTTTCCCGCCGCGCCGTTCCAGGCGACGCCGACCGGGTTCGAGGCCCCGACGCCGAGCGCGTAGCTGAAGACCTCGCCGGCGCGCGGGGCCAGCGTGTTCGGGTTGTGCATCGCCAGCGCGCCTTCGTAGGTCAGCGTGCCGAGCTTGGTGAGCGCGGTGTTGAGGAAGAGGCCCTCGTCGCTGCCGGCCTTGGTGACCGGGCCGGCGACGATCGCGCCCGCGCTGGTGAGCATCAGGACGCGGCTGTCGGGCCCGCCGGGCAGGGTGGAGACGATGTAGCGGCCCGCGGTGGGCGCCGGCGTGACGCCGAGCGGATACTCCTGGTTGTAGGGCGCGGGCAGGAGGATCTGCTGGCTGACCGCGACGAAGTTGCCGGTCGGACCGGTGCGCTGCTCGAGGATCTCGAGGGCCGACTGGATGCAGGTCGGGCCCTCCGGGCCGGGACAGCCGGTCGGCGTGTTGAGCCAGGCGGTGCGCACCAGGTGGGTGGCGTCGGCTCGCTCGAGGCCGTCGGTGCTGTCGAACTGGATCATTCCCGGGTCGAGCACGACCGGCCAGTTCTCGAGGAAGGTGCCGGCGCCGCTGAAGACGCGCAGCGCGCTGGTGCTCTCCGCCAGCTGGAAGACGAAGCGGCCGTCGGCCAGACGCGCCATGCCGCGCGCGGTGTAGGGCAGGGCGCCGCTGGTCTGGGTGCTGAAGAGGAAGGTGGTGGACGGCGCGCCGCCGCCTCCGTTGGGCGGCAGTCCGATCTGCATGACGTCCCAGCCGTCGACCGCGTAGTTGCCGCCGGCGGTGTCCTCGAAGTTGCGCCCGGTGCGCACCGTGCTGCCGGCCTGGAGCACGAGCTCGGGATCGACGTCGTCCCAGAAGATGGGATCGACGCCGGCGTCCACGTTGGTGCGGAAATTCAGGGTCAGGGTGTTGGCCCCACGGATGAAGTCGACGATCTGCTCGTCGGCGACCCAGGGCGGCTCGGCCGCCGCGGGATCGCAGGGCGGCGCGTAGGCGATGGCGGTGACGCGGTGCTCGCCCTCGCGGGCGGTGAAGATGGCGCCGTCGAGCACGCCCTGATAGCTCGAGACCTCGAAGTCGGACAGGCGGACCGCCGTGATCTGGGTGCACTGGCCGTCGTCCGGGATTCCCCCGAGCGGCACCTCGACCGTGACCGCGACCTTGCCCCGGTCGTCGTCGTCCCCGTCACTCCCCGGCACACCGTCGCACGCCGCCGTCAGCACCACCAGCCAGGCCAGCGCGAAGCTTGCACGTCTCATGTCGTCACCTCCCTCGGGAGCGACGACTCTACTGGATGGCCGGGTGGGACTTCTACTCGACCGCGAGCCACTTCACGTCGACCACCTCGACCTCCTTGCGTCCCTTCGGTGTCTGGAGGATCGCGGTGTCGCCGACCGAGCGGCCGATGAGCCCGCGCGCGACCGGTGAGGAGATCGAGATGCGGCCGAGCTTGAGGTCGGCCTCGTCGTCGCCGACGATCGTGTAGGTCTTCTCCTCGCCGTCCTCGTCCTCGATGGTGACGGTGGCGCCGAACATGACCCGCTCGCCCGACAGCGTGGTCGGGTCGATCACCTCGGCCAGCGCGATCTTGGCGTTGAGCTGCTGGATCTTCGCCTCGATCATCCCCTGCTCTTCCTTGGCCGCCGAGTAGTCGGCGTTCTCGGACAGGTCGCCGTGCCCCCGGGCGACCTCGATGGCGCGCGCGTTGGCCGGCCGGTCGACCTCGATGAGCTGCTTGAGCTGCGCCTTCATGCGCTCGTTGCCGAGCGGGGTCATCGGGAATTTCTCAGACATGACGGGTTCCTTCTCTGGAATGGTAGCTCTGGAGCGGCGCCACCCGCAGCCCGTCGCGCGCCTGGGCCGCGATGGCGTCGGCCGCGGCCCGCGCCGCCCGCATGGTGGTGAAGTAGGAGATCCGCGAGAGCAGGGCGGCCCGCCTGAGCGAGTGGGAGTCCTCGATCGCCTGGCGCCCCTCGGTGGTGTTGACCACCAGCTGGATCTCGCCCGACTCCATCGCGTCGACGCAGTGCGGCCGGCCCTCCAGCACCTTGTTGACCCCGCGCACCTCGAGGCCGTGCTGGCGCAGGAAGGCGGCGGTGCCGTGAGTGGCCACCAGGGCGAAGCCCAGCCCGGCGAGCTGGCGCGCCAGGCCGATGGCGGCCGGCTTGTCGGCGTCGCGCAGGGAGATGAAGGCGGCGCCCTCGCTCGGCAGCCGGTTGCCGGCCGCCTCCTGCGACTTCAGGAAGGCATGGGCGAAGTCGCGGTCGATGCCCATCACCTCGCCGGTCGAGCGCATCTCGGGGCCGAGGATGGTGTCGACTCCCTCGAACTTGACGAACGGGAAGACCGCCTCCTTGACCGAGACGTGGGCCGGCGTCACCTCGCTGACCCCGAGCTCGGCGAGGGTGCGGCCGCCGATGACGTGCGCCGCGATCTTGGCGAGCGGCACCCCCGAGGCCTTGGAGACGAACGGCACGGTGCGCGAGGCGCGCGGGTTGACCTCGAGGATGTAGATCTCCTGGCCCTGCACCGCCACCTGCATGTTCATCAGGCCCACCACGCCGAGCTCGCTGGCCACCGCGCGCGCCTGGCGGCGGACCTCGTCGGTGATCTCGCGGCCGAGCGAGTAGGGCGGCAGGGAGCAGGCCGAGTCGCCCGAATGGATGCCGGCCTCCTCGATGTGCTCCATCACCCCGCCGACCACGACCTGACCGGTCCGGTCGCCGACCACGTCGACGTCGAGCTCGACCGCCTCGGCGAGGAACTGGTCGACCAGGAGCGGCATGCCGAGCTCGTCCGCCTTCTGGAAGTACTCCCTCAGCCCGCGCTCGTCGTAGATGCGCTCCATCGCGCGGCCGCCGAGCACGTAGGACGGCCGCACCATCACGGGGTAGCCGACCTCGGCCGCCACCGCGTGCGCCTCTTCCAGGCTGCGCGCGACGCCCCAGCGCGGGGCGCGGAGCTCGAGCTTCTTCAGGAGCTGGCCGAAGCGCTCGCGGTCCTCGGCCCGGTCGATGGCGTCGGCGCTGGTGCCGAGCAGGACGACCCCGGCGCGCTCGAGCGGCACCGCCAGCTTGAGCGGCGTCTGGCCGCCGAACTGCACCACCACGCCCACCGGCTGCTCGACCCGGCAGATCGCCAGGACGTCCTCGAGCGTGAGCGGCTCGAAGTAGAGCCGGTCGGAGGTGTCGTAGTCGGTCGACACCGTCTCCGGGTTGCAGTTGACCATGATGGCCTCGTAGCCGTCGGCCCGGAGCGCCATCACCGCGTGCACGCAGCAGTAGTCGAACTCGATGCCCTGGCCGATCCGGTTGGGCCCGCTGCCCAGGATGACCACCTTCTTGCGCGCGGTCGGCCGCGCCTCCGACTCCTCCTCGTAGGTCGAGTAGAGGTAGGGGGTGTGGGCCTCGAACTCGGCGGCGCAGGTGTCGACCCGCTTGTAGACCGGGACCACTCCGGCCGCCTCGCGCGCCGCGCGTACATCGTCCTCGGTCGACTCGATGAGAGCGGCGATGCGGCGGTCCGACAGGCCGAGCTGTTTGAGCTCGCGCCAGGCGGCGGCGTCGATCGGTTCGGCGCGAACGGCCAGCGCCTGCTCGGCGTCCACCACGATCTTGAGCTGCTCGATGAACCAGGGGTCGATCCGGCTGAGGCGGTGCGCCTCCTCGACGCTCATCCCGAGGCGCAGCGCCTGGGCCAGCTCGAACATGCGGTCGGGTCCGCTCTCGGCGATGCGGCGGCCGAGCTCCTCGACATCGCCGGCGACCTCGTCCGGCAGCGGCAGGTCGAAGCCGGCCCGCCCGGTCTCGAGCGAGCGGATCGCCTTGCCGAGCGACTCGCGGAAGGTGCGGCCGATCGCCATCACCTCGCCGACCGACTTCATCTGGGTCCCCAGGATGCGCCGGGTCTGGGGGAACTTCTCGAAGTTGAAGCGCGGGATCTTCACCACCACGTAGTCGATGGTCGGCTCGAAGCTGGCCGGGGTGACCTGGGTGATGTCGTTCTGGATCTCGTCGAGCGAGTAGCCGATGGCGAGCTTGGCGGCCAGCTTGGCGATCGGGAAGCCGGTCGCCTTGGAGGCCAGCGCGCTCGAGCGCGAGACCCGCGGGTTCATCTCGATGACCACCTGCTCGCCGGTCTGCGGATCGACCGCGAACTGGATGTTGGAGCCGCCGGTGTCGACGCCGATCTCGCGGATGACCGCGATCGCCGCGTCGCGCATCCGCTGGTACTCCTTGTCGGTCAGGGTCAGCGCCGGCGCCACGGTGATCGAATCGCCGGTGTGGATGCCCATCGGGTCGAAGTTCTCGATCGAGCAGACGATGACCACGTTGTCCTTGTGGTCGCGCATCACCTCGAGCTCGTATTCCTTCCAGCCCAGCACCGACTGCTCGACCAGGAGCTGGTGGCGCGGGCTCTGGTCGAGGCCGGCGACCACCAGCTGATCGAACTCGCGCGGGGTGAAGGCGATGGCCGCCCCCGAGCCGCCGAGGGTGAAGGAGGGCCGCAGGATGGCCGGGAAGCCGATGTCCGGGATGGCGGCGCGCGCCTCCTCCAGGCTCGACACGTACGACGAGCGCGGGCACTTGAGCCCGATCTTCTCCATCGCCTTCTTGAACAGGTCGCGATCCTCTGCCTTCTCGATCGACGGCAGCTGGGCGCCGATGAGCTTGACCCCGTGCTTCGACAGCACCCCGGCGCGCGCCGCCTCGACCGCCAGGTTGAGCCCGGTCTGCCCGCCCAGGGTCGGCAGGATGGCGCTCGGCCGCTCGCGCTCGAGCACCTTGTCCAGCACCTCGACCGTGAGCGGCTCGACGTAGGTGGCGTCGGCGATCTCCGGGTCGGTCATGATGGTGGCCGGGTTGGAGTTGATGAGGATGACCCGCAGGCCCTCCTCGCGCAGCGCCTTGCACGCCTGGGTCCCCGAGTAGTCGAACTCGCAGGCCTGGCCGATGACGATGGGACCCGATCCGATGATGAGGACCGACTCGAGATCTAATCGTCGCGGGCTCATCGCTGCAACTTGTCGTGGTGCATCTTGAACTGCTCGAGCGCCTTGCCGGGCTCCATCAGCGCCGAGACCTCCGACTTCTTCTCGCCGAGGTCCCACTGGTTCTCCGCCAGCACCTCGCCGATGCGGACCCGCAGGCGCCGGCTCTCCTCCTCCTCGCGGACCAGCGCGTCGACCAGCGGGCCGGCGGCGCTCGGGTGCGGCTTGAGCGCGATGGAGTCGACCGCCTTGTAGCGGACGTTCTCGTCGAAGTCGGCCAGGTAGGGGATGCAGCGCCGGGTGACCTCCTCGTTCGAGGCATCGTCGCACTCGCCGAGCCAGGCGATGACGTCGGTGCGGCGCTCGGGGTCGCGGGTGTAGCCCGGCGGCTCGCTGGCGAGCAGCTCGTCGACGATCTCGAGGGCCGTCGCGATCGGCGCGACCCGCCCGACCACGATGAGCGGGTAGTGCAGGCTCTGCGCGTCCTTCATGTAGCGGCGCACCGCCGGCAGCGACGCCTCCCCTTTGGAGATGAGGGTGTCCTTCACCCACTCCTTCTCCTGCTGGTCCTCGATCGTCTTGTCGTACTTGTACGAGAAGCGTCTGGTCAGGGCGTAGAGCGCCTCCGCCGAGCCGTCCTTGCCGAGCTTCTCCATTGCCGCCCAGCGATCGGGTGACTGGGCGTACTTGTTCATCACCTTGTCCATCGCGCGGCGCAGGCCGCGCTCCTTCGAGAAGCCGAACACGATGTCACCTCATATCGGGCCGGCGTCGGGCCCCGCGTCTGGGACGGCGGCGTCCGGCCCGGCGTCCGGAATCGGCGCCGCGTCCGGAACCGGCGGCGCGCACTCGAAATCGGGCGCCACGTCGGCCCGCTTGCACCAGCCGTCCGTCTGGCAGGCGTAGCCGTCGGGGCAATCGGCGTCCGGGCCGCACTTGAACGCGCACTCCGGCCGCGGCGTGTCGAAGCAGGCGGCGGCGCAGAGCACCACCAGGGCGAGGAGGAGCCCGCGCACTAGAACCTCCCGCCCCACGACAGGCCGACGCCGCCGGGCCCGGCGGTGGGCCGGACCGCGGTGCCCGCCTCGCCGTCGCGATCGGCGCGGGCGTCGAGGAAGAAGAACAGCGCGGCCGACGCAGCGGCGACGCCGGAGGCGGCGAAGGCGACCACCGCGAGCGACTCGAGCCGGTCGCCCTCGGAGATGAGGTCGTTGTAGCGCTCGCGGGTCGCGCCGGTGTAGATGGCCGGCTGGCCCTCGGCGTCGCGGAACTCGATGAGGTTGTCCACGTCTTCCTCGCGCGACGCCGCCGACAGGCCGAGGACCGCTCCCGTGGTGGCCAGCGCGACGGCGATCCCGACCGAGCTCCAGGCCGCCGTCCGCTGCCACGACGGCTCCTCGTCCTCGAGCGAGGGGGGCACGGTCACGCCGCCGACCGCCTCGCTGTCGGTCGCTCCCGCCGCCCCGGACCCCGACCCCGACCCCGATCCCGATCCCGATCCCGACCCCGACCCCGACCCCGATCCCGATCCCGACCCCGATCCCGACCCCGATCCCGACCCCGATCCCGATCCCGATCCCGACCCCGGCTCCGACCCCGGCTTGGCCTGCCCGCAGGTCTTCATCGCCTCCTCGGTCTTCTTCTTGAACTCCTCCGACGGGTTTGCCTCCTTGAGGTAGCGCCCGTAGTAGACGCCGGCCGAGGTGCAATCGCCCGCCCGGTGGTAAGACTGGCCGATCTTGAAGAAGAGGACCGGATCCTTGGTGATCTCGTAGGCGACGCCGTACTCGTGCGCGGCGGCGGAATGATCCCCCCTGGCCGTCGCGTCCTCCGCCGCCTGGTAGTGCTGCTTGGCCGCGGCATAATCCGGCGAGCCGGACGTCGGCTGGGCGAACGCCGGCACCGCCGACAGCGCGACGGCGAGCGCGATCGCGATTCGACCGGACAGCGACATGGCGGGCAGTCTACTCGCTCCCCCCAGCCGTCTCAAGGCAGCTTCCCGACAGGGAATGGCCCGCCGGCCCGACAGGGAGCGCCCGGCGGATCAGCCCCCTTTCGTCAGCTATAGTGCCCCCCTCCCTCATGGCCAAGATCGAACGGGTCAGGAACATCGGCATCGTGGCGCACATCGATGCCGGCAAGACCACGGTCTCGGAGCGCTTCCTCTTCTACTCGGGCAAGCGCCACCAGATCGGCGAGGTCCACGACGGTGAGGCCGAGATGGACTGGCGCGACCAGGAGCGCGAGCGCGGCATCACCATCACGGCGGCGGCCACCAGCTTCGAGTGGCACAAGCACGAGATCCACCTGCTCGACACCCCGGGGCACGTCGACTTCACCATCGAGGTCGAGCGGAGCCTGCGGGTGCTGGACGGCGCGGTGGTGGTGTTCGACGCCGTCAGCGGGGTCGAGCCGCAGTCGGAGACCGTCTGGCACCAGGCGGACAAGTTCCGCGTCCCGCGCATCTCGTTCATCAACAAGATGGACCGGATCGGGGCCGACTTCACGTCGGCGGTGGAGGAGATCAAGAGCCGCCTGGGCGCCAATCCGGTGCCCATCCAGCTGCCGACCGGCGCCGAGGACGCGTTCAAGGGCGCCATCGACCTGGTCCGCATGGTCCACCTGACCTTCACCGGCGACCCGAACAACGAGGTGGTCGAGGAGCCGATCCCGGCCGCCCACGCCGAGGCGGCGGCTGCTGCCCGCGAGGTCCTGCTCGAGAAGGTGGCCGAGGTCGACGACGCCATCGCCGAGAAGTTCCTCGACGGTCAGGAAGTGCCGGAGGCCGACCTGGTCCAGGCGATCCGGCGCGCCTGCATCGCGGTCAAAATCGTCCCCGTGCTGTGCGGCGCGGCGCTGCGCAACAAGGGGGTCCGCCCGCTGCTCGACGCGGTGGTCGCCTACCTGCCATCGCCGGTCGACCTGCCGCCGGTCCACGGCGTCAACCCGAGGAACACCGAGGAGAAGCTCGAGCGGGCGCCGAAGGATTCGGAGCCGCTGGCCGCGCTCGCCTTCAAGGTCGAGATGGACGAGGGGCGCAAGATCGTCTTCATGCGCATCTTCAGCGGGACGCTCAAGGCAGGCGACGAGGTCCTGAACGCGCGCACCTACAAGAAGGAGAAGGCGGCCCGCCTGTTCGATCTGCACGCCAACCGCCGCCAGCGCATCGACAAGGCGGTGGCCGGCATGATCGTCGGCGCCGCCGGCCTCAAGGACGCCACCACCGGCGATACCGTCTGCTCACCGACCGCGCCCATCCTGCTCGAGCGCATCGACACCTACGAACCGGTCATCTCGGTGGCGGTCGAACCGGAGACCAACGCCGAGAAGGAACGGCTCGACTTCGCGCTCGGCAAGATGGTCGAGGAGGACCCCACGTTCCGGGTGCGCGAGGATCAGGAGACCGGCCAGACCATCATCAGCGGGATGGGCGAGCTCCACCTCGAGATCATCGTCGACCGCCTCGACCGCGAGTACAAGGTGAAGCCGCGGGTGGGCAAGCCGCAGGTGGTCTACCGCGAGACCATCGCGAGCGCGGCGACCGCCAGCGCGCGCTTCGAGCGCTCGCTCAAGGACGAGGCGATCTACGGCGAGGCCTCCTGCCGCGTGGCCCCGCTGCCGCGCGGCGCCGGCATGAAGGTGTCGGCCAAGGTGCCGCCCGACGCGCTCCTGCCGCCGGCCGTGCTCGATGCGGCGATGCAGGGACTGCGCGACGCCGCCCAGTCCGGCCCCGACGGCTATCCGATGCAGGACGTCGAGGTCACCCTCACCGGTGCCGGCTTCCGCGAGGACGCGGATCCCGCGGTCGGCGTGCGCGCGGCCGCCTCCGAGGCCTTCCGCAAGGCGGTGGCCCAGGCCAACCCGGTCAAGCTCGAGCCGATCATGGCGGTCGAGGTGGTGGTGCCGGAGGAGCACCTGGGCGCGGTCATCGGCGATCTCAACGCCCGCTCGGGTCACATCCAGAACGTCGGCGCCCGCGGGCCCAAGAGCCTGGTCGACGCACTGGTCCCGCTCGGCAACATGTTCGGTTACTCGACCAAGATCCGCACGCTCACCTCCGGCCGCGCCGAATTCACCATGCAGTTCTCCCGCTACGACGCCCTGCAGGGTTAGGGAACGCAACGCCGGGACTGAGGTCGGTTCTCGGGGTAGGGTTCACCGGTCCGGAGGCCCCCGTGAACCTGCTCGAGCGCTACCAGCAAGTCCGCCGCACCACCGAAGCGCTGGCCGAGCCGCTGTCGGCGGAGGACCAGATGATGCAGTCGATGCCGGACGCCAGTCCGGTGAAGTGGCAGCGGGCGCACACCAGCTGGTTCTTCGAGACGTTCGTCCTGGCCGGACTGGAGGGAGAGGCGGCGCCGCAGGCGGACCGCGCGCTGCTCTTCAACAGCTACTACGAGGCGGTGGGGCCGCGGGTGGCGCGGGCGCAGCGCGGCCTCCTGTCGCGGCCGTCGCTCGAGGAGGTGCGCACGTACCGCCGCGAGATCGACGAGCGGATGACGCGCTGGCTGGAGCCGGACCGGCTGCCGCCGGCGCGCGCGCGCCTGGTCGAGCTGGGGCTGGCTCACGAGCAGCAGCACCAGGAGCTGATCCTGACCGACATCAAGCACGCGCTGTTCGCCAATCCGCTGGCGCCCGCCTATGCCGGGCCGCGGGCAGCCGAGCGCGCACGGGCGGGCGTCCGGCCGCTCGGCTGGCGGAGCCACCAGGAGCGCATCGCGTGGATCGGGCACGACGGCAACGGCTTCTCGTTCGACAACGAGCGGCCGCGGCACCGGGCGCTGGTGGCCGGGTTCCAGCTGGCCTCGCGCCTGGTGACCGCGGGCGAGTATCTCGAGTTCATCGGCGACGACGGGTATGGCCGGCCGACCTTGTGGCTGTCGGATGGCTGGGCGGCCGTGCAGGCGAGCGGCTGGCGCGCGCCGCTCTACTGGATGGCGGAGGACGGGGCCTGGAGCCTGTACACGCTGCGGGGCCGGCGCCCGCTCGATCCGGCCGAGCCGGTCTGCCACCTGAGCTACTACGAGGCCGACGCCTTCGCCCGCTGGGCGGGCGCGCGGCTGCCGACCGAGCTGGAGTGGGAAGTGGCGGCCGCCGAACCAGGCGGGGCCGAGGGGGCGTTCCTCGAGTCGGGCGCGCTGCACCCGACCGCGGCCGGAGAGGGCGGGCCGGCGCAGCTCCTCGGTGACACCTGGGAGTGGACCGCCAGCGCCTACGCGCCCTACCCGGGCTTCCGTCCCGAGGAGGGCGCGGCGGGCGAATACAACGGCAAGTTCATGTCGGGCCAGATGGTGCTGCGCGGCGGTTCGTGCGCGACGCCTCGCTCGCACATCCGCACCAGCTACCGGAACTTCTTTCCGCCTGCGGCCCGCTGGCAGTTCAGTGGCGTCAGGCTCGCGAGGGACCTATGAGCGATATTGCCGCCGAGGTGCGCGCCGGGCTGACGGCCAGCCCGAAGGCGCTGCCCTGCCACCTGCTCTACGACCAGGCCGGATCGCAGCTGTTCGAGGCGATCACCGAGCTGCCCGAGTACTACCTCACGCGCACCGAGCTCGGGATCCTCGACGAGCGCGCCGGCGAGATCGCGGGCGCAGCCGGCCCGGTCCGCACCGTCGCCGAGCTCGGCGCCGGCACCGCGGTGAAGACTGGAACCATCCTCGACGCCGTCGCGCCGGCCCTGTACGTCCCGATCGACGTCTCGGCCAGCGCGCTCGAGATCGCCGCCGGCCAGCTGGCCCGGCCCGGCCTCGAGGTCCGTCCGCTGGTCGGCCGCTACCAGGATCTCCTGCCCGAGCTGGCCGGGCTGGCGGGACCGCGTCTCCTCCTCTTCATCGGCAGCAGCATCGGCAACTACGAGCCATCGGCGGCGGTGGCGCTCCTGGCCGCCGCCCGCCACGCGCTGGCGCCTGGCGACTCGCTCCTGCTCGGCGCTGATCTCCGCAAGTCGGAGGAGGTCCTGGTGCCGGCCTACGACGACGCCGCCGGGGTCACCGCAAGGTTCACCCGCAACCTGCTCGCCCGGCTCAACCGCGAGCTCGGCGCCCGGTTCGACCTCGACGCCTTCCGCCACCTGGCCATCTGGAACCCGGAGCGCTCGCGCATGGAGATCTACCTCGAGAGCCTGCGCGACCAGGAGGTCCGGATCGGCGCGCTCGATCTGGTGGTCCGCTTCGCCCGCGGCGAGCGCCTGCACACCGAGAACAGCTACAAGCTGCCGCTCTCCGGTCAGCTGCGCATCCTGCACCAGGCCGGCTTCACGCCGATCGGCCTCTGGCACGATCCCCGCTCGTACTACGCGGTCCACCTGGCGCGCGCCCTGCCGGCCTAGCCGCAATGCCGGTCAGATAAGGGCGTCAGGCTGGCACATCCGCGCCGACGAGGTTAAGAGGCGCTCGTCAAGACCTCCGTCAATGTCCACGTCGCCGTCAACCACAACGACTACGACCACGTCTACGGTTGCGCGTACGAGGGCATCGGCCCTCACTCGTCAAACTAACTGACCGGCGTGGGGCTAGACCGGGCCTCTCACGATTCGTCACATCTCGGTTCGGAGATTTGAACCGCCCAATCCGCCAAGGCCGCCAAACGGCCTGCGCCAAGAACTCGAACCGCGAAGGCGCGAAGCTCGCGAAGGTCAGAGCTCGAAAGCTCTTTCTCGCCGCCGAGAAAGACGAACCATCGCCGGGGTTCAGATCCGCATCGAAGCGCCAGGACATGGGTCTCCATTGCCGGGAGAGGGGATCGACGGCC